>Ga0310786_10013061_pt1 | contig 10251 bp, 7 predicted proteins | sample AusTroGonzalo_MG_FD_203881 | JGI IMG/M metagenome (GOLD analysis project Ga0310786, IMG submission 203881) | Bovine rumen microbial communities from tropical cattle in Woodstock, Queensland, Australia - Gonzalo_03 (v2) (version 2) | ecosystem: Host-associated > Mammals > Digestive system >... | reverse complement strand
TTCGAGTAAGCCATCTTTTATATTATTCTCATTTTCAATTTCATATCCAATTGATTTAAAAAGATCAATGTATAATTTAAATATTTCATCATCAAAAATCTTTTTTTCTTTAATTTGTGATTTTATAAAAGATAGTTTATCATTTAGTATTTTTTTATTGTCAGCATCCTCATTTATTTTTTGGATTTCTTCTTGATTTGTTTCTCAAGGATTAATAGGTGTTCAGGCATTTTTTGTGTCTCATTCGTTGTTGCAATCAACTTTATCTTCACATTTAAGTCAATAATCATCAAGAATTCTATAAAATTCTTCATCAACGTTAAATCTGGTAAAATGTCATTTTTTATAGGTTCATGGCCGTTTTGTAAGGGATTTTATTATTTTTGGATTTATTGTTCATCAAAAATATTTTTCTAGAGCAGGGATAAGTCATTTTGGTAATTCTGTTAGATTAGATTTCTTCTTTTCTTGCCCTCCTTCTGTTTGTTGTTTTGCTTGTTCTCTTTTAACTTTTTTTGTTTGTCCTTGTTTTTGCTGTTCTGCTTGTTTTTTTGCTTGTTCCTTTTTAAATTCTTTTTTTTCTGTTTTATCGTGTGATTCTTTGAATCTTTCTTCAAAATAATTTTGTAGATATTCTATATATTTTTCTCTTATGTTGTTTTTTACAACATCAGTTAGAAATTGTACATACATGTTTGATATAAAAAACAATTCTCATAATTTTAGTCTTTTGTATAATTCTAGATCTTTATTTATAGTCGATAAAACCTTTTCTTTTATTTTATTTATTTTTTGTGCAATGAAATCTTTTTTAATTTCTCAATATTTTTTTGCTGTAATAAATCGTGCATCACTTTTAGCTTTTCAGTATTTTTTGGATAAATTGTTGAATATTTCTTCTTTCTCTTCAGGTGTAGCTTCTAAAAATGAGGAATTTAGTGCTATTTTACTTGTTTTATTTAAAAAATATTCTTTTCGTAATGAAAACATTTTAGCTTTAAATTTATTTTGAGTATATAAGTTGTCTATATAATTAAATACAAGATTTATATCATTTTTATGAACAATTTCGTTAAATTTCATTCATTCGTTTATGTTTAGTAGATTATTAACATTTTTATTTATAAAAATTGCAAAATCGTTTCTAGAATTATCCATAATGTTTCCAAAATCTACGTTATATATATTATTTTCTTCGCATTCAAAGCTATTACTTTCATTTTCAAATTCTCAAAAAGAATTAAAAAATAAATTTTTTGCATTTTCATATAGAAAAGATATATATTCTTTTTGGTTAGCATCAAAAGTTTCAAAATAATCTCTTTTGTTTATGAAAAAATTTAGGTATTCATCTAAAATATCGAGGTTGTTCAAATTTTCTAATATTCAAAATACGATGGAATAAACAATGGAGTCAAAGTTAAGACTTGATTGTTCTGATAAATATTTTTTTACGGAGTCTCAAATTTTATCTTCGTATTTTCAATAAGCTAGGAATCTTGTTATTATATCATTACTTGTTAAATAGTTTTTATTCTCATATATAAAATCTTTTAGTCAATCGTTTTCTTGTTCTATTTTATTTAGAGATGGAGATCATTTAATGATTGGTATTATTTCGTCAATTGATTCTTTTGAAAAGATATTTACTATATAGTTAAATAAATATTCCATGAATTTTTCAATACATTTAGGAATTAATTTCATGAAATTTTCATTTTCTTTTATGTTATTTTCTAATAATAAGTGAATATCTTTTTTATCTATGCTTTCAAAGATTATTCTTGAAAAAGAGATACGTACTTCTTCATCTATTCTTCGGTAATTTTCCAAAGTAATTCAAAGATCTATATTACCTTTTTTTCATAAATCATTCATTATTAGCGTTTTCAATTCTTCTTTTGAAATTGTATTTGTACAATATTTAGTGTAGAATTGATACAATAAATCTTCGTTAGTTTTTTCTAATTCTTTATATAATTCTGTTTCTGTTTGTTCACATACTTTTAGTGCAAGTATTTCTTGATCAACTTGTTCTTTGCAGTCGAAAAGATGGTATAAATGCTTTTTTTCAATTTCAGTTAAATTATTCAATTTTTCTTGGATTGATTGTGGTTTGTCACTATACTGTCTGTTTAATTCATTATAATCCATAGATATTTCAATATGTGTAATAATTAATATTATACCAGCTGTTAATAATATAATTATTATAATAAAAGTCAATAGAAATCACATAATTGATTTTTATTAAAAATTGTAGATTTTTTAATTTATTTTTTTATAGATATAATAATCTTAATTATTAATATTAAAAAATCAAAATGACGAAAGCTTTGATTCTTTTTTCGGGGTGACTAGATAGTATATTAGCAGTAAAGGTTTTAGAATCTCAATGAATAGATTGCACAGCAATCACATTTTGCACACCATTTTTTTGAAAAGAAAAAGCAGAGACTCTTGCACAAAAAAATTGAATCAAAATAAAAATTGTAGATATTTCAGAAAAGCATCTTGAAGTATTAAAGAATCCAAAATATTGATATGGAAAAAATATGAACCCATGTATCGATTGTCACGGATTTATGATAAAGACAGCTTTTGAAATAGTTGAAAAAGACTGATTCGATATTATTGCTTCATGAGAAGTAGTAGGGCAGAGGCCAATGAGTCAGACGACTAGATGATTGAATGCTGTAAATAAAGTTTCATGAAAAGAAATTTTGAGGCCACTTTCTGCTAAATTACTAAAAGAAACAGAATATGAAAAAAATTGATTAGTTGATAGGAATAAATTGTTGGATATCTCTTGAAGATGAAGACAAAAACAAATGAAATTAGCTAAAGAATTTTGATTGGTATGATATGAAATGCCATGAGGATGATGTCTTTTGACTCAAGAATGATATTCAGCAAAATTGAAACTTTTATTTGATAATTTTAAAGAAAGTATATTGTCATTAGACACAGAGTTAATTAAATATTGAAGATTAAAAGTATTTCATTGGTGATTTGTAATACTTTGAAGGGATAGTACAGATAACGAAAAGTTATTTAATCTTACGAAAAATGGCGGAAAATATAAGATTTTTCGTTTAATGGAAACTACCTGACCTCTTTCTGTTATCAAAGTAATAAAAGATTGATATAATGAAAAAGACGTAATAGATTTTTATAGGGAAAAAGTACAAAAGTTGTCAAATATTGAGAAATTGAGTCTTATTGAATTAGAGTAGTTATTAGTTTTCTTCTAGTAAATCGTGTACTGATTGTAGATATTTATCATCTACATGAGTATATATTTGTGTTGTTGTGATGCTTGAGTGTCCCAGTAATGATTGTACTGCACGAATGTCTGCTCATTTTTTTAAAAGTGATGTAGCAAAACTGTGTCTTAAAGTATGTGGTGTTACTTTTTTCTTTATTCAAGCAAGGTTTTTGTATTTTTTTACGATCTCTTCTACAGAATTTCTGGATAATTTATTTCATCTGCTATTTGCAGATAGACTTATAAATAAATATTCCGAATCATCACTTCTTGTCTTTAAATATTCTATTAAAGCTGCTTTAGCTTTTTCTGTCATAAATATTGCACGAATTTTTGATCATTTTCATCTTACTGAAAACTGTTTTGTTTTTGAATCGATTTGAGATCTTTTTAGATTTATTAATTCAGTTACTCTGAGTCAAGTAGAGTAGAGCATTTCCAATATACAATAATCTCTTTTTCTAATTAAATCATTTTTTTCGTATTCTGAAGGTGCATTTATTATATTTTGGACTTCATCTTCCGTTAGAAAATTTATTTCTCTGGCTGGCATTTTAGATAATTCTAATTTGTCTGGAGAAATACAGTCTATATCATTTTTTAGACAAAATTTACAAAATGATCTGAGAGCGACTATATGATAATTTACTGTTTTTTTTGATAATCATAATTGATTTAAATACATTCTGTAATCCAAAATTTGCATAGTTTTTATGTCTCTGACATCTATGTTTCATATGTAATTTATAAATCTGTTTAGCCATAAACTGTAGTTTTCTATGGTTTTTTGACTATTGTTTTTTTCGTACTCTAAGTAATAGAGAAATTTTTCTAATAATGATTCGAAACTGAAATAATTATTTGGAATTTTATCCATTAGATTGTTGATTTACTAAATTTGTTAATTTAGATATAGTATCATCTAAATTATCATAAACAGATGTATCAATTTCTCATCAATTTTCAAGTTCTGTTAATGCTTCTTGAGCTGGTTTTATAATTTGTTCTTCTCAATATATTTTCACTACCATGTTATTATTGTCAATTCATCGTTGTTGAAAATATTCTCATTGAGCGATATATCAATTTAATTTATCTATTTCATCATTATTTGTTAGTATATTGTCAAGTTCTGAAAAGGCATTAAATTCGTCGTCTCATACTGTAATTTCTTGATCATCCATTGGGTGTTCATTTGGTCATGCTTCTATTTCTGTGTTTGTTCAAGTGTCATTTTCTTCTTCTTGTTCTAAGAGTGCAGCTAAGCTGTTTGGATCTAATAACTCATTTTCATTATTTGTACTTGTTTCGCTTTCTTCTGCTTCTATATCTTTTGTATCATTTGTATCATTTGTGTTTTCATTTTCAGTAATTTCGTTATCCTCTGTTCCTGTATTATTATCGACTTCATTATTTTCATCAACTAATAATAATTCATTTTCATCATCGGTAAATAATGTATCTCATACATTATCTTCTACATTATCACCTCGTCAGAATTCATTTACTATTTTATTTATATTTGTATCAAGTAAGTTATTGCTATTTGATTTAGTAAATCTGTTTAATAAATCTGGTGCCATTTTTTGTACAAATCGGATAGCACATGCTCCTAAAGCTATTACTATAACTATTAGAACTCGAAGTCATCAACTTTTTTTCTTTTTTTTCTGTGGAACTTGTGTTGATTTTTGCTCTTGCTGAGATGTGTTTTCGTTTTGTATAGGAGCTTTCCCATCTTGAACTACTGTATTTTCTTGATTATTATTTTCAGGGTTGTTTATGAGTATAGAATCCAAAGAAATTTCCATTGGTGCTTCATTTGTTGTAGGATTTGGATTGTCGTTTACATTTATTTCTTGTGTTGATTGAACATTATTGCTTTCATTTGGAACATTTTGTGTATTATCAAAATTTATGTCTCAAAATGGTGTATTATTATTTTGATTTGTCGTGTTATTCTGCATATTTATGTTTATATCTTGTGTTGGTTGAATGTTATTGTTTTCGTATATTGAAGCATTTTGAACATTATCTAGGTTTATTTCTTCAGTTTCTACATTATTATTTTCGTCTTTTTCTGTAATTTCTATACTTTCTACATTATTTTGAATCACTGGATCAGAAATAATATCGTTTATGTTTATATCTCAGAATGCATTGTTACTTTCTCATTGATTATTGTCATTCAAATTAATTGGTCATGTTCAAGCTGAGTTAAGTATTCATGTCATTTGTGAAAAATCGTTTTCATTTGGTGTATATCATTGGTTTGTATTAGCTGTTCATCATGTATTAGAAATGTTAGTTCATGTTTCTATGCTGTCATTTGTTCATGTGTTATTAGTATAATTATCTCATGTATTGTTATTGATGTTGGCTGAATTTTCTCAATTGCTTTCTATATTATTAAATGTATTTATATTTTGTGTTTCTGGTACTTTTTTGTTTGCTCCAAAAGTTTCTTCAACTTTTTTATCTTCTTGTGCTAGCCAATCATCATTATTTGTGTTTTGTATGTTGTTATTTCCGTTATTATTTTCTATATTTATATTATAATTTATTGTATCTTTTGTTGCTTGATTTTCTTCATTTATATTATTATTTGTTGCAGTAGGAGAATTTTGTTCGTATTGATTTATTGTGTTTGTGTCTATTCCGTTATTTGTTGTATCATTAGAATCTCATAAATCGATATTTTCAAAGAAAGCGTCTTCTTCTGCTCTTATTTCTTCAGGTGTCTTTGTTGGATTTTCTGGTCGTTGCGCTCCATTTGCTGTTCATCACCCTGATGCTGTTGATTCTGTTTTTTTTGTTTCTTCATCTGGTGTTAAAAATTTTCAACTTCTAGAATCAGTGGTATCTCACATATTTATATTCGTTGTTTTTGTGGCTGTGTTTTCATTTGATTGAATATTTTCATTTCAAGTAAATTGTACTCAATTATTATTTTGATTGGTTTGTGTATTATTATTTTGATTGTTTGGTTGTTGATAGTTTCAGACATTTCAATTGTTTCATGTTCATTGATTATTTGTTGTTTGATTATCTGGTGTATCAAATCAAAAATCAAAATTATAATTTCATAAAATTTTATTATCTGAATTTTGTCATTGATTATTTCATCATTGGTTTTGTCAGTTTTGATTTTGGCTTGTTGGATTTAAATTATTATCTTCATTTGGCATAGTAACTATGTTAAATAATAAAATACATTCAAGTATAATTAAAAATAATAAAATTTGCAAATTTTTTTGTACTTTTTTTGATTGTATTTTCTATTATCATTTCCTGCATAGTACGATGCCTCGTATTGAAATTTTGGGATTAATTGATTTTATTAAATTTGCTACTTCGTTTAGTGTACTTCATGTAGTAGTCACATCATCAATTAGTAATACTGTATCTATTCATTTTAAGTTGTTTATGTTTTTGAAACAAAAAGCATTTTTTAAGTTTCTTAATCTTCACTCTCTATCTAGGCTAGCTTGTGATTTTGTTTTTTTTGTCTTTTTTAGTAAATCTACATACGGTATATTTAATTTTTTTGATAAATTTTGTGCTAGTAAAAACGATTGATTATATCATTTTGTGAAATATCTTCTGTATCGATGTGATGATATTCAAGAAATTATTGTTTTTGTGCTTGATATTTTTGATTCTAATGTTTTATTAGCATAAACTGCTAGACAAACTCTATTTATTAAAAAATCGACGACGTTTTTTTTGTGATAATATTTTAATTTTAAAACAATTTTTTTTAGAAATCAATTGTATGAAAATGGTATTAATATTCCGTCTAAAGCAAACTCTCATAAATTTTTACAGTCTATACATGTTTGATAATCTTTTGAATATCTATGACAATATGGGCAAATTTCCATGTGTGGTTGTAAGGTTCTTTTACAATCTTTGCATAAATAGTCTCAAATTTTGCCACAACCAACACATTTTTTTGGAAAGATAAGATCTAAGATAGTCATATATTTTGTTTTTATGTAAATTATAGTGTAGTTTATGTATATTAAATAATAGATCCTTTTCAAATATAATTTTTATAAAATATTGTTGGGGTTGGTTGATTAATTAAATTAGAAGTCATTTTTTTAGATTATGGTGTTTTTTTAGTTTTGAAAATTATTATTGAAAAAATAGTTATCTTTTGTATATTGATAGTAATTTACCTTATAATTTCAAAAAATGACATTACATGAAGAACGAGAACAGCGTGGTATGGTGTACCAATTTAGTGATGAAGCACTTTTTGATTTATATAATAAATGAGGACAAAAATTTTATATTTGATTCGATCCAAGTGCAGATAGTTTGCAAATATGAAATATGTTTTCAGTAATGGCTGCCATCCATTTAATGAAATATTGAAATAAATGTTATTTTTTGGTTTGATGAGCAACTGGTAGAATTTGAGATCCTAGTGGAAAAAACGCAGAAAGAAGTTATCTTTCTCCAGAACAACTTGAGCACAATCAAAATAAAATTTATTGACAACTAAAAACTTTTTTGGAAAATATAAATCAAAATTACGATATTAAATTTGATTACGAAATGGTAAATAATTACGATTTTATCAAAGATATGTCATATTTGGATTTTTTGAAAGAAGTTTGAAAATATATCACAGTAAACTACATGATAGCAAAGGAGTCAATCAAGAAAAGAATCGAAGATCCAGAACTTTCTATTACCTATGCTGAGATGAGCTATATGTTAATTCAATGATTTGATTTTTGGACTCTATACAATAAATATTGAGTTAGGCTTCAATTAGGATGATCAGATCAATGGTGAAATGTAACGACATGAATGGATTTGATTTCAAAAAAATTATGAGATGATGCAGAAAAAGCATATTGTTTGACTATTCCTATTATTACGGATGCAAACTGAAAAAAATATGGTAAATCGGAATGAAATGCAGTTTGGGTTGATAGAGCAAAAAATAGTCCATACTATGTATATCAATTCTTTTTGAATTCAGATGATAGTTTGATTGAAAAGCTTTTGAAAGTTTTTTCTTTGAAATCAATAGAAGAAATTGATGCTATAGTAAAAAAGCATAATGAAGCACCAGAATTGAGATATGGACAAAAAGAATTAGCAACTTGGGTTACAGAAGTATTATTTGGAAAACAGGCTGTAAAAGAAGTAGAAAAGATTACAGAGATACTTTTTGCAAACGAAAACAAAATGGAGTTGATTAGTAGATTGGACTCAAACGAAATTGAAGCACTTAGAGAAGCCACAAACTGAATGAATATGGAATGAAATGAATTTAGAATATTAGATTTGTGTACTCAATCATGACTTACAGAATCAAACTGAGAAGCAAAGAAAATGATCCAATCATGAGCAATTTACTGCAACGAAGAAAAAATCACTGATATGCAAAAAGTTATTACAAAAGCAGATGCTGTAAATTGAGTATTACTCCTTAGAAAAGGTAAAAAAGTAAACAAAGCAATAATTTTATGATAGTATTTGAAATATATTAGATATATGTGAAGAGACTCCTAAAACAGGAGTCTCTTTTTTTTTAGATAAAGGGTATTAATTCTTCTATTATGTAAGTTGTGCCATCATCGTCAGGAACTATGGCATCTAATGGAAGATCGTCAAGTGACAATAAATCCCCATATCTTTCATTGAATTCATCTTCTGTTATCATGTTTTATGATTTTTTGGTTATTATTTGTTTTATAAGGTGATAATCTAATGATATCATTTATTTTATCAAATGTTTTTTTAATTCTATCTTGAATATAATAAAGAAAAGGTTAAAAGAATTTTGTTTTTTTATTATTATTATGTAAATATGGCACAGAAAAAAAGTAAATTAGCAAAATTTTTTATTTATTTAGTATTGTTTTTTATCATTTTTTCTTTTTGAGCAATATATATAGTGATGTATGCGTGAATGAATTGAGCGACATCGAATAATTGTGAAGATTGATATGTATTTAATGAGGAGACTTGAGAATGCGAATTAGTATTAGATGATACTGAAAATAATGAAGAAAATATTAGTTTAAATAATGAAGAATCTTGTGTTGAACAAGGATGAACTTGGTATACAGAAAACAATATTTGTATTTTACCAGAAGCACAATAATATGGAACTAAAAATCGACTTACCACAAAGATATTCAAAAATGAGAGCCCATACTGCTACTCATTTACTACATGCTCAATTAGCAAAGATTTTTCCAAATACAAAACAAGCATGATCACTCGTTGATAACGATCTTTTGAGATTTGATTTTCAAGCTGATAGATTGCTAAATGATTTAGAATTAGATACGATAGAAAAGAGAGTAAATCAAATAATTTACTTGGCTTGTGATGTAAAAATAGAGGAGTTACCAATCGCAGAAGCAAGTAAATTGTGAGCAAAAATGTTTTTTGAAGAAAAATATTGAGATATTGTCCGTGTAGTTCAAGTAATAAATAAAGAACTTCCAGAAGAAATGAAAATTGATAATAATGAAGAATATTTCTCATCATTTTGAGATAAATTATCAATGGAATTCTGTGGATGAACACATATTTCAAACACAAAAGAAATTTGAGCATTTGTAATCATCAGCCAAGAAGCCGTAGCTAGTGGTATCAAAAGAATTACAGCTCTAACTTGACCAAGAGTAATCGAAAGATTACATGAGATTAAGTGAACATTGAGACAAGTAGAAGATAAACTTTGAGTAAAAGCCGAAAATCAAATATTGGATAAATTAGAAAAAGAATTGAAAGAAAAAGAAGAAATGAATTCAAAATTCGAGTCAATCAACACAAAAATGATTATCGATTCATTGAAATCATGAGATTATAAGTCAAACGAAACATTTGATAAAATTATAAATGTATCAGAAAATTCAATTTTAAAAAATTTATCATTCAAAGACATTACATTCCAATGTAAAACTGTATTTGAATGACTAGATATTGTTGTTTTCAATAACGACTGA
>Ga0310786_10013059_pt1 | contig 10251 bp, 6 predicted proteins | sample AusTroGonzalo_MG_FD_203881 | JGI IMG/M metagenome (GOLD analysis project Ga0310786, IMG submission 203881) | Bovine rumen microbial communities from tropical cattle in Woodstock, Queensland, Australia - Gonzalo_03 (v2) (version 2) | ecosystem: Host-associated > Mammals > Digestive system >... | reverse complement strand
CGAGTATATCTTCCAGACAGATGATGTGAAATACAGCCGCACTGTGTTTGCCTACACTGATGATGACAAGGCAAGTGCTGTGCTGCATGGCACTAATCGCTACGACTACTACGAGGCCGACGGTGTGCGCAAGCAGACTGCCATATTTACTGATCGCAGCATCTATCGCCCTGGTCAGACGCTCCATGCTTCGGCCTTGGCCTATCAGGTGGTGCATGGCACTGAACAGACAGTATGTGCTAAGCAGACGATGACGTTTATACTACGCGATGCCAACTATAAGGTGGTGGCCGAGAAGAAGGCCGAGACTGATGAGTTTGGTGTGGCCGCAGTCGACTTTACTCTGCCATCGAGCGGACTTACGGGTATGTTCACCATTCAGGTAAACAACAACTCGCTGCGCGTGCGTGTGGAGGAATATAAGCGTCCGACATTCCATGTGGACTTTGCAGAATATAAGGATGCCTACAAGGCTGGGGATACACTCGATGTGAAGGGTACTGCACTGAGCTATGCAGGTGTGCCCGTTCAGGATGCCAAAGTGGCTTATAAGGTGATGCGTCGTACTGCATTCTGGTGGTGGTCGTATAGTCGCTATTACGATCAGGGCGCCTTTGGCTACAGCAATAATGGCGAAGAGGTATTTGCCGGCGAGGCAACCACCGATGCTGATGGTAACTTTATGGTAAAAATGCCACTGACGATGCCAGAATCGGAGCATCCGATGTTCTACAACTTTGTGGTGATGGCCGATGTGACAGACGTGGCAGGTGAGACTCATAACGGACAGCTGTCGTTGCCTCTGGGTAATCGCCCGACGGCACTGAGCATCGACGTTGCTGATAAGGTATTGGTTGAGGAAAATCCTACAGCAACATTCCATCTGCGCAATGCGGCTGGTCAGGATATCGATGCAGAAGTTCGCTATCGCATAGATGGCGGCGAGTGGATTGGTACAAAGACAAATCAGCAGATAGCACTGGCTAAGTTGGCTTCGGGCAAGCATAGTGTAGAGGCTATGTATGAGGATCAGACTATTGATCGCACATTTGTAGTATTCTCGCTAGATGATAAGCAACCAGCTACTGATACTGACGATTGGTTCTATCAGTCGGCTGGGCAGTTTGCTAGTGATGGCACACCTGTTACTATCCAGGTGGGTTCGTCGGATAAGGACGTACATATCGTATACAGCATCTTCTCGGGCAAGAAATTGATAGAGCAGGGTAGTGTGGATCGTAGCAATCAGTTGATTAATCGTAAGTTTACATACAAGGACGAGTACGAAAACGGACTGCTGCTTACCTACGCATGGGTTAAGAATGGCAAGTGCTATACCCATACAGCACAGATTCAGCGCCCATTGCCTAACAAGAAACTCACCTTGGAGTGGGCCACATTCCGCGATCGACTGACACCAGGACAGAAGGAAGAGTGGACTCTTACCATCAAGGATGCTGAGGGCAAACCAGTAGACGCCAACCTGATGGCGACACTATATGATCAGAGTCTCGACCAGATAGCTAAGCACCAGTGGTCGTTCAGTCCATATCTGTGGGTACCACTGCCAAATACCAGTTGGAAGTATCAACTAGCCCGCAACTTCTATTGGAGTTGCTCTGGTACATGGAAGATGCTGGATGAAAGTGAGATAAACTTCAGTCGTTTCGATAGTGGGGTTTATCCTAGCAGCTATCAGATTCTGGGTCGTCGTGGTTCTAAAGTAAGGGTAAGGGGCCTCGGACGTGCTGGAGATGAAGATGGCATGATGCTGATGGAGGCTGCTCCTGCAATGGCTGCTTACGAGATGAAAGTTTTCGATGTGGTGGCTAATGACGATACTTCAGGAGAAGTGTTGAAATCAAAGGAAACTGTCGAAACTTCGAGTGCTGGTAGTGCTGATGCCGATGAAAGTCAGACAGAAGACGTACAGATGCGCGAAAACCTGAATGAGACGGCATTCTTCTATCCACAACTAACAACAGATATGAACGGTCGTGTGGCCATCAAGTTTACTCTGCCTGAGAGTCTTACCACTTGGCAGATGCTTGGCTTCGCACACACGCGCGAACTATATTATGGTAACATCCAGGCAGAGACCGTAGCCAAGAAGGATGTGATGATTCAGCCCAACATGCCACGCTTCATCCGCGAAGGCGATAAGGCTACCATCTCTGGTCGCATCTATAACACAGGTGCCAAGAACCTGCAAGGCAAGGCTACGATAAAGTTGATAAATGCCGAGACCAATGCAGTAGTCTACGAGAAGACTAAGCAGGTATCGCTGAAAGCTGGCGAAACTACATCGGTAACATTTACGCTAACACCCATCACCCAACAGCCATCACCTATGCTTATCTGCAAGATGAGCATCTCTGGCAAGGGCTTCAGCGATGGCGAGCAGCACTATCTGCCCGTATTGCCAGCAAGCGAGCGAGTAACTATCGCTCTGCCTATCACCCAGCATCAGCCCGGCATAGAAAGTATCGACCTGTCGAAACTAGTTCCTGCAGATGCCAAGAATGCAAAACTCACACTAGAGTATACCAATAATCCTGTTTGGTTGATGGTTCAGGCCCTGCCTGTTGTTGGTTCACCAAATGAGGATAACGCCATCTCGCTTGCAGCATCATACTATGCCAACGGCATCGGCAAATATATCATCGACCAGAATCCACAGATCAAGCCCGTATTCGAGCAGTGGATGCAGGAAGATAAAAACTCTCAACTCTCAACTCTCAACTCTCAACTAGAGAAGAACGAAGATTTGAAGAATCTCGTTCTGAACGAGACTCCTTGGGTGATGGATGCTGACAACGAGACAGAACAGAAGCATCGCATGGCCGACTTCTTCGACGAGAACCTGATGAACAATCGTCTGGATAAGTGCATAGGAAAACTACAGAAGTTGCAGAATGGCGAGGGTGCTTGGACATGGTATCCTGGTATGCCTGGTTCGTTCTATATGACTGTAACAGTAAGCGAGATGCTGGTTCGCCTGAATACTCTTACTGAGAAACAAGGTGCTACTAGCAGTATGCTGAATAATGCCTTCAACTTTATGGGCAACGAGATAGTAGATCTGGTGAAGGAACTGAAGAAGGCCGAGAAGAAGGGCGAGACAGTAAGCTTCCCAAGTTATAAGGCTCTGCAGTGGCTATATCTGGTATCCCTCGATGGTCGCGCACTTCCTGCTGATGTGATGCAGGCCAACAGCTATCTGCTGGAACTGCTAAAGAAGGATATTAAGCGTCAGAGCATCTACGATAAGGCCCTCTCGGCAGTTATCTTCTCGAAGATTGATGCCCAGCGTGCTCAGGAGTATGCCCAGTCGTTGAAGGAGTACACCGTGTTCCGCGAGGATATGGGTCGCTATTACGATACCCCACGTGCAGGTTACTCTTGGTTCGACTACAAGATACCAACTCAGAGTATCGCTATCGAGGCCCTGCAGATGATTACACCTAACGACTTCCAGACCATCGACGAGATGCAGCGCTGGTTGCTCCAGCAGAAGCGCACCCAGGCATGGGATACTCCTATCAACAGTGTGAATGCTGTATACGCATTCCTGAAGGGACAGGAGTTCCGCTTGGTACAAAACCAGAAGATGCCTGCCATCAATCTGGATGTTAAGACCGTAGCCGTACCTAAGGCTACAGCTGCTATCGGATACGTGAAGACCGTACTGCCCAAGGGCAAGCGTCTCACCATCCGCAAGACTAGTGATGGTACATCATGGGGTGCTGTCTACGCCCAGTTCTTCCAGAAGACAAAGAACATCGCCGATCAAGGCTCTGGCCTCACTATCAAGCGAGAAATCCTGAATAAGGATCTGAAGGTTGGCGATCGTGTACGTGTTAGACTAACGATAACTGCCGATCGTGACTACGACTTTGTTCAGGTGGTAGACAAGCGTGCTGCATGTATGGAGCCAATCAAGCAATTAAGCGGCTATCATCATGGTGGATATATCACTCCGCGCGATAACACCACATGCTACTTCTACGATATGCTGTCGAAGGGTACCCATGTGATAGAGAACGAATACTACATCGATCGTGCTGGAACCTACGAGACGGGCACTGCAACAGTAGAGTGCGCCTACTCGCCAGAGTTCCGTGCAGTCACAAAGTCGGAGACTTTAAATATTAAAGATTAAACATTAAGAATTAAACATTATATTGATGAAGAAATTTTCAGTTATACTATTCTCATTCCTCTTTCCACTTGCTTCTTTCAACGAGGCTAGCGCTCAGCGCTTAACAGTAAAAACCACCACAGTAGATGTGGGTGGCACGGGTTACGAACAGCCAGTGACTGCTACATTCGAACTTCGTAATAAGGGATTCCGTAGACTGATAATCGAGAGCGTAAAGCCCGATTGCGGATGTACCAAGGTGGAATATCCCAAGGAGGTAGGTGTGGGCGATAAGTTTACTATCAAGATGACCTACGACGCACGTCAATTGGGACACTTCCAGAAGATGTGTCAGGTAAAGAGCAATGGCACCAAGAAACCATTCTACCTCACTATGACTGGTGTGGTTAAGACAGACATGCGCGACTACTCGGGCGACTATCCTGTGGCTATGGGCGACCTACTGTTGGATGCCGATGCCATCGAGTTTGACGATGTGAACAAGGGCGATGTGCCCATCAAGGAGATACACATATTTAATAATAGTAAGAAGGCCATGCGTCCTAACCTGATGCATCTGCCTCCGTATCTCTCGGCTATCGTAAGTCCCGACCATCTGTTGCCTTACCGTTCGGCCACTATCACTGTTAAGTTGCTTTCGGACAAGCTTCGCGACTACGGACTTACCAAGACCACACTCTACATGGCTCAGAATCCTGGCGACAAGGTTAAGCAGGATAATGCCATAGATGTGGCTACTGTATTGTTGCCCGATATGAAGAAGTTTGAGAAGGAGAACAAGGGACTTGCTCCGAAACTAGAGATGTCGGATACTGATGTAGACTTTACCGACTTTGGTGGTAAGTCGAAGAAATCGGCTACTGTTACGCTAACCAATAATGGTCAGTCGCCACTAAAGATTTCGTCGCTACAGCTCTTCACTTCAGGTCTGAAGGTAACCCTGAGCAAGAGCGAGATAGCACCAGGACAGAGTGCTAACCTGAAGATTACAGGTATAGCAGCCGATCTGCAGAAGCTCCGCACTCGTCCACGTATCCTGATGATTACCAACGATCCCGACCACGCTAAGGTTGTTGTCAACATCAAGTTAAAATAACTCTCAATTCTCAATTTTCAATTCTCAATTCGAATCATGGAACATCCCGAGAATAGCTCAGAATATGCAGGCTTGCAGGTAAACAGTGGGGTAGAGCAGCCCTCTATCGTTAACCCTTACCTTAAGCGTAATCGCTTCCGTCGTCGCGAATTGTCTGTTGGCGAGATGGTTGAGGGTATCCTGAAGGGCGATGTCACTATCCTGTCGCAGGCTGTTACGCTTATCGAGAGTGTAAACCCCGACCATCAGGCACGTGCCCAGGAGGTCATCAACAAGTGCTTGCCTTATAGTGGCAACTCCATCCGTATAGGTATCAGTGGAGTGCCTGGAGCTGGCAAGAGTACCTCTATCGACGAGTTTGGTATGCACGTGCTAAAAGAGAAGGGCGGCAAACTGGCCGTACTGGCTATCGACCCAAGTAGCGAGCGTACCAAGGGATCTATCCTTGGCGATAAGACACGTATGGAGAAGCTGGCCCAGCATCCATCGTCGTTCATACGTCCTAGTCCATCGGCAGGTTCGCTTGGAGGTGTGGCTCGCAAGACCCGTGAGACCATCATACTCTGCGAGGCTGCAGGATTCGACAAGATATTTGTTGAGACCGTAGGTGTAGGTCAGAGCGAGACAGCCTGCCACTCTATGGTTGACTTCTTCCTGCTTATCCAGGTGGCTGGTACAGGCGACGAGCTTCAGGGCATAAAGCGTGGTATTATGGAGATAAGTGATGGCATAGTTATCAATAAGTGCGATGGCGATAATGTGGACCGTTGCCAGATGGCTGCCACCAACTTCCGCAATGCTCTGCACTTCTTCCCCATGCCCGATAGTGGCTGGAGTCCTAAGGTGTTGTGCTATAGCGGATTCTACGGTACAGGCGTGAAAGAGATATTCGATATGATATACGAGTACATCGACTTTGTTAAGGCCAACGGCTATTTTGCCTATCGCCGAAACGAGCAGGCTAAATACTGGATGTACGAGAGCATAAACGAGCATCTGCGCATGAACTTCTATAATAATCCGCTGATAAAATCGGAGCTAGGCGATGCCGAAGCCTCAGTGCTTGCAGGTCAGAAAACCAGCTTTATAGCTGCCCAGGATCTGCTGGATGATTACTTCGCCCAACTAAAAAATAATGTTTAATGTTTAATGTTTAATCTTTAATGATTATAGAGATCGACGACGGCAGTGGATTCTGTTTTGGAGTGACCACAGCCATTAAGAAAGCTGAAGAAGAACTCGCTAAGGGCGAGAAACTATACTGTCTTGGTGATATCGTGCACAATGGTATGGAGTGCGATCGCCTTCGCGATATGGGACTAATCACTATCAACCACGATGAGATGCGCCAACTGCACAATGCCAAGGTGCTGCTCCGTGCCCATGGTGAGCCCCCCGAGACCTATGAATTGGCCCGTAAGAACAACATCGAGATTATCGATGCTACCTGTCCTGTGGTGCTGAAACTCCAGAAGCGCATCAAGGAACAGTATGACGAGAACAATGATCGTCAGATTGTAATCTTTGGTAAGAAAGGTCATGCAGAAGTGTTGGGATTGGTTGGTCAGACGCAGTCGAAAGCTATCGTCATCGAGAGTAGCGACGAGGTGACAAAGCTTGATTTCTCGCGCGATATCTATCTGTATTCGCAGACCACTAAGTCGCTCGATGAGTTTAATAGCATCATCGAATACATCCAGACACATATTTCACCATCGGCCACATTTAAGAGTTTCGATACCATATGTCGTTCGGTAGCCAATCGTATGCCAAACATATCTAAGTTTGCTGCCAAGCACAATCTTATCCTCTTTGTGTGTGGTCGTAAGAGTTCTAATGGTAAGGTGCTCTACAATGAGTGCCTGCGTGTAAATCCCAACAGTCATCTGATTGAGGATCCTAATGAGATAGATCCATCGTGGCTAGAGGGTATAGATAGCGTGGGTATATGTGGAGCCACCAGTACACCTCGTTGGCTGATGGAACAGTGCAGCGAGGCAATCCAGAAGATGTTGCAATGATACAGATAAAAGTTTCTGACGAGATATCCAGCGTATGCCCCAACTTTGTGGGCGCATGTGTTGAGGCTAGGGTAGTAAACACCCCCTATAGCGATCGCCTGTGGAATGCTATCCACGAGGTAGAACAGCGCTTGCGTAACGAACTTACCACTGAGAGTGTAAAGTCGTTGCCCAGCATCGCCGCTACCCGTACTGTGTATAAACTATGTGGCAAGGATCCCTCGCGCTATCGTCCTGCCAGCGAGCAACTCATCCGTCGTATGTTGCAGGGCAAGGAACTCTATCAGATTGACACTCTGGTAGATCTGGTAAACCTAGCCTCGATAGCCTATGGCTACAGCATCGGTGGTTTCGATGCCGACAAGTTTATAGGCGATGAGCTGGTGCTGGGTGTTGGCAAGGAAGGCGAACCTTACGAAGGTATAGGTCGTGGCCTGTTGAATATTGCCGGCTTGCCAGTATATCGCGATGCGAAAGGCGGAGTAGGCACTCCCACCAGCGACCACGAACGTACCAAGATGACACTAGGTACCACCCACCTGGTGGTACTTATCAATGGCTACGATGGCAATGAAGAGCGTGTTCGCGAAAATGCACAATATATACAGCGCCTCCTGATCGACTACGCTCAGAGCGATGGCGGCACTTATACTATATATCGTTGATAAATGATAGCAGACTTATTCCATCGCCTTTGCCACCATGTTGGTAAGGGCGATGAATTCTTGTATAGATAGCTGCTCTGGTCGACGTGTCATGATATCGTGCTCGAAGAACCCGGCAGGGGCAGGGTGGGCAGCATCGAAAATCTGACGTAACGACACACGTAGCATCTTGCGACGCTGATTGAAGGTAGCCTTAACCACGCGACGGAACAGCTGCTCGTCGCAACCAAGATCGGTAACCTCGTTGCGAGTCATACGGATTACAGCACTCTGTACCTTTGGTGGTGGGTTGAATACACCTGGCTCAACGGTGAACAGATACTCAACATTGTACCATGCCTGGATAAGTACAGAAAGTATACCATACTGCTTGTTGCCAGGCTGCGATGCCATACGTACAGCCACCTCGTGCTGAATCATACCTGTGCAGCAAGGGATCAGGTTCTTGTTGTCGAGCATCTTGAAGAATATCTGTGAAGAGATATCGTATGGATAGTTGCCCGTAAGCACAAACTGCTGGCCCTCGAATACCTCGTGAAGGTCCATACGTAGGAAATCGCCACCAATGATGTTGTCGCGAAGACGTGGGAAGTTCTCCTGAAGATAAGCCACACTCTCACGGTCGATCTCTACCACCTTGAACGGGCGAGGTTTCTCTACCAGATATTGGGTCATGACACCCATACCAGGACCAACCTCAAGTACAGGGATTTCAGGACAAGCATCGACTGTATCGGCGATGCGCTTGGCTATATTCAGGTCAGTCAGGAAGTGCTGACCCAGATTTTTCTTAGGACGAACTTGTTTCATGCTGCAAAGATACGAATAAGTGAGCAATAATCCAAATTTGGCACAAAAAAATCGCAGATTGTGAAATCTGCGACTCAATTTTTTTGTTCAATTACTTATTGTTGTCTACATTAACAGCAACGGTTACTACCAGTGAAACGGCCAATGCAAAAGCGGCCATGGTCATCAATAAAAAACTTGTTTCTAATGTTACCATAATTAATTCCTTTCTCTAAATTTATTTATTTGTTATCCTTAAAACTGGTGCAAAGGTACTGCTGTTTGCGCACACAGCCAAGAAAAATGCAGAAAAAGCCTAAAAAAGCGGGTGATTGTTGACACGTGTCAATTATAATTTGTACCTTTGTAGCCATGGAATTAAAAAACATCATCAGTAGTGTGGCTAAGGTGGTGCTGCCCTTTGTGTTGGGTGGCGCTATTTTATGGTGGATGTACCGAGGCGAGGATTTCTCGGTGATTAGTCATGTGCTGACAGAAGAAATGAACTGGACGTGGATGCTGCTTAGCTTCCCCTTCGGAATACTGGCCCAGATGTTTCGTGGATGGCGATGGAAACAGACGCTCGATCCTATCGACCTGAGGCCTAGCAATGCTACTCAGACTGACGACGGACAGAAGATAAAAGCCCGTAATCATACTTGTATCAATGCCGTATTCATCAGCTATGCCGCAAGTTTGATAATCCCTAGAATAGGCGAGTTCTCGCGATGCGCTATTCTTAAGCGTTACGATGGTGTGTCATTCTCTAAGGCGCTTGGTACTGTAGTTACAGAGCGTGCTGTCGACACGCTTATAGTGATGATATACTCTGGTATAATCTTGCTGGTAGAGATGAGTATCTTTGGTACTTTCTTCCGCAAGACGGGTACATCGCTCGACAGAATCCTGAATGGGTTCTCGCTTACAGGTTGGGTGGTTACAGCCATCTGTGCTGTGGCTGTGCTGATATTGCTGCACTTGTTGCTTAAGAACTTCTCTATATATAATAAGGTGAAGATGACGCTTGGCGGTATATGGGAGGGAGTGCTCTCGCTGAAGGGAGTAAAGAATCTGCCGCTCTATCTGTTCTTCTCCGTAGGTATATGGGTGATGTATTTCCTGCATTACTACCTGACGTTCTTCTGCTTCGACTTTACCGAGAATCTGGGCATAGGTTGTGCGCTGGTATCGTTTGTGGTGGCCAACTTTGCAGTTATCGTGCCTACACCCAACGGTGCTGGTCCTTGGCACTTTGCCATTAAGACCATGCTGATACTCTACGGAGTGGCTGATGAGCAGGCTCTGTGGTTTGTGCTCATCGTTCATACCGTACAGACCATGCTGGTTATCGCACTGGGCATTTACGCCTGGGCCGCATTATTGTTTACGAATCGTTTTAACCCAAATACAAATAAACTATGAGTGAGATTAAGAATCTGAAACCCGAGTGCATTTGGAAGAATTTCTACGCACTCACACAAGTTCCACGTCCATCAGGACATCTGGAGAAAGTACAGC
>Ga0310786_10013057_pt1 | contig 10252 bp, 8 predicted proteins | sample AusTroGonzalo_MG_FD_203881 | JGI IMG/M metagenome (GOLD analysis project Ga0310786, IMG submission 203881) | Bovine rumen microbial communities from tropical cattle in Woodstock, Queensland, Australia - Gonzalo_03 (v2) (version 2) | ecosystem: Host-associated > Mammals > Digestive system >... | reverse complement strand
ATATCTTAACGGGTACACAGTATTTGACGAACGGGGTGTCCGAGAAATCCTGTCCTGGTAAATATGGGTACACGTTATTATGACAAACTGCGTGCGGATGGTGCGGGGATTCGTTGCGTTGACCGATTTCGGGTTTATGTGGTATACTCGCTTAAGACGCGAATATGGAAAACAGCCCGATGCCAGCCAGAATCACGAAGCTTGTTCCGGCCGCCTTTGCCGCCGCCGGGCTGCTCGTGACGTTTCTTGCCGCGTCGCCGGCGTTCGCCGTGCCGGCTCCGAAGAGCGCGGCGTTCCGCGAATGGCGCGACCGCGGCGCGCTGCGCACGGGCGTAGTCCCGGCGCCGGCGGATCTCTCGCACCTTGGCGCGTCGTACCGCATGGGCGCAAAACGTCTCAGGTCTGCGGCGATTCCGTCCCGCTGGGATTCGCGGGAGAGCGGATGGATCACTCCGGTGCGCGACCAGTCCTCCTGGGGGACGTGCTGGGCGTTCGCGGCGATGGCGTGTCTCGAGACTTCCTTCCTCAAGGAGACGGATCTCGCCGTCACCAACGATTTTTCCGAAAACCACCTTGCGCGCCACGACGTGGGCTTCTTGTTCGGCTTCGACGACGGCGGCAACAATCTCATTGCCGCCGCGCTGCTGACGGCGTGGCGAGATCCCCTTTACGAGGCGCAGGATCCGTACGGGCACCCGGAGTCCGCGGCTGAGGCGCCGCCCGCATGCCATGTGCAGGATATTGCGTGGTTTCCCGCCCGAGTGGACGCGGCCGACAACGACACGCTCAAGCGGGCCATCATGCAATACGGCGCCGTTTCCGTGTCGTACTACCACAGCGACAGTTATCTGAACAAGCAGACTGGCGCCTACTACTGCAGCAGGGCGTATAATGCGAACCATGCCGTGACCGCCGTCGGCTGGGACGACGACTATGCCGTTGGGAATTTCAAGACATATCCACGGCCGTCTTCGCCCGGTGCGTTTCTGATCAAGAACAGCTACGGCGCCGACAGTCACACCAATGGATACACGTGGATATCCTACAGTGACGTGACATTCTCCAGAATAGATTTCGCCGCATATCCGATGCCGGAGGCGACCAACAACTACGGTCGCGTGTATTCTTACGATCCCTGCGGATTCGTGATGGACTACAACGTACTTGAAGCCGGCGATGAATTGACTGGCGAAGTCGAGAACTGGGGGGCGAACGTGTTCACGTCCGCCGCGACCGGCGTTGTCGAGGCCGTGGGGTTCTACGCGCTTTCCGCCGGCACGGAATATGAAATCCGCATTTTCCGCGACTGCGCCGACGATCCGTCCTCCGGCATTCTCGCTGCGGAGCAGACCGGGGTTTTGGCCAATGCGGGATATGCGACGGTGCGGCTCAATACTTCCGTCGATGTAGGGGCGCTCGAGCGCTTTGCCGTGGCCATCCGCCTTGTCTGTCCTGGGACGGAGTATCCGCTCCCTGTGGAGCAGACCGAAAACGGGTATTGCACGGCGACGTCCAATGCGGGAGAAAGCTGGTATTCGAAAGACGGCGAGAACTGGCGCGATCTCCGCCACTTCGACGAGACGGCCAACTTCTGCATCAAGGCGTACACGAAGAGCGGATCGGACGGCCGGCCTCCCGAGGATCCTGTCATCTCCACCGCGCCTGAGGCGGGCGCGGGAACGGTGCGTGTCCGTTTCGGAGAGTCGGCCGCGTTCGCGGTTGCGCTCGGCGAGGGCTTCGAAGATGCCGATTTCCGCTGGACGTACAACGGCGCGGCGCTTGACGCGTCCGGCGCATCGTTTGTTTTCGCGCCGACGGCCGAGCAGCATGGCGAGGGGACACTCGCCTGCCGCGTCACGGCGGGCGACGCTGTCGGCGTGCGGTCGTGGTCCGTCTCGGTGTTCGGCGAGAGGCGGGTGTCCACCTCCGCCGCGCTCTCCGCCGCACTCGACGATGCCGTTTTCGGCGACCGCATCGTCGTCGCTCCCGGGACGTATCGCGGCGGATTCTTCGCTCCGTCCGCCACAATCGAGATAGTCTCCGAGGAAGGGCCTTCGCACACCGTGATCGACGCAGGCGGCGAGGCGTGCTGCTTTGACGCTGTCTACAGTCCGATGACGCTCCTCAGAGGCTTCACCCTGCGCGGCGGATACGCCTACTACGGCGGCGGCTCGTACTGCGCGACACTCGCCGACTGCGTGGTGTCCAACTGCGCCGCATGGGCTGGCGGCGGGCTGTTCGGCGTCGCGGCGACAAACTGTCTCGTGGTTGGCAACACTGCGGAGAACACCGCCTCCGGCGCGTACGGAAGCGACCTCTTCGGCTGTACGCTCTACGGCAACGACGCAGTCTCGTGCTACTGCGTGAACACCATCGCGGACGCGGCCGAGAACGACTTCATGGACGCCGCCGCGGGGGACTACCGCCTGTCGCCGCGCTCTCGCTTCGTGGACGCGGGCGACAACGCTGCCGTGTCGTCCGAAACCGACATAGCCGGGCTTCCGCGCGTGTCCGGTCCGCGCGTAGATTTCGGCTGCCACGAATGCCGGGTCGAGCGGGAGGGGTGGCAAGTCCCTTCGGTGGCGCGCGGCGCTTCCGCCGCGGAGGAGAAGGCCGCCGTCGCCGCCGCGCTCGAGGCGTCAGGCTTTTCCGGCGCGTCCGTTTCGCGCGTGGAGACGGTTGCGCAGTACGGTGCGCTTGCGGACTGGGCCTTCGCGCACGGTGTTTCCGCGGCGGAAATGTCGTCTTCGGCGGTTCCGCTCGTCTCAGCCGCGCTTGGCGCGGACGGTCTGATGGAGCTTTCGCCGGACGACGTCTCTTTCGGCGGTATTTCAATGGGCGATGGCGGGTCGTTCGCGGCCGCGCTTTCGCTGCCCGGCTACAGCGCCGGGCGCGTTGCGCCGCAGCTTCTCTCCGCCGCAGTTGGGGCTGTCGCAGCGTCTTCGCCGAATGGAGTGTTCTCGTCGGACGGAATCGACGTGTCGGTGGCGCCGGGCGGCGGTTCCGTCGAGCTTCGCGTGACACCGCACGAGCCGCAAGAGGCGCTTTTCATAAAGGCCACGGTGAGGTAGTCCGCGTCCGGAACAGGTTCTGCCGATTATGGTATAATTATCCAAAGCACAACGAAAGGCATAGCTCATGTCAACAACAGATAACGCGTCCGCCGGCGACATCGTGGCGTTTCTCGGGAAGCCGCGCTCGAAGTTCACCAAATCCGATATCATCAGGTTCGTGGAGGCCCACGCCATACGCCACGTCAATTTCATGTACGCCGGAGGCGACGGACGGCTCAAGACGCTCAATTTCGTGATAGGAGACGATCGCGGGTATCTCGAGGAGATACTCTCCTGCGGCGAGCGGGTGGACGGCAGTTCGCTTTTCTCCTACATTGAGGCGTCGTCGTCCGATCTGTATGTCGTGCCGCGCTACTCGACGGCATTCGTCGATCCGTTCGCGGAGCTTCCGACGCTCTGCCTTCTGTGCTCGTTCTTCGACAAGGACGGCGAGCCGCTCGAGTCTTCGCCGGAATACACGCTTGAGAAGGCGTGCGACGCGTTCCGCCGCGAGACGGGCATGGAATTCCAGGCGATGGGCGAGCTCGAGTACTACGTGATAGCGCCAGACGCGGGGGCGTTTCCCGCCAAGGACCAGCGCGGCTACCACGAGTCGGGTCCGTTTGCGAAGTTCGGCGAGTTCCGCCAGAAGTGCATGCTCGCAATAGCGCGCGCCGGCGGCGAGATCAAGTACGGCCACAGCGAAGTCGGCAACTTCACCCTCGACGGCAAGGTGTACGAGCAGAACGAAATCGAGTTCCTGCCGTGCGACGCCACTAACGCCGCCAACCAGCTTACGGTGGCGAAATGGATCATACGCAACATGGGGGCGAAGTTCGGCTACGACGTCACCTTCGCGCCCAAGATCACGGTCGGCAAGGCGGGGTCTGGTCTGCACATCCACATGCGCATAATGAAGGACGGCGTCAACCAGATGCTCAAGGACGGCCGGATCTCCGACGTCGCCAAGCGCGCAATCGCCGGCATGATGGAGCTCGCGCCTTCGATCACGGCGTTCGGCAACATGAATCCGACGAGCTACCTCAGGCTCGTGCCGCACCAGGAGGCGCCCACGAATGTGTGCTGGGGCGACCGCAACCGCTCGGTGCTCGTGCGCGTCCCGCTCGGGTGGGCTGGCAAGGCGGATCTCTGCCGCAAGGCCAATCCCGGGGAGAAGGGCGCGAAGTACGATGTCCGGAGCAAGCAGACCGTCGAGATGCGCTCTCCCGACGCGTCGGCCAACGTGTACCTTCTCATGGCGGGTCTTGCCGTCGCGTGCCGCCACGGCTTCTCGCTGCCGGACGGCGTGAAGACGGCCGACGCGACCTACGTGAACGTGAACATCCACCGCAAGGAGAATGCGAAGCTTCTGAAGTCGCTTGCGACGCTTCCGGACAGCTGCGCCGCATCCGCCAAGCGCCTTCGCGCGCAGAGGGCGGTATACGAGGAGAAGGGCGTGTTCTCCAAGGCGGTCATCGACGGAGTGATCGCGCAGCTCGAGGCGTTCGACGACGCTTCGCTGAGGGCGAAGGTGTCGAAGAGCCCCGTGGCAATGGCCGCGCTCGTCAAGACGTATTTCCATTGCGGCTGAGGGAGAGGATGCCGCGAACATGAAGATTCTCGGGAAATATCCGTCGTCGCGCCTCTTCTGCCTCGACTGCCTGCGCGGGCTCGACATGCTCCTCCTCACGGTGATCACGCCGATAGTTGGAGGTGCGAACGCTTCGTGGAAACTGCCGGACGGCGTGATGGCGCACTTCCGCCACGTGTGGGGAGTTACGACCCTGCACGACCTGATAATGCCGTGCTTCATATTCATGTGCGGCGCGGCGATACCGTTCTCGCTCGCGAAGAGGCTGAAGGACGGCAAGCCGACCAGAGACTTCTGGACGCATGTCCTCAAGCGCTTCCTGATGCTGTACATCCTCGGCTCGATAGTGCAGTGCAACCTGCTTTCGCTCGACCCGATGAAGATACACGTGTTCTACAACACCCTCCAGGTGATAGGCGTCGCGTACGTCACGGCGGCGTTCGTGCTGCTCATCCCGTCCCGCGTCGTGCAGATGCTCGTGCCGGTGGCCCTCGCCGCCGCGATGGGGCTCATTGTGCATCTCTGCGGGCACGGCGACTACACGAAGGAGGGGAACTTCACGTACGTCTTCGACAGGATGGTGTGGGGGGCGATCTTCCCGGCCGGGCAGCATTCGCTCAAGCCCAACGGATACTTCACCTATCTTCTTCCGCAGCTCGGATGCTCGGCGATAACGCTGTGCGGCTACGAGTGCGCGATGGTGCTCAATGGCGCCAAGTCGCAGTGGCGGAAGGCGATGACGCTCTTCGGCCTCGCGGCGGCGCTTTTCGCGGCGGGATGGCTCGTCTCCTTCAAGGTGCCGGTGATCAAGCACATCTACACGCTGCCGTTCTGTCTGTACACGACCGCGTGGAGCGTGCTGGCCCTCGCGACGCTCTACGTGCTGACCGACATCTGGAAGCTGCGGCGCGGCACCGCGCTCTTGATACTCTTCGGGCAGAACGCGCTTGCGGCGTATATGGTGCGCTCGGTCGTCGGCGGAAGCGGCGCCCTGAACTCGTTCGCGAAATACTTCACCAAGGGGCTGCCGCAGTACTTCGGCGACAGCGTCCTGCCGTTCGCGAACGCGGTGGTGTCGGCTCTCGCCCTCGTTGCGCTTGTGGGACTGTGGCACGTCTACAAGGCATACAGGAAGCTTCCTGATGCGCAGGGCGCGTAGCGCGTCGACCGGCCGGCGGACGGGCGCGGAGGCGCTCGTGGAGAGCCTCGCAAGGGCCGGTGCGGAGGTCGTGTTCGGCTATCCCGGCGGAAACGTCGTGGACGTGTTCGACCATCTCCCGGACGCGCCGTTCGACTTCGTGCTCGGCCGGCACGAGCAGGGCGTCGTCCACATGGCCGACGGCTACGCGCGCGCCACCGGCAGGCCGGGAGTGGCGATCGTCACGAGCGGACCGGGCGCGACCAATGCGATAACCGGACTCGGGACCGCCAACCTCGACGGCGTTCCTCTCGTCCTGGTCTCCGGACAGGTCCCGCTCCCGCAGATCGGCACGGACGCCTTCCAGGAGGCCGACATGACCGGCATCTGCCGCGCCGTCACCAAGCACAGCTTCCTCGTCAAGTCCGCCGACGAGATTCCCGAGACGGTGGCGGAGGCGTTCTACATAGCGACACACGGCAAGCCCGGCGCGGTTGTCATCGACCTGCCGAGAGACGTCCAGGAGGAGAATACTTGCGCCCGCTACCCGGAGCGCATATCGCTCAGGGCATACCATCCAGAGTCCGCCGCGACGACGAAAGAGGTGAACACGCTCGCGAAGTGGCTCAACGCTGCGAAGCGCCCCGTGATCTACGCCGGAGGAGGGGTGATTGCCGCGAACGCGGCGGACGATCTCGCCGCGCTCGCTCACAAGGCATCCGCTCCGGTGGCGACTACGCTGATGGGGATCGGCTCGTTCGACGAGGACGATCCGCTTTCGCTCGGAATGGCGGGGATGCACGGCTCCATGGCCGCGAACTTCGCGATAGACCGCGCCGACCTTGTCGTGGCCCTCGGCGTGAGGTTCAACGACCGCGTCACCGGCCGGGTTGGCGGCTATGCGCGGCGCGCGCGCATCGTTCATGTGGACTGCGATCCGTCTTCCATCGACAAGAACGTCCCGGTCGATCTCGGCATAGTGGCTGACGTGAAGGATCTGCTCACCACGGTCAGCTCGCGCGTGCGACCGGCGTCGCACGGCGCATGGCTGGCGGAGGTCGCGCGCTGGAAGGCGGAGAATCCGCCGTCGTGGAAGAGGCGCCGCCGGGGAGTGATAATGCCGCAGGAGGCCATCGAGGCGGTCTGTGCGGCGGCCGGAAGGTCCGCGGTGGTCGTGACGGACGTAGGCCAGCACCAGATGTGGGCGGCGCGCCACTGCCGTCACTCTCTGCCGCGCCACTTCATATCTTCCGGCGGCATGGGCGCGATGGGCTTCGGCATCCCCGCCGCGATAGGCGCGGCGCTTGCGCTGCGCGGTTCGGAGAGGGTCGTGGCGATAGTCGGCGACGGCGGCGCGCAGATGACGTTCCAGGAGATGGTCGTGGCGGTGGAGCGGTCGCTGCCAGTCGTGTTCGTCATAATCAACAACGGCTGCCTTGGCATGGTCCGCCAGGTGCAGGACATATTCTTCGGAGGGCGCAGGTTCGCCGTGTCGCTCGCGGGCGAGCGTGGATATCTGCCCGACTTCGTCGCTCTCGCCAGGGCGTACGGCGCGAAGGGCATGCGGGTGTCGGCCCCTGGAGAGCTGATGACGGCGATGAAGCGCGCCTTCGCGTCGAGGCGTCCGGTCGTAGTGGAGGTGGTCGTCGATCCCGACGCAAACGTGTATCCGATGATACCTGCAGGCGGAAACGTCGCGCAGGCCATAGTGAAATGAAAGCGAAGGAAGAGGAAGTGCACAGGCTGTTCTGCTACGTCGAGAACCGTCCTGGCGTGCTTGCCAGAATCGTTGGTCTCATAACCGGGCGCGGCTACAACATCCAGACGCTTAACGTGGGGCCTACGGAGGACGGCACGGTTTCGCGCATGAAGATAGACGTCGCCGGAAGCGCGCGCGTGGTGAGGCAGATAACCCTCCAGCTTCGGAATTGCGTGAACGTCATAGAAGTGACCTCCCGCCGGAGATGATATTGTGGTATAATAGAACCGTGAAAAGACACATTACAGCATCACTGCTCTGCGCAGTGCTGGCGTCGTCAGCCTTTGCCGACATTCCGGGGGTCAGTCCCGGACCCGGCCTGCGGTACGCCACCGACGCCTATCCCGGCTTTGACAGCGAAAGCGAGATAGTGAATCCTTCCAAGAAGGAGCCGAAGTGGTTTTCCTGGATAAACGGTCCGAACAGGGACACCCCGTCCGGACAGTTGGCGTACTGCGAGGGACTGGCGAAGGAAGGGTCGTACTCGAAGGCCGCGAAGCATCTTGATGCGCTTGTACGGGAATGGCCGTCTTCCCCTGAGGCGCCGAAAGCACAGGAAGCGCTTGCCAACATGCTGCTCGAAAAGCTCGAGGACTATCCCGAGGCGTTCGCGGAATTCCGGTATCTGCTCGATTTCTATTCGCTTCAGTGCGACTATGCGAAAGTTGCCGATACCGCCTACAAGGTGGCGAACATGATGCGGGCCGAGGGCAAGACGATAATGTTCTTCCGCTTCGACAATACTGTGGACGTGCGCCGCGCTTTCGAGGCGTGCGTGCTGCGCGCGCCGGGCGCGAAGTGGGCTCCCGAGGCGATGCTGGCAATAGGCGATCTTCGCTGCGACGAAGGCAAGTATTCCGAAGCCGTCAAGGTGTACGAAAATCTGCGCAGCCTGCATCCCGGCACGCCGGAGGCTGTGGCTGGAATCAGGAAAGAGGCCGATGTGCGCATGAAGGTGCTCGCCGACCACGAGTACAACAGAGCGCGCTGCACCGACACGGTGAAGTTCCTCGAGTCCGCGCTCTCGCTCTGCGCCGATGCCGACAAGGACGAGATTTCAAGGCATCTCGCCGACGCGAAGATGCTTCTTGAAGAAGAGGCGTTTGCCGCCGCGAAGTTCTACGATTCGCGCACGCGCACCAGGCGCAGCGCGTTGAACGCGTACGAAAGATTCGCGGCCGACTATCCTGAGTCCGCGCATGCGGACGAAGCGAAGCGTCGCATAGAGGAGCTCAAGGAGACGTCAAGATGAATCGCGTGTGGGTTCTTGCCGTTCTGTCCGCGTTCGCCGCCGGATGCAGTTCGTATTCGTGGAGGCCGTCGGTTCCGGATTCCATGCGTACAGTATCCGTGCCGACGATGCGCAACGAGTCCGACGTGACCGAACTCGGTTCTGTCATGACGCGCCAGCTGCTCAGGGAGTTCCAGCGCGAGGGCACTTTCTCCATCGCCCCCCAGGGCGAGGCCGCAATCGAGATACAGGGCATAGTGAAAGGAGTGTCGACCGCTTCTCGCGGATACGACCGCCGCGCGGGGTTCAGGATCGCCTCCTACGACATGACGGCAGAGGTCGAGATTTCGGTCATAGACAAGCGCAACGGCAAGGTTCTCGTGGACAACAAGACATACACTCCCGCCGCCGTCTACACGTCGTCGCAGGACCGCCTGACGGCCCATCGCGACGCGTCCGGAAGGCTTGCGGACGATCTTGCGCGGCAGGTGGTGGACGACGTGACAAGTCTCAAATGGTGAGGAGGTGGAGCAATGAACGATGTGCATGCCGTGATAGAACTGCGGATCACGCCGCAGAGGGAATGCGGGTTCGGAAGAATAGCCGAGAAGGTGTCCAAGTTCGAGCAGGTCGAGGCGTGCTTCCTCATGAGCGGCGCCTACGATCTCCTCGTCTTCGTGAAAGGAGAAAGCCTGCAGGACGTGGCGCAGTTCGTGGCGCAGGACCTTTCGACCATAGAGGGGGTGCTTTCGACCGCGACGCATTTCATGCTAAAGACATACAAGGCGGGCGGGGCGGCCGCGTTCGCGGCATCTGACGGGCGGCTTGCTGTCACTCCATGACGAAAGGACGGACTGAAAAATGGCGGTAGATCTGGCGCAGAAGGCGCAGAATTTCACTAATCGCGGCAGACAGGCCCTCGAGACGGGCCGTTACGAGCTTGCGGTGGACATGCTGATGGAGGCGGTATCGGCGGCGCCGGACGTGCTTGAGACGCGCAAGCTCCTGCGTACGGCCCAGATAGCCAATTTCAAGCGGAACGGCAAAGCCGGCTTCGGGGCAAAGCTGTCGGGGATGATGGCCCGGCAGAAGATCATGGGGCTCGTGAAGAAAGGCAAAGGGGATGAGGCCATGGCAGAGGCCGAGAAACTTCTCTGCGCGAACCCTCTGGACGCGGACAACATAGAGGCTGCGGTAAAGGCCGCGGAGGCGGCCGGCAAGGCGGATCACGCGGCTATCACGGTAGAGGCCGCATACGAGTGTTCAAACAAGGATCCCGCGCTTCTTGAGCGAGTGGCTACATACTACACGATGGCCGGCAGATGGGAGAAGGCCCGGGACGCATACCAGAAGCTGTCCGAAATCCGCCCGGGCGATCAGCGCGTCATGCAGCTGCTCAAGAACACCGAGGCGCGCGCCACCATGAACGCTGGCTGGGAACAGACCGCCGGGAAGAAAGGCGGTTTCCAGAACCTGATCG
>Ga0310786_10013056_pt1 | contig 10252 bp, 6 predicted proteins | sample AusTroGonzalo_MG_FD_203881 | JGI IMG/M metagenome (GOLD analysis project Ga0310786, IMG submission 203881) | Bovine rumen microbial communities from tropical cattle in Woodstock, Queensland, Australia - Gonzalo_03 (v2) (version 2) | ecosystem: Host-associated > Mammals > Digestive system >... | reverse complement strand
CATCCGCCTCGCCTCGCGTACCCCGGCGGCGCTCTCCGCCTAGCCAGCTCTCGTCTTCCGCTTCTCCTCCCTCGAACTTCGGCCCACCGGCGTTGAGAAGTGAGATTACGTTGCGGACGAAATATACCAAGGAACACTTCGGTCACGCGGGACGCGTGACCCTACCACAGAGGCAACTCGACAACCGACGCCTTGTCCCAGCAAGGTTCAGGCAAGTTGCTCACTCTTCGGAACCATGTTCACTTGCGCCAATCGTGCTTGTCGGCGAAATCCATGTAGATGTTCCAGTCATAGAGCGTGAGGTTGTGCTCGCCCGTACGCAGATGATAGGAGATGTCGCCATCCTGCTGCGGGGTGTCCGGGGCGGGAAAGCCGTGGGAGATGAAGCCCTTCATGCCGTAAACCGCTGTCCAGACTGGCGAGGCATAGCGGGCGGAGCAGTACTCGCCGTAGGGACCGGCCTCAGGGTCGCCAGTCGCGGAGCCTATGCAGACGAGGCGAGGCGCGATAAGCCCCAAGAGCCAATGCTGGTCGAAGGGAACGAGCGCGTCGCGGTTCACCCACTGAATAAAGCGGCGGCAGTACCAGCAGGCGCGCGAGCGGATGCAATCGACGATGTGTTCGGAGGACGGCAGATCCACGTGGTTCATCTTCGCGCCACCTGCGCCGGACTCGTTGGAGCAGGCCATCGCGAAGCGCTCGTCCCATGCCGCAGCCACAAGCGCGGTCTTGCCGCAGCGCGAGTGTCCAATCACTGCCACATGCCGCGCGTCAAGCGTCGGCTCGGTCTCGATCCAGTCCATCACGCGGCTCGCGCCCCAGGCCCAGGCGGACAGCATGCCCCAGGAAGTGTACGGGCGATATGGACGCGTCACGTCCTCGAATGCCGCGAACACGCCGAGCGTGTTGCCGTGCAGGTAATCGGGAGAGATGTCGCCGTTCCAGAACGTAATCGCCGCGTAGCCACGCGCGACGATTTCCTCGGCCGGCCAGAGTTCGGACTTGACCTGCCGCGTGGGATCTATGTTCTTTTCGGGCGCACGGTTGCAGATGAACACGAAGGACGGCATGGGCTTCGTTCCGCACGGGATGAACGCCGTGAATACGAAGTTGTTAGTGCCGTACCGGCCGCCGTACTCCACGCGGACGCGCTTGCGCACCGCCGCGCCGTCCATCATCACCGCGTCCGGCTCGGCGGCGGAGAACACGAGGTGCGGCGGACGCTCCACGGGACGGCGTCCGTAAACCTCGTCCTCCAGGATCTTCTTGATCTCGGGACGGCGCTCGTTGCGCCACTTCTCCACACGTCCGTGCATGGTGTACGGATTGAACAGAAGCGGCACATTCCTGGGTTCGGCGAATTCAATCGCCGCCGCGCCGAGGGACGCGATGAACACCACCAGTGCGAACGTGAAGGCGTTAATCCGCCTATTGCCAGAATAAGTCTGACGGACATGGTTGGATTGTAGCTTAAATGACATGATTTGACCTGCGATTCATGGATTAGTTGACATCTTTAGTTCGGCGCGAGCGCCATCACATCTTGCACGCATTATTGACTCGAGTCAAGGCGGACGAGCCGGATCTCGTACGGAGCCAGCGACAGACGCTTCTTCTCTTCCGAGCCATAATGCCATTCAAGGTCCTGGTGCGAACCTGTGCCGTTCGCAAACACAACCGCCCGCTGCTTCCCGTCAAGAGACTCGTAGGCGGCATGGCAAACCGCCGGCACATCAAACATGAAATCCCCCTCATTTCTCTTGATGGCGATCTGCGTCCGTGCACATGAAATCTGCGGCGGACGGATCTGCCGCCCATGCGCAAGAAACATGCGCCCTTCCTGATGGTACATCCGCGTCCATGCGACCCAGAACTTCGTGAAGTCATACCTTCCCCAACGCCCTTCAGTATCCTCGCTCTGACCGAAGTGCGCAGTTCCCCGGTACGGGATCTGCCCGTCTGCCGCGCAATACGCCGCCGTCCACGGTTCCGATATCGGACTGCTGGGGAACGTGGCGACGAACTCGTGGTACAGGTAGTTCCACACGCTGGCGATCATGCAGTTGGTCGAGACGATTTCCGTTTCCGTGGGGTGGTAATGCTGCACGCCCACCTTGTCAAGGTAGAGTTCGTTCGGATCCTCCAGGCTGATGACGAGTTTGACGTTGCGCTTCCGCGCGGCGTCGGAAACGGCCTCTATCAGGCTGCGCACAGATTCCGCCTGCCAGAGGCCGTAGCCAGGCGCATGGCCATGCGTCTGGTCGTAGCAGGGCGGCGTACGTCCGCCGTTCAGCTGATCGAACTGCAGGGCCTCGGCTCCGCGCGAAAGGAGCGGCTCGGCGATTTCGCGCACCCACCAGTCGCGGGTGCGGACATCACCGGGGCAGAGTTTGCGCATCTCGCCGCCGTTGTACCAGGACGGCCGGACGGAATAGAAGGCTCCGTCCACATTCTTCACCGCAAGCGGCGACATCTTCTCGAACGCCGCCTTCGTCTCATAGTCGAACTCGCCCGGAGGCAGCTTCGACCCCTCTTCCCGGAACGTGTACGTCCAGTTCAGGCTGGACGGCCACGGGAAGAAATGCACGTCGTTCTCCGCCATGGCACGCACACCTTCCGCGAACGTCGCGTCATCGGGATGGAGGGGGAAATAGTCTGGCGTGACCCATTTTCCATGCTTCTCCCAGCCCCACGAGACGGCCAGCAGCGGCGACTTGGGGAAGTGCCGCTTCCAGAAATTGTCTATCCATCGCCGGATGCTGTCGGGACGCTCGTGCCATTGGGCGGTGAACCTCACCATCGACGGCGCATCACGCATCCACTCCGGGAGGAATGCCTTTTCGACTAGCGGCGTCTTGCACCAGAACTGCTTGCGTGCCCAGTCGCGATAGATGTCGGCGGCATCATACCAGCTGGCCGGCTGGCCGTCCCGCCCGACGAAGCATGTGGTTACGACGGCATAGTCCGGTGAGGCCACGCCTTCCTTCCAGGTCATCCAAAGCCACGCCAGCCGCACACCGCGCGCCGTCCTGTACAGGTCCAGGCGTTTCGCGTGGAAGCGCGTGTCCTCCGTCGCGCTGTAAAGCCCCCCCTCGCCATCGTAATAGCCGCAGAACGGCGCGAAGAGGCTGCCGGGCTGATCGGCGTGAACGCCTCCTTCCTTCCATTTCGTGTGATCAAGTGTCTCTCCCGGATTGCATTTCACGGTCCGTGACCTGTCACAGGCAAACAACCGGTCGTCGCATCCTGAACGGCCGATCGGACAATCCAGATCTATCTGCGGATAGGCGACCTCGGTGACCGCCAACCCATCCTTCGGCGTGACTGCGATACGCCAGCGCAGCTTGCCGTCGCCACCGTTGCCGTCAATACGGCAAACGACCTTTTCCAAGCCGCTCCCGAACTCGCTGAACTCAAGCGTCAGCTCCCCGTCAGACGATGCGGACACCATCCGTCCGGCGTGATGCGCCGTCCGCTTCATCACATTGGTGAAGCAATCTAGGCGCCGCATCTCCACAGAGAAAAGCGGAACCTTGCCGCCAGACGAGTAGGCGCGTCCGGCCGAGGACACAATGCCCGTAACCGTGCCCTTGTAATACTGCGCGCCATCTACAAAAAAGACTCGCATCGTTTCCGACGCAATCTCGAGCGCCCGAACCGGCAGGACCCCGCACGCAACCGCACAGACTACGACAGACAGAGACATCCTTCGCATCATATGCTCGTACCACCTTACTTGAAGGACATCACAAAGCCCGTCTGCACGTGCACCCTAAGCAGCTCGGCTGCGGGATCGTATTCGGCCCAAATCTCACGGGTACGTTCCTCGCCATTGACGGTGACACGCCAATTCAAAAGGTTGGCGACACCTTCCACTCCGTGCAGCTTAAATGGCAACGTGAAACCTCTCATCGGTTCGCTTGAAGATACGATGTCAAGCGTCCCGTTCGCCGCCAGAGTCGCACCGCGAATCGTGCCGCCGCCAACCGTCCGATCCACGGTCAACTTCGCCAGGACATCCCGCCCGCTGCTCGCCGCAGTGACATCCAACGTGCCGCCTGCATCCACCTGCACGGATGCGTCACAGTCGAACGAGACGCCGCTCGGAGCCCCGCGATTCCAACGGAACGGTTCGCCGCCGTTGACCCAGTTATATCCCTCGGCTCCATCCCCGCTTGAAGCGACCGATGACCATGTATAGGCACGCCCCGTCTCACGCCGATCATCGATAAGCGTCCAGTTCGTCCCGTCGTTGGATCCCTCGACAATCCATTTTGTCGGGAAGGAATCGCCTGACGACCAGTTGCATCGCATCCGATAGCCAACCATGTCCTTCGCATCTTCGCCGCTTTCGAGCATGCGGATGGTGAGCGTGACCCACGTCTGGCTGTCAGACGGATCCAACGTCACCCGTCTGTTGATGTAAACGCCATCGTAGTCGTAATTGTTGGGGGCCTTTGACAATCCCTGGCTCGAATAAGTGATCGATGAAGCTTCCGAAGTCTTCCCCTCCACGTACGTCACGCCATTCGGACATGAGAAGAAATACTGGCCGGGCGACAGCTGTGTCGCGCTTTCGATCCCGCTGGTGACATTGACATATACGGCAGCCGAGGAATCGGTAATCTTGGCGAAAGCCTGAGTCGCATCGACAGTGAGCGGATGGAGTTCGGTGAGGAGGACGCCATGCTGCAACGACTCCATGAACGTGAAACGGTAGAACTTGTAGTTGACAGGCTGGCCCGTGTACAGGTCGATCCGGGCTTGCGGTTCAACATGTATCAGACCGCCGGCAGCCGCGGTTATGTTCGTCGCCTCAAGTCGCCCGGCAGCCACGTCAAGCGTGCCGCCCGCGCATACGTCCACACGGTCTATGCGTGACATAGCCGTCCGGTTCGCCCGGTCTGCAACAGGGCAGCAGTTGGGGAAGTTCACGACCTTCGCCACGCCGCCGCGCACTTCCAGCGCAGCGCAGATCGTGTTCGTGATAACCGCCGGCAACTCCCCCTCGGCATTGACGGCGAATCCGCCAAGTTTAGCTCCGCAGTTAGGCCGGTTTTGATTCCACCAATCTTTCCAGAGTATGCCAGTGGCGCCCGAACCCAGGATGATCGTACCGGGATAGGTCTGATAGGAGGTGGCCCATACAGAGGCACCGTTGAAATCACCCTCCAGCACCGTGATGTCGAAATCGCGGCTGCTGCCGAGACTCAGAGTTCCCCCGCCCGTCTTCTCGAAGGAAATCTTTGACGGCTCCAGGACGGAAAGCTTGCCTGACTGCGGCGTCCCCAGTGCGATTGACGGGAACAGTCCGCTTATCGAAATGTTGGTCTCGCAGTGATACCGGAGATGGGCAACAGCCGAGGATGAGTTTGTGATGAACGCGTAGCTGCCGCTCTCTCGGACGAGTCCGTTGACGGTTTGGGTTGTGCCGTTCAGGTCTATCTGCATAGGATAGTCTATATTGTTGCCCCCTATTAGCGAAACGCCGGAATATCCGGTTCCGTAGGGGAAAAGATCGCTTTTCGTAAGAAGTATGGTGCCGCCGTTGCTCGACCCGAACCGCGTCGATCCCTTGTGTCCGAACTTGAAACTGTCGCCGACAGACAGGATATCTGGGGATGTCTTCCACAAAAGTTCGGCGCGGAATCCGCCGTCGCCAGCGGTTCGCACCACGCCATCGCCGCCGGCAAGAGGCCGAGTGCCGTCGCTTAGTTGACTGAAACCGTAAGTGGCGAAGTGTATTTCCTTCCCGGCGGGTGCGACAAGCTCGATGACCGAGTCCGGCCCGGCGTAATAGAACGGATCGTTCGAAGATATCGTCTGTACCCAGTGGCATCCACCGTCGAAGACGATGCGAGCCGTCGCCCCAGCCTTCCGGTTCGCGATCTGACGGACGAAGAATCGTGACGTGCCGTGCGCGCGGAGGAGATCGATCGATCCTTGCACATTGGCATCGGAAGACAGCTCTACAATCGAACTGAGGCCGAATGTCGCCTCAGAATTGTCCCATGCGTAACTGTAGGTCCGTGAGGAGGTGAGGTCAATCGTTCCAGCGGCTCCGCCGTCTTTGCCGAAATAGACTGTCTGCTTGCTGGCGGGCCACCATTCAGCGCCGCCTGATATCGTCACGGAGACCGGTGTCGATACGCTGGAGCCGGACCCGATGAAAATCGCACCCGTGTTCGTGATGCCGACGGCATTTGAATCCATCGTAAGATCCGCCTTCACGTGAACCTGTCCGTATGACCTTGTCACATCGGACGGATCGGTCACGTCGCCCGGCCAGTTCATCGCCGACTCAATCGTCAGATTGCCGTAACTATCAACCGAATACGCGCCGAATGCCGAACCCGCCGCCATACACGACAGCACGACCATCAAAGCCATCGCCAGCGCGATAAAACCTGTATTTTTCGCCATTTTTCTGTGCTCCTTTTTCTCGGCGCGCGCCGCAACGGCGCGCGCCGCAACGGCGCGCAGACCTTACCTAGTTATAGTGGTACGTGGGGCTATCATATCATATTCCAGACTTATTTATCAAGCCGAAAAATGAATTTCTGTATTTCTGTCTCCCGTCAATCCTGCGATCCTCCCTTGTCTCCCTCTGTGAGGCACGACAAGAAGTCCTCGCGTGTGCCGGCACGACAGAAAATGCCCCTAGCCTTGCACAGCTCCTCGAACTTCACGCAGAACATTCCGGCATGAGTTGGATCCTTGGGCAGTTCGCCGGGTGGCGGCAGCGGAAGACAGGTATAGAAGAAACGCGCCGCCTTCATCACGTCAACTTTGTCCCAGGCTTCTGCCGACTGATGCTGCGCAGACTACCTGAATCCGGTCCCCGGAGCGGCCATCAGCACCTCCGGGCGGCGCGAGAACGCCAATTCGTCCTTTTCAGACTCCGGCGTTTCGGGAATCGTCCCGCAACGATCGCTCCACGTGTCAACGAATGCGCAGTGCACGCCCTCAGCCGTCATGATGCGGTGCAGGTACACCCAGAAGTCATCGCGCTTGCCTCCTGACTCTGTCGGATTAGCGACTCCTGTCTCTGTCAGAGCCGCAACCTTTCCCCGCTCCTTCGCAAACGAACTGATAAGCCGCAGCTTGCGGATCGTCTCTTTCTGGTTTTCCTCCACCTTTGCGTCGCTGTCGCACTTCCTGGCGATCGAATAGTCGTCGATTCCGACGATGTCCACGTACTCGTCACCCGGATAGTAGGCCATGTAGGTGTTTTCAGTGTCGCCTTCCTTGCCGAAGTCTTGCCACATGCGGTCTGGCGTATAGGCGAAAAGTATCTGTTTGTCCCCGCAGGCGGCACGCAGGTAGTCGGCCGTCATTCTGCAGAACGCGCGGAACTCCTCCGGCGTGCACCAAGTGCGCCCCCACCAGAACCAAGTGCCCTCCATCTCGTGCCCGTAGCGCATGATGACGGGAATCTTCTCGCCTGTCTCTTCATCGACAAGTCCGTTGAAGAAATCGGCGATGTCCTTGAGCGCAGCCATGTACCAGGCACGTGGATTCGGGAACGGCGGACGATAGTTCTTTCCCTCGACGCTGTCCATGCCGCAAGGTCCGCCCGTGCCGTCGAGGATCTGCCGGATCACGTTGCGATTGGCGCCGCTTGACTTGAAACGGTAGGCACCCTTCTCGAAGCCGTTGGTGCAATAGGGATGGTCCATGTGCCAGGAGAAGACGTTGATGCCGCCCATCTCGTGCCAGTGCCGCTTGATTGCGGCCGTCAGGGTCGCGCGGTTGGCGGCATAGTACCTATCCCCCCACCATGTGCCCGCAACTGCACAGAGATCCGAATATCCTATTGCGCACAGCTTGCCGTCCGCATATTTCGAGTATTCGCAGGACAAGGTAACGTCAGCCGTGGGCTTGGGCTCATACCCGCTATTCGTCTTCACGGCGAACCGGGGGTCGCCACCCCGTTTCCAGATGGTCATCCACGGATGCGTCCAGGCCCAGTAGTAGTTCGGGGAGTCCGCCACTTCTTTCAGGCGCGCCAGCACGCGATCCGCATTCGATCCCGGCGGCGGCGCGGCCATGCCCGCAAAGACGGCGACAAGCGCAAACAGTACGCTTATGGTGTTCTTGGCCGTTTTATGGCAGGTCGATATATGGTAGTCCATGATAGAATTTTCCTTGTCGTTGCAGTCGGACGCGTATTATACGAGATCATCCGAGCAGGCACAAACGCTTTCTTGCAAAAATTGTTCCGCACACCCGCAATCGCCGCCGCGCGCGCCAAATTCACATTTCGTTTACTCTCTCGAAATACGGCAGGCGCGCGAGCGGCGCGGCGACTTCAATCGTCGTTGGCCCGACATGGATCTGGCCGTCGTCCGAACGCCACTTGCCAGGCGGCAAGACGACTTTGCGCGACGTTGCGCCCTTCTCCATCACAGGTGCGACGAGCAGCTTGTCGCCCATCATGAACTCGTCCTTGATGTCGGCATAGCCAAGCCCCGGGAAGCAATACTCAAGGTTTCGCATCATCGGCTCGCCGGTCCTCGCGGACTCCTTCGCAAGCTCCACAAAGCGCGGTGCGAAACGCTGGCGCAGGGCCGCTATCTTCTTGAAAAGCTCCTGGTGCTCTGGCGGCAACACCCGCCACGGCGAAGCCGATATCTGCATCATCGGGCAAAGCGCATGCACCTGAGCCGAGCGAATGAAAAGCTCGGGGTCAAACGGCGCCCCAGGAAGAAACGCCGTCCACGATCCGCCGCCGATCATGTCAGGGCAGATGAACGGACACCCCACGAACCCAGCTGCGAGCATATCGGGAATCAGCCGACGAAGAGCATCCCAAGAATGCGCCTTGTCGTGGAGACGCATGATCACGGGCTTCCCGGCAAAACCGAACCCATTTCGGTATTCGCTTCCCTTGTACTTGAGCGCAAAGTTTCCGTATAGCGCACTCTGTGCGGCAGGCGATGCCGAAGGGTTGTGCGCAAAGGTCTTCGGCGAAGCGCCCTCAAGTCCGACGCATCCGGCATAGAAATGGACGCCACCGCCATCGAACTTGAATCCGTCAGCACCATAGTCCTTTACCAACCGCTCAAGCTGTTCGTCGAACCAGGCGACGGCGTTCGGATGAGTGAAGTCCAGAAGCGCGCTCGCGCCGTTCCACCATCTGATCGCCGCAGGAGAAGGAACACCGCCATAGCCGGGCTTGCGCGACTCGACGAGAAAACCGCCCTTCACCGGATACCCATTCACATCGTCTGGATTCTTGCCCCATGCGATGCGCCGGTATGCAGGGGTGTCCATGGAGACAAACGGACACATCCAGAGAAGCACCTTGAAGCCCATGCCGTGAAGCTTGTCCATCATTCCCTTCGGATCGCTGAAGCGCCGCATGTCGAAGTACCACTCGCCGTATCCGTGCTGCCACGTGTCGTCGATCATGAATATGCCGGGTGGAAGCCCATGGTCGAACATCGACTTTGCGTAGGCGAGAATGTCCTTCTCGTTCTGATGGTAGGTCAGCTCAATCCAAGTGTTATACTGCGGCGCGGAAAAGTACAGCAACTCCGGCTCCTCGCCAGTCGGCGCGAACCAAGTCTTCGAGCCATAGCGGTACGCCTCGCCGAGATTGCGTCCCGCATCCTCCCTAAGGACAATTTCGCTCTTATCAGACACTAACACGATTTCACCGCCAGCAATCTTCACGCCGACGGGTTCCGCGCACCATATCGCCCGCCCCTTGTCGGAGCAGAGGAACGACAGCGACTGATGCCCATAGTTTTCCTTTCGCAAATCGCACTTGAAGTTCGTCTTCTCGGTAAACGGCATTTCACGGCCGAAGTTGTTGCATAGCCCCCACCAGCGCTCGTCCGGCAGCATCTTTACTGCACGAGAATCGGCATGTACCGCGAACGCGCAGGCCATCGCCGCCAACGCGGCGGCGGCGAAAAGAAACGACTGTGACTCCCTGTTGACTGTTTTCATTTCCGTTTTCTCCTATGCGGGTAGTATATCAAATTCTGACTTGGCGTACCATAACATCACTGCTTGGAGGTTCCCCAATTTTTCTCTGGTTCACCATCCATCGATTCGCCGTCCGCCTCACCGCGCGCCACGGCGGCGCTAGGTTCCTACGCCGGTTCGACGGCGGGGATGTCGATGTTGCGCTTCTTCGGGTTGAAGTTGATGCCAATCAGCGTGACGGGGCGTTTTCCGCCGATCCACTTGTCGGCGTAGCCTCTGTCACGTATCTGCTTGATCGCAGCCTTCGCGCTTCTGC
>Ga0310786_10013055_pt1 | contig 10253 bp, 6 predicted proteins | sample AusTroGonzalo_MG_FD_203881 | JGI IMG/M metagenome (GOLD analysis project Ga0310786, IMG submission 203881) | Bovine rumen microbial communities from tropical cattle in Woodstock, Queensland, Australia - Gonzalo_03 (v2) (version 2) | ecosystem: Host-associated > Mammals > Digestive system >... | reverse complement strand
ATACTCTTTGAGTATTATTTCTTTTAATTCAGCAGAATAACTCCTAAATTTTTGACCTTTGCTAGCCATAATAAAAACCTCCTAACGTTTATTTTACGCTAAGAGGCTTTTTTTCTACTTGTGAACTAAATGGGGTTCAGTTCAGACGTAGCGGGTTTCTTCTAATGTTTAACAATTAATGATTAATAAGCATTTTTGGTTACTTGAACCTTAGCTTCATAACCAAATTCATCGCTCTTTTCAATTGAAACAACTTTAACTGAATAATTGAATGTGCATTCATAATCAATTTCGTAGGTTTGTGTGTCTGCTGATACCCAACCAGTAATTGTTTTAGCTTTATTCCATAAATTTGTGCCTGATGGCATAAATGTTTTGGCCCAGCTAGATTCTGGTTTTAAATTGAAGGAAGCGCCTTTGGTGAATAAAGAGTTATTCGATGCTGTATAAGTCTTTGACTTAGTCCAGTTATTATTCTTATCCACAAAAGATTCCATGATGGAGAATTGTGGCATAGAGAATTTATCTTCTCCTCTTGGGAAGTAATCAGAATCTGCCTTCAAAGAAGATCTACCCATAAAGGAATTATCTAATCTAACATCAATTCCTTCCTCTGGATGATCGGTTAATGGAACATCGTGTTTACCAGCAGCATAAGCGCGAGCGTCAACGTGGGTGATTCTAATACCTGGTTTATCATAACCTTTGGTGTAATCATAACCATTCTTGTAATCGCGTTCCGCTAAACCAACTGGCGCCATAAGCTCAAGCATCATATATTCATCAAATGCAGTTTTGTTGTAATTTGGTGAAGGAAGAATGAAACAATCACCAGTTGTTGTTCCTGGATGAAGTGTGATCATCGCATCATCATCAACAATAAGAGGTGCAGTCCAGCCTAAAGAGAACTTAGAATACATCGCATGATCACCTAAGTTGTGGTCCATAAAATCAATTCCACCCATAGGTGCCCATTTGTTATTGTAATCATAGTAGTCATCCAAACCTAAAGTGTGACCAGTTTCATGAATAAAGGTGTGGGAATCATGCCCGTTAAGACCATTATCCATCCAGTCATAAGAAGCCCAACCTAATGTCTTAACATTTGGATTGGTCATACTTGGACTATTATTTGTATAAGTAACATAAGCCCACCAGTCAGTACCTTGGACAGTTGGGGCACTGTAAACAACCCAAACTAAATCTAGATATCCGTCATTATCGGCATCAAAATAGCTGATTGGTTTAGCATTTTCACCTAATTCACCATGGCCGTCTTTGCCATATTCAGAGATATACCAGCTTCTTGCGTATTCAGCAGCCTTTGGGCCTCCATAGCCAGAAGCGGAGGAAGCGAATTGAGATGATGTACCATTGTAAACACACCAAGTTGGAAGAATTTCACCACCGAAAACAGTGTTTCCATAACTTGATTTATTATAGAAACTGGCTAAAGATTGCCAACCTCCTAAAGCTTCGATTTCCGATTGGGTAGAAAAGAATGTTTCTTTAATACGTTGTCGATTAGCTTCTGTTTGAACAGAAGTATAATCAGTAAAGCCAAACGGAACAACCAAAACATGTGACTCAGTAGACATTGGATCTAAATGAGGTGCACTTTGATTTTTGTAAAGAGTATTTCGGTTAAGTTGATACTCTACATTATCCTTGGTGTAAGTGGTTTTAGCTTTTTCGAAATCTTTGTTGGTCTTACCAGTCCATTCAGGCTCAGTAGTTGAACTTGTTGTGTCGGATCCACCACTGGTAGATTTCTTTTTACCACCTTTTCCACCACCCATACATCCACAGAGTAAAAGGGCGGTTAAAGGAACGATAATTAATTGTTTTTTCATAAGGTTAACCTCCTTTAAACAATTTGGGAATAGTAGATAATCATTAATACTATTCCGGCTAACAAATAGGGAGCGGCGCCAACGAGAAGAAATAAGAAGCTATCTTTTTTCATCCCACGTCTTTGCTCGCGGTATTCCCTATATGTTCTCGGTAACTTGGTTTCCTTAATCGAACGGTAGAAGGTATTAAACCATACTAGTTTGAACGAATAAGCCAAGATATCGAATGCCCCTTCTCTTGTTAAGATATTTAACAAATAGAACAGAAGCATTATGACGCTTGAGATTGTCAAGGCGTCGATCCATCCTACATAGATTACCTCGCGAGATAATTCTTTATTCGCTGTAAACGAAATGAGGATGACTAGGCCCATTATTATCCCTGTTATAACAAAGCTAACAACCGAGCCTATTATAAAACCCTTATAATTTCTTTCTTTATTTCGGGTTTCTTCCATTATTTTTTACCTTTCTTAGGTAAGGTTTTTGCTGAGGCTTTCTTATATTCTTTCAAATATTTTTCAGCCTCAGAATCGCTACATCTAACAAAGTGTCCTGGATAAATCTCTCTTAGAGTAGGTTTTTCCACACTATAATCGTGATCAGTCATTGGATTATAGGTTACTCTTGTACGACCCTTTTCAATATTTGGATCTGGATGAGGAACCGCACTCAATAAAGATTTTGTATATGGATGGAATGGATGAGCGAACAATTCTTCAGAGGTCGCTAATTCCATTAGTTTTCCATAATACATAACCGCGATACGATCACAGAAATATTTAACAACACTTAAGTTGTGAGCGATAAACAAGATGGTTAGACCAAGATTTGTTCTTAAATCATTAAGTAAGTTAATGACTTGAGCTTGAATGGAAACATCAAGCGCAGAGACTGGTTCATCGGCGATGATAAGTTCTGGGTTCATGATGATCGCTCGAGCGATACCAATACGTTGACGTTGACCACCACTAAATTCGTGAGGATAACGGTTCGCGTGTTCTGGAAGAAGTCCGACAAGTTCAAGAACTCTTTTAACTTCTTCATCGATGAACTTTTTATCCTTAACACCTTTGATGATTAAACCTTCAGCAATGATGTTTCTAACTGTCATACGCGGATTAAGCGAGGCAATTGGATCTTGGAAAATCATCTGCATTTTGCGGGTAATTGAAGCTTGTTTAGCTTCTCTTAACGCCACTTTGTAGTTATCTTGTCCCTTTTTGAGTTTGGCGTATTTAGGGTTATTTTTATCCGCTAAAATGGCCTTAGATTCTTCGGAATTTAGATAAGCATATTTTTCTTCAACACGAGCGATTTCGCGCTTGGACATATCTTTGTTGCAGTATTTATCATCGTGCTTAGCTTGTCTAATACGAATTCTTTCGTTTTGAATGATTTTACTAGCTTCTGCAATCTTTTCAGAACGAAGCTTATCGTACTTTGTACGAATTTCTTGAGCTTTATCAGCGTCAGTAACGTCTTTAAGCTCTGCTTTTTCTTGTTCTTTAAGATCTTTTAAAGCTTTGGTTAATCTTTTCTTGGTGAATTTAATTTCTTTTTCGTTCCAACGAGTACCCGCGGCGATACGCACGCCTTTAAACCACACATCACCACTAGTTAAATGATAAAGTTTGATGATGGAACGACCAGTTGTGGTTTTGCCACATCCTGATTCACCAACTAAACCGAATACTTCACCTTTATAAATATCGAAGGAAACATCGTTAACGGCCTTTGTGTACTTATATTGGCCACGTCCGAATTGGAAAAATTGTTTTAAATGTTTGACAGATAAAATAACTTTCCCTTTTCCATAATCGAAACTTTCTTTAGGGTTAAGTAGTTTAACTGGTTCAAGTTCTAAGATTTCTTCGTCTTTATTCTTCGCCATAACTATCTACCTCCTAAAGATTCGAGAATCGAATTCTTTTTAAGATCATATTCTGGTTTATTCTTTGGATTCTTCTTCAAAGATTTAGCGATACGTTCACTGACGGTTTTTGGCGCTTTAACACTTGGTGCGTCTTTATGAGCGAGCCATGATTTCACTTTGTGAGTGCTGCTCACAGTGAAGAATGGTGGCTCTTGCTTATAGTCGATTGCAAATGCGTAAGCGTTACGAGCAGCGAAAGCATCGCCTCTTGGAGGAAGAAGCATATTTGGAGGAGTACCTGGAATCGCGTCTAATTTACCTTTGGTATCTAAATCAGGCATAGAACCAAGCAAGGCCCATGTGTATGGATGACGTGGATCATAGAAGATATCGTAGACGGTTCCAAATTCAACGATCTTACCAGCATACATAACCGCGATATCATCCGCCATATTGGCGACGACACCTAAGTCGTGAGTAATGAAGATAATTGAAAGGTTCTTCTCTGCTTTTAATCTATTGATTAATTCAAGGATTTGGGCTTGGATTGTAACGTCCAAAGCGGTTGTTGGCTCGTCACAGATAAGCACTTCTGGGTTACCACTTAAAGCGATGGCGATAACAATTCTTTGTCTCATACCACCAGAGAATTCAAATGGATATTGATAGAAGCGTTTTTCTGGTTCTGGAATACCAACTTCCTTCATAAGATTAATCGCTCTTTGTTTGGTTTCTTTACGAGAAAGCTTGTGAGCTTTTTGAAGCATCATCTTCACGCATTGATCGATAAGATGATTGAGCATTTCTTCGCTTGGATTAGAATAAAGTTCGATTAAATCTTGAATATGAGAAATTAATTTCTCAGTGAGCTTTTTCATAACCTTGACATATGATTCTGGCTCATTGATAACTTCTCTTTGTTTGGTTCTAAGTGAAGGTTTAAGATCATAAACCGTTTCCGCTCCTTCTTTACTAAGAAGCGCTTCAAATTTGCGTTTTAAAATGATTGATTGATCATAAGCTTTGGACTTAGATTTCATCAAAGAGATATAGACATCGAGAACATCGTCGGATTCGAAAGCAAGAATGTTTTTACATTCGTTTAGACAAATCCTAACGTTGTTAAGCTCTTTTCTAGCAAATTTAGAATCAAATTTACCTTTGAAGACTTTGTCGTTATACACCTTAGCAGCGTGTAAAGCGTTCGCTAAGTTTTGGCAATACGCTTCACTTACGCCTTCTAAAGTTGATTTGATAAATGGACGGATTTTTTCGATGTCTTGTAAGATTAATTCTTTATCATTTTTGAGGTAAATCTTCTTAAAGAAGTTCTTAACGTCATAGTCTTCTGGGGAGAAGGCTTCTAAAGCTTTAGCGACGCTATTAAGGTATTTAGAGCTTTCAGCTTTAAGTGATTTAGCTTCTAGATACATCGCTTCTGTAAGTTGCTTACCAACTTTCATGATTGGGTTAAGAGCGGACAATGGGTCCTGGAAGATCATTGAAATCTTCACGCCTCTAACCTTATTGAATTTGTGTTCAGGAAGGGTGAGTAAATCTTTACCATCGTAGATGATTTCACCATCTTCAACAATTTTGTTGTTCGCGAGAATACCTAAAATAGCTTTAGAAGTAACGGACTTACCTGAACCTGATTCACCAACGATCGCTAAAGTGCGACCTCTATAAAGGGTGAAATCAATACCTCTAACCGCTTTAACGGTTCCAGTATTTGTCTTAAAGGAAATACGGAGGTTTTTTACATCTAGTACTTTTTCTTTTTCCATAGATTAACCCTCACTTCCTCTAAGCGTTGTATTAAATGCATCTCTTAAACCATTACCAAATAGGTTAAAGGAGATCATTAGTAACGTAATTAATAAGGCTGGGAACAATAAGACATGCGGGTTCGAAGCGATACCAGCAGCCTGTCCTTCGTTAAGAAGAACACCAACTGAAGATATGCCGCTTGTCGAGAAGTCGATAATACCTAGGTAAGATAAACTTGATTCAGAGAAGATGATTCCAGGAATCATTAAGACTGAGGAAGTAACTAAGGTACCGGCGGCATTAGGTAAGATATGTTTAAAGATCAATCTTCGATCCTTCGCTCCTAGCGTTCTAGAAGCAAGAACATATTCTTGTCCCTTAAACCTATAGAACTGCATACGCGTTGTACCAGCGACACCTACCCACCCGTTATATACGAAGGCTATAAGTATAGCGACGACAATCGTGCCTGCGGGTCCTAATACGGATTTTAAGCCGTTATTACTCGTTAGCTGGATTTGAGCAATCGTCATGATAATGATAACTGGGATATTAGCAATAATATCCGTGATACGTTCCATGATTAAGTCTGCTCGACCACCATAATAGCCAGATACTGCACCATAGATTAAACCGATAATAAAGTTAATCGCTGAAATGCCAATACCTAAGGCTAAAGAGAATCTAGCACCTATCGCAAGACGTAGGAAGATATCCTCGCCTTGTTGGTTAGCGCCGAAAATATAATTGACTTTGAATCCATATTTGAATTCTGCAAACATATTGTAGTCGACTCTAACCTTGTAGGTTGATTCGTATTTTTCATAGAATTCATAGTTGCCTTTGGCGTCGCGCTTATACAAATCGTATGGCTGTTTGGTCGCTTCATTAATAAGCGGCTCAAATTGCGTATCGGAAGGAACGCCGTTACGAGTTGTAGTAGGCACTAGCTTATAGTAGAAGTAAGCACTACTATTGTAGGCAATCTTAATCCTATCTTTGATCGTTGTGATAGTGTTATCATCAACTTTTCGCTCTTTTAGCCAATCAACTAATTCACCATCGACATATGTGTTATAGTCAACAGCTGGTTTAATGATTGATTTTCGAGCGTTTTCTTTAGAATAGACGACTCCTAAATCTTTTTCATATTGAATGAGTCTATCGAGTTCGTCTTTAGTTAAGTCAACGACTTTTGTACCAAAAGCGTAGGAGTCTGTGCGAACTTGATAAGTTCTAATGATTTGTGAACCAACTTTCTTTTCAGAATATAGTTCAACGCTGTCCTTGTCGAAGAAGTCATCGTTCGCGTCATTAAACATTTTGAGTTTATAAGTGGACTCAGAAATCTTTTCTTTCTTTGTGCCATCCCAGAAACCACTGCCCTTAAAGGCTTCAATGCGCGGCAAAACAACCGCGTAGTTCTTGTCTTTAAAGCCACCTGTCATATTGACTCTGGCTTTTTTAGAAGTGACTGGAACGATAATGGAGAATAATAAAATGATGAAAATAATGATCGCTCCAACAACGGAAGCTCTATTTTTTGCGAATCTCCTTAAGGAGTCTTCAAACCAACCGATTGGTCTAGTTTCAAACTTAGTATCGTGGAGGCTTTCGTCTTTATGAACTAATTTGAATTCGCTTTTTGGGATTGATGAATCCGCTAAATAAGTTTCTTTTTCTTTAGCCATTAGCTTTTACCTCCTCCCATACGAATACGTGGATCGACGATACCATATGAAATATCGACGACAAGTCCACCAATTAAACCGATGAAAATGTAGAACATCGCGACGAATTGGAAGACGTCATAGTCTCTAGTTTGAATCGATTGTAAAAACAATGAGCCAACACCATTAACAACGAAGATGGATTCAATGATAATTGAACCAGATAAGACAGACAAAATTTCACCAAGTAACATTGGGAAAATAGGAACTAAAGAGTTTCTGAATGCGTGTCTAACAGTTGCCTGACCTCTAGAGAGACCTTTGGTGCGGGCTAATAACATGAAATCGCTAGTCAAAACTTCAGTTAATTCTGCACGAGTATATCTTGCGTATCCAGCAATGGAGCCAAACGACATAGATATGACTGGCAAAATCATTGAGATAAACATCTCTGGCGCGAACCAAGAACCGTTATAGTCGGCTCGAATTGGTGGTAGCCATTGAAGTCGATACGCAAATATATATTGAAGTAAGAAGGAATCAACAAAGCTTGGAACGGAGATTAAAAGCATGATGACAATGCCTAAAATATTGTCTTGCCATTTATCTTTCTTCAAAGCCATGAAGATACCTAAACCTAAACCTAGTGGAACCGAAAGAATAATCGAATAAATATTGATTAAAACGGTTGGTGGGAATCTAGAGAAAAGAATTTGATCTGGCGAAGCAAGCCAAGAGATGGACCATGAGTAGCCCCATCTAGATGCGGTGTGAATTTCACCATTTGATTCATAAGTGGCTGGTACAAACAAATTCTTTAAGAAGACGAACAATTGTTCTAAGACAGGGGTTTTGTAGTATTTACCATCATCACCCTTGCGGTATCTTCCTAAAGCTGCTTGCATCATCCAGAAAGTCTTTTCATCTTTTCCTGGACCACTAGCATTATTAAGTGGTAATAAACGAATTAAAATGAAGCATAAGACAAAAATAATAGCGAATGTAAAAAGCATTAAAAGAATTCTTTTAATGATATATTGTAGCAATTCTTTTGTATTACGCATATAAATACCCATAAACAGTAACCAGAGGAAAATAGATCTCCACCAGTTACTGTTTGAAATTAATAATTAGAAACGGACAAATTAATTAGTTTTTGTACATGTTGATCAATTCAGATCCGTTTTCTTTAAGGAAGGCTTCCCATTCAGCATCGTTATAGTTGAAGGTCATGTGGCGAATTCCACCATAACCGATTAAATTGATGTAGGTTGGGGAACCATTTTCAATCTTAAAGGAGTTGATTGAGCTTGAAGCACGTGCATAAACTGGCACAGCTTCAAATCTATTTAAGATACCGGCTTCAAGTCCTGCTAAGACAGTAAGAATGTAATTATGTTGTTTTTCATAATTTGGATCAGTCTTATCTTCGGTAATATCGTTGATTTCTGTCCACCAAGCATTGAAGCTCTTGGTTCTTTCTTCACCATCGATAACGATAGTTAAGTCAGTTGTATTTTGTTTTCCTTTGAAACCGAATTCACAGCAAGAATCAAAGCTGGAATCGCAGTAAACTTGCATTAAACCAATTGGGTTAATAGCAGCACCACCCCAAGTGGAGAAGATCATTTCATATTCGCCTTTCTTAGCGGTTGTGTAATAGTCTTCATCCTTGATGGAAGCGATTTCAATTGAAACGCTGGAACCGCACTTTTCGTTTGCAGCAGCAACGACTTCTTCAAATCTTTGTCTTAAGAATGTAAGCATGTCGATTGTAGTTTCAGATTGATCATCGTAAACACGGAATTCAAGAGAAATCTTGGAATTGGACTCTAAGTGTCCTGCTGAATCAGATGCAAATTCTTCTTGGAAAGCATCGGAGACAAATTTGACAGCCATATTGAAGTTATAACCACAAGCATCTTCGGTTAATGGCTTTGGTTCATAAGCTGGATCATATGGGTCACCGCCAAGTTCACCATAAACTTGGTTATAAACACTCTTGCCTTGTTCACTTCCACGATACATTTCGCCAGATTCAACATCGGATAAGTAAAGGTCATTCAATAATCCAGTGAAGCCTTTAGAACCAGCAGTTGTTTGAGAAGCAAACAAGTTACGGTTGATGGCTAAGGATAAACCTTTACGGAAGTTGAGGTTAGCAAGAACGGTTTTGTTGGTGCCTGTTCCGTTTTGTCTATTGAGTAATTTTTGACGATTTGAGTTGAAGGAAATCTTGGTTGTGTATGATTCCCAAGTTTGAGTAAGTCTTGAAGAGTTACCATAATCCTTCATATCGGTTTTATTCAAACCGAAGTCATCAAGGTTACCTTTTTCGAATTCTTGACGAGCCGTATTGTGTTCGGTGATGATACGAGTGTAAAGTTTGGTCATTTGGAATTGACCTTGATGCTTACCATCACTGTAACCATACCATTTATCATTCTTTTCAATTGTGAATGATTTACCATCTTCATAAGCGGTAAGTTTGTATGGTCCATAAGATTTGTAACCTTTAACACCACCAGTTGGGGTCGCATATGTAGTTGAAACAAGACCGCCAGCGGTTGGAATCTTAAGTGAATCATATAATTCGCAGTCGACAATCCAGTTACCAGATAATGAGAACTTGAGATCAAGTTCAGTGACTGGTTTGGATAAGTAAAGTCTCATTGTATAGTCAGACATTTTGCGAATACCGACATTTGCAAAGTCAACTGTTTGAGAGTTGAAATAAGTACCATATAATGGAAGTTTCCAGTTCCAGGTGCTGTCACCAGCTCCACCGAGACCTTCAACAACTGTACTGACGTCTGCTTTCAAAGCAGAAGTTGTATACTTTTCAGCTTCATCTTCAGATGCTGGATTTGCTTCGGTCTTACGAACATAAACGGATTTGTTACTGATTTCATCGATGCCGATATCGTAATTAAGCATACTTTCTTTGACAGAACTTAATTTACTGAAGTCTGTAATGTCTGCCCAATCCTTAGCATCATCTCCGTCTTCGTGACTAATATACTTCCAAGCATAGTAGGCAGCAGCATCGGTGATACGTTTGGCCGCTAATTCAACGGCATCTGA
>Ga0310786_10013054_pt1 | contig 10253 bp, 12 predicted proteins | sample AusTroGonzalo_MG_FD_203881 | JGI IMG/M metagenome (GOLD analysis project Ga0310786, IMG submission 203881) | Bovine rumen microbial communities from tropical cattle in Woodstock, Queensland, Australia - Gonzalo_03 (v2) (version 2) | ecosystem: Host-associated > Mammals > Digestive system >... | reverse complement strand
GAGTTAGAGGCAGAGCGCAATGCTTATAAAAAGGAGCTTATAGAAACTTTGAGAGCTGCCGCAACCTGTGTGCGTGGCGATGAGGATTGCGAAGATTGTCCTTATTACAATATAACCTTTGGAGAGGGCTGCCCTACTAAGTTGTCGGTTTACGCTGCTAAACTGAGACTGGAAGATTTGGGAGGGTGGTCACATGACGATTGAAGTGCTGAAGCTCGTAATGAAACAGGGCGACGAGAAAGGTTCTGCTTTACGTAAGTTGTTAAAATACTTCAACATAGATGATAACGACCTCTCCCCTATTACCGATGATATGGCAATGGAGTGGATTCGCAAGCAAAAGTGTAAGTGCTGGCGTAAAGGAGTGTGTATTGGCACAAGAGAACAGGAATCATGTTCCTGTAACGGAGATATAACAAAATGCGATTTTTATTCGATAAAGGAGTTGGTGGGACAGTGACGCACGAAACAACTATTGCGATAAAGGCATATTCCAGAGATGAGGCGCAGACTGACGCTTATAGTGCTCTGTTGGATTATTATGACAAAACAAGACTGTCGGACATTTCGGAAGAAATGGGTTTGGCATTCTTGCAGAAGCTACGTGGCGGAGAAATACGTCTTTATACTGACAACTAACTGTAAAATCGCTGCAAATTTGCCACGCCACACCTTTGCAGGTCAAACTATATGGCAAAACGCAGAATGAGAATTTTACAGTAATTTATAAGGAGAATGACAATGGTTAAAATTTTAGACGGCTGGTATTTCAAAATTGATGAGTTCCAATATGTGCTCGTTCATAAGTATGAGAAAGCAAAAGGAGTGTTTGGCAAAGTCGGCGTTGACAGTGGAGAGGTCGTGATTAAACAGGATGAGGTTGGCTACTTCAAGACGGTGACGGCAATGCTGCGGAGACTGGCTGAGATTCTTGTGAAGGAGAAGATGCATGACGGTCAGATTCAGACTATTAGAGATTACATCGATGAGCTGGAGCGGGTGGAGAAGAATCTTCGGGAAATGTGTAGAGGCTATTGAGAATCGCTCAGATTTTGTGAGGAGGGATTAGATGTTAGAGTTTTACAATATTTATTACGTGCTGAAGAACGTGAATGAGAGCGTGGAGCTGATGAGGTCGTATGGCGGGTGCAAATGTTGTAGGGGTGAGCCCGAGCATCAAGAGACGCTTGTGACTTGGGATAATGCGGCAGAGGAGATTGACCACATTCGTTTTGTCAGCGTAGAGCTAAAGCAAAGGCGGCGCGGTAGAGTGCTCACCTTTTCGCGTTGGCTGTACGACGGAGAGGGCTATACGTTTAAGGAATGGGAACGTCCCGAGTTGGACTTGGTGCTGATTAAAGAATATGAGCCGACTAAGAAGTCTATACAGGAAGTTTTGGAGTATCGCGACAGCAATATGGCGATAGAGTATCTGTTAGAGCGCGGAATAAATTACTTGGGGAAGTGAGGGGTTAAGTTGGCTCTTGATAAACAATATTGTATATACGGTATAGACACCTCGGCGTTTTATTTTGAGGACGAGAAATCTGTTGAGCAGAAAATGTATAAGGTACGTAGTGTTAAAAATGCCTATAAAGAGATACTTCGTGACGAAAATATGTCTGCGGTTGTCCGCATTGTAATTGAGGATAAGTATAAGGAACGCTTGCATGAGCTTGCTCGTCTCAAAGAAACTCTTATTGGAATGATGAGAGGTAATATGGGGCGCTTTAGACATCTGAGTGAGCTTAAACTCACGCCGCGCAACAGAATCTCGGTGTTTAGTAGTGAGCTTACCCGTAGCCTTGAAATGATACCACTTAATTATGATGTGCGTCAGACGGTGGAGAATACAGTTATCAATGAGCAGATGATGGTTGTGTCAGTATTTTACTTTGAGGTTCTTGAAAATCTCATATATAACGGCTTCTCTCATAATGGTTACAAGTATGTTTATTTCGCCAGTAGCGCGGGGCAGATTCGCACTAAGAAAGCGGTATTTGTGCGCAAGGATTTGCTTGAGCAAAACTGGAACAGGCTTGCGTGTGGGCTGACGATAGATGAAATCAACTCCAAGGGCGGTATGAATATCAATAAAATGAACGCCTATCTCGCGCTCTGCAATTCGGCAACCGAGGAATGGGCGGATTTTGATATAGACCGTTGTATAGTGGTTGACGATTTTGAGACAAACGTTATAACTGAGGTTGACTATGTGGACGACCGCGATTATAGCATCACTCGTCAGACAATGCCAGTGCCAATACCTCACATGGACGGTGCGGGTATGATAAGCCCTGAGTTAAGCGATAAGAATTTTATGGCTCGTCTGCCGTGGACAAAGGGTCTGCTTGGCGTGTTCCCGTTCAAAGAATTTATCAGAGAAAAGGGTTGTTCTTCTAAGGTGAAGGATTTGTGGGGTAAGGAATGGGATATATTCGACGACAACATTCAGATTATATTCACTAAGAGCCAGCTCAAGATGGCGGCGTATTACGATAGTTGGGACGATTATAAGGAGCGCTTCAAGAAATATGGGTGTCATGCGGGTAAGTGTAACGTCGAGGAAGATTATTTCAAGAGAGCACATATCAATTATCAGATGATTCAGTCGTTTATAGACTACGAGGATTCTGAATTAAAGGCTATGTGTAAAGAGAGCGTAGACTTTATTAATGGCATTTGTACCGACAAAGAGAAGCAACTTGAATTGTTTGGAATACGCGAGGGTAAGCCGATGAGCCGATATAGCGGTATGCAGAAGTGTCTTATAGAGTACAATGGTTTATTAAAGGATAGTTATTTCAGAGAGCAACTTCGTGATTTACGCAAAAAGTGTATTAAAGACCTTTACTCCGCTAAGTTTAAGGTTAATGGCTACTATACGTTCTTGCTACCCGACCTTTACGCCTTTAGCGAATGGCTGTTTATGGGGGTTCAAGTCCCTGACGGTTTACTTGCGGACGGCGAAGTGTACTGTCGACTGCATAAGTTTGGCAAGGAGGTTGATTGTCTCAGAAGCCCACACTTGTATTTTGAGCACGCAATTCGCAATAACGTGACCAATGATGAGCTTGAGAAGTGGTTTCTCACCGACGGCTGTTACGCCAGCACACATGACGTAATAAGCAAAGTGCTGATGTACGACGTTGACGGAGATAAGACATTGATTCTGCAAGATGATATTATTATCGAGGTCGCCAAGCGTAATCAAGTCGGAATTGTGCCGTTGTATTATAATATGCGTAAAGCTGCGAAAGAGGCGGTTACAAATGAAAGTCGCTATAAGGGGTTGTCTGTTGCTTTTACGGGTGGCAATATTGGTGTAGTGTCTAATAATATTAGCAAGATTAAGAATAGTGTTGAGTTCCGTGACACCGATACGCGCCAAGAGGCTTTGGATTGTTTGAAGTATCTTTGCATGGTAAACAATGAGGTTATTGATTTTGCCAAGACGTTGTATAAGAGCACTCCGCCCAAATCGGTAAAGGCTATAATTTCTAAGTACACCAATAGAAAGTTGCCCGCGTTCTTCGTTTACGCAAAGGATAAAACAGGCGAGCAAGTCGAGCCAATAAACGATTGTGTAGTAAATCGAATATTCACGCTTTATCCCGAGGATAAGTTTAAGTTGAAGTTTGAGGATAGGCGTAGATTTGATTATCATATGCTTATGAATAATCCTGACATAGAGGTTGACGAAGCTGTATTAAAGGCGTTTAGTGACATAATATCTAATATCAAGCTGAAACAAGGCAAAGAGGAACAAAGCAACGCGCTTGCGGTTAGTGATGTGATAGCCGTTATGGATAAGTTTGATTATGCCAAGTATGAGATATGCGATATGCTTGTAAAGGATATGTTTAAGGAAAAGACGGTGTTTAAAGACGGGCGCTGCAAAGAGTTTTTCTTCTACCTTTATGGGAATATAGTCTATGAAAATATCATTACGAATAAGCTGAAGTATGGTTATATTTGCGTTGATTGTGGTGCTGAAATACAAAGGGTTAATGGGAAGTGTCGTTGTGCTGAATGTCAAGCGAAGTATAGAAAGCAATACAATATTCAATGTGCAATTAAATCGAAAGCGAAAAAGTTGGCAACCGAAACCGCTTGATTTTTGCCGAATCATCGGCAAATAATTACCCGACCAAGGCTAAAAAGTGGGACTATATGAAAGAGACGTATATATGGCGAAAGCCACTCTAAAAGATTGAAGGGAGTAGTAAGATAAACACTTAATGCTCCCTGTTCTTTTTTTTACTCTCTTATTTTTTTTGCATATATGAATACTTGTTCAAGTGTTCATAAATAAAAACATGAAAGTAGTGAAATTAATGATTGAAATTTCAAAAGCCGAAGCTCAGTATCTCAGAGATCATGGAATCCGCGAGGGCATAACGAGAACTATGCGACAGAAATCTAAGCGTAAGCACGTACTGGTCGCGGAGGAGCGTTATATTCTTGAGCTGCTTAATGAGTATCGCAAGTCTCAAAACGTCATATACACATATGGCACAGTCTAAATCCTGATCATTCAGGCGGTTGGATAACCGATTTTAATTAAAGGTGGAATTAATAATGGGCGAAGAACTTAGAATCGTAGATGTAATCGTGCCGAAGGATGTGGCGGATATGAAACTACCTGCCCCTGAGTTGGTGGACTACTACAATGATATGCATAATAGGGTTGTTTATGTTGATTACGATATAGATAACACTCTTATGAGAGAGGTTGGCAGACAGATTTTAGAGTACAACCGCGTTGACAAGGGGAAACCGAGTAATGAGCGCACACCCATAGTAATGCTAATTAATTCATGCGGTGGAGATCTTTCAGCAACTTATGCAACCATTGCTATTATGGAAACTTCAATCACTCCGATTATTACAGTAAATATGAATGAAGCCTATAGCGCGGCGGGGCTTCTGCTTATGGCAGGTCATAAGAGATATTGTATGCCGAGGTCACAAATACTTATTCACAGTGGAAGTGCGCAAGGTATCGGTGGAAATTATGAGGATATACAGGAGAGTACAAAGTCATATAAGAAGATGGTCGAAGAAATGAGAGAGTTTATCGTAAGTAAGACAAATATTGACAAGGCTCTTATGAAGAAAAATCAGTCACGAGATTGGTATTTAGACACAAGTGAGCAGATTAACCTCGGTTGTGTAGACGAAGTATTAGCCGACCTTGATAATATATTATAAAGGGGTTTCGCCTAATGGCAAAAAAAGATAAAGTAATGCGTGTGACTTTCTGTGGAAATAACGCAACAGAAGTTACTGGCAGCCGCACACTACTTACAGTTGCAGAAAAACAATATCTTTTTGAGTGTGGATTACACCAGTCCTCTAAGTCAATATGGGAAGAATATAAAATCAATTCAGCCAAGTTTGATTTCAAGGCGAAAGATATTGATGCGGTATTTGTTGGTCATGCCCATTCAGACCATGTAAATCTGTTGCCTCTGCTTGTAAAACGTGGATTTACAGGGAATATCTATATTCCGAAGGACAACTTTGACCTTATGCGTATTCTCATGGTAGATTGTGCTCATATATGTGACAAGGATGCAGAGTTCTTAAATCGCACAGGACATTCGGTAGAGCCTTTATACACAGAAGAAGATGTGCAAGCCACATTGGATAAAATGGTTGAGTTGCCGTTTGGCGAAAAGATGGTTATTGACGATTGCGTAACATTACGCTTTACTCATAGTGGGCATATTACAAACTCGGCTCATATAGAGTTGTGGGTGACAAACAACAATGTGATGAAGAAGATTTATTACACTTCAGATTTAGGAAACACCTCTGTTCCCTGCTATTATGTTCACCCCATAGAACCTGTTTCAAATGCGGATTTAGTAATTGCTGAAGCAACATACGCAAATCCTAAAAGACAAATAAAGCCTAAAGATAGGCAATGTGATATTGACAAGATTAAAACGGTAGTGGAACAAACCGTTGAAAAAGGCGGCAAGATTCTGTTTCCTGTTTTTGCCAATCACAGGTGTCAAACTATTCTTACGGTTCTATATGAGATATATGGTAAAGATGAAAACTTTAATACCCAAATTTATGTTGACAGTCCGATGGCGGTACAAATATGTAAGCTTATGTGTCACATAGTCAATGAGAAACAAATGCACGTTTGGGAAAAGGTTATGACTTGGAAAAATGTTCACTTCATTAGTGAGTATACGGACAGCAAGGCGTTGCAGGAAACAAATGAATCTTGTATCGTACTGGCAAGTAGTGGAATGATGTCAGCGGGCAGATCAGTCTCGTGGGCGCAGAAACTCTTGGGCAGCACCAAGAACCACTTTGTATTCTGCGGATATAGTGCCGAGGGTAGTCTTGCTGACAAGATAAGAAATAGTATGCAAAAGACTATTACGATTGATGGCAAGGTTGTGCCTAACAAGGCGTATGTTACAACGCTGAACAGCTTTTCGAGTCACATACAGCATAATCAGATGTTGGAATATTACTCAGATATAGATTGCAACAAGATTGCAATTGTTCACTCAAACTTTAATGATAAGGAAAAGTTCTGCAAGGAGCTACAGGACGAATACTCAAAGAAGAATAAAAGCACAAAGGTAGTTTGTGTTAATGGCGGAACAGCAATTAGCTTATAAGGTAGCCTGTGGGCGCAGAGATTATAGGGTACTTCCCTACTCGCTTTTTACAAAACCTTGATTATGTAGTAAATTGCGATTAAGTAAATCTTGATTTGTGTAAGGAGATAATATGGCAACAAAAGACGGTTGGAATAATAAGTTCACAATCTCAGGCGTTCTCAATCTTGATGACGGCATTATTGCCATCGAGCGTGGAGATGACGAGCCTGTGGTGTTAGCGGATAGCATAGACAGACTAAATGGCAAGGACGTAATAATTACGGTTACTTGTGAAGAACCCACATAAGGGAATGAATTTAAGGAGGAATGAGATAGTTGGGCATTTCAGCTAAAAAGAAATTTACCCAATCTGAACTTAGGGAAATATACGAGGTTTGCTCTCGTAAAGACCTTATGGGAGATTGGAAGAAAATAGCAGAAGAACTTAATAGACGATTTGGTAAGGACTATAATGAGTCTTGCTACCGTAAAAGATACCAGTCGTATTGCGAAATGAAAGATGCTTGTAAAGAAATAGATAGTGACTTTACAGGCGACACAACAGATGTTTCGGTTCTGAAACGTGAGCTTGAACGTGCTAAGATACAGTTCCGCGATGAGCGCAATGCTTGGCAGAGACAAAACTACAATTCGGCAAGAGTTGAACAGAAGCTTGACTATCTCGAAAAGGTAATCGCTGAGAGCAATCCGACAGATTTGCAGATTACTCTCCGAGAAAATAATGCCAAGAAAACAGCAATTGTCACTTGCTCCGACTGGCATATAGGTGAGTGCTTTGACAACGAGTGGGGGCGTTATAACTCAGACATTGCTCGTGAACGCATAACTGAATATGCGAGCAAAGCAATACAGAGATGCATTTTAGAGGGTGTATCGAATGTTATTATTTGCGGCTTGGGTGATCTCGTAAGCGGTAGCATACATAAGAGTATAGCCGTTACAAACAGAGAGAACGTCATTGAGCAGATTATGCTTGCAAGTGAACTTATGCTTGGTTTTGTAAAGGCATTTGCTGACAAGGGATTTGTTGTTACTTTTACCAATATTTGTGGAAATCATTCGCGTATTGATGTGAAGAATGATGCCATTAAAGATGAGAGAATGGACAATCTTATAGGTTGGTTTGTGTCAACTCACTTAAAGGCATATCCTAACTTTAGGTATATTAAGCCGCAAGACACAACGCTTGCAGAAGTCAATGGTTTTTGGTTTGTTCACGGTGACAATGACAACTTTGGTAAATCTGGTTTGAGCAACCTTGTGCTTGCAAAAGGCTATAAGCCCGCCGGAATTTTCATGGGACATCTTCACACCTTTGCGGTTGATGACTGTTATGATGTAAAGATTTGTCGAGGCGGTAGTCTTTGTGGTACTGGAAATGATTATACAATTGAGAAGCGACTGAAAGGTAAGCCCACTCAGCTTATGGCAATTGCTGAAGATGGGGAAGTATGCCAATTCTATAATATAATTTTGAATTAAAGGGGTGTAATAAATGAACGTAGATAAGGCGTTTGCGAAAGTTCTCAAACATCACTATAAGGGAGAGGACGTTGCGGTAGTTGGTTATTACGAGGACATTAAAGTTCTTTTCGAGAGAATAGTTACCCTTAAAGATATTTGCATAAAGAATATAAACCTTCACGACCCTGATTGGGAGGGGTATATCAATCCCTTCACGCTGTCATTTGACGCAGATGGACAGGTGTGGTGTGAGGAATCAGTTTTTGATAACGGAAATGTTGGGGCTTGCGAAGGTTATGTACTTGTGGACGAGTTCATCGACGAGCCAGAGAAATGGGGTATTGAGGGTTGCAGTACCATTAACATTGTATGAGAATTAACGAAAATCAGTGCAAAACGTTTATTGACTACAGGGATTTCGCCACGGAGTTTATAAGTTGTGCAATGTCAAATGGCGTTGCTGGCTTGATTGTGAGCTGGGAAAACGCAATGGGAATTTGCCAATTGCTCAACCAGTATACGATTGGCGGAGCGTCTATAGCAATGCGCCCTGAATTTTTGGAGGCGGCGTATGATGACGTTCAGGCACAGGACGGAAATATGCTTATCACTCTTTTTGATAGCGCAGAGATGATTTGTGAAAAGGCGTTGGACAACCCCGATGCTTACGTGGATGATGTACTTTATTTTGTTGAGAAATCGGCGGAAGAAGTTACGTTGCCTCTACACGCAAAGATTGTGCCGTTTAAAGTAAAACGTGATATTTTCGATGGGGCATTTTGATTATTAACGGTCGGCATTAGTCGGCTGCGGAATAATTCTCGCCTGAAAGCTGTGGCGAGTAATAAATTACGGAACGGGGTATATTACGCCCCGTATGGGCAATGAGCTTGGCAGTAAAGCAACGCGATAAAAAGCGGAAGTCCTCGGCGCACATCCGAGATTGCTCACCACTCCTCCTGACGGGAGAACCGACACTGACAAGGCGGTGGTCAGTTATAATACACCGCCCATGTGGATTTTGAGGTCACGACTTGGAATCCGCACCAATGTACCTACCACGCCTCTGTTGCAAGCGTACCACGGTAGATCTTTAAGACAAAGCTCTTTACGAGCACTTATTAGGAAAGAGTTTGCAAGCATCTCTTGCATTGCGGTGTCTGTGCGCACAGGTATTGCTTTGATTTTCGTGCTTGTATACTGCGCATTATGTGATTTAGAGCACAATCTAAACTCGCGCATTATCGCACCATCGTCTATGATTAGTAAGGACATCGCCCTTTCAAGGCGAAAAGGACGGAGCGTCACCGTCTGGTGTGACCAAATAGAGGGTAGAGTTTTAGGATTCTACGAGAGATGAAAACCGTACTCTCCGCTGTGCTTGCAGCAGTAGGTATTCAGGACGAGTCCTGCAAAGCCACAAGCGTTTATTTGCTCCTCTTTATTGTGTTAAAGGTAATTTCGTGGAGATAATTGATTTTAAGGAGATGATTTGAGTGCCAGAACGCAGTAAACGCATAGTTCTTCACGATGAAGAAAAGCTCAAACAGATTAATGTAGAAACTCAGAAGCTAATGCAGAAGTATAAGATTGATATGTCTCTGCGCGATCTTTCTCCTAAGACTATTTATCATTATGAGAAAGACTTAAATCAGTGGTTTATTTATATTCTTGATCATCAATTTAATCAAAGCGTTACAGAACTCACTGATGATGACATCACTGAGTTTCTTTATTTTTGTAAACAAGAAGGTAATAATGTAGAGCGTATGAAACGTAGAATGGCGGCTATTTCTGCCTTTTATAAATTCTTACGCAAAAAGAAGTTAATACAGGAAAATCCTACTGAGTTTCTTGATAGACCGAAGAAAGGTTTGCCTGTAACAGTCCAAACATTCTTGACTCCTGAACAAGTTGCACTTATGAGAGAAAAACTCATCGAGTGTGGCAAACTTCAGCTTCGCACATATGCACTATTCTCTTTGTCTACAATGGCAAGAGTTAATGCGATTGCAAGCATCAAATGGGAACAAATTGACTTTGATGAGAGAATTGTCAGAGATGTCCTTGAAAAAGAGGGAAAGATAGTTGATTTGTTTTTTAGTGAGGAAGTCAAGTCTTTGTTACTTGAAATGA
>Ga0310786_10013052_pt1 | contig 10253 bp, 5 predicted proteins | sample AusTroGonzalo_MG_FD_203881 | JGI IMG/M metagenome (GOLD analysis project Ga0310786, IMG submission 203881) | Bovine rumen microbial communities from tropical cattle in Woodstock, Queensland, Australia - Gonzalo_03 (v2) (version 2) | ecosystem: Host-associated > Mammals > Digestive system >... | reverse complement strand
TTCAAGCCCGACGAGGGCGAACACGCTCTTGGCGTTTTGGACATCAACCACAAGACTTTCTGGACAAAAAAGAGCTTTGTCCGCTTTGCTAAAGAAAACGGTCTTGAAGTCGAAAAGATACTCGGCATCCGCAAACAGCTGAAGTTCATACCGGGATTGCTGAGCCATTCGAGCTTTATCCCGTTCCAGTACGGCTTCTTGACCAAGCTCAAGAAGTAGCGGGCTGTTGTATTACGGCTGCTGGGCGGCAAGTTCGTTTGCGACCTGCCGAATGCGCTTTCCGCATTTTTCCCAGGTGAACTGACGAACCCAGGCGTCGATTTCGGCGTCGTGTTTTCCCTTGTCGTCGATGGATTCTTCGAGGGCGCGGGCAATGCTCGTGGCGTCCTTGGGGTCAAAGTACTTGGCCACGTTTCCGCCGACTTCGGGGAGCGACGAGGTGTTGGAGCAAATGACGGGAGTCCCGCAGGCGAACGATTCTAGCACGGGGAGCCCGAATCCTTCGTAAAGCGACGGGAGTACAAAAAGATCGGCCAGGTTGTAGAAGTTGACGAGGTCTTCCTGGCTTACCATTCCGGCGTGGGTGATGTACTTTTCAAGACCGAGTTCCTTTTCGCGGGTGGCCTTGGTGCGTCCATCAAAGGACTTGCCGACAAGAACCAGCTGGCAGTTTTCCTTGCCCTTCATTTGGGCGAAGCCTTCCAGAAGTCCGTTGAGGTTCTTGTGGAGGAGCAGGTTCCCGACGTAAAGTATGATTTTCTTGTCGCGGGGGAGACTGTACTTTTCGTACAGGTAGTCGATTTCGTTTTTGGACTTGCGGACGAATTCGCTACCGACTCCGAGCGGGATGACCGTAATTTTGGCGGGGTCGGTATTGTAAAAACGGATCAGGTCGCGCTTGGTGCTTTCGGATACGGTGATGATTCTGTCGGCGCGCTTGCTTACGAACCAGAAAATGAACTTGAAATACCAATGCACGATTTTCATCGGCAGGAATTCCGGATACACCAGGTGTGTCAGGTCGTGGATGGTGACAAGCATTTTCCCGCGGTAGAACAGGGGTACGTTGCAATGAGGAACGTGCAGTATGTCGGGCTTTTCGCGGTAGAGCGCGCGGTAGGGGAACTTCAGCTGTTCCTTGTAGCCGTAAATGCTGCTGATGAAGGGAATGCGCTTTGAAATGTTGGGGTAGGTTTCGAGATCTTTGGGGTCGCCGAGGGCGATTGTATAGCCGACATCCTTGAGCCAATGCTGGATGCATGTACCAATACCGGACTTGTTGACCATGCGGGCGTCGATTGCGATTTTCAAGTCGTTGGGTGCGGTACGGTTCATTTTATTTGGGTTCCCTAAAGCATTTAGTGACAATTTGTTCAATAAAATAAATTTTTCACTAGACGCTGATGACGAAATTTTTCATATATTATCTTTATATTACGTTTTTGCCTATTATGCAGGAGGAAATATGAGCAAAAAAATGGTAAAATGGATTTCGGGAACCTTACTCGCCATGGGAGCCTTTGTTATTGGCTGTTCGGAAAGTACTACGGAACCGCAATTTTTAGAAATAAAATCCGTCAACCAGAAAAATGATGCGACGAACATATGGGCAAGAATTGACGAAAGTGGAAGTATCGCAAATTATTTCGATTCCCTTTCGAAAGAAGGTAATGCTCCTGCTATTGGAACCGCAACACATTCAAAAGCCCAATGCAAGGCTCCTGCTCTTCAAATGGACGATAACACGCGTTATCTGGATGAACTGGAATCGCTTTTTGAAGAAGGCGAACTGGTGGAAGGCGTATGCGGTAAGGCTCTCAAGCTGAATGATGGCCAGGTGGCGCCCCTCGGCGTGAATTTGATTGATTCCATGAACGTTGGAACTGCTGAATTCTGGTTCCGCCCCAATGAGGATTTTTACGAAAAACCCCGTACCCTGTTTGGAAACGATGGCGCTAGACTTCACTTTTTCTATAAAAATGGGGAACTCTATTTCCAGAAAAACCATGCCGATATCCACTATTTCGTTAAAGGGAAGGTGGATTTCAAGGACGATTGGAATTTGATTGCCGGCCAGTGGGGCGACGGCTATATGAGCCTCTGGGTCAATGGTGGACTGGTGGCGAAAATTGAACACGATAAGGGCTATGTTCCGGCAAATCGAGGCAAGGCTTTTGAAAATCTCCTCGTCATGGGATACAAGTCCAGCTGCTGCATGGAAGGCCCGGGACAGTATGAAGCCATGACGACGTCGGGATCCTTTGACCAGTTCAGGATTTCGAATATTCCTCGTTATAAGACAGTCGAAAAGACGGATTCCTTAACGGATGAACCTGCATTATGCTCTGCACAAGCTTTGAAAATGGATGAAAAGACGCTTTATCTTGAAGAACTTGAAACGGATTTCGAAGCTGGGGAACATGTTAAGGGTGTTTGCGGAAAGGGGCTTTTGTTGAATGAAGGCGAATCGGTAACACTCGGTATCAATTTGATTGACTCCATGGCTACGGGTACGGTTGAATTCTGGTTCCGCCCCAATGAGGATTTCTACGAAAAGCCCCGTACCCTGTTTGGAAACGATGGCGCTAGACTTCACTTTTTCTATAAGGATGGGGAACTCTATTTCCAGAAAAACCATCACAACTTGCATTACTATGCTAGGGGCAAGGTCACTTTCAAGAACGACTGGAACCTTATTGCGGGGCAGTGGGGCGACGGCTACATAAGTATTTGGGTCAATGGCGAAATGGTGGCGTTGCTCAAGCACGATTTAGGCTATGTTCCGGCAACCCGTGACATTGATTTTGAAAACCTTCTCAAGATTGGTTACAAGTCCGCATGCTGTATGCCGTTGGGAAACTCGGCAATGTACACCTCCGGTGCGTACGACCAAATTAGAATCTCTACATCTCCGCGCTACAAAGTCGAAGTAAAGGAAGAACAAGAAGAAGCCGCCAAGGATTCGACTGTTGGGGTTGATACAAACCCTGTAATTGCAATAATTGATACTGTGATCACCGTTGATACGGTGTTTGTCGAGAAAAAGCCTGTCGTTGATACTACTATATATGTAAAACCATATGTAGAAAAGATAGATACGACATGGATTCCGGTGGTAGAAAAATGCTGCAACATCTCGGATGATTTAATCATCAAGGAACCTATCGAACTCGATATTACGGATTCCCTGTAATCGGTAAATAAATCTTGCAAAGGTCCCGGCTTTCGAGCTGGGATTTTTCATTTTACTAAATTGCAAGTATGGCGTTCGTTCATTTACAGACTCATTCTGAATTTTCGATTTTGCAGGCTTCGGCCAGACTTGATGATATTTTGGCGGCTGCGGCTGCTGAAAATGCACCTGCGGTCGCGTTGACTGACCACGGTGCGATGTTTGGTATCCTGGAAATCCAGACGCGTGGCAAGGATCTGAACAAGAAACGCAAGGAACAGGGACTCCCGCCGGTCAAGACCGTTTACGGTTGCCATATTTACGTGGATACTCCTAGCGCAAGCCAGAAGGATCCGACGACATTTGAACGATTGACGCTCCTCGTCGAGAACGAAAAGGGCTATTACAACCTGCTCCGCATTGTGAGTTACCGTTACGAAGACGGCGACCGCTGGGCAGAAATTCCGTCGGTGCCGCTCGAGACAATCAACGAATTTAAGGAAGGCATTATCGCCATTGCTGGCGATTATTTTAGCCGTTACGGCCAGAACGTGGCTTCGGGCAGGGAATCCCTTGCCGTGGAGTATATGGACCGCCTGAACGGGATTTTTGATCACGACCATCTGTACATCTCGGTTTGCGATAACGGGATTCAGCAGCAGAAGCGCGTGAATGAATTCAATGTGGAGCTTGCGAAAAAGTACGGTCGCGAGGTGGTGGCTGTTGCCGATGTCCATTACATCAAGCCCGAAGACGCCATGGCGCACAAGGTTCTCCGTTGCATTGCGCTGAAGTCCACGCTTAACGACTTTACGGATAAGAGGTTCCCGACAGACCAGTTCCATTTCCGTTCCGAAGAAGAAATGGTGAAGCTCTTTGGACATATTCCGGGCGCCATCGAGAATACGGTAAAGATTGCGGAACGTTGCAATTTTACGGTCAAGACGGGTATCGGTGATGAATTCTGGCCCAGGTTCAAGATTCCTGATGAATTCCTGGCGAGCGAGGAATGTGCAAATATCCGCGCCCTGATGAAGGCGGAATACGATGCCGAATACCCGGTCATCCGCGAACGCGAACTGAAGGGCATTATCAAGGATCGCAAGAAAAAGGTCAAGGCCAAGTACTGTGCTGATAAGGGCATTGCCGAAGATGCCTTGACGGATGCGGACAATGAAGAAATTGATCGCCTGTCGCAGCCGGAATTCTTTGACGAAGACGACAACAAGGCCTGGGAAAAGAATACGCACCGTTGGTGTAAGCCGGGTGGCGATGCCGACGTGTATATCACGCACCTCTGCAATGAGCGCTTGAAGTGGCGATTCCCTGACGAAGATTTTAAGTTCCCGACCCACGAGACTGATGTGGGCAAGAGAATGTACAAGGAAATCAACTGTATCCGTAATATGAACGTTGCGGGCTACCTCCTGATTGTGTGGGACTTTATCAACTGGTCTCGTGAACACGGAATTCCCGTGGGACCGGGGCGTGGCTCTGCAGCAGGTTCCCTTGTTACCTACATCATCGGTATTACGGACATTGACCCGCTGACATTCGACCTCCTTTTTGAACGATTCCTGAACCCGGAACGTGTGTCCATGCCGGATATCGATACCGACATTGCGGATAGGGACCGTGGCCGCGTGATCCAGTACGTGACGGACAAGTACGGCAAGGAGTGCGTGGGCCAGATCATTACCTACGGTATGCTCAAGTCGAAGGCGGTGATTACCGACGTGGGCCGTGTGCTTGGCTTTGCTCCTGCCGAAGCGAAGGCGGTGACGGCTCTTTTCCCGCAGCGTACGTTGAACTTTAGCCTAAAGCAGGCGTGGACGGGTAAGGACAAGAAGGGCAACAACCTTGAAGATGGATACAGCCCGGAACCGCTGCAGGCGCTTGTGAACAGCCGTCCGAGTTTGCAGAACCTTTGGGAAGTCGCAAAAAAGCTTGAAGATTTGCCGCGCCAGACGGGCGTGCATGCTTGCGGCGTGGTGATTACGCCGACCCCGATTTACAACTTGGCGCCTTTGTACCGTGCCGCCCCCGAAGATACTCCGGTGGTGATGTACGATAAGCACTATGCCGAAGACATCGGGCTTTTGAAGATGGACTTCTTGGGACTCATCAACTTGTCCATCATTCAGGATACGGTTCGAATGGTTGAACAGAACCGCAACATCAAGCTCGTGATGAACAAGATCCCGATTGATGACAAGGCGACGTTTGAACTTTTGGGCAAGGGCCTTACGACGACGGTGTTCCAGTTCGAATCTCCGGGTATGCAGAAGTACCTGCGCGAACTGAAGCCGACTCGAATCTTTGACCTTATCGCTATGAACGCCCTGTACCGACCGGGCCCGATCGACCAGATTCCGCACTTCATTGCCCGTAAGAACGGCAAGGAAGAAATCGACTGCTACCATCCGGACTTGGAACAGGTGCTTGGCGAAACGTACGGCGTGATTGTGTACCAGGAACAGGTGATGAAGCTTGCCCAGATTCTGGGTGGCTACACGCTGGGCGGCGCTGACAACATCCGACGCATCATGGCTAAGAAGATGCCGGAAAAGATGGCTAAGCTCGAACCGGAGTTCTTCGAAAAGTGCCTCGCGAAGGGTTACGATCGCGACATGATTCAAAAGGTGTGGAATGCCGTGCTTCCGTTCTGCGGATACGCATTCAACAAGAGTCATGCTGCTGCTTACGCTTACGTCGCTTACCAGACCGCTTACCTCAAGACGCATTACGGCCCGGAATATATGGCTGCATCCATGACGTCCAAGATGGGCAAGACCGAAGATACGGTGACCATCATTTTGGAATGCAAGCGTCTGGGCATCGAAGTCCTGTCGCCGAACATCAACTCGTCGTTGGGGGTGTTCTCTGCCAATCCGAAGGGCCAGATCCTTTATGGTCTTGCGGGTATCCGCAACGTGGGTATTGCCGTCGTCGAGGACGTGGTTGCAGAACGCGAACGCCGTGGCGTGTACAAGGACATCTTTGATTTCTGCAAGCGCGTTGCCGAATTCCAGGCTTCGCAGCCCGAAAAACGCCCGCCGCTCAACAAGAAGGTCTTGGAATGCCTCATTATGGCGGGTGCCTTGGATGACTTGCCCGGAAGCCGCGCCGTGCAGATCGCGACGGTGGACCGTGCTTTGGAAGTCGCCTTGCGCAGTCAAGAAGACAAGGTCATGGGCCAGGTGTCGCTCTTTGACCTTGGTGGTGGCGCCGCTATCCAGAATACGGCTGAAGTCTTGGAAGATGCCGAAGAATGGACGGCGATGGAAATGCTCAACAAGGAACGTAGCGTTCTGGGGCTTTTCCTTTCGGGCCATCCGCTGGACGAATTCCGCCCGGAACTTTCGGGCTTTACGACCTGTTCTCTTTCTGAAGACGAAATCACCCGCCACGTGGGAGATATCGTTGTCGTTGGTGGCGTGGTCATCAAGATGCGCTCCATCGAAACCAAGCGCGGAGATACGATCGGTTCTGGTGCTATCCAGGATTTCCAGGGCGAAATGGAGCTGTTCTTCAAGAAGGACGTCTGGGAACGTCTGCGCGATACTGTTTCCGTCGATGACCGTGTGCTTGTGAAGGGCGTTTTGGAACAGCAGCGCGACCGCGACGGTTACCAGATCATTGTCGAAGAAGTGCTGCAACTGGATCGCGTGCGTTGCGATATGGTAAGCCATATTCACGTGTCGCTTTATTCGGGAATGCTCACGGACGAGTTCCTGGACAAGCTTGAAGTCGAAATGAAGGCGAATTTGGCCGATGAATATACCCGAGGCTGCGAATTTGTGTTCCATTTGGAGACAGAATCCGGATTTGAGCATGTCGTTGTCCTGAAAAAATATAAAGTTGTATATACTCAGGAATTATTGCAGTGGCTTAGAACGGATCTGGGCGCATTGAAGGTTTGGGTATCGAATCGTGCGAAACGTTAACGAAGAAATTTCTCCTTATATCCTCTTTTGTGCAGGAGAGGATTCCGGCGACATGATTGGCGCCGAAATGGTGGAAACCGCTGTTCGCCAAGGCTTTAAGGTTATTGGTACTGGCGGGCCTCTGATGCAGGAGAAAGGGCTTGTGCCTTTGTGGGACTATAATGACCTCCCGGTTTCGGGCGTAGGCGATGTGGTTCCGAAGTATTTTTCGTTAAAGAGCGTTTTTGACGTGTTGAGCGATGCCGCGGAATCGAAGAAGTGCCTTGGCATCGTCGCGATTGACTATCCCGGTTTTAACATGAGACTTGCCCGACTTGCCAAAAAGTGGGGTAAGCCCATGCTCTATGTGGCGCCTCCGCAAGTGTGGGCGTGGAAGTCAAAGCGTGCAAGCCTGTTCAGGCAGGCCGATAAAATCCGCTTGGCCGTGTTCTTTGGCATCGAGACGAAGGCGTATAAGCAGCTGGGCTGCGATACGACCCGCTTGAAGCACCCGGTGTCGGGCTGGACTCGCCGCTATGCCGAACGCAAGTCCGACATGCTGCTTTTGCCGGGGAGCCGCCGTACGAGCGCTCTCCGCAATTTGCCCGCTTTTGTCACCGTTGCCGAAAAATACCGCAAGGTGTGGGCCGAAAACAATGTGGGCCCGCTTCCTGATGTGGTGGTGGTGGCCTCAAGAGAAAGCTTGGAAGTGCCTCTTTTGGTTTCGCTTGAAAAACTCTATGACGGACGTTTGCCGAGCTGGCTTAAGGTGATTGTCGCTCCGAAGCAGATGGGGCGTCGCCTTGACCTGTATTCGGAATACGGGGCTGCGCTGACATCGTTTGGGACGAGTACGCTCGAAATGGCGTGCGTCGGGATTCCGTTTGCGGCATGCGTCGTGCCGGACTTTTTGACGTTCGTGATGGGAAAAATCCTGGTCAAGTCGGAATACCTCTCGCTTCCGAATGCCATCCTCGGCTGTGGCGTGACTCCGGAATTCATCATCCAGAACCGTATGAACGACCGTATGGCAGAGGCCATTGTCGATGCCATCTTCCAGCAGGATTTTGCAACGACAGACGAAGTCGCCCTGCGTCTCCACAAGGTGTTGAATGTCGGGAAAAAGCCCGATGAACTAGTGTCTGAATTTCTTGCTCAGTTCGTCCAGGGTCAGGCGCATTAGCGTCGGGCTTCCGAATGGCGACTTGAGCGGGTCCTGCGTAATCATCAGCTGTCCGACAAGGGCCGTCATTTCTTCGGGCTTGAGCTTGTCACCTGCTTCGTAGGCGTTTGTCTTTGCCCAGGATTTAGCAATCGCTTCCTGGAACTTGACCATGTCATTTTTCGTGTCACCTTCGTCAACATCGTTCAAAAAGTCGTGAACGGCTTTGGCGGCACGCGAAAGCGGAAGTGCGCTTGGAATGGAACGGATCTGGTAGGTGTCGCCACCAAACGGTTCCACAAAGAATCCGAGCTTACGGAGCTGCTCGTCGACGTTGCGGAAAATTTCTTTTTCCTGCTTCGATAGTTCGATCAGTTCGGGGAACAGGAGTTCCTGGCTGTCCTGCGCGACATTGTTCTGGAGCGATTCCATGGCCTGCTCGAAGAGTACCCGCGTGTGGGCGGCGTGCTGGTCGATAATCAAAAGCCCGTTGGAATCTTCGCCTGCGATATAGGTGTTGGCAATCTGGAAGAACGTCGGCGGAGCCCACGGCGTTTCCGGAGCCGGAGTAGGCTTGGAATGATCGGGTTCCAGCGAGATGATTTTGCCATATTCGGGTTGCGAAAACAGGTCCTGGATGTCGTCGCTTACATCGTATTTGGACTTTTTATCCGAAAGTTCGCCTGCCTTGCCTGCGTGTTGCGGATATTGTTGCCTGTGGGCGCTAGGTGCAGGTGATGCAAAGGCGGGGCTAGTAATGGAGGGTTGTTCCCACGGCAGGTCACTTTGAGGCTTTTCGGCCGGAATCTGTTCTGTAAACGGATTTTCGGCAATGGAGGTCTGTGCCGGCTTTCCCAAGAATTCATCGCTCAAGTCGATGAACGGGGAATTGGCTTCGAGGTCTTTTGTGAACGTGTCGCGGATGGCGTGCGTCACGACGAGGAATACGAGGTTTCCGTTAGCGAATCGAACTTCGCGTTTGGCCGGATGGACGTTGATGTCGAATTCCATGTCCGGCATGTCGAGAAACAGCACCGTGACCGGCTTGCACTGGGCTCCGTACGGCTCGTAGGCTTGCGAAATGGCCTTGCCGACCATCTTGTTTTCGATGGGACGGTTGCGCATGAACAGAAACTGGTGGTTGCGCTTGCCGTTTGTTTCGGTTGTGGGGGAGATGTATCCGCTCACGTGGACGCCTGCTTCGGTGTAGTCGACCGGGAGCAGGCTCTTTGCGACCTTGGAACCGATGGCTTCGGCGATGCGGCTGCGGAGTTCGCCTGGGACTCCCGTAAAGACGGTTCTTTCGCCGACCTTGTAGTCAAAGCGGATTTCGGGGTGCGAAATGGCGGTTTTGATGACGATGTCCAGAATACGGGAGCATTCCGAGGTCTCGCTACCGAGGAACGTGCGACGTACGGGCGTGTTGTAGAAAAGGTCTTCGACGAGGAATGTGGTGCCCCTGCTGGCGGGGTAGTCTTCTTTTTCGATGACTTCGCCGCCTTTGACGACGATACGTCCGCTTTCGCCATCTTGCGTGGCGCTAGTAATGGTCAGCTTGGATACGGCGGCGATCGATGCGACGGCTTCGCCACGGAATCCGTTAGTTTGTAAGTGAAATAAGTCGTCTGCGCTATTTAGTTTGGATGTGGTATGGCGCAAAAAACAGAGCTCGAGATCGGCTGATCCCATGCCCTTTCCGTTGTCTGTCACCTGGATTTTTTTCTTTCCACCTTGCTCAATTTGGATCTGGATTCGGGTTGCTCCGGCGTCGATGGCGTTTTCGATAAGCTCCTTGACAGCCGATGCTGGACGTTCTATAACCTCTCCAGCAGCGATTTTATTGATGATTTCGTCGGATAAAAGGTGAATTTCGGCCATTTTTCGCTTTATATGTAGACTATTGCGCAGATTTTTGATATTTGATTGCTATATTATAAATATAGCTAATGAATTTTTATGAACAAGTGAGGTGAGTGAAATGGTTTCAAATCTA
>Ga0310786_10013049_pt1 | contig 10254 bp, 7 predicted proteins | sample AusTroGonzalo_MG_FD_203881 | JGI IMG/M metagenome (GOLD analysis project Ga0310786, IMG submission 203881) | Bovine rumen microbial communities from tropical cattle in Woodstock, Queensland, Australia - Gonzalo_03 (v2) (version 2) | ecosystem: Host-associated > Mammals > Digestive system >... | reverse complement strand
GTATTTATTTCCTAGTGCACAAGAATGTTTGGAATCCGAGATATATTTAGGTGTTTTATTGGTACGTAGTTTAAATGATCAAACATGGGATAATTGGGAAATAAATAGGTGTACAAATGACATAATTGATTATAAACTAGATGATTTTGCCACCAACACTTTGGCTCCAGTTGCAACATCTGGTTCTTATAATGACCTATATGATAAACCAGAAATTACTCAAACTCAAAGTGATTGGACAGAAACACACGACGACTCCCCAGCATATATTTTGCATAAACCACAGTTATCAACAGTAGCTACATCTGGTAATTATAATGACTTAAGCAATAAACCAAATTTAACACTTAAAGAAGATAAATCCAATAAAGTTACAACACTGTCTTCGACATCAACCGATACTCAGTACCCTTCTGCAAAAGCTGTTTCTGATTTTGTTAAAAACTATCATTTTATTGAGGGAGATATCACTATTACAGAAAATAGTTCTGGAAATAAAGAATATGCTTTTTCTAATTTGGATAATGTTATAACACCTGGACAATATGTTTATATTGGAACTTATACCTATATTACATCTGATAATATAACAATAAAATATACATATCCATTTTTATTAGGTGTATCTAATGATAATAGATATAGCACATGGCAACGATTAACATTACTTGCTAATAATGAACCATTCGCGTATGGTTTAGATATTAAACGTTTATCATATTTTAGTAGACAATGTTTGAATGGAAGCTGGGATAGTAAGTGGGTAAATTATACCATACGCGCATGGGATGTTTATGGTTTAGCTGCAGTTGCTAGTAGTGGCAGTTATACAGATTTAACAAATAAACCTACAATTCCATCAAAAACATCTGATTTGACAAATGATGGTTCTGATGGTACTGACACTTATGTAGAATCAGGAGATTTGGCTACTGTGGCAACAAGTGGTAGTTACACTGATTTAACAAATACGCCTACAATTCCGTCAAAAACATCTGATTTGACAAACGACGGTTCTGATGGTACTGACACCTATGTAGAATCAGGAGATTTAGCTACTGTTGCCACTAGTGGGGATTATACAGATTTAATAAATACGCCTACAATTCCAACTGTTGGTGATGGCACAATTACAATTCAAAAGAATAGTACAACAGTTGATACTTTTACTGTCAATCAGTCAGCAAATAAGACAATCAACATTGCAGTTCCAACACAAGCTTCCGACATCAATGCTCTTCCGGATACTACCAAATACGGCAAGTCCTTTACAATGAGCATTGACTCTTCTACCTATGTAGTAACAGCAACTCTTAAAGACCAAGATGGCAATACATTGGGTACGCCTCAAACTATCGATCTACCTATTGAGAGTGTTGTTGTTGGCGGACGTTATGACGATACTACGAAGAAAGTTATTCTTACACTGCAAAACGGTAGTACCGTAGAGTTTAGTGTGGCCGACTTGGTAGCAGGACTTCAGTCTGAAATTACTGCCAACAATAAATTAAGTGCTGACTTGGTTGATGATACGAGCACCACAAACAAATTTGCCACGGCCTCGCAGCTCTCAAAACTTGATGGCCTGCAAAACATTACAGCCATCGGCAGCAACCTAAGCCTTACCAATGGCACACTCAGTGCTACAGATACCACTTACAACAACTTTACAGGCGCTGACGGCACCAATGCGGGTGCTGCAGGTTTGGTTCCTGCTCCTACTGCTACTGATAACACCAAGTTCTTGAAAGGTGACGGTACTTGGGCTGAAGCTGGAGCATCTGTAGTTGTTGTCACATTTACTAATGTGGCTAACAGTACATCTACTGGTAGCATGACGGCTAACCAAGTACTGGCTGAAATGGCGCTCGGTAAAACGGTCATCGGCATGTACTACAACAATCGTTATGTACTCCGCGTGTCCTACGCCTATTCTACAGGTAGTGAGGTTCATTTTGAAGGTGTTATAGGAGGGAACTATTTGTGGACATTCACTGGAACAGGTAATTCTACAACATACACTATTAGTTCCATGGCGCTGTCTCCTACAGTGGGTAATGGTACAATTACAGTAACACAAGGTGGAGTAGATAAGGGGTCTTTCACAGTTAATCAGACTGGTAACACTACTATTGCACTAGATGCAGGCGGAAGTACAAATGTTCAATCGGACTGGAGCCAAACTGATACAACAGCAGATGATTATATCAAGAATAAACCCACAATCCCTTCGAAGACATCAGACTTGACGAACGATTCAGGATTTGTTACATCGAGCGATGTGCCTACGAAGACATCTGATTTGACAAACGACGGTTCTGATGGTACTGACACCTATGTAGAATCAGGAGATTTAGCTACTGTTGCCACTAGTGGGGATTATACAGATTTAACAAATAAACCTACAATTCCAACTGTTGGTGATGGCACAATTACAATTCAAAAGAATAGTACAACAGTTGATACTTTTACTGTCAATCAGTCAGCAAATAAGACAATTAACATTGCAGTTCCAACTAAAACATCTGATTTAACTAATGACGGTTCTGATGGTACTGACACTTATGTAGAATCAGGAGATTTAGCTACAGTTGCCACTAGTGGCAGTTATACTGATTTAATAAATACACCAACTATTCCTGCAGCTCAAGTTAACTCAGATTGGAGTGCTAATAGTGGTGTTGCACAAATTTTGAATAAACCAACAACTATCGCTGGTTATGGGATTACTGATGCATACACAAAAACAGAAGTAGATACATTAGTAGCTTCAGCTTACAAGTTTGCAGGTACAGTATCTACTGTATCAGGTATGGGCGCTTTGATTGCAGCTAATGTAGGAAATGTTTATAACTTCGATACATCATTCACAACCACCTCTGATTTCGTAGAAGGCGCAGGTATTACATATCCCGCGGGTACTAATGTCGCTATTGCAGAAGTTTCAACTGGAGTATACAAGTATGATGTACTGGCTGGATTTGTAGATATATCTGGTAAGCAAGATATTATTAGTGGAGGTACCACGGATTATGGTACAACTAGTATCAGTAATAATGTACTTACTTTATCTAGTGCTCCTGTAAGAAAGGGAACTGGTACAGGATCTGCTATTATTGGGTCTTCAAATACTAATTCTGGTAGTAATGGATTGGTAGAAGGACAGCAGAATAGTAATACAGGAAATGAAGGTCATGTAGAAGGTGCAGGTAATGCTTCTACTGCTTATGCAGGCCATACTGAAGGTTATGGTAACACTAATCAGGGTAATCAGTCTCATGTAGAAGGTTCGTCCAATCAACTATATGATGCATCAGAAGTAGCTCACGTAGAAGGCTATAATAATATAGTAAGAAGTAATACTGCACACATTGAAGGTAGAAATAACTACATATATAAATCAGTAACTGCAGAAGGGGCAGAAGAGCCTACTATAAGTAGAACTAGTGGTTCTACTAACCATATTGAAGGTTGGAGTAATCGTATAGTAGAAACTGCTGATGCTGCTAACTGTGTAGGTAACCACATCGAAGGTTATAATAATAAAATTGAGAATACTTATGCTGCCTATAACCACATCGAGGGTGAGGGAAATGAAGCAATAAACTCTCGAAATCATGTTGAGGGATACAATAACATTTCTTCAGGTGGTGCTGGTGCTCATGTTGAGGGTATGGGATGTCGAACTCGCGGTAACACTCAGCATGTTCAAGGTAAGTATAATGTAGAAGATTGGAATGGAGATTATGCTCATATAATAGGTAACGGTACTGAAAATAGCCGATCTAATGCTCAGACTGTAACTTGGACTGGTACTGAGTGGTTGGCTACAGATGTTACTTGCGGTGGTACTAATGCTAATCCCGCACACCAGCTTTCACATAAGATTGATGAAGCTCCTACTGATGGTAGAAAATATGTAAGACAATCATCATTGTGGCAAGCAGCAGACGGTTTGCTGGAGTATAAAGGGGTTGTAGCTTCAGCGGGTAATTTACCTGGTAATCCACTTAAAATTAGTTATGGTTCTGGTACTTCAGCAGTAGAATATTGGGCGGTATTTCAATTTAATAATAGTACTGGAAAATGCACTGGAATGACATTATCTGTACATCCAGCCGGAGACAATACATCAGCTTGGTTTAGAAATGGTGAAAATATTTTAAGAAATGGTGGTAGTGTATTATCATTAAATGGATATTTACTTGAATATAATTTAGATTTTACAACTACTCCTACAAATAATGGCCCATGGGGACAAGGTGTAACAAGTATTCAGTACTCGTTTAATGTAGATGTATATGAGAATGATGTTCTAACGTTCAGTTGTAATACATGGGCCACAGAAAATAACGGTAACGGTTATAAAATTACTGATACAAATTATACTGTAGCTAAGCCAGATGCTCAAAGTGGAGAGGTATACTTTGTACAAGATGAAATGGAAGTTTATATGTACGATGGTAGTCAATGGTTTTCCTTCGCACCAAATGATATTTACCAACTGGATGCAAATCACCTGACTTTGGTTAATGGGTATCACAATTATTTTAGTACTTATACTGCAGGAATTCTGCAAGTAGCAATTCCTGATAACTTAGCTGACGGCAAGTACGAAATTGACTGTCCTACTTATGTCACGGGAGCAGCGTATCCTCCTGCAGTTAACATTACCACTACAAATAAAACAATTTCTATTATAGCCAATTTTGACCAAAGTATTGCCTCTACTGGTTATCATATCAGTGCCTATGTTTCTGGAACAAACGTATATTTATACTTTAACAAAAATTAAAGTAATGCTTATATATAATATGTAAAAATGATTTTTTGATTAATTTCAAAATAAAGACATTGCGAAAAACGACAAGTATGAGATTAAACAGCTAAACGTGCTTAGCCTAAGATCGATTCAGTTCTTCTGGAAGTTGTCTATGTACGAGCCGACACAACCGGACGCAATACCTGGTATCCCTTGTGGCTCTGCCAGGTTTTTTTTTAATGATTTCTTAATGGTTCCCATTCAACACCACTTGATGAAAGATTAATAACAACTTGAGGTGCGTCGAAATACTCTATTGTAAGAGTTTGACTTGTAGGATTATATTCAATAGTTTTAACATCACTCTCAGATTGTTGTATGGATTTGAAGAGTTTTCTAAAATTATCGTTAATGATATTCTTAGAATGATCCATAAGAACACCATGCTCAGTTAAATCTCGTAGATTATATGCTTTAGTTGACACGATAATTTGTATTTTATTTTATATATAACTTAGATAACATTTAAAAATTTAATATTATGGCTAGAAAAAAGAAAAACGTCGTTCAAAAAGAAATTGTTGAACAAGTAGTAGAAACACAAGTAAATGAAACTGTTGAAACCACGGTTGAAGAAACTATTGAAACCCCAGTTGAGGAACCAGTAGTTGAAGAAACTGTTGAAACTCCAGTTGAGGAACCAGTAGTTGAAGAAACTGTTGAAACTCCAGTTGAGGAACCAGCTAAACCTGAAAAACCAGCTGAAACTCCAGTTAAAGAACCAGTAATTGAAGTAAAACAACCTAAAGAAGAACAAGTACAAGAAAAACCTAAAAAGAAAATAGTTAAACTATTTGGTCGTTTCCCAATTTCAATTAGATAATTATGAACGAAAAAATATCAAATCAAATAGAAGAATTAATTTCTATCAATCCTATTGATGTACCTGATTCAATAGATAACATTGATGAGAACTCATTAACGTTTGAACGTAATTTAGAACAAGTAAAAGCAGAACAAAATGTTATTCTTGAAAAATCTAAAGACAAAGCCAAACGTCTAATGGACTCTATGCTCAAAACATTTGTAAGCCAAAACTTCTTAGAAAAATCCCAATACGTTAGAGCTAAACTATCTGTTTACACTGCTAACGTGAGCGCGATCATAAAACAAATCGAGGTTTGCGAGAACAGTATTGATATTATTTCTAGCGAGATTCAAATGGACCCGGCGAATGACAAGTTATATTCTGGATTATCTGCATTACAAAAAACACTATTAGAGTTAATAAAAACACAACAAGTTTTAATTAGTTCTATAGAAGCAGATTATAAGAATATAGGTGAGACAATGGATGAAGATAAATCTTCTGAAGATGATAATGTTCAAAACAATGTTAAAGTATCAGATAATAAACAGCTATTGAATATAATTCAAAAAGCAATTAAGAAATAGTTTGTTAATTACTAGAATTTAAAAAATGACAATAATAGGTATAGATTTTTCACTTAATAGTCCTTCTATATGCATAAATGCTGATAATAGATTGACTTTTGTCAGTTTCTTTAATAATGATGGGAAGGATTATTTAAGTGGAAAATCAAAAAAATTTGATCTTCATAGAGAGTTGTATAATAATAATTTAGTTACTATGATTCCATACACTAGGTGTATTGATAAATTTAGTTATGTTTCTGAGCAGAAGTCTAAGATGCAGGATGCAATTAATTTGGCTAAGCTTATTGTTGATTATTTGTCTAATTATAAAGATGATGTAAAAATCGGAATTGAAGGATTTTCATATCAAAGTTCAGGGCAGGCATTTATAGATTTAATTATTTACAATTCTTTTTTAAGGAAGGAGCTTGTTGATAAATTTGGTTATGACAATATATTTATCATATCACCAACAGAGGGTAAGAAGAATTTTTCTGGAAAGGGAAATGCTAATAAAGAAGTAATGATAAATTCTTTCTTAAGTAATTATGTAAATTCAGAATTAATAGAGCAATCTAAGTTATATCAATTTTATAAAGATAAAAAAATAGATTTTAAAAACATAAAACCATTGGATGATTTAGTAGATAGTTGTGGTATTATGTTTTCCACGATGTTATATATATAATTTAATTAAAACAATAATTTTTCGTTTAACCTTTTAATATTTTTAAAAAAATGAATTTAGAAAAACAGTTTCAAACTGTGGTTCTTGTAGATGAGAACCTTAATGAAATCAATCAAACAATTCAAGTTAGACCCGGAGATAAGATTCTTTCAAAAGAGTTATATGCTAAAGAATTATATGAAGCATATTCTAGGGGGTATCAAATTACAAAAGAGGATGCTGATTTAATGCAACAATTAGAGGGTAGTGTTAAAAAGACTATTCTTAAAGGTAAATTGCTAGAAATCAATTCAGATGGTCGTCATGGTGAAATGTATGTGACACCGAAACATGCATTTAATATTGAATTGCCAAAAGATGAAGATGAGCAATTTGAGGTTGGAAAAGAAATTGATTTTTCATTAGTAAAGCATAAAAACCAGATTTCAATTGATGCTAAATCAAGTAAGTTTTTGCAAGAAAAGAGATTTCATGAGTTATTTAATGAGATTAAATTTCATACAAAGGCTTATGATGGTAAGATTCTTGATATAATTAAAAATGGTGAATTGATTGCCGGTTTTAAAGTTCTTGTAAATGAAGTTGAATGTTTTATGCCATTGTCAGAATCAGACATTATTTTTATTGATAATGCAGACAAACGTATTGGTGAAACATATTATGTAATACCAATTAATTTCATGAGAAACAATATTGTAGTTTCGCATAAAGAATTTTTGAAATATAAAGAACTTGCAGTTAGAAGAAATTTATTAGAGAATAAAACCAATTTGTTAGGAACCGTTAATGCCATTAAAGATTTTGGAATCTTTATTACTATTGAAGATTGTATTTCAACATTGTTACCTATAAACGAGATGAATGATGAAACAAAAGTTAAATTTGAAGCAAATCAAATTCAAGTTGGTGACAAAATTATGTTTGATATTGATTCAGTTAATGATGAGAGAATCATTATTACACAACAAACCAGTAAAAGAGATTGTTGGGAACAATTTGAACGCATGATTGATTACAATGTGAATGATCTTTGTAAAGACTTTGCTAAAGTTTCATGTAAAGTTTCAACATTGGTATCATCTGGTTTAATTGCACAAATGACAGATATGCCAGATGTTAAATTCTTCGTGTCAAGCAGATTTTATTCAAAACTTTATAAAGTAGGTGACCTAATAACATTAAAAATTAAATCAGTTGACACAAATAAACGAACTGTTAAAATTTTTGACTAACATTTAAACAATTTAGATTATGATAGATGAAAATAAATATCAAGAAGATATTCAAAAGGAATTCGACAGAATGACTTCTGATGAAAAAGAGCCAATTAAAGATTTAGGTAAAGTAAATCTTACAAAAAACTCAAATAAAGAAATTATTGAAAATGACCTTGAAATCAAACGATTAAATGATACAATGGGTTATTATTCTATTGATTTGAATTTACTTCCATCAAAAGGTAAATTTTATCAAGATAATTTCAGAATTATGATTAGAGCTTGTAGGGTAACAGAAATCCGTGAATTCTCGTCTGTTGACGAAAGAAATCTAATTGATGTAATAGATAAAACAAACTATATACTTCAAAACTGTACTCAAGTATATTCAGGTAAAATAAAAACATCTTATAAAGATATTCTTCAAATGGATAAACTCTATCTACTTCTAATGATTAGAGAATTGACATTTACAACAGCTAAACTTCAACTACCTATTACTCCATCAATGTGCCCAACTTATAACTGCACACCACAATCAAGCATTGAATTTAGACTAAATGAAGTGAAAATCGAAACTAAATCAGATGAAACACTAGATAAATATTACAATGATGAAAAACGATGCTACTCATTTATTACTAAATCTTATGGAACAATAGATATGTACTGCCCAACAATCGGTGTTCAAACGGCCGTAGCAAACTGGCAAGCTAAACAATTGCAAGATAATAAAAACTATGACAAATCACTTATTTCAATGATTATGTTCTTCTCTAGAGACTGGAGACTACTGTCTGACAAAACCATATTCTCAACAGCTACAGAATTTGAATCATGGGACGTAAATAAGTTCAGCCTAATTTTCAATCTTGCTCAAAAAATTGATTCATGCTCTGAACCAGAACTAATAACAAAATGTAAAACGTGTGGGGAGGACATGAGAATACCGCTTGGGTTTCAGTGGAAATCGTTCCGCGAGCTCATCATACCAGATGTTTCAGATACAGGACTTGAAACAGAACTTGTTTAAGCCAATAGTTATGTTAATGGATAAACTCCATATATCTTGGTCTGACATAATGGGACTCCCATTCTATGAGTTTGAATATATCTATGAGATTTATTCAGAGATAAAAGAAGAGGAGAATAAAGAACAAGAAAAAATGAATTCCGATTATGAAAAGAAATATGGAGATATGAGTAATCCCAATAAGATGCTGAAGCAATCACAACAGAGTATCAAGGCACCGAGTTTACCTAAGATTCCTAGATTATAAAAAGAAAGAGACTAGTTTTAACTAGTCTCTTTTGTTATATACTGACGCTTCAATATATAATATGAAAACAAAATCATTTTATATATGGAGATAACTACAAAACAAGAATTGAAAGAGCTAATCTGTTCAGGTAAGAATAAATCAAGCTACTATTCAAAAGAAACTGCATGGAAAAAAATATTTACTAACTTTTACATTGAGCTACTAACATGGGATTTTCCAACTGATTTTACATTTATGCAAAAAATATATCATTATATAAATGATGATCCTGAACTGAAATTAGTAGGTGTTTGTCCAGAGTGTGGATGTAGATGCAATTTTTTAAGTATAAAATCTGGTTATAATTATTATTGCTCTAAAAAATGTGCTAACAAATCTAGGGATAAAGTTTTAAAAATGAAACAAACTAAACTATCAAGATATGGTGACCCTAGTTATAATAATACAGAAAAGCGTAAAGAAACATGTTTAGAAAGGTATGGTACTGGAATAGCATCACAATCAATAGAAGTAAAAGAAAAAATAAAAACCACATGTAAAGAAAAATCTAGTGTTATAGTAGAAAAGCGTAAAGCGACATGTATAGAAAAATATGGAGATGAAAACTTTAATAATAGAGATAAAGCAAAAGAGACATGTTTAGAAAAGTATAACAGTGAATATGTGTTTCAATCAGACTATTTTAAAGATAGTAGACATCAAACATTAGTAGAAAGATATAATGTTGATAGTCCATTAAAGTCAGAAATTTTTAAAGATAAACGAGAACAAACATGTCTAGATCGATATGGTAAAAAATGTGTTACACAAACAGATGAATTTATAAAGAAATCATATCAAACAAAAAAGAAAAACAATTCATTCAAC
>Ga0310786_10013048_pt1 | contig 10254 bp, 3 predicted proteins | sample AusTroGonzalo_MG_FD_203881 | JGI IMG/M metagenome (GOLD analysis project Ga0310786, IMG submission 203881) | Bovine rumen microbial communities from tropical cattle in Woodstock, Queensland, Australia - Gonzalo_03 (v2) (version 2) | ecosystem: Host-associated > Mammals > Digestive system >... | reverse complement strand
GCCTGAAGCCCGACCGGCAAGGCGACGGTTCAAATCGCGCATTGCGCGATTCGCCGCCCGGCCAAGATTCGTGGTCGCGCGCGATTCGCCCGCGCCGCAGGCGTCGGGTTGGGTGAGCGCAACGCGCGAACTGCGAAGCAGCCGCAAGGCCCCGAGCGCTTCTATCACATTGACTTTGCATAAATAACTCGTTGCACCCGTTTCTCGCGCCGCCGAAACATTGCGTATTGGGCGCCTTGTCAGCGTGCGGGCGATTTCACCGCCGCTGCGCGTTCCCGACGCCGCGATAGACATCTTTCTGCGCTCTAGTGCAATATGATCATCCCGCCGCGTATCTTGTAGCGAAGCTGAAGCACTGCATCGTCGCCTGTTTCGACAAGCTCCAGACTCCACTTGCGGCTACCGCTGCCGCCAAGCTTCGGCAACGGCACACCGGCGGGATAGGAGCCGAGCGTAAAGGTGTCGCCCCTCTCCGGGACATATCCGTCCATCGGCATCGGCTCAAAGCCACACTCGCCGGAGATTCCACCGGTCACGTTGACGATGTCGTTCGTGAGCACGCCGCCATCGTTCCACAGGCGGACAGGGAAGTTCGCATCGAAAAGGATGTTCCCGAACGTGACAGACGCCGGGGCCGCGGCTTCGGCAACGAGGTTGGTAAGCCCCACCCAGCCGTTCGCGACGACAGTCCCCGCCCAGTTAGCGCCGTCGCCGAAGAGCAGATACGACTTTGCGCCGGAGGGAGACGGGACCTCCGCAAACGCAAGGCCAGTCGCCGTGTTCAGGCCGTTCGTAACGACCGCCGTCATCGAGTACTGGGACTGCGTCGCGCCAAGCAGAGCGTTGGAGACAGCAATGTTTCCGCCGCCGACGATCGGAGGCCCGAAGGTGGAGACACGGTTCCAGTTGTGCTCAAATCCGCCCCAATACTCCCCACGCCATATATTGGTTGCGACGACCCACATCGTCTTGTCTTCAGGAACTTCGACGAACTTGAAGTCGTTGAAGAGCGAGGTCTGGACGAAACGCTGGTCATCGTGGCCCGTGCCGTCACCCCTGTATCTCTGCCCCACCATCAAGTAGGAGTCTTCGATTCTCGCGGAAGTAATGCCGCTACCAACCCACGACCATATGCCTATGTACGAATTCTTGGCCACCAGCGACGGCATGGCGTCGTTGGTGGTGAGGTTGCGGAAACCATGCACTTGTCCATTGGAGGAATTGGGATATGTCGGGGTAAGCGCCACATAGCCGCCATCCTCAAGCGTCAACGTCGCCGAGTCGGACATATCGAACCTGCGCACCAAATTGTGGTCATTGTAGGCTTCATGCTCGTAATGCCATCTCGCATTGCCGCGTATTTTAAGGTCGACGCCGCCGGCAATGCGATTCAGCCCCTTGATGATGACCTCCGTGCCGCCGTCGAAAAGCACCGGGATGCGAACAGCGGGCGGGCTGTTAACGCCTAGCGTAGTGCCACTGGCAGCACTTGCCCCTTCGCCTTCCCTGTGATAGTCGCGCAAAAGCAGAGTGCCGACAGGAATCACCGTTCCGCCTGCATCCGGATGCACAATCCTAAGGCAAGAGAAGTTGATGGAATTATACTGATCGTTGTCAGCACGGTAATAGGTTCCACCCTGGCAGTCGAGACCAATGTAGGTAACCTGTCCCTTGCCTGCCCATCCTATGATAGCTTGCGCATAGAAGTTTTTCGAGACGGTACTATCATTGTAGACTCTTTCCGTAGGTATACGTATCTGCCCATACCACTTCAGGTATACGTTGCTCAGGCGAAACCCATAGTCGGAATATCTTCCGGTGTGGAAATCCGTGTTTACCACCGTCGGCAAGCCCGGCGTCGTGAGTATCAGCGTGGCGTTGGTGGAGACCTCGAGCACCGGAAGCAGGGCCGCGTTCGCAAGGCATGTTAGTCCGTTTGTCGACTGGGCGAACGCCCCGCCCTCGACAAGCAACCGCCCGTTGTATGCAAGCGTCGTCGGCGGCAGCTCCACAGGGGTTTCAAGCGTACCGCCCGAGACAGAAACAGTTGCCTCGCCCTCGACCCTTATCGTGTTGAACGCCGGCGTTGAGGCGGTGAGATTGGCTGTACCGCCGCCGGTTATCACCACGTCACCGCCCGCCGGAACGCTTCCGCCCACCCAGCCGGCCGGGTCGTTCAAGTCGCTCGACACCGACGTGTCGAACGTATTGGCCGAATGGCTCTTCAGCTTGATGGCATCTCCGTCGACATAGGCTGCGTATCCGGAACCAACAGAAGTTTCAATTGCAGACTTCGCATACGCGAGGAAGTCGCCGTCGTTAGACCTGAGAATCGGAACCCCGGGGACGAACGAATCGCCGCCGATGGTAATGGCCAGCCCCGAATATGAGGCCGGGGAGTCGACCCGCACTCCCTCAGCCGCAATGTCGAGCGTGGTTCCCGAAACGAACGCATAGCCAGTCGGAAACGCGAAGTCCCGTCTTGCTATCGAAAGCGTCGTGCCCTCGCTCATCGTATGGGAAACCGGCAACACGCTCATGTCTGAGACGGTCACGGTACCGCCATTCTGAACAAGCGAGGCGACCGGGTTGAAGCCAAGGATGAAATTGCCTGACCCCGTTTTCGTAATTACAGAGCCAGCGCCATACGTGGCGTTAGACGCGTAGAGCGTCGCCCCTGCCTGAACATCGAACACCACCTCGGCGTTCTCCTCGACCGCAAATGTCCTAAGCTCCTGGAAGGACACGGCACCGGTCGACCTCAACTCACCGCCCTTCAGCAAGAAATCAAGAGGCATGTTCGTCGTCTCTTTTTTGATCGCACCCCCAATTGTCATAACGCCGCTTGGAAACAAAGTGAAACGTGTAGAGCCATCGACACTTTGCGGCGTAGTCGACCAGGCGTTCATAAAGCTGAATCCACTGGGTATGTTGAGCGTGCCGTAAACGTCAATCTGCGACAATTCACTCGTGGATGGATGCGATCTGACTCTTGTGCCGGTCACGTTGGCCGTAGCGCCCTCGTCCACCGTAAGGTAATACCCCTGGTAAGACAAGAATTGAAAGTTTATCGTGCCGCCATACTTGACGCAATGCGGCAATGTGCCAACGGAGGTGTTGTTGAGGTTCATATTTGAAGTATTGATGTTGACGATTCCCCCATCCCAGACATTGAGCTTCATTCCCTTGCCGATAAACGAGCTAATCGTCAGGGTTCCGTTGGTGATGTCTATCGTTCCATCGCCGCTATCTTTGCCAAACGCTTCAGCCTTGTTGCCTATTCCGCCAACGTCATACGACTGCCCCTCAAGATCGAACTTGTACGTGGTCGTAGGCTCGAGGTATATCATGTCGTTGACCGTAGGCGTTGCATTTTCGCCGGAGGTCTTGTCGTTGACCCGCCAGTTGGTTGCCTCGCCATATGGAGCCCACGCGCCGCCCACCCAGTAGTTCGTCACGCCGGTGAACGCCGCGAATGCAGTTGTGTTCGCCAGCAATGCGACCGAAAGAAGCAAGTTTTTCATACAGCTCCTATTCTTTGATTTTTTGAACATCCTGTATTTTATCACAAAGTACCCCCCTCCCGTCAAGGTAGCAAACTACGCCGCAGGGGTTTAGGCCTTGAAGAACCACTTCCGGCGGTAGAGTGCGTAGAGCAGCAGCCAGTAGACGACGATGCAGCCGAGCTGGCCGGCGAATTCGCCCCATGCCTCCGACGGCATAAGGCGCATCGCCCCGCCGAAGAGGAAGGACATCTCCCCGCGGAAAGGAAGGACGGTGCGCGACGCCACGTAGGCGAACAGCAGGTTCATGCCGATGACGCGCAGCGGAAAGCACCACTTTTGCCACCCTTTTACGTCTATCAGCCAGAAGAACAGCGCGAGCATCGCGCAGGAATACCCACCTGTCACCAGCACGTACGAGCTCGACCAGATCGGCTTGTTGACGGGAACCGACCACGTACCGAGCCCGTGCGCAACAAGCAGCCCCGCCGCAAGCTGGACGGCCGCGGCAAGGACGAGTCCCCTGATCCGGCGCATGTCGCCGATGTCCCTGCGGCGCATCCAGTCGCCGGCCAGCATCCCCGAGAGCGCCGTGACCGTCATGGCGAACAGACCGGCGAAACCCTGCTTGAAGAGCGGCATCGGGAACACGTTGCCGTCCATCCATGCGTAGATGCACGCCTGGGCCGAGCCGTAGGGCGCCGCGCCGTCCGGAGCGCCGGGCGCGGCTACGAAGAACGGCAGCGCCCCGTAGACGGCCAGCATGGCCGCCCCGACCGCAATGCGCCGACCGGCCGAACCTGAAACGAGCCAGATGCATCCGGCCAGCCCGCACGAGATCCCGATGCGGCCGATGACGCTGAAGAGCGTGAACGTGTGCGGATCGAGCTGCAGCGAGCCGTGGATCGTCGAGCCGACAAGCACCAGCACGACCGCGCGGCGCAGAAGCCCGAGCGCGACGCGGGCGTCCGTCGCCCCCCTGCGGCGGGCGCTCGCGCAGGAGTACGAGAAGCTAACGCCGGCCATGAACAGGAACAGCGGATAGATCGTGTCGTAGAACGTGAAGCCGTTCCAGGGAAGGTGGTCCATCTGGCGGTCCAGCCAGCAGCCGCCGAGGCCGAGGGCAACAAGAAGCTGGTGGAAGACAGGATGCGTCGGCAGGAGTATCCAGAACATATCGAAGCCCTTGAGCGCGTCAAGGGACATCAGCCTCTGCGAAGTCTCAACGCCTTTCGATGGTTCACTCATGATCGTCTCGCGCCATTACGGTGTCCGCCGCCGGAGCGCAGTCATTTGCGAAGCGGAGCACCGGCCTCGCGCACGATCGCGCGCGCCAGCACGAGCGTCGGGTCGACGAACCCCTCGCCGTAGCCCAGCGCCTCGAATGCGATCGGCAGCTCGGTGCAGGCCATCAGAAACGCCTCGGCCCCGCGCGCCTTCAGCTCGGCGACGGCCGCCGCGACGGCGTCCTTCGGGTACTCCGACGCCGGAACGCCCTTCTTGACGCAGTCGTAGATCAGGCTCATTATCGCCTTCTGCCCTTCGTCGCCCGGCACGAGGACCTCGATTCCGGCGGCCTGCAGGTACCTGTGGTAGACGCCGGTCCTGATCGTGCCGTCTGTCGCGAGAAGGCCTACCTTGCGGACGCCCCGCCGCCTGAGCTCCCGCGCCGACTCCTCCGGCATGTTCAGGACCGGTATCCTGACGTGCTCCTGAAGGCGTCCGTGGAAGTAGTGCGCCGTGTTGCAGGACATGCAGAGGAAGTCCGCGCCGGCCGCCTCCAGCCTCTTCGCGCTCGCGATCAGCTGCGGCATGGGGTCGGCGCCGCCCTTCAGTATCGCGGCGGTCCTGTCGGGCACGTCAGTGTTCTGGTCGACCAGCATGTGCACGTGGTGCTGGTCGTCGGAGGCGTCGGTGACGTCGATGACCTTCTTCATCAGGTCGCACGTCGCCGCCGGCCCCATCCCGCCGATAAGACCCGGCGTCAGGTAGCGAGCCGACACGTGCCTGGGCGACGGGAAGTTCAGCTCGCGCCACACGGCCTCGACCTTGGCGCGGGTAGCCGCCTCGCCGTCGGCGTTCACGGCGAAGTAGTCGATGCGTCCAAGCGCCTTCTCCAGCGCCGCGGACGCGTCGCCCTTCTCCCGGAGGATCCTGATCTTCTCCCAGTCCTCTATCGAGTCGCGCAGCAGCTCCCAGCGGACGGAGGCGAGCCCCCCGGGGTATAGGAGGAAGTTCTCGCCGGTCGGGTAGCGGCCCACCCCCGGCTCGCCGAAGGGGTCCCTCCCCCAGAGGAACGTCGCCCACCGCAGGAATCCGTCGAACCGCTTCGCGGCGGCGTAGAGACCCAGCCAGGCCGTCTCGGCAAGCGGGCTCTCGAACCAGGTGTTGGGCTTCTGCGGCTGGGTGCACACGTAGAACGTCGTGATCTGCCCGCGTTCGCGGCGCGCTGCCATGAACTTGGCGAAGTCGTCCGCGAAGAGCGTGGAGATGCCGTGCCCCGTCCAGAGAAGCTGCGACATTACGTCGGTGTCGTCGGTCAGCTCCCCGTACCGCAGGGGATCCACGTTCGACGCTATGGCGAACTTAAGTTCGGGCGCGACTCGCTTGAGGAACTGGCGGGCGGCGAGAAGCCTCTCGGGCGCGACCTCGTCTATGGCGATGTACGAGTCGTCAAGCCACCCCTTCTCGCGGAGATGGGCCACGAGCGACTTGAGAAGCGGCGTCAGGAAATCCTCGTAGGCCGGCGTGCCCTCGTACAGCTCCTCGGCGCGCCGCTCCCCCGTCGCCTCGTCGACGTAGTAGAAGGCGTGCTTCTCGTTGAACTTGACTATCGTGTACAGGTGTATCTGCGGCCCCAGTCCGCAGCCCCTGGCGAACTCCACGTAGGAGTCCAGGTCGGCGTAGTCGTAGCGCCAGGAGCCGTCCGCGCGGCGGAAGCTCTTAACCATCGTGCGGATCTCGCCCTCCTCTCCGGCATATCCCTCGCCCCACGGGAAGTCGGTGATCGTCGCGTCGACCGACTTCTGTCCCGCCGCGGCGAGCTCGCGGTAGAGCGGCTCCAGGCGCCGGTAGTGCTCGGCGGAGAACGGCTTGACGCCGTAGTGCCGCGCGACGCACCAAGGATGCTGCCAGAGGTCGAGGAAGAACCTGCGGTCCTTCGCCGGCGGCAGCTGCCTGTCCAGGACGGTCAGCGCCACCTGGAAGCGCACCTCGCCGCTCGCCCCCCTGACGGCGACCTCGCCCGAGTACGTGCCCGCCTTGGCGTCCGCCGGCACGTCGACCGTCCACCACACCGCCCGGAACCGCTCGTTCGGCCATTCCGCGGCTGCGGGGTCGAGGCAGTCGCCAACCGTCACGCGCCCTGCGCCGGAGGGCCGGAGCTTCGTGCTCGCCGTGCGGACGAATCGCCCGGTGACGCGGTCTGCGGCGATTCTGGAGCCGTCCCGCGAGACGAGCCCGCCGGCGACAAGGTCCAGAGACTTCTCGTCGAGGTCGCTCCACACGACGGTCTGCGCATGGACGCGCTCGCCGCGCCAGGCGGACATCTCGAGGAGCCTGCCCGACCCCGCACGCGCATTGAACTGGTCGATGCGGTCGAGCGTCGACGCCGTCCGCCCCGAGAGTCCGGCGGGGGTGCGCCTCTTCATGTGCCTGTCGGCGAAGTCGAGCACTGCGTTCCAGTTCCACGGCGTGAGCGCATGCGGCCCCTTGTGGAGCATGTAGCCGACGCGGCCGTCGTTAAGGCACGTCCCGGCGCGCGGGAACTCATCCGAAGAGAGGCCGCCGTATCCATATGCGCGCCACAGGTCGGAGGCCCGCCTGGCCGCCTCGAACTCGCCCTCGGGGCCGGCCCAGTCGTCCTCGCTCCCGCTGCCGACGTACACGAGGCGGGGGCAGACGAGGCGGATTAGGTCGTCTGCGTCGTGTTTCAGGGTGTACTCCGCCCCGCCCTTGAACTTCTGGGCGTTCGGACAGAACCAGAACTTGATTGTGTGGTTGAGCATCCAGTCCAGCGGCTCCGCCTTCGGCAGCCTCATGGACATCAAACGCGCTCCGCCAGTCCCGGATCCGTTCGGAACGGCCATGGCTATGCGCTCGTCCTGCGCAGCCGCCCAGAGGGCGGTCTTGCCGCCGCGGCTGTGGCCGACTACGCCGACCCTGGTAGAGTCGATCGCCGGCTGCCGCTCGATCCAGTCCATGACGCGGGAGACCGCCCATGCCCAGGCGGATATCGTGCCCCACGAATCGGGGGCGCCCACGCCGTACGCCTGGTGGACCTTGTTTGACCAGCGGTCGTCGTAGCAGTTCAACGCGACGTCGTTGACGTTGAAGTTGACGTACGCGTAGCCTCGCCCGACGATTGCATTCGTTGGCGTGTTGGGCCGGTGCCAAAGGTGGTCCTCCCTCTCCGCGCCGTTGTAGTGGTCGATCAGTATGAAGGCCGGCACCGGGCTTTCGGCCGAGGCCCCCTCGGGCAGCTTCGTGTGAATGCGTATCTTGAAGCGGCCTCCGCAGAACGAAACGCCTTCGGCGTCGAATTTCTCGTCCGCCGGACGCCCCGGGGCGTATCCGAAGAACTCACGCCGAAACCAGTCGAGAGTCTCGGCACGCCTCCCGCCCTCCCAGGCCTCCCTGAGAGTCGCGGAAGGCAGCGCCCACGCCACCATGGCAAACGAAATGCAGACCGCAGCCTTCCAAGTCATGTCCGTCTCCCTTCTGCCCGGCAAATGCGCTACCTAACCAGCATGATCATGCCAAACGGCGCGTTGAAGGCCACGAAGCGGACCGTACCGTCGCCGCCGTGCGCCTTGTCGAACTGGACGGGGGCGTCGGCCTTGTTGGCCACGTTCCAGACGTTGGTGCCGCCGCCGACGGCGAATGCGCCGACATACGAACAGCGCCCGCGCATCCCCTCGCCGGACATCGTCTCGCAGTATGCCACGCTAACCTTCTCCGCCCCGGCGTTCACAAGGTCGTCCTCGCCGACGGCAATCACGATGCGCCCGCCGCCGCCGCACCCGGAGGAATAGCCGTAGATTCCCTCGTAGCCGCCGATTCCATTGCCGCCGCAGGCGGAGATCGTTCCCGCCCCGGACACCGTCGCGCCGGCTATGTAGATGCCGCCGCCGGCGCCGCTGCCGAAACGGCTGCAGTAGCCATTCTCTGTGCTGGAGGAGCCAAGCGAGTTGTAGGAGCTGATTCCGCCGTTCGCCGTCACAAGTCCGTCAATCACGACCGCCCTCTTGGCTTCGACGCGGACAAGCCCACCGCCCGGACCGCCTTCGCCGTAGGCGTCAGAGCCTCCGCCGGCACCGGGGAATTCGGCAGTCCACTCGTCGGCAAGAGGATCCGGCGCCTGCTGCCAGTAGTTCTTGAGCGCATCGCTGTAGGACCAATATCCAAGACCGCCCTGTCCTCCGTGGGAAGCGCCGCGGTTGTACGCGCCAATCCCATAGCCATTGACGCGATTGACGCCAAAATAGCCGAGAAATGGTTGTGCAGAGCCATATCCCGCCCCGCCGCCGCGGCGGTCCGCGTCGACGGTGCCTCCGGAAAGCACCCTGAAGTCGCCCCCTACGACGGCATGGACCGAGCCAAGGTTCATCGGATCCGACCAAGGATAGTAGAACGCACGGTCGCCAATGACGAAATCCCCGCCGACTACGACCTCGCCGCCCCAGGCCATCGTGCTGTTCGTCTCTGCCGGACGAATGTCAAGCGCCGCGCCCTCGACGACCCTGAGGCTTCCGTCCACGCGCAGGCTGTTGAACTTGGTTCCGCCCCAGCGGTCGACGATCACGCAGCCGTTCGTGCGCGTCAGCACGCCGCCGACTTCCAGTCGCGAAACGTCGTTCGAAAGCACAAGCGACCCCGTGACGCGGAAGCTGGCCCCCTCTCCCGCGATGCGCACGTGGCCGGCTTTCCACGTCAAGTCCCCAGTGTGCACGTAGTTCGTGACGCCGACCAGCCTGCCGCTCAGGTTGGAGCCGATCAACTGCCCGAGAAGCACGTCGTCGGTGAACGTCACCGTTCCAAGGTCGGCGTCCGTGCGGAACCTGTCTCTCTTCGAAACCGGAATCGCACCGCCACCATTCGACAGGATGCCCTTGTGCTCGCCGCCGGCCGCCGACACAAACACGTCTGGATTCTGCTGCGCCTGCAGCGCGGGGTCGTATTCGATGCGCACCATGCCGCCTCCGCCGGCATACGCACCGCCGTCAGTCCGCTCGCCCTGGTAGTAGACGACATAGGAGGGAAACGCGCCGACATCCGAATCGCCGCCCTCTGCGCGCACCGCGCCCGATGTCCCGGCGAACGCGCCGCACGTGATCCAGATGGAACCGCCGGAACCGCACGACGCCTTCGACGCGGAGGACTGCCCGCGGCTGTCCACGCCGGAGGCGAGAACCGAGCCGTCGACCGTCACGCAGCCCGTAGCCTCGATGCGGACCGCTCCGCCGCCCGCCGTGGGAGCCCCTGTTCCGGAAGCTCCCTGACGCCCTCCCGAACCGGGCAGGACCGGCACGTACGGGTTGTCGTATTCGGCCCCTATGCGGGACCCGACCAGCGCCACGGCGCCGATGCCGCCGTGAGACGCGCCGTATGCGGAAGACCCAGGGCCGCCCGGCCCGAACGCATCCGCCGTTGAGCCGCCCGCCCAGCCGCAGCCACTGACGTCGATGGCTCCGCCCGTGAACACATGCAGGTCGTCGCAGACGATCCAGACGCGGTTCGGCGGGTTCACTGC
>Ga0310786_10013047_pt1 | contig 10254 bp, 7 predicted proteins | sample AusTroGonzalo_MG_FD_203881 | JGI IMG/M metagenome (GOLD analysis project Ga0310786, IMG submission 203881) | Bovine rumen microbial communities from tropical cattle in Woodstock, Queensland, Australia - Gonzalo_03 (v2) (version 2) | ecosystem: Host-associated > Mammals > Digestive system >... | reverse complement strand
ACCGATGACACGGTCACCCTGCTGCTGATAGGCTCCGACCGTGTAATTCAGTGTGTCGCCGTGCTGTCGTATCTTGTCGGCTTTGACGGATACTTCCTTCAGTTCGATAGTTTTCTGGTTCGCACGGATGTCCAACCGCTGCGACCTATTGGCCACAATGCGCGAGACGTTACCAATGGCCATTCCTGCCGCCGTCACCACCACAGAGTCTGCCCCGCTTCGGAACTGCAACTTATAGTGCCCTTTTGCATCGGTGTCTGCAAAACCGATAATATTGCCCGTGCCCTTTGGCGTCACAGTGACGTAGGCGTCCACTGCCACACCAAGAGAGTCAGTAACTGCACCCTCAATGACGGTCTGGGCTTTTGCCTTGTAACATAGAGCGGCGAGGGCAAGGAAGAAAGTGATGTGTTTCATATTCATTCGTCACGGTTGCTATTCAGTTATTCTAATTCTAAAGGTTCATACGGAATCTTGGGACCAGATGAGGGCACCCATTCGCCAGCTGCATTTTTCATCATACCACCCATACGGCCGATGGTATTCATGTATTCCTCATTCAGTTGGCGATTCAGTTTGAGATAGCGGTCACGGCTGGCCTTGCGGTACCCTTCGTAGGCATAACGGATGATGGGTTGCTTGCCGCGTTTGATGCTTACGGCCTCAAACGTGTAGTGACGGTCCTTGTCATATACTTTCAAGATAAGACCCGGCAGACCTCCGAAGAGCCACGGCCCACGACGGATGGGGATGTCGGGGGCGAACCACGCCACAAAATCACGACCGCGCCAATGGCAGGTCGCCTTCTGACACTTATGTCCAAGGATAATGGTGGCCTGCGCCGCTTCAAGTTTCCACTCCTGCATTGGATACTTCTCCACCATATACCCGTTTTCACCTTGGAAGCCGTGCGGCATCGTATGGTATTCTGTGGCGGTCTGTCCTTCGATGTAGATGTCGGTGTATTGGATTTCGTTCCAATAGTCTGCCCGTTTGCCATGAATCGGACAAGGACGTGGTACGCCGTCTGCATGAGGATGAGTATTCTTCCACGTCTTCAGGACTTCTTTCTGATGCGCCTCTCCTTCACGGATGAACTCGCTGCTGCACTTGGTCACCTTCGACCCAATTTCCAGCACCCGCAGGTCAACATAAGTGTCCTGATTGCTGAGGGTGTCGGCGTTCAGGGCATAGTAAATCCGTACTTCACTGGTATCGACGACTGTTGCCTTCCCCAATCGGTTGCGGCTCATAATTAAGATAGAAGCTTCTTTGTGCTGCGCCCAGGTTCCAGTGCATACAGCAGCGAGAATAAGGAGTAATAAAATCGTTCTTTTCATACGTTACAACTAGTGTTACATTTTTGTCATCTGCCATTATAACGCATGACCACCCGAATCTTTACCTATAAAAGATGTTAAAAAAGAAAAGCCCCGCCTCGTCATCACGACGAAGCGGGATCAATGCGCCTATAGGTCTCTTTTTACTAACTACTTTATGATATTATTCTCTCAATCGGTACGTGATGGGCATATAGAATCGGCAACGGATGGGACGTCCTTGATTCTGAGCTGGTTGCCAAGGTTCCGTTAGATGCAGGACACGGATGGCTTCGGCTGAGAGACGTTCATCAGGTGTGCGCACAACTTCAAAGTTTGTGAGACGACCGTCCTTCTCCACCACGAAACGGACGATGACGCGCCCTTGCACGCTGTCTGCCATTGCGGCTTCGGGGTAATGCATTTCGAAGGCGATGTGGCGATAGAGTGCATCTACATCACCTCGATAGCTGGGCATCACCTCCGGCACGCCTTCAAAGATGGTCGTGTCCTCTGGAAACTTGAAAACCTTTTGGATGACACCACGCACTGTGCCGCGTGGGCTGATGATTGCTGCAACAGCAATACCTGTTGCCATTGCAATGAGGGTGAATATGAGCAAATGACGTAACCCGATGAAATGACGACGCAGGTCTTTGCGAAGGTTGCTTCGCACTTTGGAGATGATCTTGCGAACTGTGCCCACAGTAATGCCTCGTGCTTCGGCAATCTCCTCAACGGTCAGTCCCTGATCATAGAATAGTTGCCAAACTTCCCGCTCGGCCTTTGGCAAACGCTGGAGGCGCGATAGCAACCATTCAGAGTTTTCGCGCTCCTCCACTTCTTCCTGTGGCGTAATCTCAGTGATAGCGGCACTTTCCTCATCTGTCAACGCCATTTGTACCCTCTGACCGCGCCACATACTCACGCAGCAGTTGCGGGCAATGCGCAGAATGTATGCGTCAGTGAGTTCCACCCTATCCCGAACGTTCCATGCACGTAGCCATGTTTCCTGTACCACCTCCTCAGCCTCGGTGTCCGAGCCGAAGAACTCACGTCCCATCTGAATCAGTCGGGGGCGCATCCTTTCTACCATCAGCTCGAACTCTTGTTCTGTCATCTGATAATTATCCATAGTTTCCACTTTTTGGTCTTTCTGCCCATATAACGCAAAACACCCAAAAAGTTTACCTATAAAAGATGTTAAAAGTCGAGACATAGATAGGATGATATCGTTTGAAAGGTTTTACCTACTATATAAATGACGAAGTACCACCGTGGTTCGCATTGTTAGGAAACGTGGCAGGAACTGTTGATGCAAAAATACTCCATTTTTTAGAAACATCCAAAATTTTGCTTGTTTTTTTATGGACTCATTGCTGTTTCCGGGTTAATTGGGTTTATATTTACTGTTCTTTGCTATTTCTGATTTGTAAGAATTGCCATGTCTTGGCTGTTGAAAGCGGACGGCTGTCCTCACGGATGACCGTCCGCGTCTTCATCTAAAATATGATGAAGCAGGTATTATCTTTTAGTGAATTCAGAGACGATTCTTCTCAGCATTACCAGCTCCCGTTCCCTTGTATTTCGACGGGGTGACGTTGAAGCGGTAGCGGAGAGATAGCTGGACACAACGGGAGTCGTTGTCCTCCATCTTACTTATCATTAACTGGTTGCTATAGAGGGTGAAGCGGTTGATACCGCCATTGAAGATGTCGTTGCCTGTTAGTTTGACGTTAAGGCGGCGCTTACAGAAGTCCTTGCTGACGCTGAGTGAGAGGATGGCATTGGTGCAGTCGAACCAGACATTTTGTTGGTTGCCGTGGGTGTGCATCTGGAAGTCTGCTTGCAGCATCCAGTCATGAGGCAGTGAAATGATGTTGCCTAATTGCAGTGCCAGCATTGGATGGTTGAAGATCTTTTGCTCGCCCAGGAACTCTGACTTAAACCACGGCTTCATGAACATGACATTATACTGCGGTGTCCATGTGGCTTTTCCCAGCCTGACGTTCTTCTGTGCACCTAATGTGACAGTAAGCCATTCCGCATGGTCGTAGTTCTTGTAGGTTACAAGGTTCACCTTTGAGTCTTCTTCCAAACTGCTCGCCGTGTAAAGGATGGGGTCAACACAATGAGAATAATTCACCAACAGATAGAGCCATTTCCACATCACAGTTGCGTTTAGGTTGTGATATTTGATGGGCCTCAGATAAGGATTACCTGTCTGTCGGTTCAGACGGTTCTCATAGATGACATCGCTACTCAACTGCCAATAGGAAGGGCGTGTTGTGCGCTTGGCGTAGCTTAAGGAGAGCTGCACATCCTTTGCTGTCGTTGACATCGATGCCGATGGAAAGAAATCGTCGTAAGTTCTGCATTGCTCATCGCGACGCAGTCCATCTACAAAATACTCTGATTTCACATGCTCGTAACGCAGACCTGCCGAGAGTTGGATGCGGCCAAAACGTTGGCGCAGTTCCATGAAAGGTGCGATGTTGCTTTCATGCTGTTCGTTGTTGCTGTTGGCGATGTATCCCTCCTGATTGTCGAATCTGCTTTTCCAACGAGTGTTGGTATATTCCTCACCCACTTCTATCTGTCCTTTCCAAAGTGGATGAGTCACAAATAGCTTCTCAGCCATTAGGTTACTGCTTGTCAGATTTTCAGTGTTTACATCACGGTCTTCATACTCGGAGCTCAATTCCTGTTGCTGGTTACGGCTCAGTTGTTTACGGGAAGTATATTCGGCGTTGAAGTCTATGCTAAGTTGTCCCACCTTGCCTATATAGTAGATATTTGCCTGATGTTTGGGCGAATTCTTGTCACGTCTGACACTACTGTTTTGCAGGTGGTCGTAAGGTGTACCGTCAGCCAGCAAATCATCATCATATTCGCTGCGAGTCTTCACATAGTCGTATGTGTTTTGATAGAATCCACCGAAAGAGTGATTATCGTTGATTTGATAGTTGAAGCCAAAACGCCCTTCAAAGAAGGGATTTTGTACGGTCTCTTTCTGCTTGTTGGTGATTACCCATAGCGTGTCTGAAAATACAGTCTGCTCGAACTCGCCACGACTCCATCTTTTGTTGTAGGCCCCGAAGAGGTTGGCAAACAATTCCAGCCCTCCAGTTCGGTAGGTCAGGTTCACGCGCTCATTATTAGCGTAACCATGTCCTTTGCGGCTCCATGAGGTCAGTTCTACGCCCAGTCCTTCACCAGCTGCACGTTTGGTATGGATGATGATGACTGCATTGACCGAAGCATCATAACGGGCACCTGGATTTTGGATGACCTCAACACTCTTGATATTGTCAGACTGAATGTTTCTCAGCTCATTCAAATCAGTAAGTTTGCGATTGTTAAGGTAGATGAGTGGAACTCCTTTTCCTAAGATCTCAAAGCCCTCGCCACGTTTGGCTATCATGGGAACGCGAGTTAGGACATCCTCTGCCGTACCCATCCGTTCCATCACTGTTCCTTCTACATTCATTATTAGAGAATTGCCCTGTAATTGCACTTTTGGGCGCTCGCCCTCAATAACTACGCCATCAATCATATAAGTCTCAGGGGACAACTGGATGACTCCCACATCCTCCTTATCACAAAAGCGATAGATGGTCTTATAACCGATGTAGGAGATGCGAGCGAGACCTTCCCCTGTTAGGGGAGATGTTTCGTAGGGTATGGCGAAATAGCCGCTTTCGTTGCTGATGCCTCCACTTAACAGCGTGGAATCCGTGGGGTTAAGTAGGGCGACATTCGCATAAGCTAAGGGTAGACCCTGTTCATCGACAATGGTGCCTGTGAGGTGCTGGTCGGTCTTATGCGTACACTCCACAAAGATTTCCTTGTCGTCAGGGTTCACCGTCATGCGAATGGGATAGAAGCCTATCATCTGCTGGATGGCATCGGGCAGCTTCTTATTATGGATGGTGGTCGTGATGTGGAAGTCCTCCAGTTCATTGTAGATGAAGCTGATGGTGTAGTCGCTCTGCTCCTGGCTCAGCTGTAGCAGGGCCTCGCTAAGCGACACGTCATTATAGGTGCAATTGACGCGCTGGGCCAATAGCGACACGACGATGCCGAATAGCAGGAAGGACAGTAAAACAGTTCTTTTCATAACTACTCGACGATTATAACGGTGTCACTTTTCTCGATATTCACGGCCTTGAAGTTGTTCAGGCGTTCCAGTACCCGGTCAAGACTCTCGTTGCGTTTCCAAACGAAATGGAAGCGGAGCTGACGGGTTTCTTCACGCGTGAATTCTACGCCGACTTGATAGTAGCTGGCCATTTCCATGAGCATAGAGTCAAGGGGCACGTTCTCGAAAATAATAGAAGCCTCCTCAACCTCTCCCTGTGGGGGGAGGCTATCATTCCTATTCGTCATCACTACGCCAGCCTTCTCTCCACTATCGCGAGCGGAGTTGGGAGCTGATCCACTCCTCTGAACAAAGTGAATGGTGGCGAAGGCAAGGCCCGTGACGAGAAGGACGCCGATAAAGGAGGCGGCAACCTTCAGCCAACGACGCGAGGTGTGTATATGACTCTGTGCGGACTCAGTACTCTCTTCTTGCTCAGCAGAGAACTTCTGCCACGCAGATTCCACGTCGGGTACTCGGTCGAGTTCGTCCATCATGGACTCTATCTGCTGGTCGGAGTACTTTTCGGGATGCTCCTGCATATCACGAAACATCTTTTTGTCTGTGGTTTGCATAGTACTTATTAGTTAAAATGGTTTCTAATGAGTTTCAAGGCGTGCGAAAGATGTTTCCATACGGCTACGCGGCTGATGCCCTCGGCGACAGCTATCTCCTCATAGCTGCAACCGTCGTTGAAGCGGAGTCGGAAGATGCGCTGTTCCTGTTCTGTCAGATGGCTGGCAACGAACTCGTCGATGTCTGTCAGGCGCTCGTCCTCTGCTCCAGAGTCGTCGGCAGGTTCTGTATAGCTGCCGTCTTCAAGGGGTATTGAGCTGTGGCGCAGTCGCTTGAAGCACATGTTGCGGACGCTTGTCAGCAGGTAGCGTTCCTCGGTGTCTGGCATCAAGAGGATCTGTCCATGAAGCAGGTTCTCGAAGATGTCGCTGACCACATCTTCGCTCTCCTGCTCGTCGTAGAGGATGGTGCGCGCCACCCTGTACATTTTGGCATAATGCTGCTTGAACAGCCGTTGGATTACATTCTTTTCCATCACGTCTTTTACTGTAATACCCATTAGACGTTCAAAAAGCTAACCCCGGTTGCAACTTTTTTCATCTTTATCTCAAAAAAGGGCATAAAACGTACATTCCCAGCCCTCTTGTCCACAAAAGTTCATGGCCCTTAATAAAAAACGACCCGCACATTTGAGCATCGTGGAGAGGCTTGGCGGGTTCTAAGGTTCTATAAACGCAGGGGCCGAGACGTATATATGTCTCGGCCTCCACGTATATATGTCTCGCGGCTTACGTATATATGTCTCTGCCGTTACGTATGGACGTAGCGGCCAGTGGTCAGACAACGCTGTAGAGCAGGAGGATGATGAGCTGGGCAGTGAGGATGCGGAGGAACATGCAGAGGGGATAGACGGTGCTGTAGCCTACGGCGGGGGCGTCGTTGTTTGCCGTCTGGTTGGCGTAAGCCAGGGCTGGCGGGTCGGTGGTGGCACCGGCGATGAGTCCCATGAGCGTGAAATAGTTCATCTTATAGCGCAGGCGCGCGAGTACGCCTATGATAAGAATAGGTATGATGGTGATGAGGAAGCCGACCCAGACGTAGGTGAGTCCGTCGCCATGGGTGACGGTGTCCCAGAAGGTGGCTCCCGCCTTGATACCCACTGATGCGAGGAAGAGCACGAGTCCGAACTCCCGGAGCATGAGGTTGGCGGAGGTGGTGGTGTAGCTGACGAGATGCAGCTTGTAGCCGAAGCGTCCGATGAGGATGGCGATGATGAGGGGACCTCCTGCGAGGCCGAGCTTCACGGGGGTGGGAACGCCGGGGAGGGCGATGGGCATCATTCCGAATACGATGCCGACGACAATGCCGATGAAGATGGCGCTGAGGTTGGGGTGGTCGAGTCGCTTGACCTCGTTGCCGAGCATGTTGGCAACGCGCTCGATGGCGTCTTCTGGTCCTACGCAGACGAGCTTGTCGCCAATCTGAATGCGGAGGTTGCGGTCGGCGAAGAGGTTCATGCCGTTGCGATGGATGCGGGTGACATTGACTCCATAGACGCTGGAGAAGTGGAGCTGGCCGAAGGTCTTGCCGTTGATGTGGGGCTGGGTGACGAGCACGTTCTTGGATACCATCTGCACGTCCTGCTCGTCCCATTCCACATGGTCAACGGGTCCGATGAAGGCGGAAATGGCTTCCCAGTCGTCTTCGGCGCAGGTGATGTACATGAGGTCGCCCATGCTGACGATGGTGTCGCGGTTGGGAATGGTGACATGGCCGTCGTGGAGGAATCGCGAGCATACGAAGTTGCGTCCGAGGAAGTCGCGAATCTGGAGGATGGTGCGCCCGCTAAGTGCCTTGTTCTCAGCGCGCAGTGTCATGCGGTGGGGCTTGGCGTGGGGGTTCTCGTTCATCTCCCGCTCTATCTCCTCTGACTCTTTCTTCAGGCTGATGCCGCAGATGTATCGGATGGCGATGGTGGCTCCGATGATGCCGACGACACCGAGGGGGTAGGCGCAGGCGTAGCCGGAGGCGATCTGCGGAATTTGCGCGGCTCCTTTGTAAATGGATGTGACGGCCTCGGAGGCGGCACCCAGACCGGGGGTGTTCGTGATGGCACCACAGAGGACGCCGGTCATCATCGAGAGGTTCCAGACGTTGTCGCCGCCCTTCACGGCGGGATCGTAGAACAGGATGAAGTAGAGGGCGAGCATGGTGACCACGTTCAGGCCTACGATGCCCATTGCGAGGGCGTTGGCGGTGATGCCTCCCTTGGCGAAGCTCTCGAAGAAGCCGGGGCCGACCTGCAAGCCGATGCAATAGACGAAGAGGATGAGGCCGAAGTCCTGTACGTAGTTCAGCACGTCGGGCGTGCCGGTGAAACCGACGTGTCCGGCCAGGATGCCGGCGAAGAGCACGAAGGTGACGCCGAGCGAGATGCCGAAGACCTTGAAGCGGCCGAGGAAGATTCCCACGGCGATGACCAACGAGTAGAGCACCACGATGTGTGCGATGCTGTCGGTGTTGGTGAATAAGTTGATTAACCAGTCCATTGAACGTTGAAAGGTTGTGGGGTTTAACTGTTGAAAGATGTCTTTTCGGGCGCAAAGGTACGTAAAAAGAGGCAAAAAGTGGCTCGCAGAAGCAAAAACTTTCAATTTTCAATTTTCAATTTTCAATTTTTCACTATCTTTGCAGCCCAAAACGAACATTTTTCAATTAACAATTAACAATTAACGAGATTCAAGATCTCAATTAACAATTAACAATTAACGAGATTCAGATCTCAATTAACAATTAACAATTAACGAGATTCAAGATATCAATTCATTAGTGTCCCGTTAAAATTGGGACGAGTTAAGAATTAATCAAATAGCCCCGGAATGAGGGGATAATCGAGTTCTTTGACATCGTTGAATTTAGTCTTATCGAACAAGTCGGCCAAGTGCGTTTTGTCCGTAAGTGAGATACTGAGGATTTGCAAGACCTCATAGGTTGAGCGTTCCAATTTCATATCATGATGGACAAGAGCCACGAGACAATAGGTTATGATAGCGACAGCAATCTGGATGCGGACAGCATTCTCCGTAGTTCCCCAGAACTTCTTAATCTTGAGGTGCTGTTTTAGCCATTTGAAGAAGAGTTCGACCAACCATCTTTTCTTGTATAGTTCTGCTACTTCAAGAGCTGTGAGATGCTTGGCGTTGGTGAGAAAAGTGAATTCACGGTCTTCTTCCTCATCATAGTATCTTACGATTCTGAAAGACTCTGGATACTTCTTCTCCGACATATAACCTGTAAGTCTTACTTCGGCATCAGTAAGCACGTTCTTTGGCATGCGTCTCTTCCATTTGATTATCTTGTACCTCAAGTTCGTCTTGGCTCTGACTACATAGAAGGAATCCGTTAGATGTATTCTGTAGAGTTCTTTGAACGAATCGTAAGCCCTGTCGAATATGTAGTAAGCATTTGATTCATAAGGAATTGAGCACATTGCCGTAGAATCATGCTTTGATGCAGTGGTCACTGTGTAGAAGGCAGGAACCTGAGCCTCAATGTCATACAGGACATGAGCTTTCACACCTCCTTTCTCCCTTCGGAACTTCGCCCAAGGAAATGTTGCCAGACACAACGGAATGGTTGTTGAATCAAAAGCATACTTTCTTCCTGGAATATCAAGGATGTTGGTCGCTCGCTTCTCGCAGGCTTCCTTCATCATGTAGAAAGCGAAATCCTCGAAGATCCTGTAGTCACGATTCTGATTGGCCGATGCAAGAGTCGTTTTGGCTATAGGTTTGCTTCCAACGCCAAGAAACTTGCACTTGGAATGATGAGCCTCCAATGCCACCACGACGTCTCTCAGACTTTCGCGGTTTGAGAGTTGACCAAACATCATTGCAAGCAGTTGATTCCAACACGAGAAGTGTTTCACGTACTTGTTTCCATCATACTTGCGAGCAAGATAGTTGAAGTGGTTTCTGTCCAAATGACCTACCAATTGAGAGAAAACATATTGACCTTGATTCATTGCAGTCCATAGAATTTGGCTGCAAAGGTACAAATTCAAAACCGTTGACTCCCAAAATTGCTCATAAAAGACTTTAATTCAATTATTTCAAAGACCGATTAGTCCACTTTAACGGGACAGTAGTGATATCAATTAACAATTAACAATTAACAATATCTCAATTTTCAATTTTCAATTTTCAATTAACAATGACTCTCTATCCACAACAGATAATCGATGCACTGAAGACGGTGCGCTATCCCGGCTCGGGCAAG
>Ga0310786_10013044_pt1 | contig 10255 bp, 5 predicted proteins | sample AusTroGonzalo_MG_FD_203881 | JGI IMG/M metagenome (GOLD analysis project Ga0310786, IMG submission 203881) | Bovine rumen microbial communities from tropical cattle in Woodstock, Queensland, Australia - Gonzalo_03 (v2) (version 2) | ecosystem: Host-associated > Mammals > Digestive system >... | reverse complement strand
GCCACGCAGCCACCGCGCAAGCATGAGCAGAGTGAGCACGTCACCGTCCGCCCACCGCACCATGTCGCGCACGCTCCATCCCTCGCGCCGCCACACGATGGCGAAGCCCTCCGTGGCGTCGCACAGGTTGGCGAACGCCCGCGCCTCCTCCCTGCGTCTCCTCGCGTCGTTGCGCATCCGGTTCGCGATGCGGCGCTCGTGCGCCTCGATGATCTCACGCTCTACCGGCTCGTACCGCGCAAGCCACGCCGCAAGCCCGCCGTCCGCAGTGGCAGCTTGGCCTGCCGGTCCGTTTGCCTTGTGCGCCATTGGCTCCACCTCCGCGGGGGTGGCGGTCATGCGGGCGGAGGCCCGTCTTGAAATGCCTGATTTCCGTTGCATGGCGCGATGATACCACTGGGACGGACGGAAGGCAAGCAGAAAATGAGATTACGGTGAGTATGAAATCTCATGTCAGGCACGCGAGACGAGTGAGTCCGGTGCAAATACCATCGGTGGAGGATTGCAGCAAGGTTCCCGGTGAAAAGACTCATGGTGGATTACGCTTGGTGGATTACGTTGGTGGATTACGCTTGGTGAAAAAACTCTCGGTGTACTTCGCTTGGTGTATTACGGAGATGCGCCCTCAGGCAGGGCAGGGTATCATTTTCCGTATCATTTCACGCCCCGCGAACGGCTAATTTCTGGTATCACGGCGTTGCGGCGGAGTGGTCCTTCGTTGCGACAGAGAATGTACCATGGAAGAGGTGAAGATGAGAATGATGATGAGTTACGGAACTATTCTCGCAGTGGCGGTCGCGACATGCGCGACTCTCCCGGCGTCGGCCGAGACTTACACTTGGATGTGCAAGACGGCGCAGGGCTCATACGACAACGGCGACTGGGAGACCCCGACCAACTGGAGGCTCGGCGACGAATCCGTTCCCGGCACCTACCCCGGCTCCGGCGACGTGATTGTGATGCCATCGGAGACTGAAACCGGACGCGACGTAAAGCAGGTCCGCCTGACGGCCTCCGGCGACGGTCGTACCATCGGCACGGTCAGGGGCGACCGCGGCTACGAGATCATGATCTACACGCCGCGTAACAGCTCCCAGAACGTCGAACGCACTGTGAAGATCGAGAATCCCAACGACTTCGCGGGCGCGTGGCGTCCCGACAAGCCGCGCACGATCCTCCTTTTCGAGAACGATTCTTCGTTCACGCCGCGCCTCGCTACGCTCGAGACCCAGGCGCGCGCCTACGTGAACGTCACAAACGAGAACGCGCGCGTGAAGGTGGGGCTTCTCAAGGCGAAGAACGACTGCGTCTCATACAACTCCAGCGGCAGTACGCGCTACTGCGGCGGCGGCGTGGTGGTGAAGCAGGGGCGAGGAACTCTAGAGATCGAAGAGGCCGCCGGCCTTGACGAAAAGGTGTATATCGACAACGGCGCACTCGCCATCGACGGCAAGCCGAAGGCGACGGCACCGCTCGATTCAATACTTTCCCGCGCGTGGCTCAGGCTCGATGCGTCGCAGACGAACTCGATGTCCACGTATCTCGGCGCGGACGGGCGTACCTACGTTACTAACTGGCCGGACGCCAACGGATCGGCCCGCGCGGCGAGACGGGACAAGTCAAGCAACTGGCCCACCCACTCCGCAGACTACATCACGCAAGCCAACGATCCGTTCTTCAGCCCCGTCAGGTCAGAAACCGGGCTGCCGCTCATGGACTTCGGCGCAAGCACCGCCGGGGACGCTTGAGGCGGAGGACGGCGTACCGTACGTCGCTGCGGTGTACGGTTCGCTGACGGCGAACGGGAACGTAAGCGTGTCGTTCGACGATCTGACGGCAAACGCTGCCGCGATCGGCAACCATCCCATACTTTCAGCCGCATCGTTCGGCGGCATCTCGCCTCTTGCGTGGAGAGTGGACGACGCGGCGTTCGCTCCGCGCCTTGCCGCACGTCTGCTCGTTGACGGCAATGAGGTTCGGCTTGATGTGCTCGCCAGAGGCACCATCGTCATCTTCCGCTGATTTTCAGGCGCGATTCAGGCGCTCCGCGAATTCGGCATTGCGCCGAAGCCACGAAAAAAGTATACTCTGTTCGTACTTCCGGACAACAGGAGAAAACAGATGAAGAGACTGATATGTGCAACTGCGGTGGCCGGACTGGCCGCGTCCGCTTTCGCCGGGCTTTACGGTGACACCCCCGATGCCCGCCACGCTTGGGCTGTGCACGACCGTAACCGCCCCAACCCCGTCAAGGTGACGGCAGAGCCCGGCATGCCGCCCAGCGACGCCGTGATACTCTTCGACGGCTCCGAGAAGTCGTTCCAGAACTGGTGCGACAAGGACGGTTCGCCCACGAAATGGAAACTCGTCAACGGCACGCTCGAATCTGTCAAGGGTGCCGGCTACATCTACACGAAGCAGGCATTCGGCGACTGCCAGCTCCACATTGAATGGGCCGCCCCGAAAAAGGTGGAAGGCATGGGACAGGGCCGCGGCAACTCCGGCGTATTCCTTATGAGCAACTACGAGATCCAGGTGCTCGATTCCTACGAGACCGATCCGTCCAAAGACCCCAACCCCAACCCGAACTACGCCGACGGCCAGGCTTCGGCAGTCTATGCCGAGAACCCGCCGCTCGTCAACGCTTCCCGCAAGCCCGGCGAGTGGCAGACATACGACATCGTCTTCCACCAGCCCGTGTGGAAGGACGACAAGATGGTCTGGCCCGGTTCCGTCACCGTATTCCACAACGGCGTCCTTACGCAGGACCACTGGGAGATGGAAGGTCTCACGACGCACTGCAAGCGCCATCCGCTGGCACCGCATAAAACGAAGATGCCCCTGCGCCTGCAGGACCACGGCAATCCCGTACATTTCCGTAACATCTGGCTGCGCGAGATACCGTCCCGCTATGCCAACACCACCCATGGCGGCCCTGCCGCCAACGAGAAGGACGTAATGGCCCTGCGCAACAAGACCGCCGCCGCCCTCTTCGCGAAGATCGACAGGTCCAAGGCCACCGCGGAAGCCGTCAATCAGATCCTTGAGGTGATTTCGTACTCTAATGCCGCGCCGTTCTGCGATGCGGCGAAGAAGCTCTGCGGCGACTATCTCGCCAGCCTGGAGAAGATGGATACCGCCGCGCTCGAAGCGAACAAGGCCAGTATCATCTCCGTCAAGAAATCCTACGACGTCCTCTGGCGCAACGACCTTCTCAAGGACTGCCAACTGGGCAAACGGGTAAACGCCATAGTCAACGAAAAGGGTTGGCTGAAAAAGAAGAAATGAAGATCTTCGTGGCAGGCGCGTCCTCTGGAATCGGACGAGCGACGGCCGTCGAGGCCTCGCGGCGTGGGGTAGCGTGCGTGCTTGCTGCACGTCGGGAGGACGAGCTGGAACGGACGCGCGCGATGATGGATAACCCATCCGCGCACTCCATCATGCCGGTGGATTTCTCCGAAACCGACGAGCGCGATATCGCGCTCGTGCGGTTTTTCGCCGCAGAAGGACCGTTCGACGGCGTGGTATATGCCGCCGGAACGTGTCCAGTTACGCCGTTGGCACGATTGGACTCCGCCTCGTTCGATGAGATTTTCCGCGTCAACTGCGGTGGTTTCATCGCGCTTATGCGCGCCTTTGCCGCGCGTGGCGCGCATGCGGCGGACGGTGCCGCCGCCATTGCCGTATCTTCCGTTTCCGCCCGCGAAGGATGGGCCGGAGGAACTGCATACTGCGCGTCAAAGGGAGCACTGTCGGCGGCGGTACGCGCACTTGCCGCGGAGTTGGCCGTCAAGCGCATCGGCGTGGAGGCGATTGAGCCTTCGCACGTCCTTACGCCGATGTTCCTCAACGGAGCCGCGCGCATGGGGACTCCTCTTTCCGCCGCGATCCCTCCCGAGACAGTTGCCAAGGATATCGTCGACGGGCTGGAACGGATTTGCCGCATCATGCGGGAGCGAACAGCCGGAAGCTAGCCTCGCGCCTGGCTGCGCCGCAATACGGCGAACCGATTGGACTAGTGCATACTCACCGTTACGGGAACATTGGTCAACTAGAGGTTTTATGGTTTTGACAATCAAATCTGCAACGATACTGGCGGCGGTATCGTTTCTTGGAGCGGCTTCCGCGATCGAAACGGCGGAGTGGCGTCCTCTGGCCGTGCGCAGCGGTATCGTACCGGGAAGCGCCGCCGACATGTCCGGTTTCTGCACCTACGGCCGCGACGCGAAACGTTTTGTAGGCATCAACGTGATACTGGACGCGAACACACCCGTCGACGCCGGTGAGTTCGTCTCGTTCCTGCGCCGCGCCGGCTGGAACTCCGTGCGCATCCACCAGCACGAAGACGCCATAACTACGGCCGACGGCAACAGTTTCGATCCGGAGAAGATGCGCAGGTTCGACGCATTTGTGGCCGCATGTTCCGAGCAGGGCCTGACCCTTTTCACAGACCTGTACGTCATCCGCCGCAGGCCGTCGTTCAAGGCCCTTGGAATCGACAGGCCGGGAATTCCTCAGCTTCAGGAGTACAAGGAACTCGTCACCACCAACGAAGCTGCGTTCGCAGACTATCTCGCGTGGGCAAGGGCGTTCATGACGCACGTCAATCCGATCACCGGCCGTGATCTCGCGCACGAGCCGGCCTTGCGGTTCCTATGCTTGATCAATGAGGGGAACGTGGGCAACTTCAAGAGGGAACGCCCCGAAGGATGGGAACAGCTGGCAGCGGATAACGAACGCCGTTTCTTCCGCCGCATGAAGCGTATCCTACGTGAGGAGATCGGCTACTCCGGAATGCTCGGCAACCTGAACGGATGGACGTACCCGGACGCCTACTGGCCCGTTATCGCGGACGAATACGACTTCATGGACCGCCACACCTATTGGGACCACCCGATTTACATGGGGAAGAAGCATAGCCTTCCCAGCCGCATGGTGGGAGTCCACCCCGTGTTCGGCTGGCGGATACTTGAGAAGATTGAGGCGAAACGCATAAAGGACCGCCCGCTCATGGTCAGCGAATGGAGTGGGTCGGCACCAGGGCACTGCCGGGGCCTAGCGAGCGTATCGATGGGTGCTTTTGCTGGAAGCAAAGGCTGGTCAGGAGTCTGGCACTACTGCTGGGGATCTTTTGCCAAGGGGAACGATACCGCATACGCGCCAGGGCAGCCGGCCAGGCCGCTTTCGTACTGGGATCTTTCAAGAGACCCGCTCGCTTTCGCCGCCGAACGCGCCGTAACAGCCTTTCTAGGGCGGGGCGACGCAGATGAAAAAACGGTCCGCAATGAAGATGCGAAACGCCGCCAAGTGACGATTGCCACGCCTCGCACGTGCGCCTGCTACGCCGTTTCCGGCTCATGTTCCGCCGGCGCGCTTACGTGCTCGGACTTCGATGGCGAGGCCACCGTGTTCGCCACTGCCGTGGACGGGCTACCGCTTGCCTCCTCGCGCAGGATCCTCGTGACGCACCTGACCGACCTGCAGAACACGGGAACCGATTATCGTGATGCGGACCGCAAGATTCTCAAAGAATGGGGGACATTGCCGCATCTCGTGAAGCGCGGACGTTGCGAAATCTCGCTCGCCACCGCACCAGGCACATGGAAATGTTATCGCCTTGAGACTGACGGATCACGTAGAAACGATGTGACGCTCCGCCTAGACGGCGGAAAGATCGCGTTCGTTGCGGATACTGCGGCGGACCCAACTAACGCCACCATTCTGTACGAACTTGAAAACAAGGGAGAATGACATGAGACGAATAGCACTACTGGCGGAAATGTTGTCGATTTGCGCTCTCGGTGCGCCCAAGGCGCTACCGATCGCCGAACCGGAACCGGTACCGCAGCCCACCGCGGCGGAGGCCAGGGAAAAGTCCGCTAAAGAATGGCGCCTCCTTGAGAGGGAACTTGCCAAAAAGGACGAAACGCGTCCGATAGGGAGCTACGGAAAGAAGTCCCCGGTAGTCTCGCCGAAGTTCCGTCCGCCGGAAGATCAGGTGGTCAACCGTCAGGCGCTAGTGTGGGATTCTGACCGAGATCCGCTCGATGTCGTACTGCGCCGAACGCGCGCGCTTGCCGACGATCTCAAGGGGCAGACCGACCTGTCCGGCGAAATGGAACGTCTATCCGCGCTAGAAGCCGAGGCCAAACGCACTCCGACGGCGGATGACGACGCTCGATTCACCCTCTTCGTCAAGACGGTCCGCCTGCGGCGCGAGATAGCGTTCAGGAATCCTCTCGTTGCGTCCATCCGCAAGCTGCTCTTCATCACGCGCCCTGTCTTTGCGCCGCGTGAATTCGACTGGGGCGTACACATCGTCGACCAGTTCTTCGGCTTTCACGCGAAAGGCCGCGAAACCATGCGCGGCAGCGGCGTGTACGTCCTTCACGACCCCTTCACCGACCGCCCGAAACTCCACAACATACTGCAAGGGCGCAAGGTGGAGAAAGGCGCATGGAAAGGCCGCGAACTGATCCGTCCCGGTTGGTGGGATGCGGACAAGAGCTGCGGATTCCTTTCGCCAGACGTAAGTTGGGACGGCAGGGAAATACTCTTCTGCGCGTCGGCCGGACGCATCGGATGGAACAAGTGGCCGGATGACACTCCGTACATCCGGCAGTGGACGGACGAGACGGTCTTCCACATCTTCAAGTGCAATGCGGACGGATCGGGTCTCGTGCAGATCACGGAGGGAACGGTAAATGACCTATTCCCGTGCTGGCTGCCAAACGGACGCGTTGTGTTCTGCAGCGAGCGCCGCGGCGGTTTCGGCCGTTGCCATAGCAGGCCTTGCCCCACGTACACTCTGCACACAATGTTCCCGGACGGAACGGACATAACGCGCATCTCGCCGCATGAGACGAACGAATTCGAACCCAGCGTCGACAACGACGGAATGATCGTATACATGCGCTGGGACTACGTCGATCGCGGATTCAACCAGGCTCACCACGGTTGGATAGCGTACCCCGACGGGCGTGACCCGCGCGAACTCAACGGCAACACCCGCATCTACCACGGCGTAGCTCCGCACGCGACGCAATCCATACGCGCCATACCCGGTTCACACAGGTACGTAGCCACGGCATGCGGGCACCACACGCTCATCCGCGGCTCGCTCGTGTTGCTTGATCCTTCAGTGCCCGACGACGGCATGATGAGCCAGGTGAAACGTCTCACGCCGGACCAGCTCTTCCCGGAATCCGAGGCATTTGACCTAGACAGCCACCACTCCGGCGCCTACGGCACGGCATGGCCACTTTCCGAGAAGTACTACATCTGCATCTACGACGGAAACGCCAACTGCCAGTACGGCCCGATCTTCACGAATCAACGCAAGTACGCCCTTACGCTCCTAGACGCGTTCGGCAACAAGATAGAGATTTTCGATCACCCGGAGGCTTCATGTTTCGACCCCATGCCTCTTCAGGCACGCCCTGTACCGCCGGTAATCCCGCACAAGACGCTCGTGGGCCGGCCAGCCGGCGAAGACGGCGTGCGGCCTGATCCGATTCCCGCCGACCAGTTGCCCAAGACTGCCGAAGTGGCTCTGATGAACGTATACAACTCCCGCTATCCCTTCCCGGAGGGAGTGGCCATAAAGGAACTGCGCATCTGGCAGATCCTGCCGAAGGTGGAATTCGAGGTAGGCACGCCGCGCCTTGGCGCGTGTGACCAGACTCCGGGAAGACGTTGCCTCGGCACGGTGCCGGTGGAAGCGGACGGCAGTGCCCGCTTCAACCTACCGGTCGGTGTACCCGTCTATTTCCAGGCCCTTGACGAAAATGGATGTGCGATACAGACGATGCGTAGCGACACATACGCGGCCCCCGGCGAGAGGCTCTCCTGCAACGGTTGCCACGAGGCGCGTTCTCGCCTGATGCAACAGGCCCCCGCCAAAACGCCAATCGCGATGGGGCGCCCCCCGAGCGACATACGTCCCGAGGTGCAAGGTTCCAACCCGTTCAACTATCCCACGCTCGTGCAACCTGTTCTCGACGCGAAATGCGTCGCATGCCACTCCCCGTCGAATCCAAAGTTCGACAAGGCACGCATGCCGGACCTCGGAAAGGGCGACATAGCGAAGAATCGTTACAACTTCCACACGTCCTACATTGAACTTACAAACCGTGAACTCTACCAATACTACACGAAGGTCTACAAGGGCGAACGGTGGTCCAAGATGTGGCCCAAGGCCGACGACTTCGTGCAGGCGTATTCCGAGCCCGGAAAGGTGGGCGCACGGGCATCGAAGCTGTATTCGATCCTGAAGACTGGCCATCACGGGGTGAAACTGACTGAAGAAGAGTGGCGCCGCCTCGTGCTCTTCATGGATGCGCAGGGCGCATACATATCGCATGACCACGACGCCATTGCGCAATGCGAGGGACGCATCGTCCAGCCGATCATGGAGTAGGCACCGGAAATATTATGATATACTGTCCGGCGCATGGAACAGACACTGGACAACATCCGAAACTTTTGCATCATAGCGCACGTCGACCACGGCAAGACGACCTTGAGCGACCGTATCCTTGAACTGACCAAGGCCGTCCCCCTCCGTGAGCTCAAGGAACAGACCCTAGACGCGATGGACCTGGAGCGCGAGCGCGGAATCACCATCAAGAGCCACCCGGTCTCAATGGTATATCATGCGAACGACGGCAAGGATTACCTTTTTAACCTGATCGACACGCCCGGCCACGTGGACTTTGCCTACGAGGTCAGCCGCTCCATGGGCGCGTGCGAGGGTGCTGTTCTTGTTGTCGATGCCGCGCAGGGCGTAGAGGCCCAGACTGTGGCCAACACTTACTTCGCTCAGGACGCAAAGCTGGAAATCGTGCCCGTGCTCAACAAGGTCGATCTGCCCGGCGCGGATGTCAAGGGCGTCTCGCAACAGGTGGAGGACATACTGGCGATTCCCATGGACGAGCCGCTGCTCGTGTCGGCCAAGACCGGCGTCGGCTGCCCGGACGTCCTTGAGGCCATCGTCAAGCGCATCCCGCCGCCCAGGACGCAGGGTGCGGATGCTCCGCTGCGCGCGCTCGTCTTCGACAGCGTATTCGACGAGTTCCGCGGCGTGATAACCTACGTCCGCATCGTGGATGGAACGGTGAAGCCCGGCATGACGGTAAGGTTCATGGGGTCTGGCGTATCCACGACGCTCCACGAGGTCGGCATCTTCTCGCCCACGAAGAAGCCCGCTGAAAAGCTGGAGGCCGGGCAGGTGGGTTATCTCGTTGGCACGGTGAAGGATCCTTCGGACATCAAGATCGGCGATACGGTGACTACGGCGAAACTCGGTGCGGAAACTCCCCTGCCTGGATTCAAGGAGTTGCGGCCCACGGTGTTCTGCGGCATCTACCCCATGAGCACGGACGAGTTCGAGAAAGTCCGCCAGGGGCTTGAGAAACTGCATCTCAACGATTCCGCGTTCTCCTTCCACCATGAAAGTTCGATTGCGCTCGGCTTCGGTTTCCGTTGCGGGTTTCTAGGCCTTCTCCACATGGAGATCGTCCAGGAACGCCTTCGCCGCGAATTCAATCTGGACATCATCTCCACCACGCCAGGCGTGGTGTACAAGCTGAAGATGAAGGACGGCACGGAGCGCGATCTCGACAACCCGATACAGATGCCGGACGTGACGCTGCTCGAATCCATTTCCGAGCCGATCCTCAAGGCCCGAATAATTACGCCTAGCGAATCGATCGGCGACGTGATGCGCATCGTCATGGATAGGCGCGGCCTCGTGGAAGGCACGGAGACGGTAGACGGACACCGCGTCATGCTGCACTGCACCTTGCCGTTGAACGAGATACTCATCGACTTCCACGATACGCTCAAGAGCGTCTCGCACGGATATGCCTCGATGGACTATGAACCAGCGGGATATCAGGTCTCCGATATCGTCAAGATGGATATCCTGCTTAACTCCGAAACGGTCGACGCCTTCGCAACGCTCGTCCATCGCGACAAGGCGCGAGCACGCGGCCAGCAGATGTGCAAGGCATTGGCGGACACCATACCCCCGCACATGTTCAAGATTCCGGTGCAGGCGGCAATCGGCAAGGAGATCATAGCGCGCGAGGACATACGGCCCTTCCGCAAGGATGTTCTAGCCAAGCTGTACGGCGGCGACGTCACGCGCAAGATGAAGGTTCTCGAAAAGCAGAAGCGCGGCAAGGCGAGGATGAAGGAATTTGGCCACGTGAACGTGCCGCAGTCTGCATTCGTCGCCGTTTTGAAGGGCGAT
>Ga0310786_10013043_pt1 | contig 10255 bp, 3 predicted proteins | sample AusTroGonzalo_MG_FD_203881 | JGI IMG/M metagenome (GOLD analysis project Ga0310786, IMG submission 203881) | Bovine rumen microbial communities from tropical cattle in Woodstock, Queensland, Australia - Gonzalo_03 (v2) (version 2) | ecosystem: Host-associated > Mammals > Digestive system >... | reverse complement strand
CAATACAATTTTTGTAAAAAGATGATTGGAGGTAATATTGCCGTTTTTAGAGCAAAATCCCCGTATCGCGCTCGATAACTGTCTCGCAGGCCGCCTTGAACGTCTCGGGCGTGGCGACGATGGTGACCGATTTCTTGGCTCGCGTGATGCCCGTATAGACAATCTGGTTGTTCAGGAGGGGGTGGCCAATCTGGTTTGGCAAGAATACGGTTACATGGTCGTATTCCGATCCCTGCGATTTGTGGATAGTGATGGCGAACGCGCTTTCCACGGCATCGGCAGGCAAAAGCGAGAGCGGGTACGCGACAAAGTCCACGCTATTGTCGGATGATTTCTGCAAAGACTTTTTCAAGAGGATATAGGGGATATTTTCGTCAAAGATGACAATTCCCGTATCGCCGTTGTAAAGCTTGTACATTTCCTGGTTCTGGGTGATAATCAGGAGTTGCCCCGGGAAATAGGGAGCCCCCTTGTAGTTGCCCCCGATGAGTTTGCAAATCGTCTTGTTGATCTGTTCGATTCCGTAAATGCCATGGCGCTCGGCAGTGAGGATGCGCTGGGTGAGCGAGAGGTTCCAGATTTCGTTGCACTTTTCGGGATCGAGGTTGTTGGGGTCGATTCGGGAGGCCAACATGGGGAGGTTTGCAAAAGCGCCCACCCATAACTTGAGGACTTTCTCGACGTTTTCTTCTTCCGCTTTTCGGGTTGTCTTTTTACCGGTGTTGGCGGGCTCGTCCACATGCAGCGTGTAATAGTCTACGCTATCTTTCGCTGTTGAATCGAGCGTGACGGCGGCCTTCGAAAGGGCGGGGTGCAGAGAGAAGGAGCGCGGGGCGAGAGGGGTTCTCTTTTCGGCGCATTCCTTGATTTCTTTGGCGAGTTTCCCGATAACGGAATCGTCGGTAAAGCGGTTCGATTGGATGAGCTGTACGCTGAAGTTTTTATCGGATTTGGATTTCAGTAATTCACCCAGCACGGCGCCGGCATCCACGGAGGGTAACTGGTACGGATCGCCTAATATGAATACGCGAGCCTTTTCCGGAATGGCCTGCAGGAGCGAGGCGAACAGGTTGATATCGATCATGCTCGCTTCGTCGATGACAAAGACAGATTTTTCGGAGAAGGGTTCCTTGGCGTTGTAAGAAAATCCGTTGTTGTAGCGGGAGTATTTCAACAGGCGGTGGATGGTGGAACCTTCCAGGTTCTTCAGTTTTTTATAGGCCCCGGTTTCTGTTTTTCCACCGGCTTCCGTTGTTTCGTACTTGAATTCATCGAGGATTCCCTTCAGGCCTTTCTGCAAGCTTTCTTGCATGCGATCGGCGGCCTTGCCGCTAGGTGCCGCGAGGTAGAAGGTGTAGTCCAGCATTTCGGGATTTTTTTCAAGCAGGTTCCACAAGATATAAAGGACGACGGTAGTCTTACCGGTACCGGGCCCCCCTGTAATGAGGAGGTTCTCGCTTTGCCCGCGAACGACGGCGGTGGCCTGTTCTTCATTGAGCTTGAGCGGGACGCCGTTGGGGAGTTTCGCAAGGGCGGCAATCTGGCCGATGCATTCGTCAATCTCTTTTTTTGAAGGCAGGTTTGCCTTGCCGTCTTTGAATATCCTCCGCATCGATTCTTCGATAATGCCTTTCGCCTTGAAGTGCTTGGCCATGTACAGGCAGGGCGATTCTCCGTCGGCCCGTGATATCACGAGCGGCGGGATAACCTCTTCGTCGCTTGTTTTTTCGGAAGGCGATTTGGTAACGGCAATCTTATGGGGGGCACTCGTCAGGAACGCAGTGCCTTCGGTAATAATTTTGTTGAAATCATCGAAATCGCTTGCGCCCATATCGAAGGATTCTTCAAGGCTCTTTTTTAAGTTTTTGAGGAATTCCCATTTCTCGAACCACTTTTTAGAAAAATCCTTTGCGTTCAGCGATACGCACGTGTTGCCGTCGTTCCAAAGCGAAAAACAGAGGTACAGGAATTTCTGTGCCGATTCCGGAATGTCGGGCTGCATGGTGGTGAGCATTTGCAGAAGGTGCTTGTCCAGCTCGGTAATGCCGCGCATGGCTTTCAGGTTGTCGAAGAAAGCGTCGATGTTCATATTAGTTTTCACCTTCCTTCTTCTTGCTCTTGTTCATCAGGTTCTTCACGTTCTTGTAGGCGGCCTCTAGCGTGGCGTAATCCTTCCAGGTCTGGGCGTAAATGCCGTTTTGCGTTTTGCCGTCGGTTCCGCGCAAGAAGGCGTAGTAGATACCCCCGAAATGTTCCTCGAAGATTTCGGCTTCACTCTTCTTGTAGAATTGCTTGAGCCATTGGATAAGGCAATAGCTGTAGAGAACGCGCTGCACGGAATATTCTTCGTCGACCTTCGCCTTGACGCTAGCTGGGGCGTAATCTTCGAGCGTATCCGATTTCCAGTCCAGAACGGAATAGCGCTTGTTGCCCTTGCTGTCGGTACGTACAAAGAGCAAGTCGATGAATCCCTTGCATAGGCGGTGCAGTTCGTCCCCGGCGTCGGCATTGAGCCCGAATTGCACTTCGGGCTTGTGGTCTGTATCGGGGAGGCTTATAAGGCGGAACGGTTCATCGCCGGGGAAGGTACTCCCCGCAATCGGCGGGAGCAATGCGTTTAGCGTATTCCAGATATAGCGTACCGTAATCGCAGTCCAAGACTCTCTGTATTTGGCGATGGGGAGCGACTGCGCCTTGAATTCTTCGTCGATGAGGTTCAAGAGTTCTGCCGCCGGATGCGCAATCGCTTCGTCGAGATTCTTGTAGGCCTGCCCGAAGGCAAAGAAAGCGGTTTTTTCCAAGATGTTATGTAACGCGTCGCCGACCTTGGCGCCCCGCGGGTAAGATTCTTCTTCGGGGAGCATCAGGTGCGGTTCATCCGTGGCGTCGTTGACGTTCGTTACGACTTCACCGTCAATGGCCGTCTGCAAATCGGCCGTGGACTGCGAGGAGCCTTCCAGGACAGAGGCGCCCTCTTTTTCCGTACGGCTGTTGTCGGCTTCCGCGATGGCGGAATCTTCCCTCCCTGCAAGAGAAGAATAGGAGTACTGCAAGATAGCCTTACCGGGGAGCGCCTGCTGCAGCGAAGACATCTGCGCTTGGGCATCTTCGACGGTATGGGTAGAGCGGTTTTGCTGCGCGGTATTCTGGGCGATAAGGATTTCCGTGATGTCTTTCTTCAGCTTATTGATGTTGAAAGACCGTATGGGCGGAAGGGTTTCGCAGTATTTGATATTCGTGTTGTCGAGACACTTGTCCTTGTATGTATTATAAAAACCGCTGATGGCTTTTTGCAGGAATCGGTATTCCGGATATTTATAGCAGCCGTTATTGTCGGTTTGGGTCCACTTATCATATTGCGGTAAAATCAAGATCGATCCCGCTCTGGTAAAGTCGACGTAGAAAAGGCGTTTCCATTCTTCCAGTTCTTCGGCCTTGCGCTTCGCCTTCGCAAATTCGCCAAAGCCGATGCAGACGTCATCGCCCTGGTGATAAATGGAGGGTTCATCGGGCTTCTGGTAATATTGCTTAAAACCGGCTGCCGAAATGACGACAGGGAATTCCAATCCTTTGGAAGCGTGGATGGTCATCACCTGTACCGCATCGAAATCAGATGCCAGTTCAACCAGATCGCCATTTTCATCGTCGGTATTTTCGTTATGGCGTGCGAGGCCTTCGAGGTGCCGGATCAAATCGTCTAGCGAACATTTGTGCTTGTACAGGTAATCAATAGCGTAGTTGCCTATCTGGCGGAGTCTCGCAAGGTTCTGCAGTTTTGAAACGTCCATCAGCCGTTCTTCAACTCTCGTATCCTTGTAGATTTTCTCGAGCATTTCGGCGTAGCGGAATTTCAGTGCGAGCGAACGCCACTCGTAAATCATTTTGCGGCATTCGTTATCGGGTTTGTCGAATGCATCGCTTTCGATGTAGTGGAGTTTTTGAATCCCCTTCACGTTGAGTTCAAAGAAGTCGGTGATAAGGGCTTCGCTCAACAGGCGACGGTTCCAATACGAAAAATCAGGAGCGTTCAGGGCATTGAAAATGGCAATCCATTCCGCACATTCGCGGCTCTTGAAAAGCGAATCTTCTTTATAGCGCGTAAACGGCATTCCCACGCGGCGCATGGCATCTTCGAAAAATGCCATTTCCGATCGCGTTTTCGCCAAGATGGCGAAATCCTTGAAGGTGACATTCCTCAGTTTTTCAGGATGGCCTTCTTTTTTGTAGTCCTTGTCGAAAACCTGGAGCCTGGTTTTTCCATTTTTAAGGGAACACCAGTTGACGATTTGGCTTACCGCCATTTCGGCAAAAGTTTCGGGAGAAACTTCTTCGCTAATCCATATCGATGCCGTTTGGGCTCCGTCGAGAGTCGGTGTTTCTTTGCGCTGTTCGGGGTTGTCGGGTGGCAGCGATTTTTGGAAAGTGATAGAAGAGGTGCCCGGTTTTTCTGGCGCAAAAAAGTCGCCTTGGAAAAGGGCGTTGCACCCTTCGATGATTCCGTCTGTTGAGCGGTAGTTGTTCCCGAGCAAGCGCCCTTCGCCAATCTTTTCAATGGCCTGGATGGCTTTTTGGTAAACGTTGACATCGGCGCCTTGGAAACTGTAGATGGACTGCTTCGGGTCGCCCACTACGAAAATGTGGTGCTTCTTTTCGGCTTGCTTGCTGTCGTTCAAGAAGATGGTGCGGAATATATCCCACTGCAGCTGGTTGGTGTCTTGGAATTCGTCGATGATGGCGTATTGGTACTGCGCTCGGAGTCTAGTCGTTAGGGACTCCGAATCGCTGGACATGAGAGTCTTGTGCACCGACAAGATCATGTCGTTAAAGGACTGCAGCTTGTTTTTGGATTTGTAATCTTGCCACTTGTTGAAAACGTCTCGGGTCGCGTCTATATAGAACTGAAATTCCTGGGACTTGGTTTCGCGAAAATCCCTTATTTTGGGAGCGATATTTTTTAAATCGCAGGCGCAATGGAAGATATAGCGCAAGGCATCGCCGGCGGCGTTGTCAGGGATATCGACAAGTGTTGATCCGATTTTTGCTGGCGTGAACGGATTTCTGTCTTCGCTGTTCCACGATTCGATAGTGGACACAAGGGTGTCGACGGAAAAATCTTCGGTGGTAAGCTGCTTTACCCCTTTTGTGGTTTTTTCGAATTCGGCCTTGTACGTTTTGATTCCGCTTTCTTTAAGCGTCTTCATGCTTGCGGCAAAAGTCTTGAACTGGAGCAGGTCGCTATATTGGACGCTCTCTTTTATGGAGAGGGCGGCTTCGGCGGGAATGGAATCATCCTTCCATACGAAATCGCCGATTTCCAGTTTTATAATATCCTGGAGCTTGGAGTCTGTTCCCTTGTACAGATCGACGGCTTTTTTAATCTTGCCTTTAAAACTGTTGAGGAAGGCGTTGGTGTCGTCCGATGCTCCGAGCAAAGCCGCGAATTCTTTTTTCTGTTTCCATTCGTCGCGAATAATCCGGTCGAGTTCGTTTTCAACGTCTTCATCGCTGACCATCGCCATATCGAAGGGACGCCCTGCATCGTAGGCGTATTCCTTGAGCACCTTTTGGCAAAAGGAATGGATGGTAAAGATGGCGGCATTATCGACATCCTGGTACGCCTTGCGGAAAAGTTTAAGTTCCGCATCATTCAATTCCTTGTCGTTCTGGTCTATTTTTTTCTTTTCTAGAACATCATCGATTTTTTTGCGGATGCGGTCTTTCAGTTCGCCTGCCGCTTTTTCCGTATAGGTGACAATCAGGATTTTTTTGAGCGAGGTCCCTTCCAGAATCAGTCGGGACACCATCATTTGGATGGTATAGGTCTTTCCGGTGCCCGCCGAGGCCTCGATAAAGAGGTCTTTATGGGGTGCTTTAAATTCTTGAAAATTGAACGGAAGCATGGTCCAGGCCTATCTCGCTGAAGGTTTGTTTTGGGGAGTTACCGATATCATCTTCTCTTCTATCTTGGGCCATTCTTCTGCAAAAGTTTCTCGGGTAAAGCCGACATCGCACAGGGGGTCAAAAAGGTTTTTCTTACTAAAGTTTTCCCAGGGGCCTTTTTTGAGATCGTCCCTAAAATCGTATATCAGGTCTTGCTTGTTTGTGTTAGGGTCGCTCAGTTTTTCTTTATACGTGTTCAAAAGCGCATAGGGCACGGCCTCGCTGAGCACCTTGCCTTCTTCACCGATAAAGGCCATGTCGTATATTTTTTCGAGGATTTCTTGCGCCTCTTTCGGGGTGTGGGTGACGGCGGCTTTTCTCGGTTTCGATTTAGAAGGGTCCTTGGCCGTTGCTGCCGCTTTCGCGCAGTAGAAATGGACATCGATAGTCGATGCTTCTTGCGTATCTTTTATGGATATTAGCGCAAGCGCCTTGATATAGGCCGTCAACCATCGGTTGGGTTTGACGTCTTTGGAACTCGTTATATCGATGAATTGCGAAACCTGCTTCAAGTCCTTGGAATTGCACCAGTCCATCGAACCCGTCAATGTCCATCGAACGCCTTTCGATTCAAAGGACAAGTCCTGGATTTTCGCATTGAAACTCCAGTTGCTTTTAATGTCTTCCGTTAACGCAGGGCCCATGGATCCCAATACGGCGTGGTGCAAATTCTGCAGGTTGTCCCACTGTTCCTTTTCGAAAACGGGCATACCGCCGTTCAGCTTCAAGTCGTTCTGGACATCTTCTTGCGCGCCTTCTTCGGAGAGCGAGGCCTGAAGCATTTTTTTCAAGATGATGCTGGTGTCGAGGTTGTCAAAACAGGCCGGTTCAAAGGTTTCTTTTTCGGGATTCTCTTCGTCATCCTCTTTCAACATCTGCTGGATCCTGAATTCGAACGGATCATAGAGGAACTTGGCCAAGCTGGAGAACGAAACGCGTTCTTGCGGTTTCGGGAGCCCCGACTTGGGCGGTTCTGCAAGGGACGCCTCGACAGTTTCAGATTTAGTGCCGAGCATCATCCTGTCGTAGGCGATTTTGTTCCGCAGGCTTTTGAGCGTCCAGAGGTCTTCGTAATCGCGTTTTTCGTCCAGCGAAATTTGGATTTCTTTCCATTTAGGCGCAGCACCTTGCTTCTCGATAAATTTATGCAAGTCATTGATGACCGAGGAGGGGTACAGCTCGGCATCTTTCTTGATGTCGCGATTGACGTAGCTTAAATAGAACCCTTCGCTTGCACTCATGAACTGGCACAGGAATGCGTAACGGTTCTTGGTGACGGGAGATTCGTCGCCGGGCCAGGGCGTGCAAGATTTGCGCAGGTCCAAGGTGTTATGCTGTTTTGCTCCGGGGAAGCTTACGGCATCGGCACCGATAAAGAACAGGTGCTTTATGGGCAAGGTCCTGTTCGGTACGAATTTCATGAAGGTGATGCCGTTGACGAAAATGTTTCCGCAGCTGTATTCGGTTCCCTGGGCCGCAAGCAAGAGCGTCTGCTTGACGATGCTTTTCGATATCTGCGAAAGCCCAGCCGATATTTGGCAGTACAGGAGCGCAATGGAATCAAAGACGCGCCTGTAGACGATGGTTTCGCTTTTCAGGGAATCGGGAATTTTTTGCATTCCAATCCAGTTGTTCAACTGCTCGGAAAGTTTTTCCAAATCCGATATGGAATCGCTTTTCCCAAAATCAATCCATTCTTCGATTGATTTGATGCAGTCCACAAAGCGGCAGAGGGATGCCTTGTTCGAAGAGGCCATATTTGAATACGGCCTTAGGATCGCATTATCGAACGGCGCATCGTTCGATGTCATTTGCGCAAGGAGCAGGCGGTTGACCATTTTGAGCCAATCGTCTTCGTTATCGCGCACGCGGAACGTATTTGTTTCGGTGATCCATTCTTGCCAGGCGTCAACTTCGTCGTCTTGGATACCGCGTGCCGCTTGTACTACAGGATTACGGACGAGGTTGAAAAAGTTCGGCCTCGTGATGGTCTTCTGGTCTAGAATAGAAAACAGGCTCGATAATGCATTTTCGGTCAGCGAGTTCTTTGCGGGAGAATCGACGATGGCGAAGGGAATGTGCAGGTAGCCTTTTTCTTCCCTCGTTTTCACCTTGGCGGGGGTCTGGTCGAACACGACGCTAATGGCGGTGCGGTAATCGTCCAAGCAGGGGGACACGACCAAGATATCTTCGACACGTGCGCCTTTCTGCAACAGCTTGCAAATTTGGGTGTGGAGGTTTTCGATTTCGCGGATTTTCGTCGGTGCCGCCGTTACGGTGAGGGAACCGTCTTTCGAGGCATCTTCGTCGATTCCTTCCGCATCCATGCGGTGCGCAATGGCGTATTGCACCTTGTGTAGCAAGGTGTCTTGCGGGATGTCTTCGTTTTCGGTACCCTTGAAATCAAAATCGTAGTTGCTCGCCTGGCACCAGAGCTTGATATTATCGCGCCCGGAACGGCCCCAATTGACGAGCAGTTCGTTTTCTTCGCCTTGCGGGTTGTTGTCGTTATATTCGGGAATGTCATCGATCTCGGCATCTGTAGCGTCGGTTTCGTGCAGCTGGACGGTCATCCGCTTTTGGATGTTTTCGTCTTCCCATTTATTTTCCGTGACGCTCCAGTTGCGTCGAACGCTTTGGAGGTTCGTGGGGGCGTCTTCCCAGAATTCCATACAGGGGTTCTGGATATAGGCGTGCACGTCGTACAGGCTTGCGAACTTATGCAGAATAACGCGATAAAACTGCCCCATACCCGATAGCCCGAAAATAAAGACGGGCTTGCCATTTAGGGCCTTGTCGTAAAATACGGGCTTGCCTTCGGCTTCCCTGAGAAGGCATTCCTTATAGAGGTAGGGGATGGTCAGGTATTCGATTCCCTGGCCGTCTTGACCTTTGCGGGTGTTTTCTTTTTCGAAAACGGTGGTCAGCAGGGATTTCCCGGTTTTTCCCTGGTTGTGGAAAATGGCGGAGTATAGCTTTTTCTGCCATTCTTCACGCGGGGATTTTTCGTTTTTAAAAAAGAACGATTTCAGGGCGCCTTGTTTCCAGCAGTCCAAAATCCCGGGCGCTTCGCCGCTCGCGTTTTTCGCAAAGCCTGCGGGGCGGCTTGTCTCGTATTCCAAAAAGAGCGAAGCCATCTTGCTTGCGAAATCGAAGAGGTGGTTTTCGTCCAAAACGCCCTTGTCACCGCAGAGGTAGCGCGTCACTTCGGGGTCGAGCTTCTTGTAGTTCTCCGTACCGTCTTCCTGCTTCATGAGGTAGGCGAGGATGACGTTCGTCAGCATATCCGCCGAAAGCTTTTGGCGGGAATCATTGTCCCCGGCTAAGATGTTGAACAAGAAGCGGTCAATGGTGCTCTTGTTGAGATTCGCGACGACGCCTTTCTTTTGCACCCAGCGCAGGCGGAACCACTGTTCCAGTTTGGGGTCCGGGAAAATGACCACGGGGGCTTCGAACGGGTCTTTCCAGCACCTGGAAATTTCGTCGATCATTTCGTCGGCGAGTTTCTCGAGGCTCAGTGCGAATTTCAGGTGCAGCATGGAATATACTATCTAGAAAAATTTATCCCGAAGGATTTGGGAATGACGATTTCTTTATAGGTGTTCATCAAATAGTCATCGGTCATTCCCGAAACGTAATCGGCGACGGCGCGGCATTTTGAAGTAGTCGCCTTGTATTCGGCACACATCGAATTATACCAGTGATTGATTCCCGTTACCTTCTTCTCCGTTCCCAGTTCGTCGAGGCATTCCTCCAGAACCGTCTGGAACATCGTCCTGATTTTTTCATCTTGCGATGACTTTTTCGGATTGTGGTAGATGTTTGCGTAGTTCCAATCTTTTAAGCGGTTCAGTGCTTCGAAAACGTCGGCAGAAAACGCGAGCGTCTCCTTGTCGATGCTGTTGTTCACCAGGTCGGTGATGAGCGTGTCGACGATACTGCGGTTGCTATTGCCGAGAACATCCGTCACATCGCGGGGAAGGTCTTCCCGCTGAACCAGTTTCAAGATAATCGCGTCTTCGATGTCGCGGCCTATATAGGCAATCACGTCCGAGATGCGCATGACGCAGCCTTCCAGCGTCATCGGGACCATCGCCTTTGATTTGAGCGTTCCGCTGAGGCTGTCGCGGTATTCCTGCAGCAGCTTTTCCGGAGTCTTGTTGCGGTCGCAACCGTATTCGTTCTTCAGGATTTCGCCGTTGTGGCAAATGATTCCGTCAAGAACTTGGGCGGTCAGGTTCAGGCCCTGCCCGTACGCTTCGAGATCGTGGAACAGGCGGAAGCTTTGGACGTTGTGTTCAAAAATTCCGTCCCC
>Ga0310786_10013042_pt1 | contig 10257 bp, 9 predicted proteins | sample AusTroGonzalo_MG_FD_203881 | JGI IMG/M metagenome (GOLD analysis project Ga0310786, IMG submission 203881) | Bovine rumen microbial communities from tropical cattle in Woodstock, Queensland, Australia - Gonzalo_03 (v2) (version 2) | ecosystem: Host-associated > Mammals > Digestive system >... | reverse complement strand
TCATGAAATCTATACCCTCTTTCACGGGGGAAAGATCGAAGAGGCAAGGCTCGCCCAAGTAAAGGCCAACAATATCATGGCTGCCCTGTGCGAAGCAGGACTGATCCCCGCCATCAAGGATGTGCTGAAACGGCACATGGGCATTGATGTGGGCCTGCCCCGCCGCCCCTTCAGAGGTTTGAATCCGGATCAGCAGGCTATGCTGGATCAGGTACTGGAAAACAATCTGATTTCCTGATTAAGGTTGCGCATCATAAGCATCGGCAATATGGGGAATGGCAGGATTGATTTCGTTTCGTGAAAAAAATGCGGAATCCGCAAAAATTTCAGACATAGGGCTTGAGATGTCCATGATTTCCATGGTATACTGCTTCATGGAAAAAATGCGGAATCCGCAAAAATTTCACGGAGGACCTGACCATGCAGTATGCCAGAAAGCAATATCTGGATCAGCTGATTCGGAAAAAGGACAACGGACGGGTTAAAGTCATCACAGGACTCCGGCGGAGCGGAAAGTCCTACCTTCTGTTTACGCTTTACCGGGATTATCTGCTGAATTCCGGTATTGAGGAAAATCAGATTATAGGACTCGCTCTTGATGATTTTGATCACGCAAAGTACCGGAATCCGTTTGAACTGAACAAGGTTATCAGAGAACAAATACTGGATAAGAGTAAACGTTACTATGTGTTTATCGACGAAATTCAGTTTGTGACCGAAATACAAAACCCATACGTGGATGATCCCAATGAGAAGTTGACCTTTATCGATGTGGTATTGGGACTCATGAAAATCCCGAACGCAGATATCTACGTAACGGGTAGTAACTCGAAGATGCTTTCATCGGATGTCCTCACTCAGTTCCGAGATCGCGGGGACGAGATCCGGGTCAATCCGCTTTCTTTTGCAGAAGTGTATGAGCATTATGAAGGAGATAAGCGGAATGCATGGCGGGATTACTACACTTACGGCGGAATGCCGTTCGTGTGGACAATGGAAACTCATGAAGAAAAAAGCCGCTATCTTCGGGATCTTTTCAGCCAGACATACATCAGGGATGTCCTCGAACGTCATCAGATCAAAAACGATGCCGAAATACTGGAGATTCTTTTAAATGTGCTGGCCTCGGGAATCGGGTCGCTGACCAATCCAAGCAGGCTCTCGAACACATTTGAAAGCGAACGGCATATACGGATTGCACCGGATACCATCGATAATTACATTGGGTATTTTCTGGAAGCATTTCTGATCCAAAAGGCCGAGCGGTATGATGTGAAAGGCAGGAAATACATCAGGACTCCTGTTAAGTACTATTATTCCGATACCGGTCTGCGCAATGCCCGGCTTGGTTTCAGGCAGCTTGAAGAAACGCACCTAATGGAGAATGTCCTTTACAATGATCTGATTCGCAGAGGCTTCGATGTGGATGTCGGCGTGGTCGAGCAAAATGTGAAGGATAAGTCAGGTAAAAACATCCGCATACAGCTGGAAGCGGACTTTGTCGTAAACCGTGGCGATGAGCGTTACTATATACAGTCCGCACTGTCAATCGCTGATCCGGAGAAGAAAGAACAGGAAATCGCATCACTGACCAGAATTCGTGACTCCTTCAAAAAGATTGTAGTCGTAAAAGACTATATGAAGCCTTGGATAGATGAGAATGGAATCCGGTATATCGGGATAGAGGATTTTCTTCTGGATGAGAGTCTTATTTCCAGATAATGACCTGATATCCGAAAAACAGCTGTTGTTTATGATCGGAGTTGTTAAATCAAAACAGCGCGATGTGGCTTTCTTCGTAATTCTCAAGATTTTTATCATGGGAGAGAAAGACGCAGTTTTCCGTTTTCGCCTGAGCGACCAGCAAACGATTGAACGGATCCAGATTACTCATCGTTTTGTCCGGCCGAACTTTCAGGCCACGGACAGCCAGAATATGCGACGGGAGGATGTTCATCGGCTCAAAACCCGAACCCAGGCAGTACCGCAGGATAAGGATATTATAGCATGATTCCGAATGCGTCCGGCATAAGCGAAATTTCTTTCCGGAAAATTAGCGGAGATCTGCCGTATGATCACTTTCATTATTCTTTTGTGTACAGCTTGTCAAAAGCCCGGTAAGATGAGATAATGGAAAAAGGGAAAACCGGACAATCAGAATATCGGATTGAGGAGGAACTGTACATGATAGAGGAAATGAAAAACTGTTCTTACTGCGCGGAGGGAGAACTGCTGGACGCCTTCGGGATCAAGATCGGCGAACTGCCGATGTCGAAGGTGATCCTGTTTAAGGAGCAGAGCCACCGGGGCCGGGTGATCGTTGCGTGCAAAAAGCATGTGGACGATATCACGATGCTGACCAGGGAAGAACGGCAGCAGTACATGGAGGACGTCAACCATGTGGCGGAGATCCTGCATGAGCTGTTCCATCCGGACAAGATCAACTTCGGCGCTTACGGAGATACGATGCATCATCTGCATTTCCATCTGGTGCCGAAGTATAAGGACGGTTTTGAATGGGGCGGCGTTTTTGCGATGAATCCCCATGAGGTTACGCTTGCGCAGGAAGAGTATGAGGAACTGATCGGGATGATCCGGGCCAAACTCTGAAAAACCGAAAAACAGGGGAGGATATCCCCGGAGTTCACGGTCTTGTTTTGCCTGAAAGAGAACCGTTTTGTCCATATAAACAAGGTTGTTTTTCAGCCTTTGGTATGATACACTTTTTCCAGACAGAGGAGAGGATTTCATCTTTACGGAAAAGGGCCGGTGAATTCGCCAGACGGCTGATTCACCAGAGGTCCGGATTCAGAACGGCCGTTATTCTTTCCCCTGACGTGTCCGAATTCTACAGTAAAGGAGAACGAAGCTGATGAAAATGACATTTCGCTGGTACGGCAGCCAATCCGACCCGATCCCGCTGAAGTATGTGAAGCAGATCCCCGGCATGTCCGGCCTGATGGGCCTGCTGGACAAGCCTGCCGGCGTGGACTGGCCGGAAGAGGAGTTCGTCGCGCTGAAAAAGGAAGTGAACGAAGCGGGACTTGAGATCGAGGTTATCGAGTCCGTCAACGTGCACGAGGATATCAAGACCGGCCTCGGACGGCGGGACGAATATATCGCCAACTATATTTCCACTGTCCGCATGCTGGCGAAACACGGAGTGAAGGTGATCATTTACAATTTCATGCCCGTGTTTGACTGGCTTCGGACGGACCTGGCCCGGGTGATCCCGGAGGACGGGAGCAACAGCCTTTACTTCGACGAGAAGGATCTGGGCGAGATGGGCCCGCTGGAGATCGTACGCAAAACGGCGGAGGGCAGCAAGGGATTCACGCTGCCCGGCTGGGAGCCGGAACGGCTGGCCCTGCTGGAGACCACCCTGAAACAGTATGAGGGGATGACGCCGGACGGACTTCGGAAGAACTTCAAGTACTTCCTGGACGCGGTCTGCCCGGTATGCGAAGAACTCGGCGTACGGCTGGCCTGCCATCCGGACGATCCCGCCTGGCCGATTTTCGGCCTGCCGCGGATCACCCACAGCCGGGAAGATTTCGACAAGATGGTGAAGCTGCACGACAGCCCGGCCAACTCCATATGCCTGTGCACGGGCTCGCTGGGGTCCAATCCGGACAACGACATTCCCGCCATCATCCGCCATTTCGGCGAGATGGACCGGATTGGCGCGATGCACATCCGCAATGTGAAGTACCTGGGGTATCACCATTTCCGGGAGGCGGCTCATCTGAGCAGCACCGGCGACCTGGATCTGTACGAAATCGTCAAGGCCGTGTATGAGACCTGCCCCGATACCTATATCCGTCCCGACCATGGCCGCATGATCTGGGACGAGGAGGGACGCCCGGGGTACGGGCTGTACGACCGCGCGCTCGGCGTCGCGTATATCAACGGCCTGTGGGAAGCTATTGAAAAAGGATCAAAATAAGGGGCTCAAACCCGTCTGGCCGGAAACGTTTATCCGGGATGATTAAGGAGAGAAGCAGTATGAAAGTGAATTTGCAGGAGCTTCAGAATACCGCCGCGTGGGAGAAGGCCGGCGTACGCGTGCCGAAGTTTGACATCGCGGCGATGCGGGAAAAAACAAAGGAAGCACCTATCTGGGTGCACTTCGGCGCGGGAAATATCTTCCGGGCCTTCATTGCCGCCCTGCAGCAGCGGCTGCTGGACGCGGGACTGGCGGACCGCGGCATTATCGCGGCAGACACCTTTGACGTGGACAACATCCGCATGATCTACGGCGGGTATGATAACCTGACGATGAGCGTAACCCTGAACGCGGACGCCACCATCGACAAGGAGATCATCGCGAGCGTATCGGAAGCGCTGGTGGCAAAGCCGGATGAAGCGGCGGACTATGCCCGGCTGAAAGAGATCTTTGCCGCCCCGTCCCTGCAGATGGTTTCCTTTACGATCACCGAAAAGGGCTATGCCCTGCGGCAGATCGACGGGAGCCTGCTGCCGGTGGTGGCGGAGGACTTCGCAAAGGGACCGGAAAATCCACGGCACGCGATGACGATTGTGGCGGCGCTGCTGTATCACCGGTTCCTGCAGGGCAAGGCACCGCTGGCCGTGGTCAGCATGGACAACTGCAGCCACAACGGCGAGAAGCTGAAAGGCAGCATTCTCGAGGCCGCCGAAGCCTGGGAAAAGAACGGGTTCGTTCCCGCGGCGTTCACGGAATGGCTGAAGGACGAGGCACAGGTGTCCTTCCCCTGGAGCATGATCGACAAGATCACGCCCCGGCCCGCACCGGCGGTGCAGAAAATGCTGGAAGAAGCCGGCATCGAGGAGATGGCGCCGCTGAAGACGCCCCGCGGGACCTTTGTCGCGCCTTTCGTAAACGCGGAAAAAGCGCAGTACCTGGTGATCGAGGACCGGTTCCCGAACGGTCGCCCGCCGCTGGAAAAGGCAGGGGTGTATTTTACCGACCGGGACACCGTCAACAAAACCGAACGCATGAAAGTCACCACCTGCCTGAATCCCCTGCATACGGGACTGGCGGTGTACGGCTGCCTGCTGGGTTATACGCTGATCTGTGAAGAGATGAAGGACGCTGACCTGGTCCGCCTGATCCGCCGGCTGGGGTATGTGGAAGGCCTGCCAGTGGTAACCGACCCGGGTATCCTGAAGCCCAGGGACTTCATTGACGAAGTGATGGAACAGCGGCTGCCCAATCCGTTCATGCCGGACGCCCCGCAGCGCATTGCGACCGATACCTCCCAGAAGGTGGGGATCCGGCTGGGAGAGACGATCAAAAGCTATGCGGCGGAGAACCGTCCGATGGATCAGCTGATCGCGCTGCCGCTGGTCATCGCCGGCTGGCTGCGGTATCTGCTGGCCGTGGACGACCAGGGCGGGGAAATGCCGCTGTCCGACGACCCGCTGGTGCCGGAACTGTGCAAACAGCTGGAAGGGATTGAACTCGGAAAGCCGGAAACCGTCGGGGAGAAGCTTCGCCCGATCCTGGCCAACAGCCTGATCTTCGGCAGCGATCTGACCAAGACCCCGCTGGCGGAACGGATCGAGGAATATTTCCGGGAAGAGATCGCCGGGCCCGGCGCGGTCCGCGCAACGCTTCAGAGGGTTTTACCCGAAGAATAAACGGCGACGGATCCATGCTTTCACCGGCACGGACCGGTTCCCAGCCTGTCAGAGGACATCAATCAATGCGTTGATGTCCTCTGTTTGCGTGGCCCAGCTGGTCGCTAGGCGCAGGACGGTACGACCGTCCTCCGTGTTTTCCCAGAATCCCATCTCCACCTTTTCGGACAGCGAAGCGGCCGCCGACCTGTCGAGGACGATAAAAATCTGGTTCGTCGGGGAATGAAACGCAAAGGAATAGCCTTTTTCCGTGAGGGCTTCGCGGAGCCTGTCCGCCGCCTCGACGGCGGTCCTGCCGATGCTGAAATACAGCCCGTCGGTGAACAGGGTGTCGAACTGGATGCCGGCGATCCGCCCCTTGGCGAGCAGCGCTCCGTGCTGCTTGATGATCGTGAACAGGTGGGGGATAAACCCGTGCCGCGGAATGACCACCGCTTCCCCGAACAGTGCGCCGCACTTCGTGCCGCCGATGTAGAACGCATCGCAGCATTCGCCGAGGTCCCGGAGCGTGACGTCGTTTTCCGGGCAGGCGAGGGCGTAGGCCAGCCTTGCCCCGTCAAGATAAAGCGGAATATGGTTTTCACGGCAAACCCCGCTGATTTCCTTCAGCTCCGCGAGGGAGTAGAGGGTGCCGTATTCGGTCGGATGGGAGATGTACACCATTCCGGGCATCACCGTATGGTCACGGTTTTCGTCCTGCTGATAGGTACGGACGGTTGCCCGGATCGTATCGGCGGAAATCTTCCCGTCGCGGTGGGGAAGCGCCAGAATCCTGTGGCCGCCGAACTCGACGGCTCCTGCTTCATGGGTGTTGATATGCCCGGTCTCCGCTGAGAGCACGCCCTGCCAGGGGCGCAGAATGGCGTCGATCATTACGGCGTTTGCCTGGGTGCCGCCGACCAGGAAGAAAATATCGGCGTCCGGCGTGCCGCAGGCGGCCCGGATCTTTTCTTTTGCTGACGCCGAAAACTCGTCAAGGCCGTAACCGGCGGTTTTGAGCATATTGGTTTCCGCCAGGCGGCGCAGGATTTGCGGATGCGCGCCTTCCATATAATCGGAGGCAAAAGACAGTTTACCCGCCATGATAACCGACCTCCCGAACCTGTTCTGATGCTGTGACGGGCTGCAGGAAAAACGCTCCCGCAGCTATAAAATATTAAAGCGTAGAGCAGCCCTTACGTCAAGCGGAATCCACGCTGTTCCGGAACTGCGGGATCATGAACGAAACTGCTGTCAAGGAGTATGAAGATGAAAAGAAAGATGATCATTGCGGAACCCCTGCCGGACGAAAAACACCGGAAAGCCATCGAAACCGCCGCGGAAACCCATGGCTTTTCCGCTCTGTTCTTTGAAAATCCGGAGGACGCTTTGCCGGAACTGTCAGACGCGGAGATTGTCTTCGGCAAGGATGTGATCCTGGCGAAGAACGCGCCGAAGCTGCGCTGGCTGTGTACGCCCTTTGCCGGCTTCGATCCGTTTACCGCGCCGGGATGCTTCGCGAACCCGGAGGCTGTGCTGACCAATTCCTCCGGCGCATACGGGGTGACCATTTCCGAGCATGTGGTGATGCTGATTCTGGAAATGCTGCGCCGGCAGCCGGAATACAGCGAGATCGTCCGCCGCCGGGAATGGCGCCGGGACCTGCCCGTCGCTTCCATCCGGGGCAGCCGGATTACCCTGGCGGGGACCGGCGATATCGGCTGCGAAACCGCCGTGCGGCTTCGGGCGTTTGAACCGGCCGGCCTGACCGGCATAAACCGGGGCGGAAGAAATCCCCGGGGACTGTTTGACAGGATCGTACGGCAGGAAGAAACGGACAGCGTTCTGCCGGAAACCGACGTGCTGGTGATCTCCCTGCCCGGTACGAAAGAAACCTTTCATATGCTGGACGCCCGCCGCCTGGCGCTGCTGCCGGACGGGGCGCTGGTGATCAACGTGGGGCGCGGTCCGGTGATCGACCAAAAGGCGCTGGAGAAGGAACTGCGGGCAGGACGTTTGCGGGCGGCGCTGGACGTGTTTGAAACGGAACCGCTGCCGGCAGACGACTCCCTGTGGGACTGCCCAAACCTGCTGATGGCGCCCCATGTGGCCGGCAATATGACGCTGCCTTATACCAGGGACCGGATTGTGGAACTGTTCCTGGAGGATTTTGAAAACTATTGTGCCGGAAGGCCGCTGGCCCGGCAGGTGGATCTGAAGAGGGGATATTGATTCCGGGGTTTCCCGATCAATCCGATTCCTGCTGAACGCCGCCGGAAGTCCTGAGGACGGAAACGGACGGATCCGTATGCCCGTCCCGGAACATGGAGAACCGGTCCATCGGATAGCCGGCCAGGTTTTCCAGAATCTCCCGGCTGTCCGCACGGCTCAGCAGCTCTTTCCTGTCCCGCAGCACCTGCGCTTCCGCCTGATGCTTGGAAGGCCCGCCGACACAGCCCCCGGGGCACATCATGCCTTCCACAAAATCTTCCTGCAGTTTTCCGGATTTGAGGAGCAGCATGGCTTTCCGGCATTCTTCTCCGCCGGAGCATTGCAGAAGCCGGATATCCGAAGTATCCTCTCCCATCTCTTTCATGGCCTGCAGAACTGCCGCGGCGACCCCGCCGCTGCCCGCGAACTGTTTGCCGAAGAGAGAGGATTCCTGGTAAGCTTCTTCGACGGGCTTGAGGGCAATATTCCGGGAATCCAGCATGGCGACTATTTCACCGTAGGTTAAAGCGAAATCCGGACGGTCCGCGATGAACTCGTTCAGGGTTTCGCCCTTTTTGGCGATGCAGGGCCCGATGAAGACTGTTACGCATTCCGGATCCAGGTACTTCAGATAGCGGGAAACCGCGACCATGGGACTGACGGTGTTGGATTTGTATTTTTCATATTCCTCCGGGAAATGATGGCGGAGCATGGAGATAAAGGCCGGACAGCAGGAGGTGGTCATCTTCCGGCCTTCCCGCCGGGCTTCGATCCATTCCAGCGCTTCATAGGCGGCTGTCATATCGCCGCCGAGCCCGACCTCCACCATGTCGGCGAAACCCAGTTTTTTCAGCGCAGAACGGAGAGCGGACATGGTGATCTCTTTCCCGAACTGGCCTTCGGTGGCGGGCGCGCACATGGCGATGACGCGTTTCCCGCGCCGGATCGCCTGAATCACGTTGACAGCATAGATCCTCGAACCGATGGCGCCGAAGGGGCAATTATGGATACAGTGGCCGCAATGAACGCATTTTTCGTCGTCGATCATGCAGACGCCGTTATCGGCATAAGTGATTGCGCCGACCGGGCAGGCTTTCTGGCAGGGACGCTCCATGTGCACAATAGCGCCGTAGGGGCAGGCTTTGGCGCACAGGCCGCAGGATTTGCATTTTGCGGGATCAATATGCATCCGGGTATCGCCGGGAGCGATGGCGTCAAAACGGCAGGAATTCAGGCAGGCCTTCCCGAGACAGAAACGGCAGATGTCGGTCACGAGGTATTCCTGGATCGGGCAGTCGTCGCAGGCGGCGGGGATCACAGCGACTACGTTACGGGAAGCGCTGTTTACATCCGGGTGCAGCCCCAGCGCGAGGCGGATCCGCCCCCGGACAATCTCGCGTTCCTTATAGACACAACAGCGGTACTGGGGCTTCGGGCCCGGAATGACCGAGTGAACCAGCCGATCGAAGTTTTCCGGCGTCAGCCTATCCTCCCAGGCCAGGCGGCAGATGTCTTCGAGAATACGATGCTTTAAATCTACAATTCCCTTATCGTTCGTGATCATTTTGCGGACGTTCCTTTCTCTCCGGCACGTGCGGATTGACGGCCCGAAGACCGAATGAAATTTTGAATAACGATAAACAAAGTATAGCATACCGCAAGCGGAATGTCACGAAAGGAATGCCAGAGAAGACGCATATCTGATCAGTCATTTTGCCTGCGGCGCGGCTGCTCTGCCGGATCGCCATGGATCTCCAGTATGTCGGCGATCCGGATGGTTTCAAAGGATCCGGCCTTCCCGACCTTCCTGTTCAGGACAACCGTCTGCTCCACTGTATCCACCTTCCGGACGCATTCTGTTACCGTCTCGTACCGACCGCCGGCTTTCAGCGGATCCGGTATGAAGTAAGTGATGGAAAGTTCCGGCTTCGTTCCGTTTGCGATCGCATCTGCGATCAGGGTGAGCTTTTGATTCAGATGTTCTGTTTCGTCATCACTCAGTTCGATTTTGTTATCGACAAGCCGGGCTTCCTCACTGATCATTTCATCATACCCGGATAACGCGGCGTAAGGGGCAAACTGTGCCGCACGGTCATAAAGGCTCATCGGCGGGTGATGATCCGACACATGGCGGGGGAGGTTGAAGATATCGGCATAGACGATCTCCGGATCCGGCTCCTTGCCTGTGATTCCCTTCGTCACGGCGCTTTCACCTCCGGTTTCTTCGTCTTTCTCCGCGGCGGAGGAGCATCGTTCCCGGCCCGGTGTCCGCCGATCTGTCCATTGCGCTGGATGGTGGTTCCTTTCTTTTCCAGGTTCATCCCCTTCAGCACCGCGTTCTTTCCAAACCGCTCCTGCATGACCAGCGTGGCTTTCTGGATCCTGCGTTCCTTCTCCTCGGCAGCCTTCTCTTCAGCCTTTTGCCTTTCCAGGGCATCATAGTCC
>Ga0310786_10013041_pt1 | contig 10257 bp, 10 predicted proteins | sample AusTroGonzalo_MG_FD_203881 | JGI IMG/M metagenome (GOLD analysis project Ga0310786, IMG submission 203881) | Bovine rumen microbial communities from tropical cattle in Woodstock, Queensland, Australia - Gonzalo_03 (v2) (version 2) | ecosystem: Host-associated > Mammals > Digestive system >... | reverse complement strand
CACCTTAGGGAAGAAATGGCCCCCACATGCGTTGCAGTTCCCTAAGGTCAGGGCCCCGCCCGCGAGAAAGCGTATTTCCTGTCCACCTTAGGGAAGAAATGGCTCCCACATGCGTTGCAATTCCCTAAGGTGAGGGCCCCGCCCGCGATATTCCGTATTTCCTGCCTATGTTAGGGATAAAAATGGCTCCACCTGCGTTACAGTTCCCTAAGGTCAGGGGGAGGGATAGTGCTAAACTTCAAGTTATCCTATTAAAAGAACTGAAATAATCTGCCAAAATTTCCGTATAAGTAGTAAAGTGCGTATTTTTGTCAGTCCATAAGGAGAGATATGAAAGAAGAAGAGATACAGAGAATGAAACAGAGGTTCCGGATTGTCGGAAACTCGCCGGAACTGAACCGGGCCATAGATGTTGCCATGCAGGTGGCTCCTACTGATTTGACGGTTCTTATCACAGGTGAGAGCGGCTCCGGAAAGGATGTGTTCCCCAGAATAATACACGAGAACAGTCTGCGCAAGTCCAAGAAGTACCTGGCCGTTAACTGCGGCGCCATACCTGAAGGTACCATTGACTCGGAGCTTTTCGGTCACGTGAAGGGTGCGTTCACCAACGCCATAAACGATCGAAAGGGATATTTTGCCGATGCTGATGGCGGCACCATCTTCCTGGACGAGGTGGCCGAACTGCCCTTGGCTACACAGGCCCGCCTGCTCCGCGTGCTTGAATCGGGCGAGTTTATCCGCGTAGGTTCCAGCACCGTTGAGAAGACCGATGTCCGCATAGTGGCCGCCACCAACGTGGATCTGCTTAAGGCAATTGATCAGGGCCGTTTCCGTGAGGATCTTTTCTATCGTTTAAGCACAATTCCCATTAAGGTTCCTTCATTGCGTGAGCGTGGGGCCGATGTGCTGCTCCTGTTCCGCAAGTTTGCGGCAGACTGCGCCGAGAAATATCAGATGCAGGCCGTACAGCTGGCCGAGGATGCCAAGCAGATGCTTATGACATATCACTGGCCGGGTAATGTCCGCCAGCTCAAGAATGTAACTGAGCAGATATCAATCATGACCACCCAGAGGGTGATTACGGCCGATATGCTACAGGAGTATCTGCCGGACCGCAGGACATCAATGCTGCCTATGCTGGCCGGAGGAAAGCGCCAGGAGAACTCGTTCGAGAACGAGCGTGAGATACTCTACAAGGTGCTGTTTGACTTGCGTAGGGATGTGACGGACCTCAAGGCTCAGGTGAGCAGCCTTTCGCAGGGGCAGCAACCCATTAAGCAACCCGTTTCAATCATCACTCCCGATGAGGGGGTGACAACGGTTCAGCCTATTCCGTCACGCAAGAGTGCCCAGCCAGATGACGACATCCAGGATACTGAGGTATATGTGGAGGAGACCCTGTCGCTTGACGAGGTGGAGAAGGATATGATAAAGCGTGCCCTTGCCAAACATGGAGGCAAGCGTCGCGGTGCTGCCGCTGACCTTAACATCTCGGAGCGTACCCTGTACCGTAAAATAAAGGAATACAATCTGGAATGAGACACGGCATACTGAAATCAATCCTGGTTTTCTTGGCATGGGTGTTTCTTATGTCGGGATGTACCGTATCGTATAAGCTGAACGGAGCATCCATAGACTACAATACCATCAAGACCATTACCATAGAGACATTCACCAACCGTGCCGCATATCAGTGGGCTCCTATGGCCCCCATGTTCAATACATCCATCAGCGACATCTATAACCGTCAGACCAAACTGCGTCAGGTTAAGCGTGACGGTGACCTGGTGCTGTCGGGTGAGATAACGTCGTACGACCAGACCAACAAGTCCATCGCCGCCGACGGATATTCATCGATGGTGCAGCTTAAGATGACAGTCAAGATCAAGTTCACCAACAACAAGCACCATGACGACGATTTTGACCGTTCGTTTACCGCAAGCCGCGAATATGATTCATCGCAGCAGCTTTCGGCCGTTCAGGAAGAGCTGGTTCAGCAGATGATTGACGATATTGTGGATCAGGTGTTCAATGCAACCGTAGCCAACTGGTAATGGAACAGAACAGAGACGAGCGCATGATGTCCCTTCTGGATTCATTCCTGGAGGAACGGGCGGAGGAACTGTCCGATATGCCCGAACTGGGAGCTGTTCCTGTTGACTATGTGGATGCTTACCTCAGTTCGCCTTCCGACAGTATTGATACTGCCGCGGACAGCGCCATTCGCTCCAAGACGGAGCAGTTGCTGGACGCATTCCTTTCATGTGACTACAAAAGACCGTCATTTGAACCGGCGCAGGGTGACTTGCCGGTTGGGGACGATGTCCAAACGGCTGATGATGAGGCCGAAGAGCTTGATGACACGTATTTTACGGAGACTCTTGCACGCATCTATCTCAAACAGCGCAGATATGACAAGGCGTTGGAAATTATTCGGTCGCTTTATTTGAATTTTCCGAATAAAAGCATTTACTTTGCGGACCAAATCCGGTATTTGGAAAAATTGGTTAGGATAAATCAAAAATCAGAATAGAAAATGTTTAAGGTTTTACTCATCATTATCGTGATTCTGGCAGTATTCCTCTGCTTTATTGTCACAATCCAAAACTCTAAAGGCGGCGGTCTCGCAGCCGGTTTTGCGTCATCAAACCAGATCATGGGTGTTCGCAAGACAACTGATATTCTTGAAAAGACAACATGGACTCTTATAGCAAGTATAGCTGTATTGAGCATTCTCACAGCATATGTAGCCAAACCCAAGGCTGTCAACGCAGGTTCCGTAATGGAAGGCGAGGCTATTGAGAACCAAATGAGCAATCCTGAGTCAGTGACCACCACATTTGATTCTCCTATAGAAGATATCCAGGATCTTCCTGAGAATTGATTCGTATTATAGGCTTATTTCGGGAGACAACCTGAACGGATTGTCTCCCGTTTTCATAAATAAGAACATATCCCATAATGAAGACATACGCTTTTCCGGGTATAATTGAGGACGATATCCTTCAGATTGCTGCAGGGCAGATTCCTTATATGCGTACGGCATGGTTCTCAGGCGTGATGAAAGAGAATGAACGTATGCTGTTGGAGGCAATAGGCTGCCGGGGCGGAAGGGTCATGTTCTTTACCTCGTCAGGTACGGCGGCTATGGAATCGGTGGTGCAGAACTATGTCTCCGCCAAAGGATCGGCTTTTATCATTGACGGCGGCACATTCGGCCACCGTTGGGTGCAGCTTTGCCAGTATCATGGCATTGAACACGAATCCATGCAGGTTCCGTTTGCGCAGGATATTGACTACGCCTTGCTTGAGGAACGTATGCTCAGTTACAGGCCGGCTGTGTTCCTTTGCCAGCATCACGAGACCTCATCGGGCCAGCTTTTTGACCTTAAGCGCATATCGGCAATTTGCCGCAAGACCGGAACAAGCCTTGTGGTCGATGTCATCAGCTCATTCCTTGCAGAGAATCTGGATATGGATGAGATGGGCATTGATGTGGCTGTGACAAGCACTCAGAAGGGCCTTAACCTGCCTCCCGGGGCTGCGTTGGTGTTCCTGTCGGAGAATGCCCTGAAGGTGGATTTCCGTCATAACAACTACTACCTGGATTATCAGGACAACCTTAAGAACCTTGAGCGCGGCCAGACGCCTTTCAGTCCAGCAACCACCATTTTCATGCAGATTCATGAGCGTATGCAGCGCAATCTTGCCAAGGGTATTGCCGATGTTGTGGCCCATACACATGACAAAGCCCTCTATTTCCGTGAGTTGTGTGCCCGGTACGGGTGGGAGATACCCGCTCAGAACCCTGCCAATGCAGTGACTGGATTCTTTGTCCACAAGAACGGGGACATACTGTGCGACGAGCTTCAGAAACACGGTATATTCATCATGCCCAGCGGCAAGCCTCATTTCTTCCGCGTGTCCCATATGGGAGCCGATACCCGTGAGGACCTTGACGAGCTGGCGGCATTGATAAGTGAAATAGAAAACAGATCCTGATGAAGATAGCATTATTCTGCGAGAACCGGTATGCGATAGATATCCTGCAGCCCCTTTATGAAGAGGCTGTCTCGCAGAGATGCCATGATGTGCTCTGGTACATCCATACTCCCAAGATAAAGAGTTTCAAGCTGGATGATGATGCCCGTTGGACGTCAAGCATTCAGGAATTGTATGACTTTGGCCCTGAGGCCATCTTTGTGCCGGGCAATATTGTTCCGTACTACCTGCCGGGAGTAAAGATTCAGGTGTTTCACGGCTATGCGGCCGAAAAGAAGGATCATTGGATTATCCGCAGGTATTTTGACACCTATTTCACTCAAGGCCCTTATTTTACATCGCATTTTGAGGCATTGGCACTCAAATACGGGGATTTTGAGGTGCGTGAAACCGGTTGGACCAAGCAGGACTGGATTTACAGGCACCTGCATGACTATGATGACGAGAAGCAGCGGCTGCTAAAGCAGTATGGCAAAAGCAAAGTGGTGCTTTATGCTCCTACGTTCTCGCCTAAGCTTACATCACTCCCATATCTTAAAGCGGCTTTGGAGCAGCTTTGTGCATCTAGGGATATCCTGCTCATACTCAAGTTCCATCCGCTTACCTCAAGCCAGTGGACCGATGAGTACAGGGAGTGGGCATCGGCCCGTAAGGACGCCATATACATAGAGTCGTCGGAGAATGTAACCCGATACCAGATGATGAGCGACGTGATGATAAGCGACACGTCGTCATCGGTCTATGAATTCCTGCTGCTGGACCGTCCGGTGGTTACGTTCAGGACAATTGCCAAGGATATCTATTGGGAGAACATAGATGATCCGGATAGGCTCACTGAGGCGTTTGACAAAGCCGTGGGTGATCCCGATGCGGCCGGTAAGAGGCGTTGGATTGTGGAGAATTATGATCCGCATCTGGACGGAGAGTGCTGCCGTCGCATGATAGCCCAGGCGCAGGATTATATTGACAGACATGGCGTTCCTGCCAAGAGGCACCTTAACCTGTGGCGCAGGTATACAAGCATAAAGACTTTCGGAAAGATTAAAAGAGACTGATATGATATCGGACCAACCTTATAACTATGATTTGAGGCAGTTCCAGCTCAGGAGCGTAGTGCTGCTGGATGCCATTGATAAAGTGTGCAGGGAGCATGGCATCAAGTATTATGTCATTGCCGGTACCCTGCTGGGCGCTCTCCGTCATAAGGGATTCATTCCATGGGACGATGATCTGGATGTGGCTCTTATGCGCAAAGATTACGATTTGATTGTGGAGCATGCTGCGGAATGGTTCCCGGAGCCTTTCTCTATTGTGGCATACAACAACGACCTGAGCTATCCCAAATATTTTGCCAAGCTTGAAGACAAGAGTACCACTCTTGTGGAGCGTTTCTATCTGGGATATGTGGGCGGAATCTATATGGATATTTTCCCGCTTGATTCTGTGCCTGACAACAAGCTGCTCAGAGCATGGCATTATTACCGTTTCAACCTTAAGCGCCGTATGCTTTATCTTGTCTACAGGGACCCGTACAAGCACGGAAAGGGATTCGGTTCACTGATGCTGCGCCTGTTGCAGAAGCTCGTATCCAAGGAGAAGCTTCACAAGCGTACCCACAGGGTGCTTACCGAGTTTGAAGGCAAGAAGAACTGTAATTACGTCATGACGCATGATGACGGATTCAAGGCGTATCATAAGTCGGTTTTCGGCACTCCTCAGCCGTGCGAGTTTGAGGGACATACGTTCTGTGCTCCCGAGCATCCCGAAGGATTCCTGTCGGTGTTGTACGGCGATGATTTCATGACTCCGCCGCCAGTAGAGAAACGTGACTCCCATTTCCATGACTATTGCGATATGGAGCACGGATATGAGGGCGTCGACATTAACGAGCTCAAGGCTCATTATGAAGGAATGGACAGTTTGTCAAGAAGAAAAAAACAATGATATGAAAAGAGTATTTACATCGGGCAGTTTTGACCTGTTCCACATTGGTCATCTGAATATCCTTGAGAAATCGGCCGCATTGGGCGATGAACTCATTGTAGGTGTAAGCACCGATGAGCTGATTGAAGAGTATAAGGGCATGAAGCCCATAATACCTTACGAGCAGCGTGCCCGTATAGTGGCCTCCATCAAGTGCGTCACTAAGGTCGTTAAGCAGACTAAATTGACAGAGATAGCCCAACTCCAGCGCGAGAATATAGATGTTGTCACTATCGGTGATGACTGGAAGGGTAAGTACCTGGAAGGTCTGGAATGGATGAAAAACCAGCCCGGCAAGGAGGTGGTCTATTTCCCGTATACTCCGGGTGTGAGCACCACTCAGATAAAGAGTACCATAATAAAGAGTGCCAGCGATATCATTGCCGCAGCCCTTTCACGTGAAGAGTATATAGACAAGAACTGGAAAGAGGACGAACGCAAGTGACACGGTAGGGTCAGCCCACTTTGTGTTACCAAACCATGGAGCTTGCTCCCAGTATAGCCGCATCGGATTCCTTGAGCGAAGAGTAGAGGATCTGGATGCGGTTTTTCCATATCTGCATAAGATTGTCGTTCATGGCCTGAACCATCTCGTCATGGAAGAACTCACGGGATTTGGTCAGTCCTCCAAACAGGACTATGGCCTTGGGTGAACTGAACTTTACAAAGTCTGCCAGTGCGCGGCCCAGAATTCGGCCGGTAAAGGCAAATATCTCCTTGGCCATTTCATCACCCTGAACGGCTGCATCGTAAATGTCTTTTGACGAGATCTTTTCGGGGTCTAGTTTGCGCAGCAGACTCTCTTGTGAACTGTTTTGCAGGAACTCGCGTGCCGTACGTGCCACTCCCATGGCGCTCGCATAGGTCTCCAGACAGCCTTTCAGTCCGCAGTTGCACTGACGGCCGTCTTTGACGGCGCATACATGCCCCAGTTCTCCGGCAAAACCGTCATGTCCATAGAGCAGGCCTCCGTTGGTTATTATGCCGCTTCCCACACCTGTTCCCAGGGTTATCATTATAAAGTCGTTTATGCCTTGCGCCACACCGTAGGTGCGCTCTCCAAGCGCTGCCGCATTGGCGTCATTTGTGATACTTACATGTAGTCCTGTGGCCTCCTTAAGACGATCGGCAAGGTGTATTACGCCCGGTTTGCCGTTGGCGTCACGTGCCCACGTCAGGTTAGGGGCGTACCTGATCGTGCCGTCCAGATAGTTGGCATTGGGGGCGCCTATGCCTATGCCGGTTACAAAGCCTTGACTGGCTGTCTTGCGGATCAGTTCCTTGACGGTATCTGCCAGAAGTTTCAGATAGTCGTCAAAATTGTCAATAAGTGACGTGACCACACTCTGTTCAAGTATGGTCCCGCCTTGTGTCACTACTCCGCATTTGGAGGATTGACCGCCTATGTCTATTCCGATAGCCAGTCTTTCCATGTGGTGCCTGTTTATCTGTTTGCAGTAAGTTCTTCCTTGATCTTGTCCCACTTGGCCAGGATGTCGCGGTAGTATTTCTCAACCTTGTCCCACTCGTAGAAGTAGGTGTACTCCTTGCCCTTGGCATCCTTATAGCATTCTACCGGAAGTTTTGCCTCCTTCTCATCGAGCAGGGCCCTTACCAGAATGGTGCCTTTCTTGTCCTTGAAGAATATGAGCTGCAGGTTGCTGGCCATATGTACGATGTCGTAGTTTACCCATTTGCTGGCCAGGTCTTCAATGTCATCGGGTGCGTATGCGCAGTCGTTAACCTCCATCAGGCAGAGCAGCGGATACAGTGCTGTGTCATGACCGTAACGCAGGTTTGCGCTTGGGGTGCCGTTTGCGATGGCTATATCGGCCTTGTCAAGGAAATCCTGAAGTAATGTTGCATGGCCGTAAGGCACAACGTTCTGGGTGAGGTTGTGATAACCGGAAACCGAGAACCAGTAAAGGTTGTTCTGAAGCCAGCAGTCATACCATTCATCGTATGTGAAAACATCATCCAGATCAAAGCCCAGATATGAGTGGCTGCCCATGTTGGCTGCGATGTCATATATCTTGGTGTAGAGGTCGTTGGAGCGGTCTGTGGTCTGCACATTCGTGGTCGTGGTCTCCTGACCGCCGCCTGCTGTACCTGCACGTGAGGTGGATGTGGGCCTTACGTATCTTGTGATGAATGTGGTATCGGTAAACAGGGCGCACATGAGGCGCTCGGGGTTATTGTGCTTGGCGTTGAAAGCGTTGACTGCGGCGTTTCTCTCGCGGCTGTTCTTGGCGCTGTTGATGGCTCTGTCCTCGGAGTTCATATAGCCTCTGTCAAAATCGCTGTCATTGTAGTCTATGTTCATCTTGGGCAGTATGCTTGAGAATTCCATCAGGGCTGCAGTCATACTTGCCATCACGCGATGCGATGTTGTGGACCGGGCTACGATTGTGGTCTTTTTGTTGAATATTTCAGGATAGTTGCGGACCATACGGCGGGCTATTCCGCGATGCTGCTGCTGACCTACAATGGTAAGGTCACCCAGATGTCCGTCGGCATCCTTTGCCATTATCTCAAGACGTCTCAGTACGTCCTTTCCGAAATCTGTGAGAACGCCCTTGTCATCGGCCTGCTGGAGTATGTTGTACGGATCGGCGTACTGCGGGGTGTTGAGCAGGTAGCGTGAACCGTGACGGCCGTAGTGGCTCATGTAGAAGGGCTTGAATCCCTTGGGTGCCTTTGAGTATGTTACGCCGGGGTCCTCATACTGAGTCATGCTGCCTCTGAATTTGTAGAGGTTATCTTTGTTGATGTCTTCTTTTTTTGTGATTTCTGCACATAGTGTCAGCGGAAGCAGCAATGCCAGACTGATGATAATTGATTTCTTCATTTTGTTTAGGTCAGTATTGTTATATGGTTGCAAAAGTAAAGAAAAAGGCCTAAATTTGCAAGCTACTGCGCAAATTCAAACTAAACAAATATACAATGAACAGTAAAGAATTGATGAACAAGGCAGCCGACAATATCCGTATTCTGGCTGCGTCTATGGTCGAGAAGGCCAAGTCAGGTCACCCCGGCGGTGCTATGGGTGGTGCCGATTTCATTAACGTGCTTTTCAGCGAGTTCCTGGAGTATGATCCCCGCAACATGAAGTTCGAGGGTCGCGACCGTTTCTTCCTGGATCCCGGCCATATGGCTCCCATGCTTTACTCACAGCTTGCTCTCATAGGCAAGTTCTCAATGGAGGAGCTGGCTACCCTGCGTCAGTGGGGTTCACCCGTTACCGGTCACCCCGAGCTTGAGGTTGCCCGTGGTATTGAGAACACCTCCGGTCCTCTTGGCCAGGGGCACGTTTTTGCTGTAGGTGCCGCCATTGCCGAGAAGCATCTGGCAGCCGTACTGGGCAGTGAGGTAATGAACCACAAGATCTACGCCTACATTTCTGACGGTGGTATCCAGGAGGAGATCAGTCAGGGCGCAGGCCGTATCGCCGGTACTCTGGGTCTTGACAACCTCATCATGTTCTATGATTCAAATGACATCCAGCTCTCAACAGAGACCAAGGTTGTAACCGCCGAGGATACAGCTGCCAAGTATCGCGCATGGGGTTGGAACGTATATGAGATCAACGGTAACTGCGTTGACCAGATCCGCGGTGCTCTCACCATGGCTCAGAACGCAAACGGCAAACCGACCCTTATCATCGGTAAGTGCATCATGGGTAAGGGTGCCCTCAAGGCCGATGGTACCAGTTACGAGCGCAACTGCAAGACTCACGGCGCTCCTCTGGGTGGTGACGCTTACATCAACACCATCAAGGCTCTGGGCGGTGACCCCGAGAATCCTTTCCAGATCTTCCCCGAGGTCAAGAAGCTCTATGCTGACCGTGCCAAGGAGTTGCGCAAGATCATGGACGCCAAGTATGCCCGCAAGGCTGCCTGGGAGAAGGCTAACCCCGAGAAGGCTGCCCTCCTTAAGGAGTGGTTCAGCGGCAAGGCTCCCAAGATTGACTGGAGCAAGGTTGAGCAGAAGCCCGATGACGCTACACGTTCAGCATCTGCAGCTGTTCTGAGCCAGCTTGCACAGCAGGTTCCCAACATGATCTGCGCCAGCGCTGACCTTAGCAACTCAGATAAGACCGATGGTTTCCTTAAGTATACAACCAACATGGTTAAGGGTGACTTCAGCGGTGCATTCTTCCAGGCAGGTGTTGCCGAGCTTACAATGGCTTGCTGCTGCATCGGTATGGCTCTGCACGGTGGCGTTATCCCCGCTTGCGGTACATTCTTTGTATTCTCAGACTACATGAAG
>Ga0310786_10013040_pt1 | contig 10258 bp, 12 predicted proteins | sample AusTroGonzalo_MG_FD_203881 | JGI IMG/M metagenome (GOLD analysis project Ga0310786, IMG submission 203881) | Bovine rumen microbial communities from tropical cattle in Woodstock, Queensland, Australia - Gonzalo_03 (v2) (version 2) | ecosystem: Host-associated > Mammals > Digestive system >... | reverse complement strand
TATACCACAGTATATCTATAAAATATGATATAATATAGGTAGCGGGGTATAGCTCAGCTGGTTAGAGCATGCGTCTTATACACGCAGTGTCCTTGGTTCGAGTCCAAGTACCCCCACCAACACTAGAAGAGTCGGCATTTGGCCGATTTTTTATCTACATTTTAGATGTCTAACAGGGGTAGAATATTGACAAAACGTAAGAAATTTGGTATAATATATATTGGTGGTATGCACCTAAAAAACTTGAGAGGAGGTGTGTATTATGATACACATCGTGAATGACCTGCACGGGTCGAAAAAACTGATTGATGAAGTTGCTGCTGCCATTAGCCGAATGAGGCGTGGCGATACTATCGTTATTAATGGCGATGGTGCTGGTGCTCGCGGCCCAGTAATGAATAACCTCATAAAAATATATTATGAGGTTAGGCGTGGCGAGACTAGTGAGGAAGAGCTCTATGCCGCCCTTGAGGCGATAATCGGCGAGAAGCCGGACTTCCCCAAGGAATGGATTTTTGATTCAGTCCACGGGGGATTGTTCCGTGCGTTACTTGCTGAGAAGTATCAAAAATTTGCTTCCTGCATGGAGGACGAGCTTTCGAAAGTTTTGAAAGAGACAATCGAACCTTTGTCCGAAGCGGCGAAGAAAGCTGGCGTGAAGCTGGTTTATGTTCCCGGTAATGGTGAAATTACGCCAAGGGATTTTTTAACCAGCCGATACAATGAAGAATTTGCGGTAGATCCGGAAGATAGATTCTACCACAAATTAAACAAGGAAGGCTTTTTCGAAGAGTACGGTATAGAATATGTGCCGTACGTTGCCAAAGTAGACGGTGCTGTTTTGATAAGCACAGATTTGCTTGATGTAGACGTAGAAGTGGCCAAGCTTCTACTTAAAGACGCCGTGGGGGATGACGTTTTTAAGGTAGTAATTGCACACTATCCTCCTGCTATATCGCCTATCGGTGGTGCGTTTGATTTTTGGACGCCTAACAAAACCGATATTAAGCGTACTGATGCGCTGAGGGCGATTGTGGACGGCACTAACCTGGATAAGAATGCTCAGTTTTTCTTTGGGCATATTCATCTTGGGGTGATGTCTGATGAAATGGCAAGTTACCCTGCAACTATGGGGTTCTTTGCTGCAAAGCATCAGTGTATTTGGGTAAAACCAGGTACAGTAATAACACTAAAAGGCTCTCTGTAAAGAGGGCCTTTGTTATTTTTGGTTTATTTCAGCGATGAGGGCCATGTGGTCTGAAATTGGAGCGCTGACGGTTTTGAAATCTGTACACTTCAAATCATTTGAAATCAAAATATGGTCACAGGCGACATCGATAACAAAACGGACGTTTCTAAGCGTGGTTTTGAGATGATTGGTGGCGGTTAAATCTTCTAAGAAATCTAGTTCGCGCATGGCCGGGGATTCAGAGATAATGTTGAAATCACCACAGACGATAGTCGGGCGAGGGTTTTCTTTGATAAAGTCGGCTAGGCGTCTCATGCTTTCTATGCTTGTCTCGTTGCCGAGAGGATCCTCGCGCCAGTAACCGTGATGATTAATGATAGCGATGCCGTTTTCGAGTATGACTTTTTGAGCTGTGTAACCGTGCCCTTTGACGAGTTCGTGGTCAGAGACCGATTCAATAACTGAGTATTCGCCGAGAATATCTCTCTTTTCGACTTTTGTAAATGGGATTTTGCTGAGAATAGCGTTGCCAAGTTCGTATTTAGCGGAGCCATTTAGGGTTTTGGTTCCATAATTTGAGGCTTTGGCGACATAGGGAAAACCGCCGAGTCTTTGGATTTTATCTACGGTGTCGGTGTATTCTTCAAGGAAATCATTGCACTCGTCACCCCAGAGGGCTTCCTGCATACAGACGACGTCATATTCGCCTTCGGCGATGAAACGGCTGAGCCCGTCTTTAATTCGGCCGCTCCAAACATTGATTTGTAATATTTTCATAACACGATTATAGCACTTCAGGATTTGAGTTTGCTGACGCCGCGTAAGCGGAGAATTTTACAGGTTTTTCTGATTGTGTTTTCGATATCGTCGTAGATTTTAGCACTGTTACCGAAGAGTCTACGCAACTCTTCTTTGATGTTTGAAAAATGACTACAAGCCAGGACGATACTGTCTGGTTTTTCTTTGGTGTTGGTATAATATTCTTCAGCGGCTTCGTGGATATCTTTCTCCGTGATTATTCCGTCGTCAATTAGATCTGGCCAGGTATCGAAGCAAAGTGTGGTGGTTTTGGATTTTAGTTTTAATAGGAAATAATGGTAGGGAATGGTTTTGCTGGTTGCCTTAGTGGTAAGAATAAGAGTGGTTCTCTTGGTTGACTTAGGTGACTCTAAGCCGAGACCGAGAAAGGCTTGATTTTTATACTTTTTCTTGAAGTACTTGAGGCTAGTGATGGTAAGAAGCTGGTTGGCTAAAATAATAAGATCTACCTCGCCGATATAGGGGCGGAGAGCTGCCTCGGCAACCTTCCGAGCTTTTCTGGGGCTTTTTAAAATATTTTCGGCGTTCCGCCAATCAATAACGCGGATGATTTCTAGGATCGGTATTTCCTCTGCTAGTTTATCCGCAAATAATTCACCTCCGTAACCGCTATCAAAAACTACAACTTTACGCATGAGGCGATTTTAACACTTAAATTTCTCTGGGGCGGAACGTTTTTGCAAATAAATAGACATATGTCAAATCTTGGTTGAAATAGAAAAAATCGCCAAAAATGAAAAAATATGATATAATACTTTCATTGGGTCGCTAGCTCAGTTGGCTAGAGCGTCTCGTTTACACCGAGAAGGTCAGGGGTTCGAGCCCCTTGCGACCCACCAGCGAAACTAGCTCTAGAGGAGCTTTTTTGTTGTCTTTACTTTTTGGCTGTTTTATGGCATAATTATAGAGGAACTTAAGGGGTCAAATTTGACTCCGTGTTTGTTGTTTTTAGAAAGAGAGGTACAGTGTGATGTATATGAAACGAAGGTATTCTGAACTTGTGGTAGCGATTAGGGATGCCGTGCGACTTAAAGCACAGGAAATTCCTAAATTTAAAGAGTCTGGGAACGGTGCAATTCGTATTTTGGCTTATCCCTGCTCTGCAAAAGCGGATTATTGGTTGGGCGGTGTGGGCGATTTTAATAGTCATGATATTCCTGACTACGAGCACACATTTGCGATTTCGCCTGGGGGCTCTAGGGTCATTAATGGCATTTGGGATGGCGTTAAGCAAGCGGTAGACTGCTATGCTTATAGCGCATTAAAAATTGCACATTGTTCACGCGTGCAAGATAAGGGCCTTGGTTTACTTTCTGGAGTAAATATGAACGACCCGAATCTTGTGGAGGAGAATGGTTTTTCGTCTCATCGTGGCGCTCTGTGTGTTGAGGTTGAGCAGAGTAGTTTTTATCGTTCAGTTTGTGGTGCAATATTACCAACTGAACCCAAGAATTTCTGTAGCCTCTACGTATGCGTGTCTGGGGCTGATTCGAACGATGATCTCAGATGTGCGTTTGCGGCAGTAGATGTAATAAAGAAATTCTTTGACGATGAGAATAAGGGCTTTTTATGTCATGCTCCATCTCTGCCAAAAGATATGTTAAGCGAGGAGCTCGGCTGATGCCGGGCTTTCTTTTTTAGTGTTATAATAAAAGTATATGCCTAAACTTGGTGGAAAAATTAGGAAGATAAAAATCAGGACTTGGTGGTTCGTGATTATTCTTGCTCCGCTGGTTTTGGTTGATATCCATTGTTTGAGGGAAAACCATATTAAGATGACGGAGCTTCGTGATGCGGTACTAGCGGCAGACGAGGCGGACGACGATGCTGAAATCTATACATCGCTTGTAGCACTAAAAGAGTATGTGTTTTCTGAAGTAGTTATTAATATAGTAGAAGAAAATGGTACGCAGAAGGTTACCTTTGGTACGGGACCGTTTTATCTAGAGCACCAATATATTAGAGCGGCCAACGCGGCCCTAGAGGAGGCGGAGAAGAATTTGATTTCTGATAGTAATCCGTACGGTAATATTTACGGTGAAGCGGGAGCTTATTGTCGGGAGCTTGCGATTGCTAATGGTTGGGGTTATACGAATGCAAACTATATTAATTGTATGCTAGATGAGATTGCAAAATATCCTTCCGCGCAGGAGCTTCAGACCCAGGTGGTGGCAAGCCTTCCCTCGACGGAACTTTTTCGTCATGATTACGTCTCAAGAATTTGGGCGCCGACTTTTACGGGGTGGATGATTGCTCTGACGTTACTTACGGCTGTTGTAATAATTATAAGAATTATCATCTGGGCAATCTTTAGGATTACTCTGTTATTTATGAAATAAAAATAAAAAGTCTTGACTTTTAATTTCCCTAGTCATAAGATAAGAATATATTAACTTAAGGAGGAAGCTTAAATGGCTTACGAACATACCAATGGCAAGGGAATCAAGTATTACCTTCATAAATCTGAAGTAACTCTACGTGGTGGCAAACCTCAGACTATCTACTTCTTCACAAAAGATGCAAATGGTGGCAAGGGTACCCCATGTGATCTCCCTGCAGATCGTATGGTTTGTGAAAATCCACGCAATGGTTTCTTGACTCTCAAGAAGAAATAAACCTAGCGCGCAAGTTAATTAGGTGCAAAAAGAGTATCGCTTCGCGGTACTCTTTTTTAATGCTATAATATAAGCGTGAGAGAAATGAACTCCAAATTTAGACAGTGGAAGTATAAAATGCGCCACGATTATTTCTCACCAGAAAATATTGTTCTTTTGGTGGCGATTTTGTTTTGTTTGGTTTGGACGTATCAGTCTATTGTAGCTATGTCTAGGAACTGGGAGCTTGCAGAAAGGCTAAATGCAGATAAGAAGGCATTGGAGCTTGCAAAACTTGAAGTTGAAGCGGCGGAGCTTGAGAATGAATACTATGAGTCGCAGGAATATCAGGAGCTCGCGGCGAGACGGCTCGCGAATAAACAATTCCCAGACGAGAAGATGGTGTATCTGCCAGAAAATAGTGAAAGGGCAATAAATAAACATAAAGTCGTGGTGGAAGAGGTTCCTGAAAAGGAGTATTCGAACCCGGAGAAGTGGTTTATGTATTTATTCCCAGCAAGATGATATAATAGAGTTATGAAAAAGCACAAGAAGCTTGGTTTTACATTGATTGAAGTGTCGCTGTTCTTGGCGGTGACTGGGTTATTATTTATGGGGATTATTATAGGTACGCAGAATGCCTTAAACAGCCAAAGGTTCTATGATTCCACTCAAAACTTTGTGGAGTTTCTGAAAAACGTTTATTCACAGGTTTCTAATCCGCAGAGCCAAGGCCAGGGTAACGGGGATTTGGCGATTTACGGAAAGCTTGTGGTGTTTGGTCAAAATACGGGCCTTGATGGGACTACGGTAAATAACGATTCTATACAGAGGGTTTACGTTTACGATGTTGTAGGAGATGCGGTCGGTACTGGCTCCGGTGACGTATTAAATATGATGATTTCTCTAAATGCGAATGTAGTAAAGCCTGCTTATGGCGGCGCAACTGTCACAAAACTAGATTATGCTGGTTTGGTTGAAGATTATGTACCTAGGTGGGATGCACAGATTGAAGTTAAAGGTGGACATACGCCATACAAAGGTTCGATTTTGATTATTAGACACCCAAGCTCTGGGACAATTAATACTCTCGTGAGCGATGCCATTGTTCAGGTTAATTCAGTCGTAAGGCAGGCAAATAGTGTTTTGGCGGCTGGTGGCTCCTATAATTATAAGAATATTTTGAAGAATTATTTAACTGTGTCTGGTTCGTTTAAACCTCGTGAAATTGACTTTTGTGTGAATCCAGAAGGTACAAGTGCGGCGAGTTCGCTTAGAAGGAATGTGCGCCTTGCAGAAAATGCAAGAAACTCTTCCGGCGTAATGCTTCTTGACCTTGATGGGGCAGAGAATCGTTGTCGCAACTAAACGTCTTATGCTATAATTGTTGTATGAAGAAAAAAGTGGAAGTATTCAAGAAGGGCTTTACCATGGTTGAGCTTTCGCTTTCGATGGTTTTTGTGGGTATTCTTTCGCTTACAATTGTTTTTATTATCGGTGATACGGTTGCGTCTTATCGTAGGGGTATTGCTATTAGCCGCGTGAATACTGTAGGGATGGAAATTGTGGATGATTTACGTGTAGCGGTGCAGAATTCTCCTAGTACTGCAATTGCGGACACCTGTGGTGCACTTTATCTTGGTAATCCGACGCAGATACAGGCTTGCAAGAATAATAACGCGGCCTATTTTATGAAGATTACAAAAACAGCATCAGTAACGATAAATGGAACTACTTACAGCGATGTACCAGTATTTGGTGCATTCTGTTCTGGGGCTTATTCTTATATTTGGAACTCAGGCTATTTTGATTCTCCAGATTCCTCTGTGAGCGGTGCTAGCAAGGCTTACTTAGTCTACAAGAACGATGCTGGTAGCACAAAGGAAGTAAGAGACTTTAGACTTCTTAAGATTAAGGATCCGCAGCGAGCCGTCTGTGTAACGACGGTTAGACCATACAGTGGTGGTAGCTACGCTTCGACCTATACAAGACCTGCTGTAATTAGTGAAAAATTTGATATTACTGCTGGCTATGGTACAATATCAGAGACGCCAGTGGATGTAATTACGACAAACGGGAATAATGATTTGGTCCTTTATAATTTCAGTGTAACCAATCCGGCAGAGAGTACTACACAGAGGAATGTGTTCTATTCATTTTCGTTCATATTGGGAACCATTAGTGGTGGTGCAAATATTAGAGACAATAATAGGAAGTGTGCGGCACCAAGCGACTATGCGATTGAGAATTATGATTATTGTGCGATTAACAAATTTAATTTTGCCGTTGAGTCGGCGAATGGAGTAAAATGAAAGGAATACGAAAATTTAGAGAGGGTGCAGCTTCGTTTTATATCGTAGCTTTTTCTACTTTGATTCTGGTAGTGATTGCGGCGAGCTTTGCTATGACCGTGATTGCTGAAGTGGCTAGGACTTCTAACGATGAGCTTTCTCAGTCCGCTTATGACTCAGCGCTTGCTGGCGTAGAGGACGCAAAATTGGCGTATTCTAATTACCAAAGATGTATTAAAAAAGGTGCAACCGCTACATCTCCAAATGGTGACGGTAATGTTACTTGTGGCGAGATTATTTGGTGGATGCAGCACCCGGATTGCTATATGGTAGGCCATATTTTGGGTCGTATTGGAGAGAGTGAGCAGAATGAGGTGGCGATCGGGGAAAAGGTTAGTGGTCAGATGGATCGTCAGATGAACCAAGCGTATACTTGCGTAAAGATTAATGAGACGCTTTCTGATTATCGTACGACTCTTACTTCTTCAACTCAAATTAGAATAGTAAAAGCCAGCTTTGCTGGTGGTATAAGTGCTTCAGATATTAAGGCGATTCGTTTTAGTTGGTACTCTAATCGTCCAGACGTCTCAACTCATTATACGAATATTTACAATGGTCGTGTAGTGTTCCGTTCTCCTCTTGAAGTGACTTACGCTACTCCACCGGTGATGGAACTCCAGATTGTTCAGACTGCTAATACATTTAATATTTCTGATTTTGATAAAACTATTGGCAACAATACGGATAGGGCTACGGTATTTTTGGTTCCATCCAATGATGCTAATATTGCGGCAACTTCTAATGATTATCAGGTTGGTGCTTGGAATTACAGCAAGAATACTATTAGCGCGGATTCTGTAGCAAAGACAAATGATCATACTACAACTAACAAGCCATTCGCTGTATATTGCAATAGCAGTGGAACGGGTGACTTTGCTTGTTCTACCGAGATTAATTTGCCATCACCAATTGGCGGAACTAGGAATAATGATACATTTATGATTTTAGTGGCCCTTCCTTACGGTCAGCCAGATACGGATTTTGCAGTTGAATTTATTTGCAATAATGCTTCTGTCTGTCCAGCTACGACACACAGTGATGCATCGACGACTGCGGGCGAAGCTGGTATCACTGGATCACAAATTTCGATTGATTCGACTGGTAGAGCAAATGATCTTTATCGTAGGGTTGAGACAAGGCTTGAGACCAATGAAACATCAATTGCGTTCCCATATTATGCAGTTCAGGCCCTTGGTGGTGGAAGCGGCAACAATGCTCCAATTACGAAGCAGCTAACTGTAACATACGAAAACCGCAACGGTGGTCTTTATAGATAAAAACCGTTTGGAATAGGGTGGGGGTTGCAAAAATTAGCTTTTTGGTGTATAATGGGAGAATAGGGTGCTATCGTGGGGTAGAGCAGCCTGGTAGCTCGTTTGGCTCATAACCAAAAGGTCGCTGGTTCAAATCCAGCCCCCACAACCAGAGTTCTGAAGGTTTGAATTCAGAATAGAAATAGGCTTAAGATGTCCCCCCATCTTAAGCCTTTTTCTTTGTCCTATTTTCTAACAAGGAGATTCTTGGCGGCAAATTTAATAGCTTGGGTGTAATTGTCTGTCGGGTGAGGGGTAGAGGCGATCTCCATGATGGTGATGCGGTGTCTAATAGCAAGCGATAATTCCTCGGCGATAATCTTAGCGTTCGGAGCAACAATGGAAGCTCCTAGAATATGACCAGCGGCGTCAGTGAGAATTTTGATAAAACCGTATTCCTGGCTAGCAATACCACCAATATAGAGGTCTTTCAAATAAGTAATGGATTTCTTGGCTTTTTGGTTTCTAAGGGCGAGGTCGCGCTCGTTTGCACCGATAACGGCGATTTCTGGTTCGGTGCTGATGCTACGGATGAAGCCGTTGAAGCTAGCTGGAGTCTTGGTCTTGTGAATGAGGTTACTAGTGAGAACGGAGGCCTCGTATTCGGAATGCTCGGTGGAAGAGAAAGACGGATCGATGTCTGGACTGTAGGCGACATCGCCAATGGCAAAAATGTTTTTGGCGGAAGTCTGGAAATATTTGTCGACGATAACGCCAGTATTCTTATACTTGACGCCGGCCTTTTCGAGGTCAAGGCTAACAAACGGAGTAGAGCCAGTAGCAAGGACGATGCAATCGACGCGAACCATCTTTTCTTGGCCGTTCGTATTGAAGACGACGCGTTTTGAAATGTCATCTTGTTCGATGGCGACGACTCTAGCGCCAGCAATTACCATGATGCCGAGTTCGTTTTCGAAATACTTGGTGAGCTCTTCGCTGACTTCTTTGTCTTCACGTGGGAGCAAACGGGGGTTCTTTTCCATGATAAGGACGCGAGTGCCAAGCTTGGCGTAGTATTCTGCGATTTCACAGCCGGTTGGGCCACCGCCGATAATAAAGACGAACTCTGGCAAGCGGCGAATCTTGATGGCGGTGTCTGGGGTGAGGTAGTTGACAGTATCGAGGCCAACGATATTACCAGTCTTGAGCTCGGTACCGGTGGCAAGGATGAAGTTAGCCGCGGTGTATTCTTTGCCAGATACGGTGATTGTATTTGGATTTAGGAAAGAAGCGTAGCCGTCGATAAACTCGACTCCAGCGTCGTCTAGCGGAGCTTTATAATTTTTCTGAGCGAGCGCAACGACATTGTTTTGACCAGCAATGAGGCTAGGGAAATTGAAGTGAAAATCTTGGCCACTAAGAGCCTTGTGACGATTGATTTTGTAAAAGGTATGCGCGAAATCTAGGCTGTAAGTATAAGGCAAATCGCGAGTATTAAGGTCTGCGCCACCAAAAGCGTAGCATTCGACAACGGCGACGTGCTTCCTGGCTTTGGCAAGGTTTAAAGCGGCAGTACGTCCAGCTGGACCACTACCGATAATAATGTAATCAAAATCGTATTTCTTTCCCATTCTTATATTATTTTACCATAAAATGTCGCAGACATAAGCGTTTTATATGGCTACATCGTGGTATAGGAGAAGTATGGCGGTAGCAATATAGAGAATGGAGAGGATAACACTAGCGAAGAGGTGTGTTTTGGTGCTGAGTTTTTCAAAGTCGGCAAGTTTATGCCTGGTATGGAAGTAGGTGTAAATAAGAATGCATGGGAGGATAGAGATTGTGAGATAGATAAGCATGATAGCGAAGTTTGGGATAGATGAAAGGATAATGGACTCGTATGTGGTTAGGACGATAAGTGGTAATACAAAAGGAAGCTCAATTATGCGGGTAATAAGGCCTAATATAAAAGCATCCTTTTTGGTTTTGGTATTCTCGGCTTTTTTAGCAAATGATTGGGTAAGCTTTTTGGTGATTTTGAAATGTGAAAGG
>Ga0310786_10013038_pt1 | contig 10260 bp, 9 predicted proteins | sample AusTroGonzalo_MG_FD_203881 | JGI IMG/M metagenome (GOLD analysis project Ga0310786, IMG submission 203881) | Bovine rumen microbial communities from tropical cattle in Woodstock, Queensland, Australia - Gonzalo_03 (v2) (version 2) | ecosystem: Host-associated > Mammals > Digestive system >... | reverse complement strand
AGGAAAAAGTTCCTGAAATAGGCGGAAACGCCCGTATTTATGCGAATTGGAACGAAAAAAGCCCCGGCATTACTGCCGAGGCTTCTGACTGGGGTACAAGGATTCGAACCTTGAAATGACGGAGTCAGAGTGCTACCAGCATTCGTGCTTACTTGCTTATATTTTAAGGGCGTGTAACCGCTTGTTTTCTATTTTGTGTCCTATAATGTTTCCTATATATTACCGCACCTCGATTTTCATTTTTTCTCAGGTAGCGGAACTACATTCAATATTTTTCCTTCTGCCATAACCTTTTTCGTTGTGGCGATATAATACTTCAGGATCACTTCCGGAGTATCGCCTAAATAGGCGGCAATGTCTTCCAGGCGGCAGCCATTGTTCCACATGTCTGTTGCACATGATCTGCGGAGAATATGGGCTCCGGAGACTTCCTTGGCAAGCCCGGCTCTTTCATAGAATCTTTTGGCATTTGCATCATAGTTGGACGGATTGGACGGAGTTTTGCTTCGGTTGATCAGAATATAATCATCCGGAGAAGTGCAGGGACTGATCTCGTGCATTTTCCGCAGAACTGTATTTGCATCATCGCTCAAAGCAAGTGTTCTGGAGTGATAATTCTTTACCTCATTTTCGTTGGGCCTGTAGAGGGCCTCTTCTTCATTACCGCTTCGGTTCTTAGCCACATTCCGGGTTTTATCAATGTTCAGCGTGGGATGGTCATCAGAGTACCAATCCTTCCATCTCAGTGCACTCAGCTCCCCGACTCTGATCCCGGTGTGGATCAACAGAAGGACAGAGAGCCCGAACAGCTTGCTGTAGAACGGGTTGTCATCCATATTCTCCACAAATTCCAGGATTACCTTTCTCTGCCGGTCAGAGAGTACGATCACGACACCATCAGATGCTTTTTTCTTTTTCAGGTTCTTCAGACGGTTTCTGATCTTCCCTCGGACCGGATCGCATGGATTATAATTTGTAAAATACTGTTCACGGGCCCAGTTGAAAGCTGAATTGATCACATTAAATGTCTTCTCGATGGATGAAACAGACAGAGTCGTTTCACGGATCAGCTTTTCGATGTGAGTATTGATATCCTGGGGCGTGATGGTCGAAACCTGCAGGCGGCTGATCGGATATCGTTCGATCTGATTTCGGATCGTGGATTCTCTTCGGTCTGCTGCTTTGGGCTTCAGATGATCGGATTCATCCAGATGCTCATTCAGATGCAGGGAGCATAATTCTCCAAGTGTCAGTTTTTTGAATGCGGCAGAGGCTTCGGGGCCCACAAGACCGTTTATGTACGGTGCCAGCTTTTTCCTCATTTTCTTCTCGCAGTCTGCCCTGGAATTGCCTGTAACCGTCAATACTCTGGGATTCCCAGTCTTAAGAAGCCCGTATTTCTGCCGCATTCTGAATTTTCCATTCGGAAGCTCCTTTATGCTTCCGGTACCTTTTGTTCGTCGTGCCATTTGATTTCCCTCCTAAAGGCGGATGTCTCTTCCGGCATTATTGTTAAGCCATTCTTCAAAGTTTTTCTTCAGGATGAACTTCGTGTTTCCAATGCTCGTAGAAGGAAAAGACTTACTGTTGAACAAGGCATTCGTCTTATCTCTTCCGAAACCGAGAATTGCTTTGACATCATCCTTTGTGTACATTTCCGGATAATCATACTTCATTTTTCGTGCCACCTCCTTTCTGTAGACATGCTGCTTCATACCAGGACCGGTTGACCTTTCCTGCTATAATGATAGCTTCAGGGTGCTGCATCAAAAGGTCTCGGTTCATTCGCCGGATCAGGTTGTAAGCGGTTGCTTTTGATACATCCCAATCATTCATTATCTCAGTGGGACCAACATATTCCTTCATGGAATCACCTCCTTATCGTTTCTACTAACCGTAATGATTAGTATATAGTTATTATAACTAATTTATATAATTAAGTCAATACTCAAAGAGTTAGTTATTAAACAGAAGATTTATTTTATTGCATAAAATTTAATAACTAAACCGCTTTTTTTATGATAAAATAGGAGCAGAGTCGAAAGGAGGCCACTTATGGATAACGATCTGACGAAATATTTAGGCGATGATTACCTGTCTCCCGGTTCCATCGGGGGAAAGATAAAAAGATATCGTGAGGCAAAGGGGCTTACACAAAAGCAACTGGGTAAGCGCTGCGGATATAAGGAATCGACTGCCGATGTCCGGATTGCTCAATATGAGAAAAATAAAAAGACTCCCAAAGGGGAGGCGTTAAGCGATATAGCAGGGGCGCTTGAAGTGGATGAAGAGGTTTTCTTTGATGGTGACCTTCTTTCGTACAACAAGATGTATCATGTTCTCTTTGATCTGGAGGATTTCCACGCTCTGGCTCCAGTTCTGATCAACGGAGAGTATTTCCTGTTTTTCGGTGGATACGACATGTTTGGAAGACTGACGGACGGGCGCGACATGCAGGAATTTCTTCGGAAATGGTACGAGATGCATGAAAAGTGCAAGTTCAAGCCTACTGACAATGAACACGAGCGAAAGACCAAGCAGAATGAGTATCTCCTCTGGAGAGGCAGTTACATCAAGCATCGAGAGGAAGAAACAAATGTAAATCTGGAAGCTTTACGTGAAATGGATCGGCTTCAGGCGAAAATGGATAAGCTCTATGCGGAAACACAGGCCGGTAACATTATGACAAGTATCAATATAGCGGTGGGAGAAGTCATGCCCCTTGCCCAAAGGAATTACTATCTGCCGCGAAAGAAGGAATCAGATTTTATTTTCTTGGTTATGGATCTGATCCGACGAGGGCTCAAGGTGGAAATGATTGCTCCGGATGCCACATACAGAGCAGATCAGAGTTATACGCATCTGTTATCCATTCAGGTTGACAGTTTTCTGAATGACGAGAACAAACTTCATCACTTCGCGGCATTTACGCTTGTGATCCAGGATCTGGTCAAAGCCGGAATAAACATTGTGAGCAGCATTACTTCAAAAAACAAGGAACTGTATATCACTTATCGCTATGCGGCAAAGGATTATCGTTATTTTGCTTTGTTACAGGAATCCTGGGATGAGATCCGTGAGTTTTCAAAACCTCTTGATGATTTTATCGCTAATCCGGCACGCGATAAAAGAGAGGTTGCATTTATTGAAAAGATACAGGGCGACAGCGATGTGGAGTTCCCTTCCGGAACTAAGTGATGAAAAGGACCTATGGCCGAGGATTAAAGAAAGAAGGGTGGACGAAGGACATAAACGATACATAAAAAACAGCTAAAGTGTGCCAATATGGCACTCCCAAAGAATACAGGTTTATGTTATAATTACTTGTAGAGTGACAGGAAACTGCTTTTTTGGGGGGAAAGGATTTGACAGCTATGGGAAGTAGGCCTACGATTTTACCGTACCGTACCGTACCGTACCGTACCGTACCGTACCGTACCGTGCTATTCTACGCTTCTCAGGATAACTGCGCTTTTTTGTTATGCACTGAAACTGAATACCGTATTCGTGATGGATAACCGCCTTTTTCTGACGGGGTAAGTATGTGTACCCCTGTCAGGTTCGGCGGTTTTTATGTTGTTAACAATGGTTCTGCGGCGGCCATAACAGCCGTGAATAAGACAAAAGGAGAAACAGCTTATGAAAACAAAGAGACGATTTTTGAGCATACTGCTCAGCCTCGCGCTGGTGCTGGGACTGATGCCGGGGATGAGCCTGACGGCGTATGCTGCGAACAACTACACGAACGGTCAGTCCGTCACATTTAGAAATGTGGCTGTTGGCGATACATATGAAGCAGGAGCAGTTATTTCACAAGATGACGACCAGGTCTGGTCTTTCACGGTATATATTGATGACTGTGCGGCTGGTACAGGTAGGTCATATACTGTTCCTGATAAACTCACGGTAACTGCCAAAAGCGACGGTAATATATACTGTGATTCGGAGCGTACTTATAATCTTGATAATGCAACTGTAGCAGTTGATATCGCAAATGGAAGCACGTCTGTTAAGGTAGGCGATTGGAACGTAGCTTCATCAAAATATGATGTGAAATACGGTGCAATTGCTGAAAATGCGACGGAAACCTTCCCAACTGCGGCTGGTAGCTACTATGCTTTTGTAACTGCAAAGGATACAGACGCCAGATTTACAGGCGGAACGAAAAGTGCGGTGTTCACAGTTGCGGCAACAAGTACAGATACAGAGACAAGTTTTGACAGTACAGAAGACATTACCATAGCATTATCAGGCGTTACAGTTTCAGGAGGCAGGATAAAAGGCGATAATGGTTCGATCACCTTCACATCAACTGCCGGAAAAATCAAAAAGATTGAGATATCATCGGGTGGCAAAATGACTGTTAGGAGTCCGTCTTCCGGCTGGAATGAATGCCGGGGCAGTGGCCCTCTTGTCTGGAAAGGTACAGCGGCTGATTCCGTTACATTGTCTGCTCAAAGAATAGATATACGTGATTTCTCTCAGATTGTGTACACGCTTGAATCGATCTCTGATATTTCTGATGTGACTGTAAACGTTGATACTGAAAATCAGACGGTTTCAGTTACACGCGGTAATGCGTTTATCACAGAAGACGAATACACTGTAAAATATGGCGCTGACGCTGAACACGCAACATTAACTGCTTTTCCGACTGAACCCGGCACCTATGTTGCTGTTGTAACTGCAAAGACTGGCAGCACCTATTACACAGGCTCGGTGACGAGTGCAGAGTTTACCATCGCATCGGCCCACACCCACGCCTTCACCTACTCCGCCAGCGGCGCGACGATCACGGCGAGCTGCGGCGCGGATGGCTGCGATCTGACCAGCGCCCCGACCCTGACCATCGTCAAGCCCACCCTGACCACCTACGGCCAGACCGGCGACGGCATCAGTGCCAGCGCGACCCTGACCGGGCTTGAGGATTTCAACACCGCCACCGGCAAGACTGTCGCGGCGACGGACATCAAGTATTACAAGGCCACGAAGGGCGAGGGCGGCGTCTATACCAAGGGCGACGAGATTACCACCGGCGCACCCACCGGCGCGGGCGACTACCTCGCGGAGATCACCGTCTCCGGCGTGAAGACCAGCGAGGGCGAGGACAAGAGTGTCACCGCATCGGTTGGCTACACCATCGCCAGGGCCGATTCCACCGCCGCCACAGTCACCGCGAACAACCGCACCTACGACGCAACGGAGAAGCCCCTTGTTACCGTTACCGGCGAGCCGACCGGCGGCGAGATGCAGTATGCTCTCGGCACCGAAACCGAAGCAACTGAACAATATACCACATCCATCCCTACAGCTATCAACGCGGGAACCTATTATGTTTGGTACAAGGTTGTTGGTGATGATAACCATAATAGCAGCACTCCGGCTAGTGTTTCCGTAACGATCAGTAAAGCGGAAGTGACCGCACCGACGATCGCATCCAAGACCTATAACACTGAGAAGCAGACCGCAACAGTGGCAGCAAGCGATCTCTACACTGTGACAACAAATGAAGGCGGCACGAATGTCGGCAGTTACGACGTAGTGCTGACACTGAACGACTCCGATAACTACAAGTGGACGGACAGCACCGAAGCTGCAAAGACACTGACATTCCGGATCACTCAGGCAACGGCTCCTACAGTAGATACACCGACTCCGGATGCTGTAACCTATGATCCTGCAAAGACACTTGAGGATGTGACGTTGGCTGATGGCTGGGCATGGGTGGATAGTACTATCGTACCTACCGTGAACAATGAAGGCTATTCGGCAGCATACACTGTAACAGACGATACTAACTATGATTACACCGGCATAGATGGCTACAGTGCAGAAAACCACAAAGTAACCAGAACTGTAGTCCTGACGGTGAACAAGGCTGATCCTACGGCAGACGCTCCCACAGGTCTGACTGCAACCTATGGTCAGACGCTGGCAGACGTTACGCTGACCAATCCGGATGGTAATACTGCAGGTACATGGGCCTGGGCAGATGCTGACACGACAAGCGTTGGAAATGCAGGCAGCATTACATTTAAGGCGAATTTCACACCGACAGACACGACAAACTATAACAGCAAAGAAAATGTAGATGTGACAGTAACGGTTGATAAGGCAGATCCTACAGCAACCGCACCTACGGCATCGGCAACCTACGGCCAGACACTTGCTGATGTAACCCTTACAAATCCGTCAGGTAACACAGCAGGAACATGGAGCTGGGTTGATGCAGGAACAACAAGTGTTGGAAATGCAGGCAGCAATACCTTTAAGGCAAACTTCACACCGGCAGACACGACAAACTATAACAGCAAAACAAATGTGAATGTGACTGTAACGGTCGGCAAGGCTGACCCGTCTGCGGAAGTAACTCCGGTAATCGGTCTTGTATATGACGGAACGACGAAGAAACTTGTAACCGCGGAGGTAGAAGGCGGAACCCTTCAGTACCGCATTGGCGAGGACGGAGAGTGGACGGAAAGCATTCCTGAAGCTGTAGATTTCGATACCTACACGATTTACTACTACATCAAGGGTGATGCAAATCATAAGGATGCAGGAAGTGAACTGGAACCCCTGGGATCGGTAGAAGTTACGATCAAGTGCCCGTATTCCAATGAATGGGTTAAGGGCAAATGGTATAACAAGGACGGTTCGCAGACTTACAAGTCACTTGGCTCCTGGCAGAAGGACGGAACCGACTGGATGTATGTGGATGAATCCGGCTGGACCGCGAAGAACCGCTGGCAGAAGATCGACTTCAAGTGGTATTTCTTCGATCAGAAAGGCCATATGCTGAAGGATGCTTATCAGAAGGATGCCTCCGGCAAGATCTGGTATCTTGGAAAGAACGGAGCATGGGATGAGAAGGCGGCAGTGATTGGCTGGAAGCAGGATGCTAAGGGCTGGTGGTTTGGCCTCTATGGAAATGATTATCTGAAGGATGGCTGGAAGATGATCAACGGCAACTGGTATTACTTCAAGTCTACCGGGTATATCGCAGTGAATGAATTCGTCCAGGGCTGGTGGCTCAACCAGAACGGCGCCCAGAAGGATCCCGTGAAATACAGCTGGCACAAGACATCCAAGGGCTGGTGGTATGGCGTATCTGGCGGATGGTATGCAAAGAATGCAACCTACACCATCGACGGAAAGTCATATACCTTTGATAAGATGGGTTATCAGAAGTAAATAATGGGTTATGCAGGGCTTATTATGCATTGAACTTTATACGATTCTATGATATAATGCCCTTAACGAAGTAGCTGGAAGGTGATCGCACCTCACCCGACCCAGCGAATAAGATCTACGAAAAAGCCGTTTCCTTACTTGTCAGGGTCAGGACGGCTTTTTCTATTTTCTTTGCGATGCTTAATGATGTCAAACACCAGTCTTGCGACTGTGAGAACAACCATCAGTATCTCGTAAATACTCATAGGCCTCACCTCCTCTGCGAAGTCCAGATCGGGTGAGGAGCACGTCCCCCAGCTACCCCGTTAAGGGCATTATGGTTAGTTCAGAATACCACAAGGAGCAGTTATTTTCAATTCATTGATTGTCGAATGTTTACCAAAAGTAGTTGTAATCATCAGGTGTCCGTGAAGGTTCAGGCCACCTTAATGGATAATCGTCTTCGTTTTCCGGTTCATCGTCATAGTTCGAGATCCCATCCTCTGTGCCGGCTTCGATTACTCCATCGTTGTTCCTCAGCCTGTCGTTGTTCTGCTGCAGCAATCGATTGTCTTTCTGCAGCTTGCACATTTCCTCTTTCTGTTTGGCTATGCAGGATGTCAGCTTCTGCCTCTCGGATTGATGCTTCTGCTGCATTTCTGTCATCGCGGTCTTCAGCATCGATACTTCCGAGGAAAGCTCGGATATCTGCTGCTGTTGCGTATAGTTTTCTTTCTTCAGGTGCTCGTTCTCGTCCTGGATTTCCTCCATGAGAGAGAGCAGCTCGTCTGGATCTAAGCCGTTCCAATCGTTCATGGCGTTCCTCCCTCTTTTTTTGGATTATTTCTCTAAGTTTTCCAATTCGGTGATCTGTTCCCGCAATCGCCTGTTCTGTGTGTTCAATGTCTCGTTTAAGATCAGTTGTTCTTCCAGTCTGTGTTTCAGATCCAGGTTTTCTTCCTCGGCTTCCCGAAGCAGATCTGCCAGCTCCTCGATCTCGGTCTGTTGTTTCTCTAACATGTCCAGCATTTTCTCCTGGCTCTCTATCAGATCCAGCACTTCTTGTAATGTTCTTAAATCTTCCAAGGATATCCCTCGCTTTCTCCACGATCGTCGTGGTAATGTCCTTTGCAACCTGCCGGATACGGTCCAAAAGAGAGTTGTACTCCCGGATGTCCCGGTTGATCTGACACCGATCCGCCATCAGACCGTCCTGTTCCATCTTTCGGGCCATATAGCCCTCATGAACCTCCGGTGTTCTTTCGATGCCCTGCCTCTGGAAGCTGCGGTGATCCAGATGGATATCATAACCGTATTCCATGCTCCGCTTGTTGATTGCTTCGCAGCAGGAGGCTCTCCATAATTCGACCATTTCCTTACGATCCCATCCTGTGGCGTCCACGCGTTCTCTTTTCCAGAGGCGTCCGCCTTTCTTATCCAGTTTCTGCTCGCCGTTTTCATCCAGCTCCGGAACGCGGATACCGCACCGCTCGGGATTCTTCTTGTCTTCCCACCAATTCGGATCTGTCCGATCTATGATCTTATTTCCATCTGGATCTGTGCGGAATACATATTCCTTTCGTTCCTTGTCACCCCAGGAGCCGTCCTCTTTGAATGGTCTCGTGGTTACCATGAAATCAAAATGATGATTCCCATTTTCCCAATGGATGCCGCCGTCAAAGCACATCCCCTGTTCTGTGAAGATTCGGGCCACATCATAGAAGAGCGTCCGAGCCTGAACCGGAGTAAACGCATTCGGGATGGCAAGATCGAACTGTCTTGCAAATCGGGCGTCCGAAGCTTTCTCGATCTTCTCAACGGCATTCCAGAGCGTTTCACGATCCCGGAACTTTGTCGGGGCGTATTTACAGAGAACCGTATCTGTGAAGATCACATCTTTCTTCCTCGAGAAGTCATGCGTCAGTCCGGTTCTCTCATTCAGTAATTTTTCAGCGGATACATATGCCGCAGCCGCGACTGAGGATCTTCCTCTTGCTTTTCCGACTACGCGACAGTTCATATGAAAAAACTTCATCGTGCGTCCTCCTTCCTGCGATGTTTTTTTGCCTCTCCGAGGCCGTTCCGCTTTTTTGGATTGTCAGGGTGCAGGGGCAGAGCCCCTAAACAACTTCCCGGATAAGGGAGGGAGCATCCGGTGGATGCTTCCTCTCGCTTTCGGGGAGTTGTTGGGCCCAGTTTGCAAGGGTGGAACCCTGCCGGGTGTCGAGAGGGCGGAGCCCTATCGTGCCGTCCGCATAGGAGTTTGCCGAACGATTTCGGCAAACCAACCGCGGAGCGGTTGCCCCTCGGAGAGCGCGCTTACATTGGGACGGACGAAGTCTGTCCGTAAGTGCGCACTTAGCAAGCTAAGTGATTTTAAAAACTCTCCTGCGAGCCGTCAGTTTCCGCATTGTCACGGTTCATTGCCCGCGTGAAATACTTCCCGTTGCGCTCCTGCATTTGCAGAAAACCGAGAAGCCTTACCTTGTCCGAATCAGTGAACTCACGGCCCAAAACAGATTCCACGGTGGCGCCGATCTCGATCAGCCGCCGCGTGCGTTTTTTCCGCTCATCAGCCTTCGCCCGGCGCTGAAGATCCTTTTCCTGTTCCTTCAACTGGTTCCTCCGTTTCTGAAGTTCTGCGATTCGTTCCTCATAACTTCTTGCTGACATCGTCTCACCTCCCTTCGTCTCAGTGTTCGGCAGCAATGTTCTTAAGTGCCAGTTCCTCGATCAGGTCCAGATCCGCCGCAAGAGAACCCTGCAAAAAAGGTGCGGCCTTTCGTGCCGCCTTTTTCCTTTCCTCCGCGGGATGTGAATATAGCCCGTTTTCACCATACAGGTCATGATTCACCTCGGCCTGGATCGAAGTCTTGCTTGTCATTGTTGCGTTATAGAGCGTGGTAAGCATATGGTTCTTAACACTGGTGATCTGTTTTGTATTCCGGGCCAGGGATTCCAGTACATATTCGATATGACCGCGCTCAAGGCGCGAGTACCGGGCAAGAACAAGCTCTCTGGGCTTATTTTCCTTTCCGATCCGGATCGTAGGGCTATGAGACAGATAGACATCCACCAGAAGGTCGATGA
>Ga0310786_10013037_pt1 | contig 10261 bp, 10 predicted proteins | sample AusTroGonzalo_MG_FD_203881 | JGI IMG/M metagenome (GOLD analysis project Ga0310786, IMG submission 203881) | Bovine rumen microbial communities from tropical cattle in Woodstock, Queensland, Australia - Gonzalo_03 (v2) (version 2) | ecosystem: Host-associated > Mammals > Digestive system >... | reverse complement strand
GGGTGCAGCGGCTGGCCGTTTTCCCTGGCGAACACGAAGCCCTGATCCTGGTAGTATTCTCCCAGGCGAAGCCGCTCTCCTGCCTGGTATGCCCCCCATTCCTTCAACAGCGCCATTGTTTCAGCGGGCAACGTGATCCAGCGGACGGAGGTTTCGGTTTTGGGCGTATCCTCATAGATGCCGCGATCAACGGAATAGAGGATGTTATTTTCGATATGGATACGGTTGTGCGTAAAATCTACGGCAGACCATTTCAGACCGAGGATTTCTCCGCGCCTTGCCCCGGTAATCATGTAGAGATGGACAAGCATCTTCCATTTGATAGGTTCCTCCTCCAGAGCATTGCGGATGGCAATGACGGTGGATTCAGAGAAATAGTTGGCTTTCTTCTGGCTGACCTTGGGGAGCATTGCGCGGCTGGCAGGATTGAACGGAATCAAGCCCTCCTTAACTGCCTGCTCCAGAACCGTGTGAATGAGCCGGTGATGCTCCAGAATCGTCTTCGAGGACAGCGGCTCATTCTTCTCCAGAGTCAGGAAGGCTCTCTCCAGCTTGCAGCCCAAGGCCTTGCAGACTGCTTCAGCTGCGGCCTTGCTTACCATATCTCCCCGAACAGCTGCATTGATGGTGGAGGCTCCCATCCCGGACGCCTCTGCAATACCCATGCGGGTGATTTTCTTTTCCTTCAACATGGCCGCCAGGTTGACTTGAGCCTTTGCCTTCGGCGTCGTACACTTTGCCCCCTTTTTGCTCAAATCGGTATAAAGGTCGTTCAGGTGATCGGCGCGCAGCTCGCGGAGCTTAATGTGCCCGATGGCAGGAAATATGCGGGACGTCAGCTCACGATATCGGACAACGGTGGAGTGCTTCAGCATATCGCGCTTTTCCTTGAGGTTGATCACATAATCACAGTATTCAGAAAATGTCTGACGGGTATCGGATATCAGGCCCGCCTTGCAGTCCCGCTCAAAGGTCGCAGCAAAAGCTTCGGCCTTTTTTCGTGCGCTCTTTTCCGACCAAGTGGGCTGTACGTCGAAGGTTGCCGTCCAAGGTTTCAGCTGGATTCCGTCGGGCCCGCGGCCACGGTGGACACGTACGGAGTAGGAAATGAGCTTGCCGGTCTTATCCCTGCGTTCCTGGATGTTAGCCATTGTCGTCGCCCCCTTCTTCGATTATTTGGGTATTCTCCTCCACCTGCCGGGGTGCCGCTTCCGCCATGTCATCTTGCCGTTTTCTTATGATTTCCTTTATCTTTTTAAGAGCCCCATCATAATCGTACAAATCATTTGCACTCTTCTTTGCTTCCTCTGTAAGGTTGAACAGAGAAAAGCGCAGTTCTTTCTCTATTTGACAGGCATCGTAAAGGGACAGGGACTGCGGCAAATCACCCGATTCTCTGTCTTTCCACTCTGCCCATAAATCCTCTATAGTCCCGGCAACACGCCGGACTTCCGCAAGCGCATCCAAGAGGCGGTCACCTTCGTTCCTTAACAATTCATCCAAGGCTTCTACTGCGGTATCACCGAGGAAATCATTGACATCTTCGTCAAGGCGCAAGTCGGTCTCTTCTTCCCAAAAACGTACGTATCCCCCGGATGCATAAGATATTGTCACAATTGCCGCTTCAGAAAGCCCGGTATACTCAACTGCAGCACGAAGAGTAGGACTTTTCCTTTCCGTATCAGACATCCCCAGCAGATAGTCAGCGGAAACATCCAAGGCTTTACAGATGGCAGCAAGGCGTGTCGTATCGGGCTTGCTTTGACCCTGCATATACTGGGAAATGCTCTGTCGCTGAATCACGCAGGACTGTTCCGTGATTTTGGCAGCAAGTGACGTCTGATTCTCTCGGCGTTTCTTCATGATTTCCCTCAGGCGTGTGGCAAACACATCTCCCTCCGTCTGATAGGGTAATTCTTTCTTTCTTGGCATGCTTTTCCCTCCGATTGTTCGTTCCTGTTGCGTTTTTAATTTTGCCCGCAATTATAGTTGACAGTTATTATTTTTGCGTTTATTATTTTCCCCGCAAGAAATCATACTCTTCGACGTGGTACATGTCAAGGAGAAAGTTCAGTTAGGAGGACAACATGGAAAAACTGACAGAAGAAGCAAAAGAGGCAAAACGCGAGTATTACCGGGCTTATCGTGCAAAAAACCGAGATAAGATGCGCGAAGCAAACCGGCGATATTGGGAGCGTAAGGCAGCTAAGAAAAAGGAGGAGGAGGAGGAAGAGGAATGTCAAACTACAGAACCATCCGTGAAGTAGCAAGAACCGGCCTGCTGGCGGAGTATCATCTGCGCACTATGTACCACCAGGGCAGATTGCCCGGCATTCAGACCGGAAGGAAGTTTCTTGTGAACGTGGACCTGCTGCAGGAGCAGCTGGAGCAGGAATCCAGGGCTGCGGTCACCGGCATCCACCGCGAAGACGGATAATGGAGGGCCGCATCATGGGAAATGAAAAAACTGCCGTCCCGGCGTTGCAGCACCGGGACGGCAAACAAGAAACGGAAACGGCGCGGGGGCGGCGTTCGCGTTCTTACGACTATTCTACACAAAAAGGCCGGGAAGGTCAATCGGTACGCCGGGAATATTATAAAGCCGTCAAAGAGCTGGTTCCAGTACCGGAGGCGGCGAGGTATTACGGCTTTATAGCGAACCGGGCAGGCTTTATCTCTTGCCCGTTTCATGCGGATCGGACACCCAGCCTGAAGCTCCACCCTGCCAGCTGGAAATGCTTTAGCTGCAGTGAGGGCGGCAGCGTGATCGATTTCGTTGTAAAGCTGTTCAGCCTTTCCCCGTCGGATGCCATTCGCAAACTCAATGATGAATTCGCCCTGGGCTTACCGCTTGCCGCGCCGATGACGGGCGAGGAACGGCTGCGGGCGCAGAATGAGGCGGACCGGCGGCAATTCGTCCGCCAGTCGGAGCATGAGTTTGAAGAATGGAAGGATCGGCTGCTTCGGCGGCTGGCACTATGCCTTCGGATCGCGGATGATGCTGCCAAAGCGGCCCCCGACAACCTTTATGAGGAGGAAGCGCTTGCCCTACGCTGGGCTCCATTCTTGACGGACACCTGGGAGTCACTCGTATATGGGGCAATTGAGCCGCAGATAAAGGTCTTCTGTGACCGAAAGGGGGTCGATGAGCTATGCTGCAGGGTTTTGAAGCCTACGCTGACCAGGTTCATGCAGAACTGACGGCAGACGCTTTCCTGAACTGCTTCAAGCCGCTTGACCGCTTTGTGGAGCAGGAGGCGGAGTGGATCGTGCCGGGTTGGATGCCGGCGGAGCAGATCACGCTGCTGGCAGCCGACGGAGGGATCGGAAAGACTTCCATCTGGATTGATCTGCTGTCTTCGCTCAGCAGCGGGAGGCCATGCATGCTTGATCCTCCGGATATGGAACGAAGTCCGATGCCGGTTGCCTTTTGCACCACCGAAGACAGTGTTGCCAAAAAGCTGAAACGAAAGCTTCGCGAAGCCGGAGCCAATGAAGCGAACATCATCACGATGGATGCGGCGGGCGATAAGGACGGAGTTCTTCGGGGTTTTAAATTCGGCTCTCAGAAGATGGAGCAATTCGTGAGGCACTTTCGCCCGAAGGTATGCGTGTTCGATCCGGTTCAGGGTTTCATTCCGCCGGATATCAACATGGGCAGCCGAAACGCCATGCGGGATTGCATGGCTCGGCTGATTCCACTGGGCGAAGAAGTCGGTACAGCTTTCCTCGTGATCTGTCATACAAACAAGCGCAAAGGAGCATCCGGGCGTGATCGGATCGCTGACAGTGCCGATCTTTGGGATATCTCCCGCTCCGTCTGGATGGCGGGTTACACAGAAGATCAGGGCATCCGATACCTTTCAAACGAGAAGAACAACTACTTCAGTCTTCAGGAGACCCGACTGTTTCGGATCGGCGATTCCGGACGGATTCAGGTCACCGGAACCAGTTATAAGCGGGATCGGGAATTCATGGCGGATTATGCTGCGAACACATCGAAGCCAAAACGCGAGGAATGCAAGGATTGGATCGTCAACAAACTGTCGGACTGTGGGCAAATGAATATCTGCGACCTGGACAAGGCGGTTGCCGAAGCCGGGTATTCAGCCAGCACGCTTCGCCGAGCAAAGAACGAACTTACAGCCACCGGAATGGTCAAGGTGGAAAATGGCGGTTTCGGGGACACAAAGGTCTGGCGCATTTATCTTGCGTCGCCGTTTGATTGAGGGAAATGAGCGAATAAGCGGGAAAAGCCTTGCAACTCAAGGGTTCAGCTTACTCGTCATGGTGGACGAATAAAGGGAGGTTCACACTCATGTCTCCCCTTTATTCGTCCATCTGGTCAAGTAAAACAGAGCCTTGAAATACAAGGGGCTACGCCTTTATTCGCTCAAATCGAAGTCTCACACCAACTATCGTATAGGAAACGCACTTCCCCAGCTTGCAAAGGCGGTTGCGCGCGGTGAGAATAACTTCCAGGTGCTCCGCCATAGCTGAGGCGGCTTCGATGTCCAGGAAGATGGTGTGTGGTTTTTCCATTAGGGCGGTCAGCCTAACGCCTGCCAATATCTCCCGTTTCTCAGTCAAAACAGGCTAAAAACACATACCAGTTTTCACCTTGAAAAGCGATCGGTTTTTTATATAGATTCCGTCTCTTTTCCCTGACTTGAAGATGAGAGCGCGAAAACTGATATACCGCAGAAACGCCGCAAGTGACCGGGTGTATTTGATCGGGGCAGCGATAGAGCATTTTTGCTCTGTTCCTGGCAGCCAGCTTGGGCAGCCAAATCAGCCTTCGCATCGGTGCAGATTTAGGACAAACAAAGCGTTCACATCTGAAATTATCAAGGGGGTTACACAATGAGCAATTCTTACATGGCCGCCATGCGGCAGACGGCAGCCGACTATTGCAGCCTGGGTAATGACCTTTACCGGGTCGCCGGAACGCTGGAAGCAAGCGATTGGTATAATCCGCGGGGGGAACTTTATAAGCTGGTCTGCCGGGCGGAAGTGGACACGGTCCAGCTGCGGGAACTGGCTGCCCGAACGGACAGAAGCACGATCGCACAGTTCTACGAGGAAGTTGCTGGAGCGCTGAATATCGAGATCCGGGAATATCGCGACTGGCTCAGGATCTCCCTTCCGGCGATCCTGCCGAAGCGCGGTCGGAGCTACGCGCAGGATTTTCTGATTGCGCCTATGCGTCAAGCCTTGGTTACGTTCCTCAGAAAGAATCCCAGGGAACGGATGAAGCAAAGCACGGTCTGCATCATCCATCAGTACGACGGGTCGAAGAGTCCGCGGCGGGTCCGCGATTACGACAATATCGAAACCAAACGGTATCTGGACGTGATCGAGGCGCTGTTCCTGTCGAATGACAGCGGACTCAGCATCTCGGTTTTCCAGTGTACGGAACTAGGCGACGCAGATGCCACGGTTTTCTATCTGATGACGCCGGAAACGCTCCCGAAATGGCTCACGAATCGGGCTGACGACGAAACCAGCTTCCCTGAAAAGGAAAGAAACGGCGAAGCCGATCAGCCGGGTGAAAACGATGATCGGGAAGCAGCAGGCCAGCCTAATCAGCCGGAGGGCGTGTAGCCTTGGGACCAATACAAGAGCATCAGTGTAGAGGAGATATTCTCATGACACAGAAAGTTGACAGGCTGTTGGATCTGCTGATCCTTGTGGGGTATTCCGTCGCGTTTCCCGTCAAGCTGGCAAAGAGGATCAGCGGTCATGAGCAGTATGACCGCTATGTAATGTACCGGGCGATCCGGGAGGGATATGTACACCTTATGCGGAAGGAAGGAAAGCGGCAGGTGATCCGTTCTCTGATGCTGACGGAAAAAGGCGAGGACTACATCGCCACTCGGGACTCCGAAGCGTTCGCGATGATCTGGGGCCGCATGGGCATGGCGCCGCAGATATTCCCATCGAGGGAAGCCAAAGTGCTGAGGCTTCACGCTATTGCGACGGGACTGGTCATGGCGAGGGCAGCTGGAGCGGTGATCTCATCCCTGGAGAAACCTTCTCTTTTGCTTATGTCCCGCGGCTTAATGAATCCTCCGGTCGATGAAGAGAAAGCGTATTATTACGCTCCCTTCGAGCTGCAGGCAGCCTTTGAGGAGCTGGACGACAGGGTCGAATCAAAGACCTCGCGGCTCATCGGAGTCCTCGTGCGGAAAAACCGCTGCTTCTGCATGTACTTCGCCGGGAATAAACGCATCTTCTGGCAGCGGCTCTCTGAGGAAAACCACGCCGTCGGCATCAGGGGGCTTCTGCAAGCCAGAGGGTTCCGGATCGACACTATCACGCAAATCGTCATCGGGAATCGGATGAGCGTGGCGGAAAAGCTATGCCGCAGTCCCCGCCTGAAGGGGGACAAGTACTTCGTCGTCTCCGATTTCTTTGAAAACTGCTTCTTTGTGACCAACGATGCTGCGGGGGATCGACTGCTCCCCATGATCATCCAGCCACTAAGCTTTCTGGATTTTGACCGGCAAGCCCTGGCGTCCTATCTGCCGCCGAGGACCGTTGAGCGCATATCCGACGCGGAGGAAGCGCACACGGGCCGGCCGGTGATTCTCAATCACAGTTGCGATCTGCTGCTCCTTGAGCAGCTCCGGCAGCAGCGCCATGGTTTTCAAAAAAAGCCCATCGTGCTTTGCCTCGACTACCAGCGTGAAGCCATGGAAAGCATTCTGCAGGACACAGCGGAGGTCCGTACTATTGTTGGCGAAGAAGATCAAAAATGAATTGGCGGAGTTGGAGAAGGTGCGCGAATGATTTTCCGCGCACCTTTTCCCCATGTATTATTCTCTGTCTGGTATAACGCCGGGATCTATGGTATGCAGCCGGCGTGCCTGCCGGGAACCTTTACACTCTAAAGAACACGGCCGCATAGCGGAGCAGGCCGACTCTTTTTCGGCACAGGGAAGGCAGGCGCCGGCAAAGTTCGATATATTGGGTGCGCTCCTCCTCATCCGGCGTCAGGCCGCCGTAGAAAACGTGCTCAAACACTCTGGTAAGCTCGGCAAAATCAAAATTGTCACCGAGAAACTGTTGTATTCCAGCGCCGAAGCGCTCGCAATATTCCATAGGCGAAGCCGCGTTCAACGGCGGCAGTCCGCACTGCTCCATGGCGCTCAGGATCGTTGGATACAGCGCCGTCACCTGATTCCTGGCAGACATGTTCAGAATCCGGGAAAGCCTCCTGCGCCGCAGGGCCAGGCGTCCCAGGATAGCCGCCAAGATTGCCAGCGCGGCAAGAGCGGCGGCACAAAGCCATGTTCTGCTTCTTGACAAGTAGCGGATCGCGTCTGCGGCGACGGGAGACTGGGAAGACTCCGGCCCGGCGTCCCCGCCGTCTTCTTTCGGCGCTTCGGACGGCAAGGGAGCTTCCTTCTGTTCGCCGCTCAAATCGGCGAGCAGATCGCTGTCAACAACCTCGTCCGTACGCTTGTCGGGGTCCGGCAGCGAAATGGTCGTCGCAACGCCCAGCTTTTCCAGGAGCGGCAGCCTTTGCAGCTCCGTCCTGAGCAGGACCTCATAAGACGGCGGGGAAAGCGGCTTCACGACGGCAAAATAGGCGCCGACGGCCAGCAGCAGGGCCAGGACGCAGGCCGCGATGCTCACGAGAGCGTGGGCAGAGAAAGCCGCCCGGCGTGTCGAAGAACCCAGCATATTTCCGCGGTATATCCGGCTGAGGGCGAGGCAGCCCGACGAAAGCAGGAACAGGATCAGCAGCGCCGGATGACTGCCATACTGAAAGAGCATTTCGCCGGTAATGACCACCACGCCGAGAGGCAGCGCCAGCAGCGCCCCGATCCGCGTCCGTGACAGAAAGAACACCGCTATACAGGCGCAGCAGACGACCACGGCATACAGCGAGGTTTCACCCGCGCCTCGGCGCAGCTCCAGCGCAGCGCAGCCGACGGCAAGCACAAGGGCACCGACGCCTGCAGCTGCGGTCTTTTTTGAGTAGGAAAACCCATAGGCAAGGATATTCAGCACAAGGCAGACCAGCAGTGCCGGAAAAAACCGGCCCTCCAGCTCCTGCGGGATCCGAAACCCTTCCGAAAGGCAGACGCCGACGCAGGCCGAAGCCAGCGCGGAAAAGGCAAGCTCCCAGACGCTCCGGCGCAGATGCCTTAAGAAGCTCACAATACCGCGCTCCTTTCGATCTCGTCCGCCGACTGTATGAGATACATTTCAATGTCTGCTGCGCGCAAGGTCCGGATCGCCTTGTCCGCCGCGTTTATCTCCGGCGCGCCATACGGCCTGACATAAAAGAGGATGACCGACTTCATCCGCCTCTTCAGCTCCATCATCTGCTTCGCGGCGTATTCACTGAGTGCGGACGTACATACGGCGATGTTGGATGCGGTATAACGGCGTGTACATTCCAGCTGAAACATGCGTTCCAGCGCCTCGCAGCCACCCTCCGGCTTCGGGCCGGACAGGAGCGACACGAGTTCTGCCGCGCTCTGCAGAGGCTTGCGTCTGATTTCCCCGGTGCCGTCCTCATACAGAAGCTCCGCGTCCATGCCGAGACTCCGTGCGAACATTCCCAGGGAAGCGCAGCATTCGGCTACGCCGTCATACGCCACCATCGCCGTTTCCGCGTCATACCCCGGCATCGCTGAGCATGGGATCACCGTCAGGCTGTTGTTGCCGTAGCTTTCCAGCAGCTTGGTCATGGTATGCCCGCTGTGGGAGGACAGGTTCCAATGGATCAGCTTGATGGGATCGCCGATGGCGTACTCCCTTACGCCGGAATAATCGACGCTGTCTGCGGCAGACACGCGATTGGCGAATACGCTTTCGCTGCGCACGGTTTCCGACAGCGTCAGGCGGCCCAGCGCATGGCTCCTGGGCGCCACCGTCACGGTTTTCGCGTAAGACAGCTCCCGCTCAAAGGAAACGACGCCCAGCAGGCCCTCCGTACACAGTGAGCGCAGGCCAACGGTATACTGCCCCACATGATCCAGGGAAACATCGAAGCCGAATTCCCGGCTTTCTCCGGGCGACAGGGTAAAGCGCAGGCCCTCCGTCGTCCGAATGCCGCCGAATGCATCCGTCGTGTAGAATTCCGCACGGCAGCAGGGGCAGACGAGCCGGGACGGGTTCGTGATCCTCAGGGATACGGGTACGCTCTCTCCCCTGAGACAGCTTTCCTCTCCGCCGAGTCCTTTGCAGGCCAACCGCCGCGAAAGGATGCACTCATAAACCAGCGAGACCACGCAGAGGAACAGAAGGAAAAGGACGCCCAGATAGCCCGGCAGGGTGTTTATCACCGCGGCGGGCACGGCGCACAGTACGAACACCGCAGCCAGAAGCGCCGCCCTTTTCGGCGACACGACGATGTGCCTGCTCCTCATTTGCTCCTGCCGATGGGGACGGCCACGCTGCCGAGGACGGACGCGATCACATCCTTTTCCGAACGCCGGGCGATCTTTGCCTCGTGATTGAGCAGGAGCCGGTGGGCCAGGACGTGGGGCGCGAGGTACTTGACGTCTTCCGGGAGGACATATCCCCTGCCCCGATACAGGGCATACGCCCTACAGGCGTTCACCAGGGCAATGGTCCCCCGGGGGCTGCTGCCCAGGAGAAGGTCCGGATGCGTCCTTGTGGCGTTCACGATGGAAACGATATAGCCTGCCAGCTCTTTGGAAACATACACCTTCTCCGCAGCCTCCCGCACGGCCAGCACCGTTTTCCCGTCGGTCACGGGCCTGAGTTCGCTGCGGGCCTTTTTTACCTCAAAGGCCACCCTGATTTCCTCCTCCGGCGATGGATAACCGAGAGAGAGCTTCATAAGGAATCGGTCGATCTGCGCCTCGGGGAGCGGGTAAGTCCCGAAGGAATCGACGGGATTCTGGGTCGCCAGGACCATGAAAGGCTCCTCTAAACGGTAGGTCCGGGAATCGACGGTGACCTGCTTTTCCTCCATCGCTTCCAAAAGGCTCGCCTGGGTCTTTGCCGACGCGCGGTTGATCTCGTCGGCCAGCACGATGCTGCTCATGACCGCGCCGGGGCGGAACTCGAACTCCCCCGTCTTCTGATTGTAGACAGAGAAGCCGGTGACGTCCGACGGCATGATATCGGGGGTGAACTGGATCCGCTTCGATGGGCATGAAATCGTGCGCGCCAGCGCCGAAACAAGGCTCGTCTTGCCCACGCCGGGCACATCCTCGATCAGCACATGGCCCCCGCAGATCAGCGCCGTGACCACCAGCTCCACGACGGGCCGTTT
>Ga0310786_10013036_pt1 | contig 10261 bp, 4 predicted proteins | sample AusTroGonzalo_MG_FD_203881 | JGI IMG/M metagenome (GOLD analysis project Ga0310786, IMG submission 203881) | Bovine rumen microbial communities from tropical cattle in Woodstock, Queensland, Australia - Gonzalo_03 (v2) (version 2) | ecosystem: Host-associated > Mammals > Digestive system >... | reverse complement strand
CGTGAAACTTAAAGTTGACGGCGTAGAGACCGAGTTCGAGGCCGGCAAGACCTACACCATCAAGAAGGGCCAGAGCGTATGCTACACCCCGTATATCTATCACACCTTCTGGGCCGAGGGCGCAACCTGCCTGATCGGTGAGGTGTCGATGGTAAACGACGATGCAGCCGACAACCGCTTCTGGGAGCCCATCGGCCGCTTCCCCGAAATCGAGGAGGACGAACCCGCTGAGGCACTCCTCTGCACCGAATATCCGGAACTGTAATTTTTATTATCGAAAAATGGCAAAACGTGCAGTCATGTACGGCGGCGGCAACATCGGCCGCGGATTCATCGGGGCGCTCCTGAGCCGTTCCGGTTATGAAGTAACGTTTGTGGATGTGGCACTCCCGGTGGTGGAGGAGCTGCAGAGCCGCCGATGCTACCCGCTGAGAATCGTCTCCAGCGAAGGCAACACCGACCTTACGATAGAGAATGTGACCGCGGTGAACGGCAACGACACTGCCGCCGTGGCAGAGGCTATCGCGCACTGCGAGATTATGGCCACCGCCGTTGGCGCCCGCATCCTCAAGTTCATCGTCCCCAACATCGTGGCGGGTCTCCGTCAGCGCTGGGCAGAGGGTGGCAAACCGCTCAACATCATCATCTGCGAAAACCTGAACGATGCCAACAAGATTATCGAGGGAATGATAAAGGAGCAGCTCACCGCCGAGGAATGCGCCAAATTCGACGCCACCGTCGGGCTGGTGGAGGCTTCCATCGGCCGTATGGTGCCGGTACAGACCGACGCTATGAAAGATGGCGAGCCGCTGCGCGTGTGCGTAGAGAGCTACGGCTTCCTGCCGGTGGACAAGGCTGCCTTCAAAGGTGAGATTCCTCAGATAGAGGGTATGGTGCCGTTTGAGCCGTTCGACTTCTTTATCAAGCGCAAGCTCTTCATCCACAATATGGGCCACGCCACCACCGCCTACCTTGGCGGTCTGCTGGGCGACGAGTTCGTATGGCAGGCAATCGGCAACCCCACCATACGCCTGATTGCCCAGAACGCGATGACAGAGAGTGCGATGGCCCTGAGCCGCCACTACAACGTGCCGCTGGAGGGCATCCTGCTACACATCACCGACTTGCTTGGCCGCTTTGCCAATGTGGCGCTGGGCGATACCTGCGCCCGCGTGGGTGGCGACCCCGCCCGCAAGCTTAGCCCCGCCGACCGTATGATAGGCTCGTCGCTGCTGGCGCTGCAGGAGGGCATCACCCCGGCCTATATCGCCGTGGGTGCCGCCGCCGGCATCAAGCGCTATCTGGACGAGGCCGGTGAGCCGCAGAGCCTTGCTGCTGCAGAGAAAGTGCTTGCAGAAGTCAGCCAGCTGAGCGCCGACGCACCTCTGGTCAAGCTCATACTGCCGTACTACAAGATGATAATTGACGGCTGCTCACTGGACGACCTGCTGAGGGCCGCCGATGCCGCCAAGAAGGCCTCGATGGAGAAGGTAATCTAAAACCGCTCCCGGAAAAAGAAACAACCGATGAAACGCGCGTGTCTCATACTGTTGATGCTCCTCGCAGCCGCCTGCGCCAAGCCGGACTATACCGCCTTGGTAAACGTGTTTGCGGGTACCGACGGTGCGGGACACTGCCACCCCTGCGCTGCGCTGCCGTTCGGTGCGCTGCAGCCGGGCCCCCAGACCGGCAACTACGGCTGGGACTATTGCGGCGGTTACCAGTGGCGCGACACCATAATCCAGGGCTTCTCCCAGAACCGCATCGACGGCACCGGCAGCAGCGAGCTGGGCGACCTGCTGATGATGCCTTTCACAGGCGAGGCAGTCCGTGAGAGTTATTCCAGCCGGTTTGACAAGGCCACCGAGACGGCGACTCCCGGCTACTACAGCTGCGACCTCACCGACCACGGCATCAAAGCCGAGATGACCTGCACTCCGCACGTGGCCATCCACAGATATACCCCTCAGAACGGTGAGCCGGTTAAGCTGATGCTGGACCTCCAGAGCGCCCAGATTGGCAGCCTCAAGAGGATGTACAACCGCGTGGTGGACTGCGACGTGGACTATTCCGACCCGCTGAGGGTGGTTGGCTATACCCACTCCAAGGCCTGGAACGACCGCACCATCTATTATGAGATAACCTTCAACCGCCCCTACACGCTGGCTGCAGAACTGCCGCTGCGCGATTCTGCAGAGAAATACCACCGCACGGTGCTGGACTTTGGCGAAAGTACCGAGCCGCTGATGGTGAAGGCCTCCATCTCCATAGAGAATACCGTCGGCGCGCATCTCAACATAGAGAGGGAACTTCCCGGCTGGGAGTTCGACGAAGTACGCACGGCCGCCAAGGATGCCTGGAACGAGCATCTGGGGCGAATCGAGGTGGAGGGTACTCCAGAGCAGAAGCGCATTTTCTACACCTCGATGTATCATTTGATGATGCATCCCAACAACATCGCCGATGCCCGGCAGAAGCCGTTCTACTCCACACTTTCGCTGTGGGACACTTTCCGTGCCGCGCATCCGCTGTTTACCATCATCGCCCCGGAGATTGTGACGGGCGTGGTGAACTCCTTCCTGCGCTACTACGACGCGCAGGGATTTCTCCCCATATGGACCCTTTGCGGTACCGACAACTATGGTATGATAGGCAACCACAGCGTGCCGGTGATTGTGGATGCCTGGCAGAAGGGGTTCGAGGGGCTGGATACCGACAGGCTTTACGCCGCAATCAAACGATCCTTAACCGAAAATCATATAAAGTACGACTGGGCAGCATACGACGCTTGCGGCTATCTGCCCAACGACGTAGCGCTGGTAGAGAGCGTTTCCCGCACCTTGGAGTGCGGCTTTGACGACTGGTGCGCCGCGCAGATGGCAAAGGGGCTGGGTTATGAAGATGACGCAGCTTTCTTTGCCAAACGTGCCGGCTACTGGCACAACGTATTCGACCCCGAGACCCGCCTGATGCGCGCCCGCAACAGCGCAGGGGAGTGGGAGACCCCGTTCGACCCCTTCCACGTGGCCCACTGGAAAACCGGCGGAGCCTACACCGAGGGCAACGCCTGGCAGTATACCTGGCACGTGCTTCAGGATCCGGAAGGACTTATGGAGGCGATGGGCGGCCGCGAGGCCTTTGTGGCCCGTCTCGACAGCCTGTTTACCCTGCACGGCGACTTTGGCAGCGGCGAGAGCGTGGACGTTAGCGGCCTGATTGGCCAGTACGCCCACGGCAACGAGCCCAGCCACCATATCATCTACCTCTATTCGCTGGCCGGCGAACCTGACAAGGCGGCCGACCTTATCCGCGAGGTCTGGACATCCCAGTACAAGGATGGCCCCGATGGCCTATCCGGCAACGACGACTGCGGCCAGATGAGTGCCTGGTACATATTCTCTGCCCTCGGATTCTATCCCGTGAACCCCGCCAGCGGCGAATATGTAATCGGTGCCCCGCAACTTGAAAAGATGACAATCCACCTTCCCGGCGGAAAGACTTTCACCGTGAAGGCAAACGATATATCAGCAACAAACCACCGTGTGGCCTCTGTAACACTCAACGGGCATCCGCTGGAAGTACCGGCGATTTCCCACAAGGATATTATGGCGGGTGGCACGCTTGAATTCACTATGCGGCAATGAGAAAAATGATGACCATCCTCGCGGCCGTAATGATAAGCCTCAGCGCTGCGGCCGGCAACGGAAAATACGTGAATATGTTTATGGGCACCGCGGGTGACCACGGTCAGGTGAGCCCTGCCGCACAGGTCCCCTTTGGCCTGGCCAGCGTCTGCCCCGACTGCATAGTGAAGGACCGCCACGCCGGCTATGACTATGACGTACCGCAAATCAGCGGCATCTCGGTGACACGTATGAGCGGCACCGGCGGCGACGGCACCGGCGGCAACCTGCGCATCCTCCCGGCTCTTCCCGGCACACCGGTATCCATAGTGAAGGGTACTGAGAAGGCCGCCCCCGGTTATTACGAGGCTAAGCTCGATAACGGGGTCAAGGTGGCTCTCACCGCCACAAAGCACTGCGCCGTGGAGCATTACAAGTTCCCGGCAGGGGCAGACAAGGTGCTCTACGTAGATTTCAACTCGGCTATAGACCCCCGCCGCAGCGAGTGCGAGTTCAGTGTAGAAGAGAGTGGCATCAGCGGCTGGGTGCAGACCTCCACCGTTTGCAATTTTGGCGAGTATAAGCTGTATTTCTACCTGATAGCCAGCAAGCCGTTCACCGTGGAATCCTCCGACGGCAAAACCGCTGTGTTGAGGTTCAGCCCCGGAGTCCGCAAGGTGGAGGTCCGTATAGGCCTCTCTTCAATAGATTTTGAGAGTGCCAAGTCGGAGCTGAGGGTCATATCGGACCATGACTTCTCCGAATTGACCCAGAAGGCTCAGGAGGCCTGGGAAGGTGTCCTGGGCAAGGTGGATGTAAAGGGCGGCAGCGACGAGCAGCGCACCCTGTTCTACACCAGCCTCTACCGCGTCTATCTGAGTCCGTTTGATGCCACCTCCCGCAGACGCAATCAGTACCGCAGGGCGGACGGCTCTATCCACCGGACTTTCCACGGCACCTTCTACAGCGGCTGGAGTATGTGGGATACCTATCGTACCAAGTTCCCGATGCTGGCGCTGCTCTCCCCTAAGGAGATGCGAGACATATGCTTCTCTCTCACTGAGTTGTACAAGGCGGGCAAGCGCAACTGGGCTACGATGGACGAGCCGGTGCCCACCGTCCGCACGGAGCACAGCCAGGTGACCCTGTTGGACGCCTGGGTAAAGGGCATCCGTGATTTTGATCTCGCTTCTGCATTTAATTATATGAAGGCTGAGGCAGATGCTGGCCGCGTTCCCGGCGCCCGTGACGGCCTGCTGCGCAACTCGCCCGACCAGAAGATGGAGACGGTGTATGACCTATGGGCGATGAGCCGGATAGCTTCCGAAATCGGCAATGAACAGGCCAAGAAAAGATATATGGCCGAGGCCGACAGCCTGTTTGAGGCAACTTGGAAAAAGGAGTTTATGAACATAGACGACACCTACACTCTGATGCGCGGCAACGGTCTCTATCAGGGGACCCGCTGGCAGTACCGATGGGCGGTGCCTGTCTATTGCGACGTGATGTCGGAGTGGGTGGGGCAGGAGACCCTTGCTGCCCAGCTGGAGGAGTTCTTCTCCCGCCACCTGTTCAACCAGGGCAACGAGCCCGACATCCAGACGCCGTTTATGTTCCACCTGTTTGGCGAGCCTTTCAAGACCGACTCGCTGGTACACGCCCTGCTGACCGACGATAATATGAAGCACATCTACGGCGGCAATGCTGAATTCCCCGAGCCGTATGTGGGCCGGGCCTTCCGCAACACCACCGACGGTTACGCCCCCGAGATGGACGAGGATGACGGCACTATGAGCGCCTGGTATATGTTTGCCCAGATGGGGCTGTATCCCACCTGCCCCGGCGTGCCGGAGTATGTGGTGTTCTCTCCCGTCTTCAACGAGATAACCCTCCACCTTGGGTGGCACGATGTGAAGATAGAGCGCCGCTGCGCTCCCGGCAAGATGCGCCGCGCGTATGCCGACGGCGAGCCGCTGTACGATTTTACGATAACCCACGAGCAGCTCTGCACTGCAAACAAAATAGTAATTGAGTAGTAAAAAGATATGAAAAGAACCGCTGTAATACTTGCCGTACTGGCACTGCTGATGCCCGCTGTGGCCTCGGCCGGGGACGATTTCTCTCCGGTGGACCAGGTGAGCACCCTGGTGGGCACGATGTCCCATCACTCCTTCTCCCAGGGGAATACCTATCCGGCCATCGGCCGTCCGTGGGGTACCCATCTCTGGACGCCCCAGACAGCGGCCAACAATGATACCTGGACCTATACCTATACCGCCAACAAGATCCGCGGCATCAAGATGACCCATCAGCCCAGCCCCTGGGTGGGTGATTACGGCCAGTTCTGCCTGATGCCGGTGACCACCGGCCCGGTTGTGAAAGACGACGAGCGCGCCAGCTGGTTTACCCACAAGGCCGAGGTGGCGACTCCGTATTATTACAGCGTATATCTTGCAGAACACGATGCCACCCTGGAACTTACGCCTACTATGAGGGCAGCCAGGGTCCGCATAACCTATCCCCAGAAGGAGCAGTCCTATCTGGTGGTGGACGCCTACGAGAAGGGCCCTGCCGGCGGCAGCGAAATCCGCATAGAGGGCAATCGCATCTACGGTATCAGCCGCAAAATCCACAATCAGAGCCTTAATAAGGCCAATCAGCTGTGGTTTGTGATAGAGAGCGACACCCCGTTCCAGACGGCTGAGGTCAAAATGCCGGAGGATGGCCACGCCATAGCCCTGGTCGGTTTCAAGACCGCCGAGGGCCAGCAGGTCAACCTCAAGGCTGCGGCATCGTTCATCAGCCCGGAGCAGGCAGAGCAGAACCTTAAGGAGCTGGACGGCAAGGATTTCGAGGCCGTAAAGGCAGAAGGCAATGCAGAGTGGAACCGTGAGTTGGGCCGCATCCGCATAGAGGGTGGCACTCCCGACGAGCAGAAGACTTTCTACAGCTGCCTCTACCGCAGCCTGCTGTTCCCCCACGACCTTTCAGAAATTACCGCCGACGGCCGCAGGGTGCACAAGAGTCCCCACGACGGTAAGGTGCACGACGGCTACCTGTTTACCGACACCGGCTTCTGGGATACCTTCCGCTGCCTTTTTGGCCTGATAGACCTGGTTTGGCCCGAGCAGGCCGCCAAGATACAGGAGTCGCTGGTGAACCACTATCTGGAGAGCGGCTTCCTGCCCGAATGGTGCAGCCCCGGCCACTGCCCCACCTGTATGATAGGCAACAACAGCGCCAGCGTGGTGTCCGAGGCCTATATCAAGGGCCTGCGCGGCTACGACATAGAAAAGCTCTGGGAAGCGCTCAAGCACGGAGCCCACGCCGCCCTGGAAAAGACCACCGCCACCGGCCGCCTCGGCTGGGAGGAATATGATGCGCTGGGCTATGTCCCGTGCGACATCGGCATCCGCGAGAGTGCCGCCCGCACGCTGGAATACGCCTACGACGACTGGGCCATCTGGAACCTGGGCAAGGCCCTTGGCAAGGGTGAGGAGGAGCTTGCCCCCTACGCCAAGGCCTGCCAGAACTACCGCAACCTTTACCGGGAGAAGGTGGGTATGATGAGCGGCCGCAAGAAGGACGGCAGCTGGCCGGAGCCCTTCAACCCCTACAAGTGGGGTGGCGATTTCACCGAGGGCAACGCCCTGCAATATACCTGGAGCGTGTTCCACGACCCTGCCGGCCTGGCAGAAATTATGGGAGGATGGGAAAAGTTTGCCGGCAATCTGGACGCCCTCTTTGAGCTGCCACCCCTCTACGACGACAGCTACTACGGCTTCACCATCCACGAAATTCGCGAGATGCAGGTTATGAATATGGGCAATTACGCCCACGGCAACCAGCCTGCACAGCACGTGATATACCTCTACGACTGGTGCGCTCAGCCCTGGAAGACTCAGGCACGCGTGCGCGACGCTATGAAAAAGCTCTATCATTCCGGTCCCGACGGCTACTGCGGCGACGAGGACAACGGCCAGACCTCGGCCTGGTACATCTTCTCCGCCCTGGGCTTCTACCCTGTTTGCCCCGCCTCCGGCGAGTATGCGTTGGGCTCTCCGCTCTTCGACAAGGCCACCATCACCACCGAGAACGGCAAGAAGATAGAAATCAACGCCAAAGGCAACGGAGCTGAGAATGTCTATGTGGACAGCTTCAAATTCAATGGCAAGAACCATACGGCAAACTTCATCACACACGATAAGTTGTCCAAGGGAGCAAAGCTGGTCTTCAAGATGTCTGCCCAGCCCAACACCGGACGCGGCACCAAGCCGGCCGACCGCCCGTATTCCTTCAGCGAAAACAAATAACCAATCAATATACCAATGAAAGTACTAAGAACAATCATCCCGATCCTGCTGTCGTTGCTGCTTGCGACGACGGTGGCAAGCGCGGCTAATGTGACCATTAGCGGCGTCGTGATTGACAACAACGGGGATCCGATTCCCGGAGTTGCGCTGGTGGGGCCTGGCAACACCCACGCCATCACGGACCTTGACGGAAAGTTCTCCCTGACGGTTTCCGAAGGAGCCGAAGTCAAGGTCACCTGCCTGGGCTTTCTCACCTACTCTTTCAAGGCCAAGAAAGGGTCCAAGATGACCATCACCCTGATGGAGGACCACGAGAGCCTTGAAGAGTCAGTCGTAGTGGGTTATGGTGTGCAGAAAAAGGCGGTCATCACCGGTTCGGTGACCAACGTAGCCGCCCGCTCCATCAACACCACCACAGCCAATGACCTGGTGACCAAGCTGCAGGGTAAGGTTTCCGGTCTTAACATCCGAAACAACACCTCCACTCCGGGTGCCTACGACCACAGCATCAACATCCGTGGTTTCGGCGGCCCGCTGTATGTGATTGACGGTATCAACCGCGACGGTACCGACTTCAACAAGCTCAACTCCGAGGATATCGAGAGCATCACTCTGCTGAAGGACGCCTCCGCCGCCATCTACGGTATCAACGCCGGTAACGGCGTTATCATCGTCACTACCAAGAGCGGCAGTAACCAGGGCAACACCCGCTTCCAGTTCAATGCCAATATGGGTATTTCCACCCCGACCGACCGAGTGAGGATGGCCAATGCCTATGAGTATTACTGGCTGCGCAACGCCGCCAACATCAATGCCGGTGACCCTGAGTTTATCTCCAGGGACGAACTGGAGGCCTGGAGGATTGCCTGCGAAACGGGCACCGACTACCAGACCTTCGGCAAGGACGGAGAAATCATCCATCACCAGAATACCGACTGGTATAAGGAGACCTGCAAGGACTACAGCGTGCGTCAGGAGTATTCCCTCTCTGCCGACGGCGGCACGAAGAACGTGAAATACTACTTCAACGTGAACTACTCCAACGACAACGGTCTGCTCAAGAGCGGTGACATCAACTACGACAAGTGGAGCTTCCGCAGCGTAGTTACCGCCAACCTGGCCAAAGACCTCACCCTGATGGCCAACGTGTCGGGTTATATGGATGACCGCTGGGATCCCGCGGCAGATATGTTCAACGTGTTCCGCGGTACCATCTGCCTTCTGCCCACCGGCAGCGTATATGCCAACCCTTACGTGGAGCCCTACAATGCATATCCTTACTATCACAGCGTAAAGGAGGGCCAGAGCTACAATGCCGTGGCACAGTCGTATATCGATGACTGTGGATACCACCACTATGTAAACAACGCCATCCAGAGCGTGTTCTCGCTCTCTTACAAGCCCGAGTGGCTCCCCGGCTTTGAGGCCAAGGGTACAGTATCTTTCGACAAGCGTTTTGCCCAGACCAAGATTCTGCGCAAGAACTGGAAGATGTATACCTACAACGAGCTCACCGGCACTGTTGCGGACGAGGACTGGAACCCCAACGTGCAGATCAAGAACAGCGACAACTACCTGCACGTCTACCACTATCTGGGCCAGTTGAACTACAACAGGGAATTTGACAAGCATCACATCGGCCTTTCTGCCGTTGCCGAGGCATCGGTGCGTGACAATGACTACAACAGCATAAACAAGTACTTCGACTTCTTTACCCAGGCCGAACTCGATTACGCGGGTGACAAGGACCAGACCACCGGAGGTAACGAAGACCACCAGCGCAAACTTGGCTTCATAGGCCGTGTCAATTATGATTACGCCAGCAAGTACCTGCTGGAGGCGGCTGTCCGCCGCGACGGCAGTTACCGTTACCATCCCGACGTACGCTGGGGTACTTTCCCGGTATTCTCTGCCGGTTGGCGTATCTCGGAAGAGAATTTCATCAAGAACAACGTCAAGTGGCTCAGCAACCTCAAGCTGCGTGCATCGTGGGGTATTATGGGTGAAGATGCCGGCACCGCATTCCAGTATATCAGCGGCTACGGCATCGGCGGTGGCGGCTGGTGGGAGTATGTACCCGGAAGCGTGTCCTATGGCGTGACCAGCCCCGCGCTGGTGAACGAGCACCTCTCCTGGCTCAAGTCCTACCTGGCCGATATAGGTCTGGATGTGGGTCTGTTCGACAACAAACTCTCTGTCACTGTGGATGTATTCCAGAAAGACAAGACCGGTCTGCTTGCAACCCGAAGCGTGGATCTGCCCAACACCTACGGTGCAGCCTTCCCGCAGGAGAACCTCAACAGCAACCGTACCAAGGGTATCGAG
>Ga0310786_10013034_pt1 | contig 10261 bp, 10 predicted proteins | sample AusTroGonzalo_MG_FD_203881 | JGI IMG/M metagenome (GOLD analysis project Ga0310786, IMG submission 203881) | Bovine rumen microbial communities from tropical cattle in Woodstock, Queensland, Australia - Gonzalo_03 (v2) (version 2) | ecosystem: Host-associated > Mammals > Digestive system >... | reverse complement strand
ATATGGATGTCCATCTCTTGTCTCCTCGTTTTACCCTCGTTTACGGTCTGGTTGTCCCGCCTGGATTCGAACCAGGACTAAGGGCATCAAAAACCCCTGTGCGGCCACTACACCACGGGACATTACCATGCGCGTATTATACCAAAATTCGTGGCCGAGCGGCGCGAATAAGGTTCAGAGGCCGGGGAGGCTGAGTTGGCCAGAGACGCACACCTTGCGCCCCTTCGAGAGGGTGCGGTCGGAAGTGTCGTAGACCACGAACTTGATGCCCTCGAAGCGGCGGGCGAGCTCGCCAACGATGTAGCGCGAGACCGACTTGACGTTGCCCTTGTCGTCGTCGGAGAAGCCGATCGACACCGGGCGGTTGAGGTTGCCGCTCCGGCGGAGCATGTGGAAGACGTGCTCCACGAAGTCGCGGATCGCGAACTCCTTGGCGAGCTCCGGCTGCGCGGCGGTCGGGGCGACGGCGAGCTTCTCCTGGTAGATGGGGTCCGCCGCCATGCGCTTGGCGAAGCCCTCGTAGGTGACGGCGGAGTAGCGGCACATCGAAAGGTAGTAGTCGAGCTCCTCGGCGTCGGTGCCGAGCTCGCCGTCGCCAACGCCGTCCAGCCACTGCCGGTAGCCGCGCAGCGAACTCATCATCTCCTCGCGCTCCTCGGGGGTGAGGACCTCGTCTATGAAGCACCTCACCGCGCGCTCGACGGCGGCGGGGGAGTGGCCGCGGGCGGTGACGATCGCGAAGATGCGCCCCTCGCGCAGGGTCTTGCGGAGCGCGTTGAAGCTGGGGCCGGGACGCTCGCCGGCGGCGATGCGCGCGAGCGCGGCGCGGGTGTCTTCGAGGAAGTTGTCGCGCTGCGGCGAGTCCTCGAAGTTGCGGAACGCCTCGCGCCACTTGCCGCCCGGGGCGCGGTAGTGCTCGGTGTCGGACCTCACCAGCGCGAAGGTGGCGGTGGAGAGCTCCACCGGGCGCCACGTGCCGTCGTCCTCGAGCCGCTCCATGCGGATCTTGGTGGGCATGTGGAGGATGTTGTCGTCCCAGTCGAAGATGTAGTACTTCAGGTCCCGGGTGGCGACCGACTCGTTGACGTATGGAACCGCGCGCATCACGCCCTGCCCTCCCCGGCCGGGATCATGTCCGCGCGGTGGACCGGCGACGAGAAGCGGCTGTGGGGCTGGCTGCGGTAGAGCGACCAGCTGTCGTTGAGCCAGAAGGAGATGCCGCACACCCACATCGCCGGCAGCAGCAGGCCGTGGTTGCCTGAGATCTCCGCCACGATCACCACCGCCGTCAGCGGGATGCGCACCGCCGAGGCGAGGAAGCCGGCCATGCCGACGAGCGCGAACGCCGCGGGCTGGATGCCGACCGAGGGCGGGAGCAGGCTGTGGAAGCAGAGGCCGACCGCGGCGCCGAGCGAGCCGCCGCAGACAATCGCCGGCGCGAAGACGCCGCCGGAGCCGCCGGAGCCGACGGTGAACGAGGTGGCCACCGCCTTCATCACGAAGAAGCAGAAGAAGCCGGCAGCGGAGAGCGGCACCGCGGCGCCGAAGTCGGACGCGAAGCCGGCAGAGAGGCAGGCGCGGATGAGCGGATAGCTGGTGCCGAGGATGCCGGGCACGAAGAAGCCGATCACGCCGGTCACGAGCCCGCCTAGCGCGACCTTGGCGAGTCCGGGCATGCGCGCGCGCTTGAACCAGGTCTCGGTGGCGCGGAAGAACATGATGTAGAACCGCGCCCCCAGCGCCACCACGAGCGCGAGGAAGAAGTAGGGGAAGAGCCTGAGGCCGGAGTCGTAGACGCACTCGCCGGGCATCGAAAAGAGCGGCGCCCAGCCGTAGAAGCAGGCGAAGACGGTGTAGGAGACAGCCGAGGCCACGAACGAAGGCACCATCGTCTCGTACTCGACGTCGCTCGAGGAGTAGAAGATCTCGCAGCCGAAGATCGCCCCGGCGAGCGGAGCCTGGAAGAGCGCGCCGATGCCGGCGGCAAGGCCTGCGGCCATCAGGATGCGCCGCGCGCGCGGGGTGAGGTTCATGATTCTCGCGACCGCCGAGCCGCAGGCCGCGCCGACGAGCGTGACCGGGCCCTCGTAGCCGGCCGAGCCGCCGGAGGCGACGGTGAGCACCGAGGCGAGCGGCTTGACCGGCACCACCTCGCTCGTCACATAGCCGTCGCGCTGGTGGTAGGCGCGGATGGCGCAGTCGGTGCCGCGCGCATTCTCGAGCTTGGAGAAGCGGCGGATGAGCAGCCAGCCCAGCGCAGCGCCGACCATCGGCAGCACGAGGAGCGTCCATCGCCGCGGGTCGCAGAGCATCGCCTCGACCGAGAAGTCGGCCGACACCGCCGAGCCGGTGTGCAGGCAGGAGAGCTCCGCGTGGTGCCCAATGCCGTCGAGCAGCAGGACGCGCCCCCAGCCGATCATCCAGCGGAACGCGGCCGCCGCGAGCCCGACGACCGCGCCGACAAGCATCGACTCGCCGAGGTACTTTCCCGTGGTGCGGAACGAGAGCCCCTTGCCCGCGAGGAAGAACCTGAAGGACGAGATCGACAGCCGCTCGAGCATCCGTCAGAACTCGAACACCATGCCCCGGGCGACCTTGCGGGCCACCTGTTCGCCGGCGAGGACCTTGAGGACCACGAGCGAGAAGAGCATCGCCGAGCCCGGCGCCTGGCCGGTGACGATGCCGTTGTGCTCGACGGCCGGCTGGTTGATCCACGGGCAGTCGAGCTCAAGCTGGCAGGTAGGGTAGCAGGTGGCGTGCTGGGTGGGCGAGAGTACGCCCGCAGCGGAGAGGACGGTCGGCGCCGCGCAGACCGCCGCGAGGAGCCCGCGCTGCTCGCGCTGGCGCACGATCCGCTCCAGAAGCGCACTGCACTTGCGGAGGTTGTCGGTGCCCTCGCCGCCGCCCGGCAGGACGATCGCGTCGAAGTCCCGGTCCTTCACCTCGGCGAAGAGCGCGTCGGCCCTGGTGCCCATGCCGTGGGCGCCGCGGACCTCGAGCGAACCGCCGACCGCGGCGGTCGTCACCTCGACTCCGCCGCGGCGAAGGACGTCGACGATCGTCGCCGCCTCGATCTCCTCGTAGCCGTCGGCCAGCGGGACGAGCGCCGTCGGCGCGGTGTGCTCCTGCATGGGCGGCCTCCGTTCAGATGAGGTTCTTGGCCTCGTTGCACTTCACGCGGCGGCCCATGATCTCCTTGTCGTTGATCGCCGCGCACGCGCGCTCGGCCTCGTCGCGGTTCGGCATCTGGATGAAGCCGAAGCCCTTGGACTTGCCGTTGAAGCGGTTCATCACCAGCCTCACCGAATTGACCTTGCCGAACGCCTCGAACTCGGCGCGGAGCTGGTCCTCCGTCATGTCGTAGCTGAGGTTGCCGACATAGATCTCCACCGAGCCGTCAGCCGGGGCAGGATGCGGCTTGCGCTTCTCGAACGGCTTGTCGTCGCGACGGGGCTGGGGACGGCGCTGGGCGGGACGGTTGGACCCGGCCTTGCAGCCACAGGGGCGGAACAGGCGGCAGACAATGCAGGTCGCCAGCACGCCGGCCACAAACGAAGCCACGGCAAGGGCGATCGCCGGGCACTGGTTGGTCTTGAAGAGTTCACAGACTCCGTTGATGATACAGTTCATTTTTCCTCTACTCCGTTTCTTCTTGTGCTTCTTTCGTTGTCCACCGCCGGTTCGCAACCCGGGGAGAACTGGATTGTCGTCAACTATTGCGATAGTCACCGAGCGATTTCATGCGGCTCGGATGGCGCAGCTTGCGTAGCGCCTTCGCCTCGATCTGGCGGATGCGCTCGCGGGTCACGTTGAACAGCTTGCCCACTTCCTCGAGCGTGCGGCTGTAGCCGTCGGTCAGGCCGAAGCGGAAGTCGACGACCTGGCGCTCGCGGTCGGTGAGCGTGTTGAGGATATCGCGCAGCCGCTCCTTCAGGAGGTGCCCTTCGGTGACCTCGAAGGGATTTTCGCTGGACAGGTCGGGGATGAAGTCGCCGTAGTGGGCGTCGTCGTTGTCCCCGACCTTCGACTGCAGCGAGATCGGCTGCTGGGCCATACGCCGAACGGCCTTGACCTGTTCGATCGTCATCTCCATCTCCGTCGCCAGCTCCTTCTCGGTGGGCTCGCGCCCCAGCTTCTGGATCAACCGCTTCTGCACCCGCATGAGCTTGTTGATCGTCTCGATCATGTGCACGGGGATGCGGATGGTGCGGGCCTGGTCGGCGATGGCGCGCGTGGCCGCCTGGCGAATCCACCAGGTGGCGTAGGTGGAGAACTTGTAGCCGCGCTTGTACTCGAACTTCTCCACCGCCTTCATGAGGCCGGTGTTGCCCTCCTGGATGAGGTCGAGGAAGCTCAGGCCGCGGTTCATGTACTTCTTGACGATCGAGATTACCAGCCTCAGGTTGGCCTCGACCATCTTGGTGCGTGCCTGCTGACCGGCCTTTAGCACCTTGCGCAGGTCTGCAAAGGTGGAGACGAACTCCTCGCCCGGCATGCCGAAGAGCGCCTCGTAGCGGGCCATCTTCGTCTTCAGCTCCTGCAGATCGCGCGCACGCTTCTTGGACGGGCGCTGGGTGAGGAGCTTTGCATGCTCGGAAACGAGACGGCGGTACGGCAGGTACAGCTTCTCGTCTGCGTCGGCACAGAGCGTCTCAAGCACCTTCTGCTTGAAGCTCAGGTCCTCGAAGCACTGGCGCAGCGAAGCGCGCGCGTTGGCGAGCGTCTTCTCTGCACCGCGGATCGCGGCCTTGGTGGCGCCCTTCGAGGAAATCGTCGACATGTACTTGGCGCTCGCGGCGCGCAGCTTGGCGTCGACCGCCTTCAGCTCCTCGCGGAGCTGGGGGATGATCTCCATGTAGCCGTCGCGGTTGTCGTCGAACTTGTCCGTTACGATGCGGTCGAAGCGCTCGGTCTGGCCCTCGAGCTTGTCGAGCAGCCGCGCATACATCTGCGGCGCGAAGAGGAAACGGTTGAAGACGTCCTTGGTCTTCGCCTCCGCAGTCTCGATGGTGGAGCAGATCTCGATCTCCTCCTCGCGGGTGAGGAGCTGCACCTGTCCCATCTGGTGGAGATACATGCGGATCGGATCCTCGACCGACTCGTGGTGGGAACGCTTTTCGTTCTGCTTGGCGTTGCGCGCCTCGAGGAACTTCTTGACGTCGTCCTCGCGGATTACCTGCACACCGAGAGCATCGAGGATGGTCAGGTACTTGTCGGACTGGATTGCGTCGACGATGTTCTGCGGCAGGATCTGGTTCAGCTCCTCCCAGGTGATGTAGCCGCCGTTCGCCTCGCTGCGGCGCTTGACGTCCTGTACCACGTCGTTCAGCTCGGTCTTGCGCAGGATCGACATCCCCTCCATCGCCGGCAGCACCGTCTCGCTCTCGGCCTCCTCGGCCTGCTCGGCCTGTACCGCCTCGGCGACGATGCCGGTGGGCTGCACATAATCCTCCTCGGTCTCGGCGGCGTCGGCCAACCTGCCCTCGGCGCGCTCGACTTCGCGCGCAATCTCGTCCGCGTCTATGGTCGCGGCACTTGCAACCACCTCCTCGTCCTCGGCCTCGGCCGGCGGCAGGTCGTCGCCGATGTCGTCTTCGATCGGCTGCGGCATGCGCACCTTCGGCTTCGCGCCCTTTGCAACCACAGGCTTTTTGGAGACGGCCGGCTTCGCCGCGGGCTTCTTCGTCTTCACCGGCTTCTTCGACTTGGCAGGCTTCTTCGGCTTAGTCTGCTTCTTCGACTTGGACGCCTGTTTGGAAGACAATTTCTTTGTCGGCGTCCGCTTGGACGTCGCTTTAGTTTTCGCCATAGATTACTCCAGTATACAATCCACCCATTCCCACTTTGTCAAGTGTTAGTGGGAATTATATCATAACTCCGGAAATTGCGCAACCCCCTGAATGGCGAAATCTACAGCGGAGACGAGCGAGGGCGCGGTGGGCACGCCAAGCGCGGCGAGGCGCTCGAAGCTGTGGCTGCCCTGCGCGCAGAGGACACATTCGACGCCGAGCTCGGTCGCGACCTCGCAGTCGTGGATGGCGTCGCCGATCATCACAATCCGCGGCGGCGGCGACGAGGAGGACTCGATCTCCGCCTTGAGCGCGAGCGCAAACGCGAGCTTGCCCGCGCCGTAGAGGTTGTCGGTGCCGCGCACGAAGTCGAAGTAGCCGCTGACGCCGAACCGCGCCACCGCCTCCTCGAGCATGTCCTGGCGGAGCGCGGAGAGGATCGACTGCCGCGCGCCGCGGCTGCGGGCGAGCTCCAGCGCCGCGACCGCCTCGACGTTGAGCGCCGCGGACGCGCTCTCCACGTCGTAGGAGTCGTGGTACTCCTGCGCGATCGCGTCCCATTCCGCGTCCGGGACGGGCATGCCGATCTCCTCGTAGTACTGCCGCGCCGGAAAGCGGAAGCGTGCGCGGTAGGACTCCATCGAAACCGCCGCGATCCCCCTTCTCGCGAGCATCGCGTTGAGCGCGCCAAGCGCCGCGCCCGTGTCGTCCAGAAGCGTGCCGTTCCAGTCCCAGACGATGTGCGTCGCCGCGCTCATCGCGTCTCCTTCCCCTCCAGCCGGCGGTGAAAGTAGCCGAGTCCGCCCTCGAGGTCGGAGAACTCGCCGTCGAGCTGGGCGTCGTAGAGCGCGGAGAGGATGCGGCCGAACTCCGGCGAAGGCTTCATCCCGAGCGCGATCAGGTTGCGCCCCTGCACGATCGGCTTCGGCGCGGAGTCCTCCACCTCCAGCCGCTTCGCCTGCTCCGCCAGCCATTTGAGCGGCTCGGGCTCCGAGGGATACGGCGGCCTGCCCGCGTCGTCCGCCGCCGCCACCCGGATGAGCCGGTCGATGCGCACCACCTTCGCCGCCAGCCGGCGGATCGAGCCGTCGGACGACTTGTCGCGCCACATCGCGAACGGGCGCATGTGGAGCCGCACCAGCGGCGGCACCTCCTTCAGCAGGCGCTCCTCGTTGGTGAGCCGCGACAGGAACGACAGCGTCGGCTCCACCCCGGCCTCGTCGTGGCCGAGCGAGCGGATGCGCTTCTTGACCGGGTCGTAGGCGGTGCAGGCGGGCTTGCCGAAGTCGTGGCAGAGGACGGCGAGGCCGACCACGAGGTCCTCGACGGGATCGGGCGCGCCGCCGCGTTCCACCGCGCGGCGGTCGCGGTCGGCGGCGAATGCGTCGAGGCAGCAGCAGGTGTGGTTCCAGACGTCGCCTTCGGGATGCCAGTGCGGGTCCTGCGCGCAGCCGATGAGCCTTTCCAGCTCCGGGTAGTACTTCACCCAGCCGGTCGCGCGCAGGAAGGCGAGCCCCTTCGAGATGCGCCTGCCCTTGAGGAGGAGCTTGCTCCACTCCTCGAAGAGCCGCTCGCGCGCGAGGTTCTCGGGCGTCATTCCGCGGCAGATCTCCACCGTCTCCGGCGCCGGCGCAAGATTGAAGCGGGCGACGAACTGCATCCCCCGCAGCACCCGCAGCGGATCCTCGCGGAAGTGGTCGGAGACATGGCGCAGCACGCCGCGCTCGAGGTCCTTCACCCCGCCCCAGGGATCGAGCGTCTCGCCGGTCAGCGGATCGCGGTAGATGGCGTTGACGGTGAAGTCGCGCCGCGCGCTCGCCTCCTCGAGCGAAAGGAACGGGTCGCACTCGGTGCCGAAGGCGCGGTGGCCGAGGCCAAGCTTGGTCTCGCGGCGCGGCAAGGCGACGTCGACGTCATGGCCGTGGATCTTGAGGACGCCGAAGGACGCGCCCACGAGGTCGAGCGTGTAGTGGCGCGATAGCGCCGCCTCCAGCCGGTCCGGCGCGACGCCGAAGCACTCGAGGTCGAAGTCCTTGGGCACGAGGCCGAGGATTTCGTCGCGCACGCAGCCGCCCACGAGCAGGGCGCGTCCCCCCTCCTCGCGGACTATCTCGGCGATTTCGGCGGCGACGCCGCTCACGCCTGCTTCTCCTCCGGCTTGGGAAGCGGCTTCGAGGTGTCGAACTCGGCGGAGATCGGCTCGCCCTTGAGCCCGAAGCACTCCAGCGGACGCACCGAAAAGACCGTGTGTCCCTTGATCGGCAGCTCGTCCGGAGAGAAAAGGCAGGAGCCCGGCGCGCCTTCGGGGGAATCGGGCAGGTGGAAGTCGTTGGCGACGACGCGGCGCTGGGCCTGAACGAGGTCGACCCCATCCTCCACCAGCGTCGCCGTGACCTCGTACTCGAACACGCGGCACTTCTTCACCGTCTTTGCGGCGGGGAAGCGCACGGCGACAAGGCCGTTCTCGACCGCGACCTCGGCCTTGGCGTCCGCGGCGAACTGCGGGGCGGATCGCTTCTTCGCGCGGGCGGCGAAGGACTGGTCGTCGCGGCAGGGCACGGAGAGGACCCAGTCGTCGCCGAGCGACTTGCCGGAGACGAAGTCGCGGCGCTCGATGGCGAGGAGGCTTCCGTAGACCGACACCAGCATGCCGTGGCGGCCGTCAGAGGTCTCGATCGACTTCATCAGGTGCTTGCGCTTCTCACCCTGGAAGCCATGGCTGTTGCCGCTGAGGTTCTCGCGCAGCGAAAGGTCGTGGGAGCAGTAGCGGAGCGAGGCGGTGTTGATCGAGGTGAAGGCGCCCTGCCAGACCGTGCGCTCGTCGGTGAGCGGATAGTGGCTGTGACCGGAGAACACCACCGCGTTCGGGTACTTGGAAAGCGTGGTGGTGGAGGCGCCGTTGTCGCGTCCCCACGCCCACGGCCCGAGGCAGGTATCCTTGGGGTGCGGATGCTGGGTGTAGAAGAACGGCTTCGAGCAGTCGATTTCGCCTGCATGAGCCTTGAGGAAGTCCTCGAGCCCGTCGAACTTGTCCGTCTTCGTCCAGTGGCCGCCGACGAAGGTGAAGCCCTTCACCTGCTTGATCCAGAAGTCGGAATACGGCTCGCCGAAGACTTCCTCCCACACCTGGGCGGGACGCTCGTCGGTAAACGCAATCCCCTCCTTGCGCGCCAGCTCCGGATCCTGCTTCTGCGCGTAGTAAAGACCCCAGATGTCGTGGTTGCCGTAGACGAAGAGCTTCTCCACGTGGCGGCCGCCGAGCCCCTTGTCGCCGGGGAATACGCTTTTCCACGCGTCGGCGCAGCGCTGGAGCTGGCTGATGCGTCCGTTGTCGGCGATGTCGCCGGCGATGATGACGCCGTCCACGCCGCGGTCGCGGAAATGCTCGAACGCCTTGAGGAGCGTGTCTTCGTCGCCGGGGGTGCGGAGGTGGACGTCGCTCAGGACGCCGAAGCGGATGTCGGGCTCGCCCATGGCGGCGGCCTGGGCGCGGGAGATCCGCGCGCCGGCGAGAATGGAGAACGCCCCGGCGGAGCCGAGAAAACCGCGACGCGAAAGCGCGCCGGAAGATGCAGTGTCTCTTTTCATGTCCGTATTATACCAAAAAAGGCCGCGGACGACCGCGGCCTTTTTAACGACTTCAACCTCCCGAAAGGGTGTTAGTTGAGCTCCATGCGCCCACGACGCGAACGGTTACGGATGCGCGCGCGCTGCGACTTCTTGCGGGCCTTGACGCAAGGCTTCTCGAAGTAGCGGTCGTCGCGGAGCTTCTTGATCAGGCCTTCCTTGTCCAGAACGCGCTTGAGGCGCTTGAGGCCACGCTCGACGGATTCACCCTTCTTGAGCTTGAGTACGATAGCCATTATTTCACCTCCTTCGCCGGCTCGTCTTTCGCAGGCTCCGCGACTTCTGCCGCGGTGACCCACTGAAGGACGCACATCTCGGCCGCGTCACCCCTGCGGGTGCCGAGCTTGACGATGCGGGTGTAGCCGCCCTTGCGGTCCTTCATCGCAGGGGCGATCTTGTCGAACAGCTTCTGCACCGCCTTCGGCTCGACGAGGCGCGACGCCGCGAGACGACGGGCCGCCAGGTCGCCCTTCTTGGCGACGGTGACGATGCGGTCGGCGTCCTTGCGGGCCTCCTTGGCCTTGGGCAGGGTGGTCTTGATGGATTCGGCAAGAATCAGGTTGGTGACAAGCCCCCTCATCAGCATCTTGCGATGCTTGGTGGAGCGGCCGAACTTCTTTGCGACTCTCTGGTGGCGCATGGCTTAAGCTTCCTTATTTCTTCTTCGGTTCCAGCAGATCCGGGTTGAACTTGTACCCGAGCGACAGGCCAAGCGAGACGAGCTTCTTCTTGATCTCGTCGAGCGACTTCTTGCCGAAGTTGCGGTACTTGAGCATGTCGGCCTCGGTCTTGGACGCGAGCTCGCCGACGGTGGAGATGTTCGCGTTGTTGAGGCAGTTGGCCGC
>Ga0310786_10013032_pt1 | contig 10262 bp, 5 predicted proteins | sample AusTroGonzalo_MG_FD_203881 | JGI IMG/M metagenome (GOLD analysis project Ga0310786, IMG submission 203881) | Bovine rumen microbial communities from tropical cattle in Woodstock, Queensland, Australia - Gonzalo_03 (v2) (version 2) | ecosystem: Host-associated > Mammals > Digestive system >... | reverse complement strand
CGAAACCCGGGAAGGAACCCCGCTGGAGCCGGGGACAGGGATCGATCTGAGTTTCCTGAGCAAGATGACGGGACTGAAAGAGCTGGTGCTCGGAGCTCAGCCGATCAAGGATCTGGAAATCCTGCGGCTGATGAAACAGCTGAACAGCCTGAGCCTGAAATTCTGCACAGAACTGGAGGATATTTCCGCTGCAGCCGATCTGCCGGAACTGGAAAGGCTTGACCTGAGTTATAGCGGACTGAAGTCCATTGAGGGTATCAGCGGACTGAAAAAGATCCGGGAACTGAATCTGAACGGCCTGAACATCAAGGATCTGAGCCCGCTGAATGATGTTGATTTTACCTACGGTGCAGAACATGGCGGTATCAATCTGAGCATTGACGGCGACAAAATCAAAGACTGGAGTTTCCTGCATAAGATCACGATGTTTGAATGGCTGGGCCTGGGCGGAACGAATCCGAAGAACTGGATGGAGGCGGTCAGCGGCTCGCAGATCAGGGGGATTTATGCGAACAATTTCACACAAAAGATGCTGGAAGAATTCCTGGATACCCATCCGGAGATGGAGAACCTGCATATTCCATGGAATGAAAAGGTGACGGATCTGAGCAAGGCACTGGAACTTCCGAATCTTCACTATCTGAAGATTTCCAACAACATGAAGAAGGCGATCAAGAGCCTGGAGGGGAAGGAGTATTCTTTCCAACTGGAGATTGAATAACAAAAACAGAATTCCGCTGCTGGTCGGGGTGACCGGACATATCGATCTGCGGGAGGCGGACCGGAAGGCGCTGCAGCAGGCGGTGACAAATGAACTGAAGAGACTGCGGGAAACATATCCCCAGACACCGCTGATAATGCTGAACAGCCTGGCGGCGGGGGCGGATCTGCTGTGCGCTGACGCGGCAGAGGAGCTGGGGATTCCGGTGACCGCGGCCCTGCCGATGGAAACAAATGAATATGAAAAGGACTTCGATCCTCAGGAACTGGAACACTTCCGCCACCATGTGAACCGGGCTGAGAGCGTGTTTGCTGTGCCGGCCGTGGAAGCCAAAAGAGGAGAAGACCGGGAGTTTGCCTACCGGCAGGCAGGCATCTATGTGGTGGAACACGCACATCTGCTGCTGGCCCTGTGGGACGGGAAAGAAAACCCTGCAGCCAGGGCAGGGACGGCGGCGACCGTCAGTTTCGCATTGAAGGGAGACTGGGAACCGGAACAGGGCATTCCGGTAAGTTCCGCCGGGAACACAGCGGTCATCCATATTCTAACGCCGAGACGGGACATGCCGGCGGAAGGCGCCGGGGAAACAAGACGGATCGCGGATGAAGAAATGTGGGATACGCTGATGGCGCGGACCGAAGAATTCAACATGCTGGCGGCAGAGATGACGGAGGCGGGGAAGCAGATGCTGCCCGAAGCGGACGAGAGCGATACCGCACTCCGACATCTGGAAGCACTGTACAACGCCGCAGACGGACTGAGCCTGCGTTTTTTACAACAGTTCAGGAAGGCACTGGCCTGCCTGGCACTGGCCGGAACAGTGCTGACATTCGCGTTCCTGCTGTACGATGAAGGCAGCATGGTTCCGATGATCCTGATCTGCGGCGCGGCGCTGCTGTACGCTTTCCATTGCTACAGGCAGACAACCAGGAGCGAATGTCACCGGAAATATATCGAATACCGGGCACTGGCCGAGACGGTACGGGTCCAGATGTATCTGCGCTACGCGGGCAGCCGGCTGGAGGTTCAGCGGCTGATGAACTGGAGCCAGCAGCAGGAGACCGCCTGGATCCTCTGCACAATCTGCGCGGTCAACGGTGTTCCGCAACCGGAGAAACAGCGGGATATTCTGGGCTGCTGGGTAGAGGGACAACGGACGTACCACCGGGAGGCCGGAAAGAAAAAAGCCGGACAGATGGCTAAAAATGACAGAATCCTCGGAACCGCGATGAAGATCAGCATTCTGGTATATGCGGCAACACTGATTTATGAATTCGTTTTCGGCGGGCTGATCATCCGGCCGCTGCTGCCGCTGAGCGATCCGGAGAGCGGGCGGACGCTGATCAAGATCGTGCTCGGAACACTTTCAGCAGGCACGCTGTTTATGGCGAACTATTATGGGAAGATGAGTCTGAGACGGGTTACGACAGACCACGGGAAAATGGAAAAGTTCTTTGAAAAGGCAGCGGATCAACTGATCCGCTGCGGACAGAAGGAACATATCCTGGAGGCACTGGCCAGGGAAGAACTGGCGGAGAACGGGAACTGGTGCTCGTACGAGCGGGATAATGCTCCGGAACTGAATTTTTAAAGAACTTCTCTGCTCAAACACTCAATCAGCGTGACTGTTCAGCGGACAGCACGCTTATTTTTGCTGATCCGGGCGGAAAAACGAATTGATTTTTTGGGCGAGAAGGCGTATTGTTGAAGCTGTACGAACATATGAGCGGGAGATCCTTTACGAAAGCGGGGAAAAATCTTTGAAACACTGGATGAAATATATCAGGCCGTACAAGTCCTGGTTTATTCTGGGACCGCTGTGCATGATCATCGAGGTCGTCGGCGAGATGTTCATGCCGCTGCTGCTGGCGAGGGTGATCAATGCGGGGAACGCGGGAACGCTGACGGTCGGATCCAGCATCGGAACCGCCGGGCTGCTGATCGCGATCGCACTGATCATGATGGCGGGCGGCATCGGCGGATGCTATTATGCCGCAAAGGCGAGCATTGCTTTTGCCGGCGATATCCGGAACGATCTGTACCGGAAGATCCAGAGCTTTGCCTTCGGCAATATCGACCGGTTTTCTACGGGGTCACTGGTGACACGGGTGACCAACGACGTGACGCAGGTGCAGAACTTTGTGATGATGGTGATGCGGATGGCGCTGCGGGCACCGGGCATGATGATCGGCGGCCTGATTATGGCGATCCGACTGCGGTCCGACCTGGCGATTGTCTTCCTGATCAGTATCCCGGTGCTGCTGCTGTTCGTGGGCGGGAATATCCTGAGAGGGTTCCCCCGTTTCAAGATCATGCAGGAAAAGGTCGACGGGCTGAACTCCACCGTGCAGGAAAACATCACAAACGTCCGCGTGGTGAAATCCTTCGTGCGTGAAGAGAATGAAACAAAGAAGTTCGGCAGGGCCAACGGCGACCTGAAGAACGCTGCGATGCGCGCGATGCGGGTGGTTATCTTCATGCAGCCGATTACCACGCTGGTCCTGTACGCCACGGTGATCGCGGTCAGCTGGAAGGGACATGCGCTTGTCCTGAACGGCAATATGGCGGTCGGGGACCTGGCGGCTTTCATCAACTATGTGATCCAGATCCTCACCTCCCTGGTCATGATTACTTTCCTGCTGATGTTCTCCTCCAGGGCGATGGCAAGCGGCAAGCGCATCATTGAAGTGCTGGATGAGGAACCGGATCTGAACGATAACGCGGCCCAGCAGAAGGAACTGACCGTGAAGGAAGGCGGGATTGAGTTCCGCCACGTATCCTTCCGTTACTATAAGAACAGCGAGGACAGCGTGCTGGACGATATCAGCCTGACAATTCAACCGGGGACCACGGTGGGCATTATCGGCTCAACCGGCTGCGGGAAGAGCACGCTGGTATCGATGATTCCGAGGCTGTATGACCCGGACGAGGGCGAAATCCTTGTGGACGGCGTGAACGTAAAGGACTACAGCCTGTACAACCTGAGGGAAGGCGTGGGCATGGTGCTGCAGAAGAACGTGCTGTTCTCCGGGACGATCGCCGAGAACCTGCGCTGGGGAGACGAGGACGCGACGGAGGAAGAGATGACCGCCATGGCGACAGCGGCCCAGGCGGACAAATTCGTCTCTACCTTCAGGGAAGGGTATGAAACGCAGCTGGAAAAAGGCGGCAACAACCTTTCCGGCGGACAGAAGCAGCGGCTGTGTATTGCCCGGGCACTGATGAAAAAACCGAAGATTCTGATCCTGGACGACTCCACATCCGCCGTGGATACGGCGACGGAGGCACAGATCCGGCATGCCTTTACGCATGAGCTGGCGGGGAGCACGAAGATCGTGATTGCCCAGCGGATCAATTCCGTGATGGACGCAGACCAGATTATCGTCATGAACGACGGAAAGATCACCGGCATCGGTACGCACGAGGAACTGCTGGAATCCAACACGGAGTACCAGGAAATTGCCGAGTCCCAGCTGGGCAGGAAGGGGGCGTAAGCATGGCGAGAAGTCTTGAAAGGCTCAGAACCCAATACGCCGCCAAACCTGAAGACCTGATGAAACAGGCGCGCGGTCCGGGCCGGAACGGCCCTCCCGGGCGGGGAGCGACCGGCAAGCCAAAGAACACGGGAGAAACCGTCAAGCGGCTGCTTAGCTATGTAGGGAAGTACTGGTACCGGCTGATCCTGGTGCTTCTGTGCATGCTGACGGCTACGGTCGCAAGCCTGTGCGGCGGCTATCTGATGGCCCCGATCATTGACCATCTGACGCTGGCCATCAAGCCGGACGCCGTGATTACGATGAGCCCGTTCGAAAAGATTGCGGACGATGTGCTGACGCAGATTACCTCCGGCCAGGCGGTGCAGGACTGGATCGCCTCCGGCACTATCCAGGCTGTTTCCGCCTACGTGGCGGTTGCGCTGATTGTGCTGGGGATTGTCTATCTGATCAGCGTGATCTGCACGTATCTGCAGGCAAGGCTGATGATGTCAGTTTCCCTGAGGGTCATCGAGAACATCCGGAACGACCTGTTCCGCAAGATGCAGGGCCTGCCGGTACGCTACTACGACGGCCATCCGACGGGCGAGCTAATGAGCCGGTATACCAACGATATCGACAATATCGACACGATGATCAACAACAGCCTGGTGGGGCTGATTTCCGGCCTGATTACGCTGATCGGCACCTTTGTGTTCATGATTACCACCAGCTGGGTGCTGACCCTGATTACGGTCGCCTTTATTCCGATCTTCCTGTTCGGCGGCATGGCGATCGCGAAAAAGAGCGCAAAATATTACAAGGCGCAGCAGGCGGCCCTGGGCGCAGTGAACGGCTATATCGAGGAAACCGTGACCGGGCAGAAGGTCATCAAGGTCTTCAACCACGAGAACGAATGCGTGGAGGAGTTCTCCCTGCTGAACGAGGACCTGAAGGACAAGCAGTTCGGCGCGCAGTTCTTCGGCGGCATTATGGGCCCGGTGATGGGCAACATGGGTCAGGTTTGCTACGGCATTACGATCGGCGTGGGCGGCATCCTGATGTGCACGGGCAGCCTGACGCCCGGCGCGCTGTCGGTTTTTGCCGGATACAGCCGGCAGTTCTCCATGCCGATCAACCAGATGAGCCAGCAGGCGACAACGATTCTGGCGGCCCTGGCCGGCGCGGAACGCGTGTTTGCCGTGATGGACGCGGAACCGGAAGTACCGGACCGGGAAGGCGCGGAGGCGACCGAGATCCGCGGGGACGTAGTGATGGAGCATGTGACGTTCGGCTATGTACCGGAGAAGATCGTGCTGAAGGATATCACATTGTATGCGCATCCGGGGCAGAAGATCGCCTTTGTCGGTTCCACCGGCGCGGGGAAGACGACGGTTACCAACCTGCTGAACCGGTTCTACGACATCGAACAAGGCACGATTACCATCGACGGGAAGGATATCAAGGACTATCCGAGGGACTGGCTGCGGCAGAACATCGCGATGGTGCTGCAGGATACCCACCTGTTCACCGGCACGGTGCGGGAAAATATTCGCTACGGCCGGCTGGACGCGACGGACGAAGAAGTGGAGGCCGCAGCCAGACTGGCCAGCGCCCACAGCTTCATCATGCGGCTTGAGAACGGATACGACACGATGCTGGAAGGCGACGGCGCCAATCTGAGCCAGGGACAGCGGCAGCTGCTGAACATCGCCCGGGCGGCGATCAGCAAGGCGCCGATCCTGGTGCTGGACGAGGCGACCAGCAGCGTTGATACCAGGACCGAGCGGCACATCGAGCACGGGATGGACCGGCTGATGAAGACCCGGACGACCTTCGTGATCGCTCACCGGCTGAGTACCGTGCGGAATGCCAATGCGATCATGGTGCTGGAAAAGGGTGAGATCATCGAACGCGGGACGCATGAGGATCTGCTGGAGATGAAGGGAAGGTATTACGAACTGTATACCGGCAAAGCGGAACTGGCCTGATTGATACAACAACGATATAAGGGACGAGCTGAAAAGCCCGTCCTTTTTTTCGGAAAATATTGCACTTATCCGCAGAATACAGTACAATAGTCTGAAGAGCAAAATGTATTATCCGGACAGCGGAGAGACAAGCAAAAAACGATGCAACTTATACCCAGTTATACTCTGACAGAAACGGTGAGGTGTATATATGGAACTTGAGAAATACATCGGATGTTCGGAAGCAGCCAGGAAACTGATCAAGGCGGATCTGGTACTCAAAAATGCGAGCATTATCAACGTATTCACCGACCGGGTGGAGCCAGGCAACATTGCGATCAAGAACGGGATGATCGTCGGGATCGGGGACTATGAGGGCGAAGAAGAGATCGACATCAAGGGCCAGTATGTGTCGAGCGGGTTCATCAACGCCCACCTGCACCTGGAATCCACGATGGTCAACCCGCAGGTGCTGATCGCCCAGGCGGCGATGCACGGGACGACGACCTTCATTGTGGATCCGCACGAGGCGGCGAATGTTTCCGGCAGGGACGGTATCGACTACATTCTGGATCAGACGAAGCATTCTCCGGCCCATGTGTATGTGATGATTGCCTCCTGCGTTCCGTCAACACCGATCGACGACAACGGTTTCCGTCTGACGGCGAGGGAAATGGAACCCTATCTGAAGAACCGGCGGGTGCTGGGCCTCGGCGAGGTAATGGATACGAAGTCGGTCATCGACGGCGATCCTGAAATGAACGCCAAGCTGCAGCTGTTCGACGGAAAAATCAAGGACGGGCATGCGCCGGCGCTTTCCCCGGAGGAAATGGCGGCCTATGTGCTGGCCGGTGTCACGACAGACCATGAAGGCACGAACTATGAATATATCATGCGGGAACGGGCCGCGGGCGTGTTCTGCCTGATCCGCGAGGGCAGCGCGGCGAGGAACCTCGAGGCAATCGTCAAAGGCATCGTGGAGAACAACACGAACACGGAAGGTTTCGGATTCTGCACGGATGACCGGCATATCGAGGATATCATCCGGGAAGGCGATATCGACAACAACGTGCGCAAAGCCGTGAGCATGGGTATCAGCCCGATCGCCGCGGTGAAGATGGCAACGATCCAGCCGGCCCGCTGCTACGGCCTGCGCCGAACCGGCGCCGTGGCACCCGGATACGACGCGGACCTGGTGGTGTGGGATTCGCTGAAGGATTTCAACGCGCAGATGGTATTCTACAACGGACGGCGCATCGACGACATGCTGCGTATCAAGCCGGCACCCTGCCCGCCGCAGCTGACGGATACCGTGCACCTGGCAAAGATCGATCCGGAGAAACTCGTGATTAAGCCGGGTAATGTTCCGTTCCCGGTGATTAAGATGATTCCGGGCGAGATTCTGACGGAGCGGGTTGACATGATACTGCCGGGGACGGAGAACGGCGGCGAGTTTGTGCCGAACGGAGAAGTCAACAAGATTGCCACGTTTGAGCGGCACCACTACACGGGAAAGATCGGCGCCGGCGCGGTGCTGGGCTTCGGAATCCGGAACGGCGCAATCGCCTCTTCCGTGTCGCACGACAGCCACAACATCATCGTCATCGGCGACAATGACAGGGATATCCTGATTGCCGTGAATGAACTGGAACGGACGCACGGCGGATATACAGTGGTGGAGAACGGAGAGGTCTTCGATACACTGGAACTTCCGATCATGGGCCTGATTTCCGACCGGAGCTACAGCTACGTGAGCAAAAAAGTACGGCGGATGACGAACAAGGCGCATAAGATGGGCGTGCCGAAGGATATGGAACCGTTCATTACGCTGAGCTTTATGGCACTGCCGGTGATTCCGGAGATTCGGTGTACTCCGAGGGGCGTCTGGTCGGTGAGTGAGTGGAAGATGCTGACATAAGGGGGCTTTCCGCAAGGAATCGCACGCGCACCGCGGCCGGTGTGCCGGCTCACGCACCGCGCGCGACATCGCCCAAACCCCTTCGGCCCGAATGTGGGAAAAGATAACTTTTGGGATTGGAGCAAGAAATTTACATTGGACAGAAGTTTTATTCTCAAGGGGCATATCTGTTATACGCCGGAGGCCGGGAGGCTGGTTATCCGGGAGAATGCCTTTGCTGTATGTGAAGCGGGAGTCTGCCGGGGAGTTTTTGAGGAGCTCCCGGAACGATATTCCGGACTGAAGATCATTGACTGCGGGGACCGGCTGATCCTGCCCGGACTGGTGGACCTGCATATCCACGCGCCGCAGTATCCTTTCCGGGGGACTGGAGCGGACTATGAATTGCTGGAGTGGCTGGACAAGATTACTTTTCCGGAAGAAACCCGGTACGCGAACACGGAGTATGCTGCAAAAGCATACGGGATTTTCGCTCAGTCACTGAAACAGGGCGCTACCACCCGGGCGGTGATCTTCGGGACGATCCACACGGATTCCACGCTGATCCTGGAAGACATGATGGAAAAGAGCGGTCTGGTAAGCTTTGTAGGCAAGGTCGGGATGGACCGGCTAGTGCCACCGGGATTGCTGGAGAAAAGCGCCGATTTTTCGGCGGAGGAGACGAGACGCTTCATTGAGGAAACCGCGAAACGCGGATACAGGCGGACAAAGCCGATCATCACGCCACGGTTTATCCCGTGCTGCTCGGATGCGCTGATGCGCCTGCTGGGGCAGATCCGGAAAGAATACGACCTGCCGGTGCAGAGCCATCTTTCGGAAAGCCCGGAAGAGGTCGAACTGGTCCGGGGAATAGCGCCGGAAGCGGCATTCTACGGGGATGGGTATGACCGGTTCGGCCTTTTCGGGAAAGACAGCCATACGGTGATGGCACACTGCGTGTGGTCCACGCCGGAGGAAGTGCAGCGAATCAAGGATAACGGGGTATGGATTGCCCATTGCCCGGCTTCCAACATCAATCTTGCGTCCGGAATCGCACCGATCCGGCGGTATGTGGATAAGAAGATGCGGGTCGGACTGGGGACGGACGTTGCCGCTGGACAAAGTGATTCCATGTTCCGGACCGTGACGGACGCCATCCAGGTATCCAAACTGTACTGGAGACATGTGGATCAGGAAGCGAAACCGCTTACATTTCCCGAAAGTCTGTATCTGGCGACAAAAGGCGGAGGGGCGTTCTTCGGGAAAGTCGGGAGCTTTGAAGACGGGTATGAGTTTGACGCGCTGGTTCTGGATGATTCCGGGATGCCGTGCGCGCGGAAGCCGGACATTCTCGACAGGCTGGAAAGGGCTTTCTATCTTGAGATGGACAGGGATGGAATTGTGATGAAGTTTGTAAAGGGGGTTGACCTGTGTATACGGGACAGAGCGTAAAGAGAGTGGACGCCTTTGACAAGGTAACAGGGCGCTGCAAGTATACGGATGATCTGTGCGACAGAAAAGCGTATATTGCGCGGATTCTGCACTCCACCATTGCCAACGGGAAAGTGGTGTCTTTCGATACGTCGGAAGCAGAGAAGGTGCCGGGAATTGTAAAAATCCTGACCTGCTTCGATCTGACGGAGAAACACTATTTCCCGACAGCCGGACATCCCTGGTCCACGGATCCGAGCCATCAGGACGTGGCGGACCGGCTGATCCTGACGGACCGGGTGCGCTTCTACGGGGACGACATCGCGGCAGTGGTGGCGGAGGACGAGGTTGCGGCTGCCCAGGCTCTGCGGCTGATCAAGGTGGAATATGAGGAATACCCGTTCGTGCTGGACGTTCAGAAGGCGATGGAGGACGGCGCGCCGCAGCTGCACGAGGAATTCCCGAACAACATCCTGAAACACACGCAGATCCGGCAGGGCGATTATGAGAAAGCGATCCAGGAACCGGGCCTGATCAAGGTGGAAGGCTGGTATGAAACACCGACGGTCCAGCACTGCCATATCGAGAACTTCATCTGCTACGCCGAGAAGGAAGGGGACAAGATTGTCGTAACTTCCTCCACGCAGATTCCCCATATTGTTCGCCGCATCGTCGGGCAGGCGCTCGGCATCGGCTGGGGCAATGTGCGAGTGATCAAACCTTATATCGGCGGCGGATTCGGAAACAAACAGGATATTCTCTATGAGCCG
>Ga0310786_10013031_pt1 | contig 10264 bp, 11 predicted proteins | sample AusTroGonzalo_MG_FD_203881 | JGI IMG/M metagenome (GOLD analysis project Ga0310786, IMG submission 203881) | Bovine rumen microbial communities from tropical cattle in Woodstock, Queensland, Australia - Gonzalo_03 (v2) (version 2) | ecosystem: Host-associated > Mammals > Digestive system >... | reverse complement strand
GGTGAGAGCGGAAGATTTGACGGATGAACAGGTCCGGGCATTAAGACTTGCCGATAATTCTGTTGCTGATTCCGAATGGAATATCGATCTTCTTGTATCCGAGATCAAAGATATCGATATCAATATCGATGATTTTGGTCTTGATAAGATTCTTCCGGATGATTGGGATGCCGAGGATAAGGATGAAGAGGAAGAAGATGATGAGGACGATGGCCTGGATGATTTCGATGAAAGACCGGCAGCGGTCCAGCATAACGTGTTTGAGAACCAGGAACGCAGACAGTTCGCACAAGATAATTACTATGGCATTCCCACAATGTTCTCTACACAGACAACGGGATCGCAGATGTTACGTTTTATGGACTGGAATGAGGTCGATGATCCGGAGAATTATATCGCTCATTTTTACTATGACGATTTCAAGTTTATCCAGGCATGGAGAAACCCAGATAAGTACATCGACAAGTTAAAGAAATTCAAGGCGGTTGTATCACCTGATTTCAGCCTTTACACCGATTTCCCAAGGGCATTGCAGATCTTGTCTTGCTATCGTAGGCAGTGGGTAGGTGCTTATTGGCAGAGTTTAGGGCTTGATGTTATCCCTGATGTAGTGTGGGGTGACAAGGAGAGTTTCGATTATTGCTTTTTGGGAATACCGGAAGGCGGAACGGTTGCAGTTAGCACGGTTGGAGTCACAAACAATGCAGACTGGAACGGCAAGTTCGGTGAGATGTTCCGTGACGGATATAACGAGATGATGAAAAGGTTAAGCCCAAGCACGATCCTATTTTATGGGGATGAAATAGAAGGTCTTGATGGAAACATTATCGTGTGTCCGTCATATTACAAACAGAAACGTGAGCAGCTGAATAAGCAGAAAGGAGTTAAAGATGGGCAGAGGTTCAAGTAAAGCCGGGGTTGGTAAGTTCGGTGGAGGAATGTCAGGCGGCGATACATCGGCAACAGTTAGGAGTTCACATCCACTCTCTGATGAGATCGGTAAGGGCGGTGGCTCATTCGCTAACGAGATTATGAATACAAGAGATGCTTTTGAGCGAGAGTTCGGATCGGCAGCTAAAGGCATAAATCTGTCTGTGGCTACTTTTAACGATAATACTACTCTTGGTGCGTATGGCGGCGATACTTTGTATATGGCTGAAAGATACGTTAAAAATGCTAATCTCACCGATGCTATGAAAGCCGGTGCCGCAAGTGGTTTCCATCCCGGAATCGGCAACAGAACGGGTGCGGAAGCAGTCGCATCTCACGAGATCGGACATCGCCTTGGTGAAGTTGCCGCTCAAAAGGCAGGTATCAGCCAACAGGATATTGTCGCAAGAGCAGCTTCTAAAATCGGTATCAAAACTGAAAATATGGCCGGTTTTATCAGCAAATACGCAAGAAGTAACTATGGTGAAACTATCGCAGAGGCAAGTGCTGATGTGTATTGCAATGGTTCAAAGGCATCAAAGGCAAGTCAGGCTATTGTCGCTGAACTTAAATCAATTCTTAAGTAAAGGAGTGTGAATATTATGGCAGGTAAAACATTACCATCATCATCCGGGTATTTTAACAAGGAAATGTTATCGATTCTTAAAAAAGGCGAAACCAAGAAAACACCGGCAAAGAAGAAAACAACAAGCAAGCAGAGTTCAAAGAAGAGGTGATCTTATGGGAAGAAAACCTACAGGAAATCCTAATGGCAGACCGAGAAAGGTTATTAATCAAAAGCAATTTGAGGGTCTTTGCCACATCCAATGCACTATTGAAGAGGTCTGCGCCGTGCTTGATGTGGATGAGGCTACTCTTGAAAAATGGTGTAAAGAAGTCTATGGCATGACTTTTTCAAAGGTTTTCAAACAAAAAAGAGATATGGGCAAAATGAGCCTACGGAGACACGGTTTTGAAATGGCTAAAACCAATCCGTCCGTTCATATTTTCTATGCAAAGAACTTCCTGGGAATGACAGATAAGGTTGAACAGACGGTTGTTGAAGTTGAGGATTTATCATCATTAGCGGAAATGCTGCGAGATGATGCCGCAAGCAATTTGCCTAATATTTCAGATTCCAATGATGAAAAAGGTCAACTGCCAGGTGACCTTGAGGAATAATTATGGGGCGTGGCATATCAAAGGTCGGTGGAGGTGGAGCGGTGGTAAAAACATTCGCTCTATTCCACGGATCTCCACAAACGGATATTGATGAATTTGACATAACCAAAGCTGGGAAGAATACTCTGTCCGGTGAACATTTTTTGTTCTTTACGGATTCCAGAGATGCAGCCGATGAATTCAGCTATGAACGTTTACCCGGAAGTTTGCTTTTCGATAAGCGAGGCAAGAAAGGCAGAATCTATGAGGTTGATGTTTCTATGTCAAATCCACTGGATTTCACTAACTTGTCTAAACAAGATGTGAAAAATGTCCTTAAGATGAGCGATGGCGAATTGACCGAAAGTATGATTGATAAATTCAGCAAAGGCAATAATCAGCTTTTGAAATCTTACATTGACCTTAATCAAATATCCAATTTTGGCTATGATGGCTTTATTGCAAAGATGAACAGTAAAGGTGATAAAGAATATGCTGTTTTGGATAGTAAGAAAGTCAAGATTAAGAAATGAGGTTAATCTATGCCTACTGCAAAAAGACAGACGATTGAGTGGAAACCATTCTCACAGAAACATAAGACTTATATCAAAAATGCGATGCATAACAAGATGAGCGTGGCCGAGGGTGCTATCCGTAGTGGTAAAACCATCGACCATTGTATCATCGCTGCTATGTATCTTGAGGAATGCCCGGACAAGATCCATCTTGCGAGTGGGTCCACGCTTGGTAATGCTAAACTGAATATCGGTGTTTGTAATGGCTTTGGTCTTGAAAACCTATTCCGTGGGCGTTGTAAGTGGGGTAAGTACAAAGACAACGAAGCCTTGTTTTTATATACGCAAACCGGTGAAAAAGTGGTTATATTCGTAGGTGGTGGAAAAGCCGATGCCTATAAGCGTATCCTTGGTAACTCTTACGGCTTATGGATTGCAACAGAGATAAACGAACACTTTGATTCTGACGATTCCAGGACCTCTTTTATCAAGGTTGCCTTTGGACGTCAAGTAGCGGCTATCCGACCGATGGTCTTGTGGGATCTAAACCCTTGCAATCCATCACACGGCATTTATAAGCAATACATTGATCTTTATAAAGACACTTATGTTGGTGGCTATCAGTATCAGCATTTTACGATCCACGATAATCTGTCTATATCCGAAGAACGCAAAAGGGAGATAGAAAGCCAGTATGTTCCCGGCTCTATTTGGTATAGGCGAGATATCCTGGGCGAACGATGCATTGCAGAGGGTCTTTGCTATCCTATGTGGGAAGATGCGTTTGGAGAACCACCGGAGGGGTCAAAACCGAGCGAATATTGCATATCTATTGACTATGGTACTATGAATGCATTTGCAGCCCTTTTATGGGAGAAACATGGTGCTATATGGTATGCCACAAGGGAATATTACTATAGCGGCCGTACCGAGCAAAAGCAGAAAACCGATGAGGATTATGGCAAGGACATCGATGTGTGGTGTGGAGATATCGAGAGTGAAGGAAAACTTGCAACGATTATCGATCCATCAGCTGCAAGTTTCATTGCGTTATTGCGGAAACGAGAGGAAAGGTATAAAGTAATACCGGCAGATAATGATGTTGCCGATGGTATCCGAGAAACCGCAAATGCTCTTGAGAATGGATATATCAAGATCAGCCCAAAGCTCAAATGCTGGAAAGAAGAAGCAAGTGGTTATTGCTGGGATAAAGATGCGGTTGATGATAGACCTGTTAAAGAGAACGATCATTTGATGGATTCCATGAGATATTTTGTCAAGACAAAGCGTATTATCAAGCGTATCTTGACCGCAAAACGTGAACAGAGCACACATTCACTTTTCTTACGATAGGGAGGTAATAAATGAGGACTTATGAAGATTTACAAAAGGTTGCCGATTCCGAGGATTCTAAAAGGATCGCCTTTGTGGAGAATGCCATTTTTGAGTATAAATCCACAGAGATGTATAAGAATGCCGTAATCGCTTATGACTATTTCAGGCGAAGGAATACGACCATTACAGAGTTTCAAAAGCTCTTATACACAATAACTGGCGAAGCGGTCCCGGACAATTTTTCATCCAACTACAAGTTCTGCAATGCCTTTTTCCAGATCTTTGTTGAGCAGGAAAACAGTTACCTTTTAGGCAATGGTGTTACGTTCCAGAATGAAAGCACCAAGGAAAAATTTGGCGGTGACAGATTCGACAACAAATTGATGGCGTTAGGCGAGTATGCGTTATGGGGTGCGGTGGCATATGGATTTTTCAATCTTGACCACATCGACACATTCAAAGCGACCGAATTTGTGCCTTTGTTTGGCGAGGAAGATGGTGCACTCCACGCAGGCATTAGGTGGTGGCAGATAGACGATACCAAGCCACTCCGAGCAACCTTATATGAAGAGGACGGCTACACGGATTATATTTGGAGATTAAACGAGGATAACGAAGTCAAAAGTGGCGAGATATTACATCCCAAGAGAGCATATGTTCAGGTGGTGGCCACAAGCAAAGCTGATGGTGATGAGATCCTTGAAGGTAAGAACTATCCGGGATTCCCCATTGTGCCGTTGTATTGCAATTTGACCAAGCAGAGTGAGCTTGTGGGCTTGCGTGAGAAGATAGACGGATATGACCTTATTCAGAGTGGGTTGTGCAATACTATCGATGAGGCATCCATTGTTTACTGGACTATTCAGAATGCCGGGGGCATGGATGATATCGATCTTGCAAAGTTTATCGAGCGAATGAAAACCGTTAAAGCAGCGGTGGTAGACGATCAGGGGGCGCGGGCAGAGAGCCACACAATCAATGTACCCTACCAGGCAACACAAGCTGCTCTTGCTGATTTAAGAGATTCGCTTTATCGTGATGCGATGGCTCTTGATACCGATAAGATTTCCGCTGGTAACATAACCGCCACAGCCATAAATGCAGCTTATCAGAACCTGGATCTGAAATGCGACCGATACGAAATGTGCGTTTCTGATTTTATCGAAGCCCTTTTGAAGCTTGTTGGTGTTGAGGATTCACCGACATTCAAGCGTACAAAGGTAACAAATATGCTCGAAGAAACACAGATGATCTTGCAGGCGGCTCAATTCCTTGATGATGAAACTTTGCTCAAGCACTTGCCATTCTTATCACCGGATGAGATCAAAGATGTATTGGAACGCAAGAAACAACAAGAGATGGAGCGATTCCAACAAGCAATGGCTTTACAAGGTCAAGGCGAGGCAGGAGGTGAGGAAAATGGACCCACAGGAAATAGTGGAGCAACTGGAACTACTGAAAGCTGAAATCGAGTGGAATTTATCGATAGAATATCAACCGGTATTAGATGAGGCGATAGCCTATATAGAGGAGCATGAAAATGCCTGATAGTGCAAGAATCCAAACAGATAAAGAATTAGCTGAAATGGTGGCTCATTTGCATAAGACCTATACCGATGCCCAGGCAGAATTAACGGCAAAGTGGAATAAATACATGGAACGAGGGCAGACACGGCTAAACAATCTATATGCCGATTATGTGTCGGCCCCGGCAGATAAAAAAGCAGAGGCATTGTTAAGATATCAGAATGCCGTTCAAAGTTACACGTTAAGAAACGAATGGTATCAGAGCATGGTAACAGAAACGGCTTATCGGATAGCTCATGTAAATGAGATTGCAATTGCGTATATCAATGGCAAAATGCCTATGATATATGCAACGAATTTCAATTACATAGATCCTGAATTAACGAAGATCGGTATAAGCTGGACTATCCGTGATGAACACATGATAAGAAATCTGTTCATGGATTCCATCCCACAAAAGAAACTTGATATGACAAAGGATATGGCATGGAATACACGGCAGATAAATTCAAGCGTATTGCAAGGCATTCTGCAAGGTGAAAGCATACCCAAGATAGCAAAGAGATTGTTGCCAATTGTAGATAACAACGAGGCATCGTCAGTACGCACGGCACGGACAATGGTAACGGGGGCCGAGAACAGAGGGCGACAGGATCGCTATGAAGAGTATGAATCCCAGGGTGTTGAAATGATGAAAGTATGGATTGCTACACCGGATGGGCGTACCCGTGACTGGCACATATCCATGGATGGTCAAGAAGTGCCGGTTAATGATGTCTTTATCGATGGACACGGCAACGAGCTGGAGTATCCGGGAGATGATGGGGCAGAGCCTGAAACGGTGTATAATTGTTTTGTGGCCAATACAACCGTAGCAACAAATTCAGATGTGATACGATCATATCGGCATGAATATGAGGGAGATTTATTCACTATCAAAACTGCCGGTGGCATAGATTTCACCTGTACTCCTAATCACCCAATACTTACTTTGCGTGGGTGGATTGCTGCGAATGCTTTGCACAAGGGAGATCACATTCTTGTAACATTCGGGTTCAACAATAGGATTTTTAGATTTAATCCATACATAAAGCATATTTTTTCCACTTTTGACACAATTCATAAGTTTTTTGATGAAAGCGTTACTGAGAGGGCTTGCCACTTGAATGTGGATTTCCACGGCGATAGGCCCACATCCGATGTCGAGATTGTAACTCAAAAACGGTTCTTGAGGGATAATGGGAATCCCAGCAGCAATAAAGGCATTGATGAAATCCTGCTCAAATCTTCCAATGTGCCGTTTCCCGGCAAGTGCACGTTTGTGGAGCATTTCAGGAGTATTTGGTTTTCCTCGCTTTGCCATATTGGCGGCCGATGCCAGTCTTTTGCGTTCTTCTTGAGAAGTCTGGCTCATGCGAAGATACATAGAATCAGACCGATTGCGTGGGGTAATTCCGGCAGATTTAAGCCGATTTACAATAACACTTCTGGATACTCCGAAATCTTGAGCGAGTGCCTTAACGGATTTTCCGGTATGGTATGCGCTGATAAGATTATCGATGTCGATGTCAAGTTTTCTCATTGTGATGTTTTTAACCTCCAATCTGAAAATGGCTATTATTACGTTGATTCAAGTATACCACAAAAACATAAAAAGAATAACGGCATTATGGCTATTGTTCAGAATTGCCGATGTTCGATGCGGTCCCACCTAATCGGCATACGTGGGGCAGATGGAAAACTCACAAAGTTCAACACAAGCGATCATTCCGGTTCGCTGCATGAGAAGCAGATGGAAGCGGAAAAGAGAAGGAGGGAAGAGGATGGCTGATTTTAACTGGACATTCAATGATTATTTCCCTGATGTTGAAAAGATAGTAAAAGAAAAGAGTTCGCTTGCCTTATCCTTGATGGGCGATACTGTAGAGGGATATGCAAAAGAGGATTGCCCGGTCGATACCGGATTGTTAAGGAATTCCATCACACACACAACGGGCGGTGGACAGGTAAAGACCACATCCTATAGTGCGAATAAACCGAATGCCCAGGGGATAACAGAAAGTGGATCTTATCCGGCAACAATTCCAGGGGATAGCAATACAGAATACATTGGCACCAATGTGGAATATGCACCGATCAATGAGTTTGGCGATTCACTCCACCACAATGTAGGCAAGGCACATTTTTTGAGAGATGCAGCTCAAAATCATCTTGATGAGATCCGAGATATTGCAAAAAAAGTTTTAGCAGAAATTTGATTTCTCAAATTTCTGCTTTATTTTTTATTTATACGCAGTTTATAAAGTGTTTTAACTTATAAAATTTTTATAAAAATTATGTAACGAAACTGTTACGAAAAATCCATGTCAATATTTTTCTTAATCGTTTTTTATACTTTTTTTAGAAAGTTTATACTTTTTTAATGTATCTATATGTCAATATTTTTTTTGATTTGCTATATATATTATATATATTATATATATATTTATACTTTTTTTTATGTAGTGATGTAGCATAAATAGGTAAAATAAAAAAGTATATAGAAAAATATATATGTAGAAAAGAATTTTATTTTGGGGGTTTATGCTACATCGAAGAAAAAAAGATTAAAATTGACATCGGTGGTGGATTGTGGTATGTTTGCTTGTGGAAGGGCAGAGGAATGCCCTTAAAAAACTAAAATTCTAATCCCAAGGCACTGGGACCGAAGAAAAGGAGAATAGATATGGCACTTTCCAGAAAGTTTTTAGCAGCTATGGATATCCCGGCAGAGAAGATCGAGGAGATCATTAACGCACATACTGAAACCGTTGAAGCGTTAAAGGAAGAACGTGATGGTTTTAAGAGGGATGCGGAAAAGTTGCAGGCAACTGAAAAAGAGTTGACCAAGGCAAACGAAGAACTTGAAAAATTCAAATCCGGGGATTGGGAAACCAAGTATAATACCATCAAAGGTGAGTATGATACTTTCAAGAAGGATACCGAGACAAAAGCCGCAAAGTCTGCCAAAGAGGCTGCCTACAAGCAGTTACTCATTGATGCGGGTGTATCGGATAAGCGAATCGCATCCATCCTCAAGGTATCGGATGTGGATGCTGTAGAGCTTGATAAAGATGGCAAGATCAAAGATGCCGAAAAGCTCACAGAGAGTGTCAAGACCGAATGGGCTGATTTCATCCAGACCAAGCACGAAGAGGGTGCTGGCACAAGCACACCTCCCGGGAATGATGGCAAGGGTGGAGAGCCGCAGAGCAGAGCGCAGCAGTTAGTTGCGCAGTATCAGAAAGAACATTATGGTTCAAAGGAGGAATAATTATGTCGTTTATCGGTGCGATCAGTAAAGGTAAAACATACGCTCCCGGATATTTCCTTGCACATAATGACGAAGGAATAACCAGGGAGACAAGAGAAGTGGCACAGGATAGCCCTCTTGTTGTTACGGATGAGAGAAACACAAAGCACGTTCCAATGGGCACGGCTTATCCCAGCAACGATGGCAACGCAATTGGCATTCTCTATGAGGATGTGGATGTTACAAATGGTAATATGCCCGGATCTGTTGTTACGGCAGGTGCGGAAGTTTATGAGGATCGTCTGGCTATTACCGGCGCACAGTATGATGCCGTAACACTTAAAAATCTTGTAAGTCCTAAAGATCAGGGATGGCAGGAAAGAAGTGGCGAAGTTGGATCTTATGTTTACACAGATTCCACAGATGAAACTGTAAATACATCCAAGACCTACTATCTTCCCGATGAAGATCATACAGCGGTTGCTGATTATGCAGCTGTTCTTAATCCCGTTGAAGAGGGTTGGTATGAGAGTGATGGTGGCACAGGCTATGTACTGTCTACTGATACAGTAGGTGATAAGACCAAGACTTACTATGAAAAGTCATATATTCGTCTTGCATCCGCTGCTAAATCGGCTCTTGAGGCTCTTGGATTCAGATTCATTGCAACGGCTCCGGCTGTTACAAGACCTTACTAATGGGAGGTAGATCACATGAAGTGGGAAGATAATATTTACGGAAAAGTAACAAAGAAAGACTGGCTCGATGTTGGTGCCCAGGTGCCTACAAGGCAGAATGATCCCATTGATGGCCTTTTCGGTGATAAAAAGACCGATAACCTTGTGGCTGAATGGGAGTCCATCGCCAATGAATACGGTATCCCCGTAATGGCACAGTTCCACGGTTTCGATACCGAGGCGCAGAAAACATTCAGAGTGCCGATCGATACTCATAACATTGAGAAGGGTCTTATCAAGGTTAAGATTAACCAGTCTGAAAGACTCCGTGCACTGACCCGTGCAGGTGTTCAGGGTGATGAAAAGCTCTATGACTACGTTCTTAACGATGGTATCAGACTCGCAGATCAGGTTATTACCAGAACAAAGGTAGCAAAGAATGAGCTGCTTGCAACCGGTAAAGTTACCATCAAGGAAAACAACCTGAATCTTACAGTTGATTACGGTGTAGCCGCAGATCAGACTGCATTCTCTCTTGATCTTACCCAGGATGCTGACGTTGCAAGTCAGATCCAGGCGATCGTTGACAAGGCTCTTGATAAGGGTGTTATCATCAATGGTATGGTTACATCCAAGCAGAATCTCACCAAGATGAGGAACAACAAGTTCTTACAGACTGCAATTAATGGTAATGTAGGTGCCGGTGCGCTCCTTTCCAAGAGTGCGCTTGAAACATTCCTTTCGGATGAGTTCGGAATCAATACCGTTATCACCAACGATCTGAATTATGGTGAGAGTGCGGAAATCGGTGCTGATGATAGACCGGT
>Ga0310786_10013030_pt1 | contig 10264 bp, 9 predicted proteins | sample AusTroGonzalo_MG_FD_203881 | JGI IMG/M metagenome (GOLD analysis project Ga0310786, IMG submission 203881) | Bovine rumen microbial communities from tropical cattle in Woodstock, Queensland, Australia - Gonzalo_03 (v2) (version 2) | ecosystem: Host-associated > Mammals > Digestive system >... | reverse complement strand
CAGGCTATCTATAGTTGTGATGTAATAAGGTGTCTGTCATTTTATAAATATTGTTTGAATAGAAGGTGTTACGATAATGGAAGAATTAATTACAAGGATTCTTAATACGATCGACAAGAAGAAAGTAAAAAGTCTCTGTAACAGAATATTGAAAAAATGCAGTTTTAAGTCAGAGAATGATTTACGAAATATTTCTTCTTTGGCAACATGGTTATATATCTATGGTTATTATGAAGAGATGATAGAGGTTTGTGACTTAGTAAAAGATATGGAATTTGCTGGAGATTACGATATTTGGTTTATTCCTGAAATGACCATGTGTCTTAAAGCGAGAGTTTTTAGAGAAAGAGGAATGCTCAAAGAGGCTCAAGCGTTGATAGATAAGATCAATGAACATCGTGATCCGAGTCTTTATGTAAATCTCGTCGATATGTATGAAGAGAACATGGATGAAAACATTGCGGAAGAAATAGAGAATCATCCAAAATCATTGGCGTATGAATGGAGATTTTGTAAACTCCAATTTGCAATTAACTACCGAGAACCAGGTAAATTTCCGATAGCTGACGATAAGTTTGAAGAGGACATCAAGGAACTTGTATCAATTTTACGCCAAGTAAAATAAGGAAAAAGGCGATCATGTCGCAGACCAGAAACAAGAGTATCTGTTTTGAAGTGTATACAAAGAATTACTAATACAATTATAACTCGAAAGAAATTTTGAACTTAGCAGTAAATACGTGATTTTGAATTATGGTACCCGAAAAAGAGAGCACAAAATGTCGGATGTAAAACCTCTTTTATTGATATATTGGTTTTGCAGCTAACAAAAGTGAGAGGAGCTGCCGATGCAGGGTTGGATCGAGGGATTCCAGAACTCCATAGATTTTATAGAACAGAATTTAACGGATGAACTGGACATCGAGGTCATAGCAGGTAAAGCATTTTTATCGTCGTACTATTACCAACGCATCTTCGGGGCCCTGTGTGGTATGACTGTGGGCGAATATATCCGTGCGCGCAGAATGACATTGGCAGCGCAGGAACTGAATGGAAATGATATCAAAGTGATCGATGTCGCTGTTAAGTATGGATATGATTCTCCGGATAGTTTTGCGAAGGCTTTTCAAAAGTTTCATGGAATTACGCCATCCCAGGCCAGGGAACCGGGAGCGTCGCTCCGATCTATTGCACCGCTGCATATCAAAATCACAATGGAGGGTGGTAGCATGTTAGATTATAGTATTGTCGAAAAGGCATCGTTTACGATCGTAGGAGTGAAAAGACAGTTCAATACGGATACCAGTTACCGGGAGATACCGAAGTTTTGGAATGAATGGCTGGCTCAGGGCGATAAACGTTCTGTCATGGGAACTTTTGGGGTATGTCTTGATGGGGAGGGAAAGAAATTTGATTATTGGATAGCCGATTTGTATTTCCCATGGGAAGACATTCCGGAAGGCTGTGAGACAAGAGTGATTCCACAAAGTATGTGGGCCCAGTTCCCTTGTACGATGGAAACAATACAAGATACAAATACAAAGATTTGGTCGGAATGGTTGCCTGCACTTCAGGGGTATTCTTTGGCGGGTGAATATGATATAGAAGTATATCTTCCATCAGAAGATGGTTCCGATGATATGTCTGTTTATATATGGGTACCGCTTAAGAAAACGGAATAGCAGAAATAGGTTCTCAATGTATCAGGAAAGTAGAGGATAAAGCATATGAATAAAGAATGGTCCGAGCTTAACAAGATGATGCAAGATCAGATAAAAAAGAGAGATACTTTCGATGAGGGTATTCATACTCTTTTTACTTTACGGAGTCAGCTGTTTAAGACGATTACTTCGTTCAAAGAGGAACTTGGACGAAAAGATTTTAATGCGATTCCTTTTATGAATGCGGAAGGATATCATAGCAAGACGATTGCGTATTCTCTGTGGCATATTTTCCGAATCGAGGACATTGTAGCGCATACCTTGATAAAAGGTGATGATCAGGTGTTTTTCAGTCGGGGATATCAAAAGAAAACAGGTTCACCTATCATCACCACGGGAAATGAGTTGGTGAAGCAGGAAATATCCGAGTTTTCAGAAAAGCTTGATTTGGATGAATTATATGAATATATACTTGATGTAAAGAATAGTACTGAGATAGTGATCAAGGGATTATCATTCGATGATCTGAAAAGGAAGATTTCAGATGAGAGAAGGAAGACTTTGGAAAATCTTTCAGTTGTCAGCGAGGAAGAAAGCGCTGTCTGGCTTATCGATTATTGGTGCAACAAAGATGTACGCGGACTGATTCAAATGCCTTTTTCGAGGCATTGGATCATGCATATAGAAGCATGTTTGAAAATTCAAAACAAGATTGCCAAAATGGGTTTTACGAAATGAATTTGACATAAGCAATTGATTTAGGTACTATGTAATACAAATGATACAATGTATTACACAGTCAACTGCAATACGAGATAAGGAGAACCCATATGAACGACAATGAATTTGAAAACAAATTGAAAGAACGAAATAAGCTGGCGCATGAATTTCAAAAGATGCTAATAAAGGAGCCTGTTATATTAGAAGCTACAAGAGATTATCCGGAAATGAAACAACTAAAAGAGTTAGCGATGTTTTACGAAGGGATGATTGACAAACTGGACAAACTGGACGAGACAATACAGCAAATTAAGTCCGCAGAGGAATCCGGCATTGATCAGAGAGATAAATTGGAATCGGCAAACGAGAATTTAGCTGAATTGAAAGTAACCAAAAGCGGATTCAGAAAAAAAACGAGATTCCGTGCTAATGAAAGAATGGAAACTCTTCATAAACTTATGAAAGAATTCGAAGATAGAGATGAAAAAGTTCAACAAGAAAAAGAAAATGTATTAAAGAAGGGACAAATATGTATAAATGCAGGGAAAAATGCAGATGCAGTTGAGAAAACATTGCAAAAAACGCAAGAGGCATTCTTCGAAATTTATGGGATATATGAACTACGTTTAGCGGCTCGCTATAATACATATGTAGCTATTGTAGGGTATCTGAATGAAATTTTGAATGAGCTGCCCGATCATGATAGATTTGGCAATCAGAGGTATGATATAAATAAAAATACTACCATAATAAGAGAAATAAATATCATCAAAGAAAAGAAAAAGACGCTTCGTGAATTACAGGATAGAATGATCGATCTAACAAATAAATCATATGGAGTAAGGTCTGATAATGCTGATAATGAGGTGAAATGGACAGAGCTGGTTACGAAAAAAGTTACGCCGAACGATCAGATCACTAATCCTGAACACAGTATGCTCACACTCTAATTTTGATCCGGTCTATATGGCCGGATCTTTTATTTTGTCCGATATAATAAATAAGGACCGGATCGATAAAACAAAATTGGACTATTTGAGTAGAAAAATTTTATTTGGTATGGTATAGTAGTCTATAAACCGACGTATGAGTGATTCCGGATGTAACATAGTTAACTGCAGCACTATGCGAAGGAGAACCAAGATGGTTGATAATTTATTATATACAGATGAATTGAAAGAACGAGATAAGCTGGCGCAAGAAATTTGTGAGATGCAAAAAGAAGAGTTAGCGTTGTTGGAAAATACTAGAAATCATCCTGAGAAATCACAAATAGAAGAGTTGGTAACCTTTTATAAAAAGATGGTTGAAAAGCTGGAAGCACTGGAAAAGACAAATCAGCGAATTAAATATGCGAAAGAGGCTGGCGCTGATCAGATAGAAAAGATGGAATCTGCAAACGTAGAGTTATCGAATGCAAACGTGCTCAAAAGCGGATATATCAAAAGAATGAGATCCCGCGTTAACAAACTCACACAAAAGCTGCAAAAATTCTTGGATGAAATTGATAAAAGAGCAGCAGATGCTCGATTGGCAAAAAAGAATGTATTAAAAAACGGAAATAATTACATAGACATGGTGGAAAATGCCAACGAGCAAGAGATTCAATTTGAATATTTGGATAAGGCATTCCTGATTCATGCGAAATATGAATTTCGTTTGACAACTCTTTATGACAAATATGTAGATTTTATAAAATACTTGGATGAACATTTAAATATGCAACGTCGCCAAAATGGTCTTAACAATCAGAAGTATGATATAAATAATAATATTACACTAAAAAGGATATGGGATTTTATCGAACAGGAAAAGGAGAAGATTCTTGAATTTGAGGACGAAATGATCAACTTATCAAACAAGTCGTACGGAATAGAATCAGCAAATAAAGAAAAATGGACGGATATGGCAACGAAAAATGTCAATACGGAGAATCAGAAGGGAAAAGATGCTTTCAGCAGTATTTTCACAAATGCAGGGAACAATATATCCTATCAAAAAGCGGCAGGAGAAATTAGGACAAATTCTGCCAATCTTGGTCGTGGTTGATAAGCAGACAGCGTTATAACAGCCATAAGAAAGTAAATGGCGGATGGCATCGTGGGATGATGATCGCTTTTAATTTCTTGCGACGCAAGCAATAGATAGTTTCAAATTAAGGAGAATTACTTGAATGGAAGACCGGATATTTAACGAGGAAGAATTGATACGTCACAGTGAACTAGCGGATTCACTTATTAGAGCAAAGAAGAAATCGTTTGAGTTGTGGAAAGAGATCATACAAGATATTGAGATATCGAAAATTTCAAATGTGTGTTCATATTATGAATATATAAGCGGATTATTGAAAGAGTATGGAGAACTGAATAAAAGTATCACTTCCGGAACCGAACTAAGCATTGATCAGGATGAGCTTTATAAAGCTGCAAACGAAATGTTGAGCGTATATAATGTGATCAAAAATAATAGTATTAGCAAGACAAAAACGTTTATTGATAATATAATAATTAAGTTACAAAAGACAGAAAAAACTCTGAATAAGTGTAAAGAAAAAGTGGATATTGCGAAAGCAAACAGAGAAAAAGCTTTGAGCAGACGCCGTGAGAATTCAAAAAACGCACAAAGTGATATAACAAGATTGGATGATATGCTTTATCATTATTCCTCAGTTGAATTCCATTTGACGGTATACGGAGAAGAATATAAAAAAGCGATGGATTATTTGGATAAGCTTTTGAAGCTGGAAATAAAGGGTTCCGATGTTGATCATCAGAGATTTTGTCTCCTCAAAAACAAAATCCTAACGGAGATTGATAGTGAAATCACGGAAGAACGGGCTAAGATTCTTCAGGAATTTGAGGGAAATACCGGCGGAAAATCAATTACAAGATCTGTTGAGAAGTCAAAAAACGGATCTGACGATTTTAGCAAAGGGAAGGGTAAGCATGAAACGCCATCTGTTCAAAAGGTGGCAGATCAGCAGAAAACTGATAACAAAATAAAAGCCATAAGAATAACCGGCAATGAAGAGAAAAGGAACAGAATGACTGACGAAGCGCCATACGAAAGAAAACTAATGCTTTACAGTAATGTGGCAAATACGATCATGGAAGAACAAAGAGATTTGGTTACGAAATTGACTGCGACAAGAAATGATCCTTTGCTTGAAAGTATTCTGGATGTTTATGTTCAATGTGGAAAATATAATGGGTTATTGAAATGGATCGATGCTTTAGATCGGACGATCAATGCAGAGGTTGGGATCTGTGATGATCTGAGAGGACAATATGAGGAAGCAAAGAATAAGTTGTACACAGAATCTATGATGAAGTTAGACGACATGAAAATGACTAGAGATCGTATCCAGTTGATCAACACTTTCTTAAAAAATATTACTCATAATCTTTTTAGAAGCATAAAAGCAATCAGTAAAGAACAGGTGGAGAGAAAGCGAGTTGTTGGTGACCTTCAAAAAACCATTGAGAATTTCAAAGCGGATCAATTGCCTAACATGATCAGTCAAATAGATGAGGTCAAAAATAGATCTACTAAAATTGAAGATTTACTAAAAAAACTACAAAAATCATATAGGGATGTGATATTCTATTTGGATCAGACTTTAGAAGACGAAGAAATATCTTATAATGTTACAGGATTTAGTTATGATATTGATAAAAACAAAATGATGCTTGGAATTAGCAAAGCGATCGCTCATGAATCGGATATGATCAGCGAACTAAACAATTATCAGGAGAGATATCAAAAGCTGGTTGAACAGAAGTACGAGATCGGTCCATTTAGCTATGAGAAGGATATGGAGCAAAAACTAGAAGAATTAAATGGAGTGTTTTCCGAAAGTATTCTGACCAATCACCGAAAGGATATCGATTCATGGGAGCAGGCAATCAGAAACATTCCGGAGAAGAATTCTATTAAGTATATACTTTCAGACGAAAACAAAATCAGTCTTATCAGTTAACGAGACTAACTATTGTGTTAAATATATTATGTTCACATGCAAAAAGTTTCACATCAACCGCGTGTTAAGAAACCGTGGTAAAATGTTGATCTGGTCAATATGGCCAGATCTTTTATTTTGTCCGATATAGTTTAAGGATCGATTCGATAAATAAATGTCGATAAATAAATATGGACTATTTGAGTAGAAAAAAATCATTTTGTATGGTATAGTAATCTATAAATCGATGTACTAGCAATTCAAGCATAACACAATCAACTGCAGAACTATAAGGAGAACCAAAATGATCGACGATTTCTTTTATCCAAAAAACAAATTGAATAAAACAGGAGATCATCCGGAAAAATCACAAACTGAAGAGTTCAAGTTGATTTATAAAGGAATAGTTAAAGACTTGAAAGAGAGAATAAAACATGTGAAGCAAGTCGGCGCTGATCAGGGTGATAAGGCAGAATTCATAAATAATAAAAGTGGATACACTGATCGAATAGAATCTCTTACTAATGAAATAACAAATGAGTCGCAGGGATTCTTGCGAGAATTTTATAAAAAGATCAAAGATGTCCGCGAGACAGAAAGGAATGCATCAGAGAAAAGAAATAGTTACATAAGCATGTTAAAAGAGATCCAAAATCAGAAGGTTTTATCTGAGCATTTGAAAAAGGTATTAAAAGCAGACGCAAAATATGTAACTTGCTTAACGGCATGTTATAAAGCATATGGAGATGTTGTAGAATCTTTGGATGGACTCTTAAAAATGCAACGCTGCCAAAATGGTTTAAGCAATCAGGAGGATGATATAAGTAATAATATTACGTTGACAAGAGTTTGGAATTTTATCGAACAAGAGAAGGAGAAGATTCTTAGATTTGAGGACGAAATGATCAACTTATCAAACAAGTCGTACGGAATAGAATCTGAAGATAAAGAGAAACGGGCGGATAAAACAACGAAAAAAGTCAACGTGGAGAATCAGAAGGAGCAGAAGGGAAAGACTGCTTTTGGTGTTATTTTTACAAATGCAGGGAATAGATCCCATCCAATTTGTGGAAGTTCTGCTGTCGATCTTGAGCGTGGCTGATAAGTGGTTGGTGTCATATTAGCCGAAAGAAGGTATGGTGTCGCAAGATATTTTTTGATGTCTTGTGATGCATACAATAGATCATTTCATGTTAAGGAGAATTACTCTGATGGAAGACTTGATACGTCATAGTGAACTGGCTGATACACTTATTGAAGCGAAGGAGAAACTGCCTGATTTGTTGAAAGAAACTATAGAAGATCCTAAGATGTCGAAAGTTAAAGCTGTGTATTCACATTACATTTATATACGCGGATTATTGAAAGAGTTTGGAGAATTGGATCGAAGGATCAATTCTGCAACTGACCTGAGCATAGATCGAAAAGAGCTTTGTGAAGCAGCAAACGAAATGCTGTGCACATATAATGTGATCAGGAATAACAGTATCCGCGAGACGAAATATTCTATTGATACTACAATAAATAAGTTGCGAAAGACAGCAGTTACTCTGCTTAAACGTGAAGAAGAAAAGAATATTGCGAAAGCAAATAGAGACAGAGCAATGGACGATCGTCAGAAAAATGCAGAACATGCAGAAAATGCCCAACGAGATAGCGATAAGGTATTTGACGAATTTTCCTCATATGAATTCCGATTGGCGGCATATAGAGAGGAATATATAGAAATGATCAAATATCTGCATGAGCTTTTGAAAATAGAAATGAACGATCCCGATGTTGACGATATGGAATATGAGCCTTGCAAAAACAAAGCTATAATGAAGATTGATAGAGAACTCGCGAAAGAACGGGCATGGATTCAGTTAGAGTATTATGGAGAAGATATCGAGAAGTCAGTTACAACATCTGAAGTGAAATCGATACAAAGTCCAGAAGATTCTGACAAAAGAAATGCGGATTCCTTCCGTCAAAGAATAGAAAATGAGCAGAACAGAAAGAAACCATACAGCGGAATATTTGCAGATAAGCCGATAGCTGTTTTATCGGATAACAAAAGTAACGCGGTGAATGGTAATCTGGGAAATCCTTTCGTTTATGAGGATGGCAGATAAGCAGACAACAGGGAACAAAATAAAGATCAGAAGAATAACCGCTAATGAGGAGAACGGGTTCAAAATGACGAGCGAAGCGCTATACGAAAGAGGGTTATTGCTTTACAGCAAGGTGGCAAATAGGATCAGAGAAGAACAAAGAGAGTTGTTTACGCAATTGATTGCTACAAGAAACGATCCTATGCCTGAAAGTATTCAAAATGTGTATGCTCAATATAAAAAATTATACGGGTTGTTGAAATGGATCGATGCATTTGATCGGACGATCAGTGCTGACGTTGGGATTGGTGATGATCTGAGAGGACAATATGAGGCAGAAAAGAATAAGCTGTATACAGAATCAGTAATAAAGTTGAGCAGCATGAAAGTAACGAGAGAGCGTATCCAAAAGATTAACATTTATTTGCAAAAGACTATTGATAATCTTGTTAATGGCATAGTAGCAATCAATACAGAGCAGGAGAAGAGAAAGCGAGTTGTTGACAGGCTTCGATACATCATCGAGAATTTCGAAGTTGATCGTTTGCGAAGTTTGGTTAGGCATGTAGATGAGGTAGAAACTTTTACTGTCAATATCGGACACCAACTGTGGATGTTACGAAAAGTATATGAGAAAGCGATATCCTATTTGGATCAGCTATTAGAAAACGAAAAGAATTCTTATAATACTGCAGACAGTAGATATGATATTGATAAAAACAGAATAATGCTAAAAATTAGCAAATCAATCGATCATGAAGAGGATATTCTCAGCGGCATAAGGAAATATCAGGAGAATTATTATAATCTGATCGGGCAGATGGACGAGATCGATTTACAAAGACCTCCTTTTGAGATAGAGTATGAGATCAGAACCCAAAAAAGAAATTTCAGTAATATGGATCAAGCGGGAAAAGGAAATAATGGTGTTTCTAATAATGATGAATTGAAACGGGACAAGGCACATGTCACAAAATTCATACAAAATATGACCGACAGAGAGCTGGGAGAAGAGCTTGAGCGTTTGGACCATTGGAAGAAAGATGTAAAGCAAAGAATAGATATGTTAAATGGAAAGTTTTCCAAGAGAATACTGACCGATCATCGAAAAGATGTAGGTTCGTGGAAACAGAAAGTCAAAAACGATTCGGAGAAGAAAAATACTATTCAGAATATACTTTCGGATGAAAACAAAATCGGTCTGATCAGTTAGCGAATGTGCCAAAGGGGACGGTTCTTTTTGACACATATTCTGTTTTATATTATTTAAATGGATGATCATTTTACAATCGTGAAAAATATGCAAAGAAAATAGCCCATATGGTAAATGCCATATGGACTATTTATTTTAGCCGGACATGCTTGTTGTTATGTGTACAATTGGGTGTTCAGTTATTGTCTATTATGATCTGTGTTCATAAATAGAATATCTTTTGCAACGTTGGTTTGAAATTAATAAGCAATGTTTCTGACGCAGCAATAAAAGGGATTGATCGGTTTCGTCAAATAATAACCAGGTTTTACTTCAACTATAGGTTGAATTGTAACAGGAGCGTAAGTTTTCTTTACCGAGGGATTATTGTACAAACCACTGATTTTATACGAATAATATCCGTTTTCCAGATATGTTTTCGTATAGGAAACACTATAGAAGCCGGCTTTAGCAAGCTGAGAAGCATTACTGCTGGTGTAATTGTAACCATTTACTGTGAATTTTACATCGGCATTACAAGTTGCGGTATATTCAAAGGTGCCGTTTTCACGTACAATTAATCTGGTCATTGAATAAATGATTTCCTGCTGGTTAGTAGACCGTCCTCTTTGATTAAAGG
>Ga0310786_10013029_pt1 | contig 10264 bp, 8 predicted proteins | sample AusTroGonzalo_MG_FD_203881 | JGI IMG/M metagenome (GOLD analysis project Ga0310786, IMG submission 203881) | Bovine rumen microbial communities from tropical cattle in Woodstock, Queensland, Australia - Gonzalo_03 (v2) (version 2) | ecosystem: Host-associated > Mammals > Digestive system >... | reverse complement strand
GGCCGTGATGAAGTACAGCGCCATTCACATCCTGATAGGACTATTGGCATTCTTTACTACCATCACGGTCGACGGCTTCGGTTATTGGGTCTTCGGCATCGGCCTGTCGCTGATCAGCCTGATGTTCTCGCTGCTGATCCTCCATCAGAAGACCCACCTCTGGAAACGCTTAAAGACAAAATATCGATTTAAGACATAATATCTTTTTAAAGACAGAGTATTTTTTTAAAGACAGAGTAACAGACTAACATATTTTTTATTAACATATATTTTTTTTATTTCTGTATAGTAAATATTTATTTCTGTATAGTTAATATTTGTATAGTTAATATTTATTTGTATAGTTAATATGTTAGTCTGTTACTCTGTCTTTAAATATTTACTCTGTCTTTAAAATATTACTCTGTCTAGAACCGGAAGTCGAGCTCCATGTCAACCAAGTTGTAATCGTGCTTGGCCAGCGAACGATCGTTCACATGGGAATACTCAAGATGGAGTTCCAGATTCTTGGTGAAGAAATAGTTCAGACCACATTCCAACTGATTGACTGAAGTGCCCCATTCCTTCTGATTGCGATACGTCTGGTAGCGAGCCTTGGCATGAAGCTTTGACTTGACAATGGGTACGATGCCGAAGACATACCAACCATCGGCCTTGTCGCCCTTGGAATAGTCTATCTCACGTACGTTGTTGCCTGGAGATGCGGCACCCCAACCTTGGCTGTGGATATACTCAGCACGGAAGGTGTATTCATTCAGGTCGTACTCGGCAGAGATGGCATAGCGGTTTTTCTCAATGCTGCGTTTCTCGCCAGTCAGCGGGTCGAGCATACCGCCTCGGCTACCGGTCCATCCGAAAGCACCGATGCGCACACCCTTGATGGGCATCACCCAGATACCGCCGATGAAATCCTTGCGGTTGTCCATGTCCTTCTGGTTCACACCTTCACCATTGTAGACACCTACCTGATAGTGGAACAGCTTGCGGCCATTGGCATTGGGGAAGAGATCGCCTGACACCTGGACTCCGATATCACGACCACCTGACGACTTCTCACCTGTACGGTCGCCAAAGGCAGAGAGCTTGTTGATGACGTCGGCATAGCCACGCCAACCCTGTGTGATGGGGTGGGTGGGGTTCTCGTAAGTGAAGGCACGCTTGAACTGACCTACACGCACCTTGAACTCCGGATATTTCCGCCACTCAGCATAGAGGTCTACCAACTGGACAGTGGGCTGGCCAGGACCAGTGGCATTGGTGCCCTGAATCTGGGCACGCCAGTCGAAGTCGCCGATCTTACCGTCGAGGATGAAACGGGCCAGGCGAAGGTTAAACGAGTTCGAGTGGTTTCCTTCCGGGTCCTGTCCCTGATACTGCAGCATGCCGTAGCCGCTGAACTTGATGTTGTTGATCCATGCGGGAATGTTCACAGTCTTCTGCTGTGTTTCCTGCACTTCCTCTGTTTCTGCCAAAGTCTCAGCATTGGCGGGGATGGTCATTGCCATTAGCATTGCCATCATCCCTGTCAGTCTTTTCATTGTCATACGATACTTGATTTAGTTATTGATTTGTATACTATGGTGCAAAGATACGAAAAAAATTTGAAACTACCAAATCTTTTTCAATTATACTTTAGCATGACGAAAAACCTTAAGCAGTTTTGATTGTTGTCTTAACTACAAAAAATTTCTGTTTTACCCACAATTTTATTGACTCTTACTTACAATTTTATTAACTCTTAACCACAATTTTATTCACTCTTAACCAAGATTTCAAAAAGTTTTCGCCAGCTTTCTAAAAAGTCTTCGCCAGTTTTAAAATTCCAGCGAAGATTCTTCAAAGATCCAGCGAAGATTCTTCAAAAAGCCAGCGAAGAGTTTTCAAAAACCCAGCGAAGACTTTTCAAAAAGCCAGCGAAGAGTTTCTAAAAAGCCAGCGAAGAGTTTTTAAAAATCCAGCGAAGACTTTCTAAATTTCCGGTTAATGGTTGCTATTTTTATAGTTAAGGCTTGCTGAATTTACAGTTAATGGTTGCTGTTTTTACAGTTATGGTTTGCTTTTTTTGTAACGTTGGGTTTTGGATAATCTGTGACTGTCGTAAACAGATGTTTGGCGTTCGGATAAAGTGACCTGCTTCTGTTCAAGACATAAACAAAGCGTTTTGGAAACCAATCCAAAACGCTTTTCCTGTTGTTAAACCTTTCAATATAGATCTGATCTTGAGGTCTACTAGCGTGACACTAGAACCCATCATCAACCTCTTCGGTTTGAAGTTGCTTGCTCATGCCGTAGTTGCTTTCGGACAGGATATGGCACTTGTGCTGCATCTTCACCACACGCATCGCGGGCTTCATATAGTCTTTCTTAATCTATTCCGGGAACTAATCCAAATCTTCTCCGCTATCTACCTCAGTTAAAGGTGTTTCACTATTCCTTAGAGATACTGACATGTGCTTTGCTGAACCAGCCAAAAGACGGTTCTGGGACTTCAAAACGACGATCTTGAAGTCGGGAGTCATATATTCTTTCTTGTTCATAATTTGCAGGTTTTAATTATTTCACAATATACTTCTTACCACCCTTGACGTAGATTCCCTTCATAGAAGGAGTCTGTACGCGCTGTCCACTCAGGTTGTAGATGGACTGCTCACCCTTCGGCTCCACAGCAGGCTTCACCACCTGAATACCAGTCTCTCCGCCTTCACCATCGAACAAGACGTTGATACGGGCACTGCTCGTTGACGCAGTCTTCAGATAGGCGCGGAACGGATTAATCCAAGCACCTTTGTCAGAGCCTACCTTTACAAATTCATTATCCTTATAGCCGTAATAGGTAATACCATTTTCAACAGACTTAAGATTCGTCCGCTCGTTTACTCCAACGAAACTGATGCCATTCGTTATCTCTGTCGTCAAAGAAGAGGAAACAGGAACTATCTTATTTGTTAACAATGAGGTGGCTGTCAACCTCTGACAACCTCTGACAACCTCAAACAGGTTGCAAACCCTTTGTAGCAGGGAGTTTTATCAACCTGACAACCTATTTATCGAAATTTATATCATTATGAGATTCAAACTGAAGAAAGAAACCAAGCCGACACTCACGACGTTCGGCATGTATAAGGCAGTGACGGTACACACTCAGACCATCGAGACCAGCCAGATATTAAAAGAGGTATGCGAGAATAATCCTATCAGTGAGGGCACGGTCACAGCCGTCGTCTGGAAGCTGGCGCAAGTCATCAACCGCCATCTCCGCGAGGGCGACAAGGTGCGTCTTCGCGACTTTGGCCTCCTGAAACTGGAAATCGAGAGCGAAAAGGTGGACCGTCCTGAGGACTTCAAGCCCCGCAAGCACATCAAGGGCGTCCGCCTCCACTTCCTCCCCGAAAGCGACAAAGGCAAGCCCGAACTCTACAAGGGCATCAAGTTCGAGAAGTTGAAGTGAATTACACAAAAGCGGTTCTTTTTGTATACATATTATATGTCCTGCTCCAAATTGAATTATGAAGCAGGACATGAAAGATACGTGTCAACAGTCAAAGATGACCTCAATTGTTAAAATGATCTATTTTCCTTCCCTTTTGTTTGGAGATTAAAACAGAATCTGTCCCCCTGGCTATTTTGGATTTGTTTCCACGTTAATAAGATTCATATTCGCTCTTCTCATCATAACATTTTGGTCTGTCTGTTGGGCTCCCTAACAATAGCCTATTAGTATTAATCTTGACTACCTTCATTAAAGGCCTGATATATATTTTCTTTTCCATAATCGTATTCTATTATATATTATTGTCTTGTTACTTAATCACTAACTTGCGGCCGTCCTTGACATAGATACCTTTCGTCTTGGGAGCGTTGATGCGGCAACCGTTCAGGTCGTACCACACATTGTCAGCGTTCTGCTGCTTGTTTTCAATCGTTGGAATGCCTGTGGCATCATCATCAGGCAGATTGAAGAATGCACGTGCATAATTAGCGGGCAGTGCCAGCCAAGCCTTGTGGGCAGGTGAGGTGAATGGAGCACCATCGTCTGCACCCCAGTACCAACCAAATATGCTCCCATGACCAGATACAGAACCGTATGTCAGTTTGTAGTACTTTGCGCCGTCGCCGCCGCCAGTAGTCGTTGTCTGTACATCGCTGCCATGCAGCAGGTTGGTGCCAGAATAAGAATCTTGTGATTCCGTCAATGTCAGAGTGATGTTTTGCGTTGCGTCACAATAGAGCAGCATAGCCGTAGAGGCTGGCACGGTATTATTAGTTTCACTGTCGCCGTCGGCAATCTCCACGTAGGTCGGCTGGTCGCCTGTAACGTCACTTACAGCGTAGGCAACAACGCCAGTGGGCAAGGTCACCATTTTTCCACTGTTGTAGTAAGTACCATAGCCAGTGGGAGCCAGCGTCACTTCAACCGTTTCCGTAACTGGTGTTTCTCCGTAAACAATATCTATCTTAAACTGGGCTCCTAGCTTGGTGTCGAAATCAAAACTGGAAAGGTCGAGCGTGAGCGTTACAGTACAATCATCATCGGTGTCAAACGTGATGTTGCCACCATTGTAGACAGCATCAGACCAGACCCCAGAGTCTTCAAAGGTACCACTGAAATTATGAGTCCAAGCACCGTCGATGGCAAATTTCACCTGTCTCTCGAAACCGTCAGGTACGTTTTCATACGTAATCTGCCATACATTCTCCGATACTTCGGTCATTTCATTTTCCACATAACCTGGATCCCAAGCGGCACCGTTGAGCCAATTGCCCTCTCCATTACCAACGGCATAGACAGTATAATTACCGAATCCAGTAATTTCTTCCACAATTTCTCCAGTTACTGAAACCCCATTAGTTTCGGGGTCAAAAACAACGGTGAAAGTGCCTGCATCTGTAAGATTGAATTCAACATTATTATCATTTGCATCGCCAATCCATACATCCCCGTTTTTTACGACCTTCAGCTGCACATCATTGTATGCTTGAGAGACGGTGTACGCTTTTTGGTATTTCCCGTCATTGCCTAACGTCATCAGGTTGGCATCCAAGATTGCCCATTCATAATCACCACCGAAGATTGCTGTATTGTTACCCACCACTGTATAGGTGTCTTCTGGAGTCACGTCAGCAACATAGATACACTCCATGTACCAATCTTCACCACCATCGTAATTGGGACGGAAATAGATATTATAAGTGCCGCCCGCTGAAATCACGTAATCATTACCCATACCATCTGGGTAATAAACATTCTTGGTTTTGCCATCATCAGTGCTCACAACTTTGAATCCTTGGTCACTACTCAGTTCTACATTATTAATATAGTACTCCCCTGAAGTTACTGTGTTTTCTGCTAATTGGTATGTAGATTCCAAATTCCAGCCATTCATATCGCCAACCAGATAGTAGCCAGTCGGTACTACTATGGAGAAATTATTTTCTATTGAGCCAGCGTAGTTACCCTTACCTGTGATGGTCACGGTGTAATCACCAACATTGGTACAGCCTTCACTGTAGGTGACATTATAGTCGGTCGAGCTACTCAACACATTGTCGCCAAGTGTCACCGTGGGAACGGGATGGATTACGCTGCCCGTCCAATCATAGGAAGATTCAACACCCGTAACGGTGGCAGTGAGGATGGATGTGCCGTATGTTAGCTTGGCATGGTAGTTGTTACCATTATCGCCGCTGTACCACTCATCGCCGCTGTCGCCGTAAGTCTTGGCCCACATGTCGATGTAGTAGGTCTTGCCGAACTCAAGAGTCAGTCCCACCGCAGCGGCCAAATCTCCGGTGCCAGTCCAAGAGATGGAGAAGTTGTGATCACCCTCAATGCGCGTAGAAGCACCCAGCCAGAGGTCTTGGTCGGAGCCAACCGGAGACACGCCGCCGTCCCAGATGCGGAAGTACATGTTGGCACCGCCGCGGTCGTTGGCATCGCTCCAAACGCTGAACGCAATGCTGGTAATAGTCATGTCGGAAACGACACCGAGGTCTGTCGGAGAGTCGCTGTTGGTGGACCATGTGGAAAAATCGGTGGTATTGCCACCAATGCTCATGGAACAGTTGTACCATCCGTAGTCAGCCCACGCCGTCTGCGCGGTGAAGGCCATAACGAAGGTGAGCAGCGTCATGGCTACCCGCCTCACACTTGCGCCACACAGCCCCCAGGCCGTCGGCGCGGAAAAATCCTTAATTGTTCTTTTCATCGTTGTCATTGTTATTATTTGTTTGAATATTGAATGTTGCTTCTATTTCGTGAACTAATCTAAATCTCCACCGTTATTTTCCAGAGGAATATCTTCATCTTTCAATGACTGTCTTCTAAGACCTGTCAGCGAAGAGTCCAAAAGACGGTGCTTAGCCTTCAAAACGATGACTGTAAAGTTTGGGGTTATATACTCTTTCTTTTTCATAACTCATAGAATTTAATTATTTCACAATAAACTTCTTACCACCAATAATGTAGATACCCTTCTTGTTCGGCGTCTTTACGCGCTGTCCACTCAGGTTGTAAATGGGCTGCTCGCCCTTCGTCTCCACAGCAGGCTTCATCACTTGAATACCTGTCTCACCACCTTCACCATCGAACAATACGTTGATACGAGCCTCTGCATTCGAAGACACAGTCTTTATATAGGCACGGAACGGATTGATCCAAGCACCATCACCTGTTCCAACCTTCACGAATGAATGATCGCTTAAGCGATAGCCATAGTAAGTAACATTAGCAGGATTGCCAGATTCATCTACTCCAGACACAAGGTGTGTTCGCTCATTCACGCCAATGAAACTAAAGCCATCTTTCTCCACCTCCACCAACGAGGATTGAGGAATTAACTTACTTGTTATCGAAGAGAAGGGCTTATCGCTTGCAGCCTCAAAGAGATATGGCGTGTTAGCCTCAGGAGCATCCACCTCTATGAAACTGAGTTCCTGGTTTACAGGATCATAGCCTTCCAAGGCCCAGAACTTACCTACTTGCGCTGCTTCACCAGCCGTGAGCGAGAAGGGCAGACAGATGGTAGAGGTACTATACTGATCTGAAGCTCTAGTAGAACTAATCTTCGTGAAAATGCGGTCGTAGCTGACATTGGTTGCCGTAAAGTCCTCGCCTGAATTGTTGAAGCTGTAGTCACCATCGGTCAGTTTCAGGTTGGCACAAATGCCATTGACTATTACGTTATATGGCAGCAGAGCAGGCAGCGTACCGGCAGCAGCTTTAGTCAGAGCATTGCGGTTTTCGCCTCGCTCATAGAAACTGAAGTCGCTCTCAGTAGACACGTCAACATAAGTACCCACCGGAGCCTTAGTCACAGTGGAGCCAGACAGAATCTTAAGAGAGCCTAACTGCCACGTTTCGGCACCAGATGTCAAAGTTATCGTAACATCCTCATTGCTTTCATGCGCGAAGCTTAGTTCTACTTTCTGCCAGCCATTATTTGTGCCTGTTTCATATTTATCCACAATACCGTTTGTCTGTACAGTAGACGCTCCATCCAATCCTGTCAAGTTGACCGAAGCATTCTCTTCTTTACATGAGACTGAAAGATTCACTATACCGCCATTCGCACCACGCACAATGGCTTGAACGATGTAGTCGCCAGCGGTCAGTGAAACTGTCTTGGACATGGTTCCTGTTCCACTATTGGTCATTTCAGCCACCTTTTCGCTCTTGCCATTCCAGTTTTTGGTAGTTGTGGCAGTGCCAAGGTCGGTAAGGTTAATCTCAGTATTGGGTGCAACAGCAGTGCTAACAGGTTTGTCTTGCTGCCCAATATTTGAAGTGTTGTACCATGCTCCATTTATAAACTGGCAATCAGCGGTCTTCACTTCATCACTACCCGACTTACCATTATTGAAGATAATATACTCGGGAGTGCCCGTCAAATCGCCGCTGTAAGTCCACTTATAAATCTTCTGCCCCCATTCATTAAAACCAAGGTATTCACATCCTGCGCCAGGCCATTCTCCTCCCGTATAGTTATTGCCTCCTTTTATCCATGCCCATGCATGGATATTTCCCCACTCTCGATTGGGGTGCTCATTATCGTTTACATCGTCAACGAAGAATGCACAGATTTCACCTTGTTCATACCATGCAGGTGTGTAGCCGGAATAGCTATCGGTGGAGTTTGTCAAATCACTATTGTATCCATTATATGTTACGAACACATCGGAAGTAACATTGACATAATCATTAGACTTAGAATTGTTAATATCGTCGCTATAAACCAAGAAACTAATTAAGTTCTGGTTAGTAAATGTCTTCCTATACCAAGCATGATCTTTAACCAATATGACATCAGTAAGTTTCTCCTCACCGCTTGTCAAATCCCCACTGGCATTCCAAGCATGGAGTTTCAAACCACCTTGGGTTGCCTTGACATATACAGTAATATCTTTATACACCGGAGACTCTATTGGCTTGTTTACGTAAGTATTCTGCAAATCTACGACAATATTGTTGCCGAGCGCAGTGAAGATATCGGAGCCGATGTTTAATTGATCGGAGGTCTTCGTGTCGTCACCACCCTGGCTCAGAAGGTAGTTCAGCTTATAATCTGCTGATTTCTTGGGGAAGGTCTTATAGTAGAAGTTCACCCCATCAACACTCTTCATATCCGAGAGCTTTACGCCTGGCCATGACGTCAGGTTACCATTGTCATCCCAAGCATGGAGATAGATTGGATCCTTATCTGCACGCACATAGATGGTGATGTCAGTAATCTGCTGGTCGGTAATGGTGTAGGTGTAAGTCTGGATATCCGTTACACTATTATCACCCTTTACGCCAACCTTCAGAGTATGAGTACCCACAGAACTGTAAGTAAATTCGTGACCCGTAGAGGTAATAGTAGCAAGAGTACTCATTGTGGGGTCTGTACCGTCTTCGGTATAAACCAGCGTAGTGGAATTGTCTGCAGGCGAAACATTGACGGTCACACTCTGATAATATGTACCGCTGGCCTTATCAACACGTATTCTATTATTAAGAGCGTCCGCTACAGACTCAGAAACGAACATCTGGAAGTCCCAGTTATTGACATCACCATTCCAAACGGAGCTATAGCCTGAGGTGTCATAACTACCACAATCTCCCAATAACAACAAAATGTTGGCATTATTGCTACCATGAACAATGAACGAGCGGCCACTGCCATTATTGCATATATAGCTGTCGAAAGAACTTTGATTTGTGATGCCTGCAAGCTTACGGGCTTTAATCATGCGCTTTAGGGCATCCTTGTGGGTCTTCCAGTGAGGCAGGAAGATGCAGGGTGTGCCAGGCATGGAAAGGATAAACGCATTGGCAGCCAACACATGCTTCTCATTGCTCATACAGGTGCCGTCGCGATAAGTGTCATGGTTATCGACAAAAGTTACAGAGTAGCGCTTGTAGAAATCATCGCCAGCCATACCTTGCGTGGTCAGGGCACTTTGATTAAAGTTACCAGTAAAGGCATTGTTGATCAAGAATTTCAAAGGAAAGTCGAAGGCTGCCGACTGAACAGCATAGTTTTGTGTGGTACCGTTCACCCACCAAGTCGTGCCACCCCAATCGTCCCAGAATTCACCAACGGAGAATTCCGGATTAACGGCTGCATTATATATGCCGACATACACAGGATTATAGCCCTTTACCATGTCGTAACGGAAGCCACTATAACCCAACTCATCTTTTAGATAGTTAAGATAAGTAATAACATTCTGCTGGACATTAGCCCCCGTATGATCAAGGTCGCGACAGCCGTCGAAGTCATCACCAGTATCGTTTGCCCCCGTCACATTAAACATTGTGCTGACATAGCCGCCATTATCATTGCGACAGATGTCGGCCAGCGACCAATTGAGCTCATAGGTTTTATCACCAACAGTGACCTTCTCGTAGGGGAAGTCGCACCAGTCGTTCTGGCCGTTCTTATGGTTGATCACCACGTCCTCGATGATGCCGATACCCTTTGATTTATAGGTAGCAATCATCGACTTGAGGTCGGTAGTATTGCCAAAGATGGTGTTGTCGTGGTTCAGCCACCAGCAAGGCATGTATCCCATGTCCTTCAGCCAGCCATTGCCTTCAGTTGCCGCATGTTCCACGCAATAGTCGTTCTTCGTACGTGCGGAATTGGGCACCCAGATAAGGTCGATGTAGCCTTCGAGGTCATCGGCCTGACCTTCAAGGGCACTCCATGAGCCCCAGCCTTCGTCATCGTAATAGTCCCAATAGAACCCTTGCAGCATAACGCCGCCGTAGTTTGCAGGCCAG
>Ga0310786_10013028_pt1 | contig 10264 bp, 7 predicted proteins | sample AusTroGonzalo_MG_FD_203881 | JGI IMG/M metagenome (GOLD analysis project Ga0310786, IMG submission 203881) | Bovine rumen microbial communities from tropical cattle in Woodstock, Queensland, Australia - Gonzalo_03 (v2) (version 2) | ecosystem: Host-associated > Mammals > Digestive system >... | reverse complement strand
ATGTCGCGTGTGTCATGAGATATACATCATAATCCAATTGAAGTTCACCATTTGCAATAGCTTCCAATTCTGCGGATGATGTTAGTTCATACATTTCTTTTGATGTATATCCATTCAGATCATGTAATGATTTATACCACTGCCCACGTAAATTGTCACGGTGCATAATGATCAATGTTTTCACACCATAGACACCTGCTGCATATCCTGTACAGAACGTTTTACCTTTTCCAGTATCTAATACCAGAAAGATTTGTGAATCATTGATATTTGAAGAATATTCCTGTTCACCTGAAATGAAATGAATCGCAGATATCTGGTCATCATCTCGCGGTGGAATCACTTCTTCAAATTCATAATTCATTTCTTTGAATGGATCATATGGGTCATACTTGAATTCAGCATCCCCGAGTAATCTACGAAGGAACTCAAGATCAATTCCTTTATGGAGATACAATGTATCATGTTCTTCATCATACATATATCCCAACACTTTGGTTTCATCTTGATATTCATCTTCATACTCATGCATATCCAGTAATGGTTTTAACGGAACAAGAGCATCCTGGCCCGGTGATACCAGGATGCTTGTTGCCCGAACTGTGACTATGAACATATTGCTCTCCTCACAATTTTCGTTTGAATTCGATACCATGCGGTTTGCACGTATCATTTAAAACAGATGCTTGCGCCTCTGTCAGAAGAATGGTTCCAATAATTGCATCATCTTTTGTAATGATGTACAATAGAAAGTGATCCGTTTTTGTTAATACGGTTTTTCCATTGAATTGTGTGATCTCTGATTTCTGATGCAATACTCGATCTTTCTTAAACATAATCGTGTACATCCTTTCATGAGATTGTTGCACGAATGACTTTGACCGCTGGGACATGTTTCGGTTTCTGAGGCGGTGTATTCATTGTCACCGGATTCAATGAATTCACATTTACCGAAGAAACTCTTCCGTCTGCATGATATAATGTTACTGTTCGGTCGTTTGTTGTGCAGAAAACAGAGATGAGGTCATCTTGTGGTGAGAGTTTTATGATAGGTTTCAATCCAGCAAACTTCTTACCAGATACCAGGAACTTGGCATTGTTTACACGAACCCTACCAAGCCGAGTAACATAGAAAATTAGCGGCTTATTTGGATTCAACATAAACAATCCAGCGACATCACATTCCTCTTTGACCAGGAACTGTCCTTGTGCATCCGGAGAATTTACTGAATTCAAATCAGACACAGAAAACCGCTTTCCATATCCATCAGAAGTATACATCAGTAGATCATCCGATGTGTTGGACACTTCCAATACTGAGATAATATATTCATTATCCTGTAATGGAATCAATGTCTTTCTGGATTGATTCGATGGAATCTTATCGATTGGCATCAACTTGATACGACCCTTATTCGTCAACATGACAATGGAACGATCAGACCGTGATACAACTGCAACACAATTCCCCATCGGTTCTTTTCCAATTGATGTCAATGTCAGGGGTTTATCATGCGGAACCTTATTCAGTGGAATCCACAATGACTTTCCATACTGATCAATTGCACAAACCTCATCGCCATCAATCGGCGTGACATCTGATGAGAAATGATCGGGATTCTCTGTTTCGGAAAACAGGATTGAACCATCTGTGAGTATTTGGCAAATACCAATATTCGCAGATTGTCCATTGTTTGTATTCAGTATTTTGGAACGACGTGGATTTCCATATTTCGATTTGATCGTTTTGATATCGTCAATGATAACGTCACGGATTTTCTCATGATCATTCGCAACCGATTTCAGATATTTGATTTCTTCTGTGATTGCATCAATTTGTTCAAGCGTCTTCTTATACTCTCCTTCAGTCAGTTGATATACATATAACCCGGAGATATAATTCGCTTGTGATGTTGTAATTTTTCCATCATATGCTTTCACTAATGCTGGAATGATTTCATCTTTCCGATTACAAGAACGGAAGACTTTGATTGTCTTTGTCAGATTCTGCGGTGACAACATGAATTTCTTACCACTCAACATGTTGAACTCTGTTGTCTTTGACACAAGTTCTCTCAAGAAGTATGAACGTTTTTCTTTCATACGATTCTTGATCCATGCCAATATGATTTGACGTTCATTGTATTTCTGTGTCTTGTTATTCGGATCAACCACAACCGTATTACGTGTCGACAATGTAATCCGGAATCCAGATACACGTTTGAACAGTTGATTGATTACTTGATATAGATTGCACGGTTTGCAACGAATTACATATCGAATCTTGTTCTCAGACAAATCTGATTCATTATCCGCAGAAATGATTTCTGAGATTGGATTCGGTCCTTGCATAATATCACACAACCGTTTGTCAATGTCACGCAGATATTCGCCAAATGGCGTATTCTTGATTGTGATAATGTAATTGACATTATCAATATCAAATGATGATTGCATGACAAATGTTTGATCATCACGTTTGATCACATCACAACCAGTTGGTGAATCAGGAATCAGATGAACGTCTGATTGAGGGTTCTTCAACAACTTGATTGTTGCATCAGCAACCTCATTCAGATTATATGGTAAGATATCGGATGACATGGTGTATCCAATTCCATGTGAACCATTCAACAGAATTGTTGGGAATTTTGCGGGCAGTGTGACGGGTTCTTTCAATTCCCCATCATAATTGTCTTTCATATTTACCTTTCCATCAAACTCCGAGAAGAATACATCCATTGCAAATTTTGAGATACAAGCATCCCAATAACGTGCAGCAGCAACGTCATCACCAGATGTTGCGGTACCACAGTTTCCATTCGGTGTCAGGAATGGTACATTATTTGAAAACGGTTGCGCCAATCCGGCAACAATGAATCGTGTGCCTAAATCCGAGTGTGGAGAGAACTTCATTGTTTCACCTGATATTGTTGCAACCTTCATCATATTACCACGTGCAACACGATACATTGCATACATAATACGACGATGGATTGGTTTCAAACCATCAACCAACATTGGAATGGCACGTTGCAATACAATGTTTACACCATATAATTGCATGTATCGTTTTGACACATCTCCAAGTTCTAACGTCGGGCTATTTTCTTCAAATGACATGATATCCTCCTTACGCTTTACCAAAACACATATCCAAATATTTGAAGAATTCGGATACGGATGGCATATTAAACCAATTGTACATCAATGAGAATATGTTCTTGTTTTTATACGCATTAATGATTGGGCCGGTTAAATCTTCCGCATGCGGATTGTTCTTAGTATCGTACCAATCATATTCCTGACATAATGATCTATTTATCGCATTACCATTTTTGAATGTATCATTTTGAATAATGCATTTATATAACAATGACATTGGATCCATGTTCATACCCATCTTTGTTGACGGATAGTATGATTCTGCATCAGCATCCAATGAGCCATAGATAATATTCTTATGTCGTTTTCCATTCAGCACCAAACCAGTTGGTGCATTCTTTTCAGGAGGTGCAACATATGCACCTTTGAAAGATGAATCGATGTTGCGATCAACTTTCAATCTACACGCTTGTACTTTCTGAGAGAATGTACGATAATAATATTCACGCGCATTTCGAACGATATGTGTTTCTTGAAAACATTTCGAATATGCGGTCGCAAAGTTGAATGAACGTGATACCAATGTCTTTGTATCATTGGTTACATCACCAATTGCTTTCTGAACAACCACGTCACGAACATTATACAGAATGAATTTCAAAAAGTCTGTATATGCAAATTGACGGAATGTACCAGATTTGGTTTCACTCAATTTGTGAATACCACACATGTCAGAACCAACAGAGTTTAGTGAATATGAACGTCGTTCTTGTTGAGACTTTCTGATTGCAGCAAAGTTTCTCAACTGACAAATCCAAATCGAATATGATGAGAAATGGAACCAGTCTCTCGTATTCTTCATTTGAAATGTACCGGACATATCTTCTTGATAGAAGATTCTATCTGTCTTAAATTCTTTCGGAATCATAATTGATTTCGGGTCATATCCAAGATACTCGATTCGATGCCATAACCGAGGATGGTCAAACTTCGCATTCCACGATTCTACAAATGATGGACGATATTTATTCACATAATCAAATACGGTTTTGATGAGTTTAATCTCATCATCAAATTCAAATATATGTAACCGGATGTCATACCCATCCAAATACTTCTTATTGTCAGGATCATCTTCTCGTATCATTCGTTTGAATTCATCTTGATGTTGTAATAACCATTGATATTCTTGCTCCTGCTTTTCCAATAATCCCCAAAACTTTTTGTCGATTTTATGTTTTGGACGAGGTCCCAATATAAACACGGCACATATCTTGACATTATCTAAAATCAATGTAACTGCATTGATTGGATTTGGTGATTCATTGATGTTCTTTGCATCAACAACACGGTCAATTGCATCGACCTCAATATCAAGATATGAATCAGATACTTTTGTCAAATCAATTTGTTTTCCATATTGCGCAATCCATCTCAAACGAAAATATACAACTGGTTCGAAATCTGCAGCAAACACCCATGGACACTCACACATATGTTTCAACAAATCGTTTGCATTATATGCGTCTGCGTTCGTCTTATACCATTCTTCCCATTCTCCACCAATCTCTTGTGCAATGACTTTTGCAACTTGTGATGGTTTACAGTAGAACGGATAACATTTGTCCATCTCAACTTGGGATATCTGATAATTGTGAATTCTGAATTCTGGTTTCAAGAACCAAATATCGATAATGGGTTCTTCATACGATACTTCATTCTGGTGTGTGATTGGATTCCATGTAATGATTTCAAAACACTCGGGTTTTCGATAATATCGAACGTCCAATAACATACTGTCACTGGCATATTTCAAAGGTTTCGGTTCCCTTGATATAATGCGTTTTTCTTCCATACGAAATACCTCCACATGAAATGAGATTGACAATTGGTTCTCGTCAATCCAGTGGAATAATATATGTCCTGCAAAATATTATTTTCATATATATATTATTAATATGAACAGATCGGGAGCGATCTGTATCTTTTCCGAAAGGAGGTGTCGTTCATGTATATGAGCGACGTCTTTAACTGCCTCTGCGACGAGTTTGCAAAGGACGACAAAACTGGTTACACCTTACACGGCTGGACAATCTTCAAGGGTCCCGAATTCGAAGTTGCGATCAACAAGGATGAGACAACGGTAATTGTTGGCGTGACCGACTCATTCGATGACCCGGTTTTGATGTTCCACTACTCGGAGTCACACGAACCGGTCATATGGAGAATGGCAATTCCTCCGAAATATCAGGTCGCACCGTTCCTGGAACGTGTGATCAATGCATTCGCAAGAGCAAAGGCACAGTGAGAATGAATGGGGCGGCATCGGCCGCCCCATATCTTTTTTTTTGATTATTACAGTTTCTGAAGATTCGATGCTTTCACAGCGGCAGTTACATTCTTTCCATCCGCAGAGATTACAACGCGATCTCCTTTGATTTGAAGCACTTTATACTTTGATGCATATACTTTGAATGTCTTTCCTTCATATGTGACACCTTTCAATACTTTGACATAGTCTCCAACACGAATCGTGTTGTCAACAACAGGTGTCACTTTCTTGAGATACACCCAACCGGCACCACTCTTCAAACAACCATACACAACATTACTGACGGTCATTTCTGCGGAGATGGTATACACACCACTCGTCTTGATTGAACCAATGGAACGAACAATGTTATTCGTGATTGAATACAAAGTCGTGCCAGCATTCAATTGTTTTGTATATGGTTTAAATGAATCCTGTACCGGAGTTGAGCTCTCCTTCGGTTTCACAACCGTCAGATACTTAACATCAATTGCAGAATTTACATTTGCGTCGCCCTTCTCGTTCTTACCCAGAACCGCACGATCACCTGACACGGAATCAACATACCAATTCTGTGCAATCACCCAAGAAGGAACACTCTTCGTCGTTCCATACCAGACAGCACCATCTGTAATCTTAACCAGATCACCAGCTTTGATATCAGATGTCACTGGAGTAGGCGTTGGGGTAGGTTCCGGTTTTTCTTCCAACTGTGCATTGACCAAATCGCAGATTTCTTGTGCACGAGAGAAGATGTATTCACCAGGGCAGTTACCCGTGATGGTGGTGTAACCATGCTGTCTCATCAAGAATGCACCCGACTTCACAGTCACGCATGAAACTTCGATATCATCATCGACACGTCTGACATATGCATTCGTGATCATTCTGTATGGTTCGGAGATATACATCACTTTGTCTTTTTTACTGTAATGAGAACCACGCTCATTCAGTGCACACAATGCTTGGACAATGTTGATATTATCCATCGACTCGCTCTCATACTTACGTCTCCATGTTCCATCCTCATGAGATGTAATCTTGTAGATGAAGTATGAGAATTGTGTTGGAGACATATCCAACCATTTCCAATTGAATTCTTTGTTATCGGTCAGATACGTCTTGACCAATTCATATGCACGTTTGTCAGAAACAACACATTTGACTGGACCAAGTGTCTCCGGAATGAATTCACATTCGAATCCGATATTCTTAATCAGTGTGCGGAAATATCCAAGTGCTGATTCAACAACAAACTTGAACGTGATGGTTTGCGTCTCATCATCGATGACACCAACCCGTTGTGTCTCTAACAGGAAGACCATTTCAGATGATGTCATATCCAGACCGGCAGAATTGAGATTGATACCCGCAGATGGAATCCGATATTCCTTACCAGCCAGATCACCATACTGAACAAAGTCATATCCGATCTGATCGCTATCGAATGTTTTGCACAAAACGCGATGTTCTGAAGTAACACTCATCCCGCGTGTGGTGTATACCACTCTGGATTCAACCGGAACAAGATTCTCAACACGGTCGAATTTCAATTCACATGTGGTTGGATTAGCGGTTGCAATGATATCACCGATCTTGACATCACGAATCAACTTCCAACCTTCCGGTGTGAGAACCTCTGTCGTATCAACAGGAACACAACCGGTTGCGGCAAAGAATCTGTGGAATGTAAGAGAACCGTTCTTATCACCGGTATATGTAAGCTTCTTGATCCCATTACGTTTACAAATGTCAACGGTCAGTTCAATACACTTCTTGTACACCTTATCAGAGATCGGCCAATTACCACCAGCTTTTGAATTTGATATTTCCAGAACCACTGCCCTGTTATCATTCCATGCTGATGAAGAACACCAGCAACGGTCGGACTCTGGGCAAAAGAGTCCGACACGTGCATCTTTGTCAACCATATAATTGGATGACATGTTTCTACCTGGACGATGAACGATTTCATCGAATTGTTCAAGAGAACAAACGCCGGCGGTGTGATGCCAGGTTACCTTCGTAATGGGTTGATTACGAGGGGAATTGCGGAATGGCGAAATATGTGTGAATTCCACCAACGGGGAGTTCGTATATGTCGGCATAAATTTCACTCCTTTTTCTGGGCAGTCTCTTCATCCATTTCTTCGTCTTCATCATCACCACGACCATCGGAAGTTTCCGCCAACATCGTGGCTGACATGGTATCAACGAATGTCGCTGGATCCATGTCTTCACGTTTGATTCGTGCCATAATGTTCACTCACTTTCTGTTTCTGAGAATATCGATCGCTTCACGACGAATTTCACCACGAAGCGGAATGGCCATTCTAGAACCATCGAACTGTTCAACGATCAATGATTCGTTCTGAATACCCATCAACTCTTCTGGAGAAATCTGGAAGGATTCACAAACAACACGGAGATCTTCTGATTCACTTGCACAATACTTTGCAAGTTCTTTCAAGAAGACAACTGTTCCTTCTTGATGAATCGTGGGTTTGATATCACCATCGGCATTTGCATGTGACGGGAAATCCACCATGTCATATGTAATGACTTTGGAAACACGCATATTCGGTTGACCCATCGGAGCATTCGGAATCATTGTTCCAAGCAGTCTCACAGAGAATGACGGGACAGAACCCATATCGATGATTTCAACTGCCGCACCGCGACCAGTTTCAAATGCTGGATCAGTTGTGATGATTGCACGATAACGGTCTCCTTCCAGACGATTCTTTCGAATCATATGGGATGTACGGGTCTGTTCCGGAATATACATGCGAATTTCAGAAAGACGCTCACCGGCAATATCTGCATTCGGGTGATTCAACTCACCACGCCATTTATTCTGGCGAATCAGTGTTTGAATTCTCTCATCGTTATCAATTACCGAAACGAGATTCATCGGATCATAACGACGCTTCATTCTGTTATAACAATTGAATGTTTGTAACGTTGCATCAAATTCAACATATGGTGCACCGTTTGATGCGCGAAACATTTTGTATCCGCGCGGATCCACTTTGAATGAAGGGATCTCTGCGTCTTGTGGCGCTTCTTGAACAAAACAAGCTGTTTCGTACTTGTTTGTCTGCGTACTCTTCAGAGGCATAATCAATAGCTCCTTTCATAAAATAAATCGGGGGAGGTGATCCCCCGATTTACATGTAATCATGTTTTATCAGGTGATAAAACGATTTCGTTTTGACAAGAACGGTTTTGCAGATTCTGTAATATTCACATCACCGTGGTCAATGATTCGTTGAATGTGTGCATCCAGATCTTCCGCTTCTTGTGGATTAAATGCACCGGCATTGTAATCCTCTTTGATCCCGATATCTTCCAGATTCTTATAATTATCAATAACCCATTCCAGATATTCTTTCAATGCAGGATCCATGTCCGGGTTTGCTTCAAGAGCATTCTTTGCAATTCTCACAGAAGCGTAGCATCTTTCTTCACGTGTCGGATACTCGGAAAATATCATTTGTGAAACTTCTTTTTCCAATGATGCCAATTTCTTTAGACGCTCATTGTCAATTCTGGATGCAGTTTTACCAGTAATAACACCCGGTGTACCGAGAAGAAATGTCATTGGTAAATTATAAATACCAGCAAACAAATCACAATAGTATTCCTCTTTATCCGGATTTGCGAGATATTTTTTCAGAAGAGCTTCATATTCCGATGTGCTAATACCCCTCAATGGTGAAAATTCCAAAATTGGAACAAGAATAAGACCGACACCAACGAAAATTGAAAGATATGCGATTATTGTAAGAACTTTTGTGAGTCCTTTAACGAAAGGCTTATCGCGCATGTCACGGCGTCTCTTTTCTTTTTTAACAGCTTTTTCCATTGAAGCGATATATTTGTTAATAGCATCATTTGTCGCGTTACCAGAATCAATTTCTCTTTTAAGCGCAGTTAATTGATTTTTGTCATACTGCAAAGCCGAAATATATAGTAGCTGCTTGATCATACGCTTTCGTTCAAACGTATTCAGTTTTTTACCGTCAATTGAGCGCACTGCTTTTGTATAATTTGATATGATTGCTCTACGAGCTTTGACGTTACTCGTTGATGAACACATCATCATTGTTGCAGACATTGATGTGATGAAATCATAATCATATGCACGCAGCATTTGGACTATATTATGGAAAATCTCATGTAAGCAATCCGAAACAAATGATTGACCGAATAATTTTTTATCGCGTTGCCTAATATACAAATCCATATTTCTTCCAGTGATTTCAATATTGATTCGCATGTGACTCAGTTGGAATCCTTTGCTTTTTGAAATGATTAGTTTTTCACGTTTCTGATTCCGATCAATAATTGTACCAAGATTGTCCTTTTTCTCGGGAGAATACGTTATATACAATCTACAATCAAATTGTTCTTCAAGTCGTTTAACCGCCATTTTCCATTCAGGCGTATTCATCATCCGTTTTACAAAAACATCACCAAACTGTTTTGCGGGCTCACTTTTTACAGTTACTTGGCCATCGCCATGTTTAATGACACGAGTTTCGATCGGAATATCATCGGTGCGATTAGGATCCAGTGTTGATTCATATGCATCATTAAACAATTTAACCGATTCAAGAATTTTGCTATTGTCGAATTTCATGTGCTGAATTTGTTTTTTAGATGAATTTGACGCATCTTCATCTGCTTCCTGAATGAATTTGTTTGTTGGTTGAACAAAATCAAATCCTTGATGTTGCAGAAGATCATAACCCAATGTTGTCGTTCCATGGAATCTATCAACCAGATCTACCATCAATGCAGATTCATTGATTTGTTTCGGAATGTTTGTTTCCGCTTTTGCCA
>Ga0310786_10013027_pt1 | contig 10265 bp, 12 predicted proteins | sample AusTroGonzalo_MG_FD_203881 | JGI IMG/M metagenome (GOLD analysis project Ga0310786, IMG submission 203881) | Bovine rumen microbial communities from tropical cattle in Woodstock, Queensland, Australia - Gonzalo_03 (v2) (version 2) | ecosystem: Host-associated > Mammals > Digestive system >... | reverse complement strand
ATTTTACGGAGGGATAATTTATGACACATGACGAAATAATGGACCTTGTTAATAGTTCTCTGTTTGCTGAAATTGGCTATACGGATGAAGATGGCAGACAGAATATACGAAAGACGTTTTGTGTATGGCATAAGGGTTTGGGTGGTCATTTGATATCTACGAATACCAGTTCTGCACATATCCGGTCTTTGCTTAAGAATGAAAACATATGTATTTATTTTTCTGATGATGATGCCTTTGAGGGAGTTTGCTTATTTGGAAAAGCAGTGATTCACTTTGACAGGAAATACAAAGAACTACTTTGGAATGAAGGAGATGAGAAGTATTATTCTAATGGCATAGATGATGAGGACTATTGCATTTTGGAGATAATAGCAGAGGCCGGCAGGTATTATCGTTATGATGGGAAAGGCGATTTGACGCAAGAAGAGATACTGACATTTGACACCGGGAAGGAATATGAAAACGGATATGACAAAGTCAATTCCAATTGTTAAAAGGGCTATTTAATAAAAGCTATTTTGGGAATGAAAAAGTTATTTTATGTATTTGCACATTCAGCCGTGAGATTTTGTGAGATTTTGTGCGATTTTTGATTGACAATGTCGGCATTCGGATGATAGTATAATGATAACCCATGGGGGAGTAGCAAGCCCGGCATATAAAATGCCGAGTAGCAAGTCAACATACTGGTACAAGTTAGCTGGCTTGTTTTAAATTGCGAGACTCATGTATGCTTCGCCATACATGGATCATGATCTCCTCTGACATAGAGTGAATAATAGTGAACCGGATATGGCTTAGCGTATCCGGTTCTATTTATGTCAAGAGGAAGGAGCAGGAAAACATGAGTTTTGTGGAGATCAAGAACGTGAAGAAGCACTATGGAGAAGGAGAGGCCCGGGCGACGGTGCTTACGGGGGTGGACCTGAGCATTGAGAAGGGAGAGTTTTGCGTGCTGTTAGGTCCTTCCGGGAGTGGTAAATCAACGCTTCTTAACATCATTGGCGGTATTGATGACGCGGATGAGGGATATGTCATGATCAATGGGGAAAAGACTGCTGACATGAACGAAAAGCGGCTGACTCAGTATCGCAGAAATCATTTGGGTTATGTATTTCAGATGTATAATCTGATCCCGAATCTAACAGTGCGTGAAAACGTGGAGGTGGGTGCATATCTAAGCAAGAAGCCCTTGGAGGTGGATGAATTATTAAAGAACCTTGGACTTTACGAACATAGAAATAAACTGCCCAATCAGCTTTCCGGCGGTCAGCAGCAACGAACCGCCATCGGCCGCGCAGTCATTAAGAATCCGGACATATTACTCTGCGACGAGCCAACAGGTGCTTTGGATTATAACACTTCGAAGGAGATCTTGGCGCTCCTGGAGCGCATTAATCGGGAATATGGGAATACCGTCATCATGGTTACGCATAATGATGCACTTAAGAACATGGCTGACCGCGTGGTAAAATTGCGCGATGGCCGCATTAGCCATAATTACCTCAATGAGAAGCGGATGCCCGTTTCTGAAATTGAGTGGTAAGGAGGCGCTTATGAGAAATCCGATGAATCGCAGATATCTTAGGGAACTTAAGGCAGATTTTGGAAAATATCTTGTGATCTTTTTATTTATCATCATGGTCGTATCAGTGGTTTCCAGCTTTCTTGTGGCAAATGCCGGTGTGGCAAAGGCGTACTATGGGAGCATGGAAAAGAACCATATAGAGAATGGCCATCTGGCATTTAACATTCGCCCAGGGGATGAACTTTTAGAGAGACTCGCTTCCAAGGCAAAGATCAAATTATACTCAGCGGATTATTTTGAAGAAATCAATAATGGTGTGACCATGCGAGTGTATCGCATGGGAAGCGAGGTAAATCTACCAGAGCTCGTTGATGGTAGACTGCCCGAGGCATCTGATGAGATTGCTATCGACAATCTCCATTCCTTAAAAGCAGGGATCGGGATTGGTGAACGGATCCCGGTGAATGGTCATTTGATGACAGTTACCGGTTTTGTGGCACTTCCCAATTATACCGCATTATTCAAGGACAATGCGGACCTGATGTTCGACATTGAAGGCTTCGGTGTCGGTTTGATGTCTGCGGAAGGCTTTGATGATTTCGCTTCCGATCACGTAACCGTGGGATATGCATGGACATACGAGGAGCTCTGCACCACAGATAAGGAAAAGCATGATGCGGCAGAGAAGGTACTCACGGTTCTTCGCGAGGAACTGACAAAGACAAACACGGAGATCATTAAACGGGCAATGATGGGAGAGAAGGATCTGACAATGCTTGAGATCACAGATTTCTTACCGGATTATGAGAACAAGGCTATAAACTTTGCGGGGGAGGACCTGACCGGCGACAGCGCCTCCATCACCGTGTTTCTTTTTATTGTCGTAGGTGTGCTCGCATTTATCGTCGCTGTGACGACACTGAACACGCTTGCGAAGGAAGCTTGTGTCATCGGGACGCTTCGTGCATCTGGTTATACCAAGGGAGAGATGATCAGGCATTATTTGGTGCTACCATTCGCTTCCTTCTTCATAGGAATGGTTGTAGGCAATGCACTAGGATACACTGTCATGCGGGATTTCATGTTAAGTGTTTATCGTTCCATGTATTCCTTTGGACCTGCTAAGACCATTTGGAACAGAGAAGCTTTTATCAAGACGACGCTTGCTCCAAGCCTGATCATGATCACCATTAATTTAGAGATCCTCACGTGGAAGAAAGCTTGTAATTATGCATATAGTATAGTATAGTATATCTGAATTCAAAACATACCGGAGGTGGTCCTGATATAATTGCATGATACATAACAGAGAATCTGTGGAATAAGAATTTTAGATAAAAACGAAGAATATAATGAGAATCGAATTAATAATATTATTATTGTTAGACTGCCTTTTGATCTGACAACGAAATTGTTATTCCAGGAATGATAGGGTACAGTCAATTAGGTGAGAGCAAGAACGGTATTACACTTATAAGTTTGTATGATTATGATAACAAAGGAGAAAAATCATGGAAAATAGCGATAAAGAATTAATAAGAGAATCCTTTGACTATTTGAAGGATCTGTGTGCATTTATTTCGGAGGAGTATGATTATCGATTTGATGCTCCTGCTACACAGGAAGAAATACAAAATTGGGAAAAGGAAAACGGTATCCAGATTCCGTCAATGCTGAAAGAATGGTTGCTTTTAACAAAAAATTGTGATATGGCTGACAGGAGTTGGCAGCTTTTCTGGCCTGAAATTGACGAAAACGAACCCGAAAATGTTTTGATAGGCAGTTTTGTCGGGGATGGAGAGTATTTATATTTTTCTAAGGAATCCAATCAATTTTTTACAGAATATGATGGTGAGTTAGAAGAATACGAGTCTTTTGACAGTGTTCTTACAGAGATTTCTGTTGATTTGGAAGAGAGAGCCGAAGAAATATTTGGCGAAGACTGGTTAGACGAATTTGAAGATCAATAAATCAGTAAACAGGCAGACAGATTGCGAAGAAAAGGGCTTTAACAACCCTGCTAAGAAGTATTATACTTTATGTGGCACAGAAATTTGGGAGTGACGTAGCCCTTGAAAAGCTGGATTATTTGGGAAAATCCATAATGACTTTGGAAAGGAAACCATATATTGGAGTGGTTCCGAAATATACTATTCTAAGACGACAGGGATATTTAGTTTTGATTCTGAAAAAGGATTTCGTATTCTAAAAAGTAGATGATGAAAAGAATGTGGTTACGGTATATACAATCGTAGACCAAAGACAGAATTATCTCGATATCATACGGGGAGTATGAATGTATATCATGTCTGTCTCATAGAAGAATCGTATCAGAATTATTAAAACAACCAGATACATGTATTTTGAGCTCACAATTTGTGACATCAAAGATGAAATATATGGCAAAAAAGTAAAGGATAAAATCAGAATGTATGAAAATTCAAGAATATGGTAATGATAAAAAAGATGTAATCCTTCTGCTTCACGGCGGCGGATTGTCATGGTGGAACTATCGTGATGTCGCAAAACAACTGCAGGATAAATATCATATCATACTTCCTATTATAGACGGACATGCTGGAAGCGACCGATCATTTACAACAATTGAGGAAAATGCATCCGAGATTATTTCTTTCATTGATGAACACCTAAATGGTTCTGTTCTGTTGATTGGTGGGTTATCTTTGGGCGGACAGATTCTGCTTGACATGTTGTCTCAACGAAAGGATATATGTTCGTACGCGTTGGTCGAGAGTGCAGCTGTTATTCCCTCAAAGCTGACAAATGCGCTGATCGCTCCGGCCTTTGGAATCAGCTATGGGCTGATCAAGAACAAATGCTTTGCAAAATTGCAGTTTCAATCTCTGCACATCAAATCTGAACTGTTTGAAGACTATTATCGTGATACCTGCCTGATCAAAAAACAGGACATGATTGCTTTCCTTAAGGCTAACACATCCTATGCTTTGAAGAAATCTTTTTGTGAGGCCTCAGCAAAGATTCATATTTATGTCGGAGAAAAGGAAACGGGAGAGATTCTGCGATCTGCCGAAGAAATATGTCGGATACATTCTTCGTGCAGGATACACCGCCTGCCTGGTCTGAGACACGGAGAGTTTTCAATCAACCATGCTACTCAATATGCGACTGCAGTACAAAAAATTATCCAAGGTGAAATGTGAGTATAGGAAGCAAGTGATAATTAACTTGCGGTATATATTCGAAGAGGATATCATCAATGTCACATAGTGGAATGAGTATGCTGGAAGATGGTTGTCCTGCTGACCCTGCTTATGAATCAGATTGGGATAAAGCAATTGATAAGGTTTCTGAGCCGGATATTCCATATCAAATCGGTATTCAATTCTTAAAAGACTATCTTGCAATCGGTTATATCTCGCAGAATATAGTGCTATGTTACAATCGGAGAATGTGAGGATAAAATGCTAAGTAATAGGGTAAAAGAATACATAGCGGAACACACTTTTTGTTCAGAATACCTGTTCAAAGATTGGGTGACTTTTCTGGAAGTTCTTTATTCGGAAGGTGGACGTGTTTCAGGCATTCTTTGGTGGGATCATTGTAGAATGGATATGCAGTATATGTCAGTAGGCGCTGGAGGATATTATGATCCAGATGATACTGCTTATATGTATGCTGAAACTCAGTTCTATGAAGATGGGTTTGAAACAAAGACTCTTGATGAGATCAAGGATTATATCGATGCAACGAGAAAGTCTGGGCTTAGTCTAGGCGATAAGTATTTTAGTTTTGATCTTGTTCCATCATTCTATTTTGAGGAACCAAGTTAAATAATGTTGATGAACTTGTCGCGATGCTTTCCACTCGACCTGAATATGCCGCTGAAGAAGGAAAAGAGCCGAGTGTTATCTGTCAGAACGATAAGGTTATAGGAAAAATAGAAGCAAATAACACAGTGGCGTAAGTGTTAAAATGCGTTGCTTGATTTATTCATTACACCATTGCAAAATAAAGTTAGCACTAAAAGGAGGTTAACTTTATGCTTAATCAAAACATTAAAAATCTGCGTAAGCAAAAGGGCTATACGCAGGAAACGCTTGCTCAGGAATTAAACATTGTACGCCAGACCGTTTCAAAATGGGAAAAGGGCTACTCCGTTCCCGATGCGGTGATGCTTGAAAAGCTTGCAGAGCTGTTTGAGGTTTCAGTCGGCGAGCTTTTGGGAGATATTGCTCAACCAAATGAAGATAAAGCCGATTTGAACAGAATATCCGAGCAGCTGGCAGTACTTAACAATCAGCTTGCAAAGGAACTTAACCGTAAAAGAAAAATCAGAAAGATTACACTGATAGTTGTATCGGTTATTTGCAATAGTATTAATAACAATCTTATTATCATCGATTTTTTCATTTCAACAGAATAGTTATGCCGTTGATGAAAACGGCGGAATTGTTCTGAGCCAGCTTGACAGTGAGCTTGATGATGCAGTATCTCAAGCAATACTGTCCGCTAATAATATTAATGACTATGCTTCGGGCGAATTTGCTGCGGAGAGCCACTATGTTTTCGGCGTTGACAATAAAACGGAAACAATTAAAGTATATTTGCTTGAAAACTATACGCTATTTGGATTTAAGAACGGATTTTTTACCGATGTAGCAGGCGGCAGAGTTCCTGCTGTAATGTCGTTTAAGGTAACAAACAGCGGTTACGAGTTGCTGTCAAGAGAAACTGCACAGGACGGTGCCGATTATTCAAAATCAATAAAAAAGCTGTTCCCGACAAAATATTCAAAAAAGGTATTAAACGGACTGACGGACGAAGAAAACGAGCAGCTTTGGAATGAGCAAAAGGAAAAGGCGGAAGAATACCTTAAATCAATCGGCAGAACTGCAACGGTTTGTCAATACAGCGACATTAAAATTGTATTTCTTTCCGATTACGGAATTGATGACAAAACGTCAAATAAAATATCTAATTCGGGATTGGGATATGACGACACTATCGGCAATCACGAAGAAATCGAAAATGGTAAAAGATATGTTTATCAAACCGAATATGATATAAAAACAAACCAAATTACGTTTACAAAGTTTGAATATGATACAAATACAGTTGTGGAATTTATTGCTTTGGACGGCGCAACCGGCGAGGTTATAAATGTTACGTCCAAGCCCGAAAAGGCAACTTATTATCACGGAGGACTCGACAACTGACAGTGAAAAACCAGGAGATATTATGGATATTAAACTTGTACCTCTCTGCAAAGACGACAGAGAACAGTTCATAACCGATAATCAGGAGGCGTTCAACTACGGCGCGCTTGAAGAATTCGGGCGTAGGGACGACCACTTTGAAGAGGACGGCGAAATCATATCGCGCGAAACGATTGAGAAATCGATAGACAGTGGTGAGGCATACCGCATTATGCAGGGCGACAAAAAAGTCGGCGGTGTTGTTCTAAAAGTTAACGGCGAAAGGGGCGACCTTGACCTTCTTTTCGTTTCGCCAAAAGCGCACAGCAAGGGCATCGGCTATGCGGCGTGGTGCGCTGTTGAAAAACTGCATCCCGAGGTTAAAATCTGGGAAACCGTAACGCCCTATTTTGAAAAGAGAAACATTCATTTTTACGTTAACCGTTGCGAATTTCATATAGTCGAGTTTTATAATTCTCATCATCCCGACCCAAATGAGCCTGATATCCCCGAAGAATCGGACGAGCAATTCCCCGACGGTATGTTCCGATTTGAAAAGATAATAAATAGTAAAAGAGACCTCATTTGAGGTCTCTTTTTTATCCGTTGCGGTTGGAAAGCGTCTGCAGTTCGTGCAGTAAACTGTGGTCTATCGTGATAAAACGTGTGCAATCGTCTATCCGCCCAGTCCCGGCAAACAAAAGAGTATAGCGAAAAATGCCGATTTTAAGGCATAAAAAAAGCAGTCAAATTGACTGCTTTTTTGGTGCGAGAGTAAGGTATTATTCAAAATCTTTCCCGAGTTTACAGGGCTTTCTCGCGCTAACGGTTGGTTAGCGGTTGTACTTCACGCCCTTTTACCGGAAAAACCTAAAAGAATATGTCTCCCAAAGCCGGCGCCGGTGGGGTTTATTAAAGTGCCTCTAATCAAGGAACTGCGTTTCAAAACTCTCAAAAATTAGGCAGATTGGCACTTTGGGAAGTAATATTCATTTTGCAATTACAATCTGCGGAAACTCAAGAGTATTTTTAAGTCAATTTGTCCGCTATTCTGATTATGTGTTATAGATTTTTATCTAAGTACAAGGATATGTCGGTTATTTTTTGTCCGCTATTGGTACAAAAAGTTAGAAAAAAGCAGCAAAAACGGATTTTTGTAAATTATAGTTATTTGGCTTAAATTCGGCAAATTTTGAATGTTACTAAAAGTGCCGAAAAGCGTTCCAAGACTTTCAAGTCCCGTCATCCGTTTTATCTTTGAGGTTTTAGCTTTGAACATAACATGCTATAAAGAGTTGAGAGCATCTTGATTTACTACCTAAAAAATGCTATTCTTTAGGTAGTAATTTTTTATGGGAGAGTATTAATGCATAGATATGATTACATTTTTTTAAAGAGGAACTTGCCAGGAAATATTGTTGGACTTACTGATATTATAGCGGATTTAAGAGCAAAAGAGGATTTTAGAAAAATCCAGTACAGTGATGCCTTTGAGAGCCTTAGAAAGAAGGCAATAATTGAATCTGTAAAGGGAAGTAATGCTATAGAGGGAATTGTTACTACAGACTCCAGGATAAAAGATATTGTAGATGGCTCCAAGCCGATAACTCACGATGAAATGGAGATATCCGGATATAAAGATGCATTGAACCTTATTCATACCAACTATAGTAATATGGATATTGATGAGGATATTATCTTTGCTTTTCATAGAATGCTATTGGATCAAACCAATCCTCGTGAAGCAGGCGCATATAAAAAGAATAATAACTTCATTCTTGAAACTCATCCCGATGGAAGCAGACATGTTAGATTTAAGCCGGTTCCGGCTAAAAGAGTTTCAAGTGATATGGAGCAACTACTTTTAGCATATTATGAAGCCAGACAAGATACGGAGATTTCACCACTTCTTCTGATTCCGTGCGTTGTTTTGGATTTTCTATGTATTCATCCGTTTATTGATGGCAATGGTCGCGTGTCAAGATTGCTAACAGTGCTATTATTGTATTTATCGGGATACGATATCGTTAGGTATATATCATATGAGGGACAGGTTAATAAATACAAGGAGAGTTACTATGAGGCACTTAAAGAATCCTCGGATGAATGGCACGATAATAAAAACGATTATGTTCCTTTTATAGTTAATTTTCTGCAAATCCTATACAGGTGTTTTAAGGATCTTGATGAGTCCTTTACGGATATTTCGCTAAAGAAAGCAAAAAAATCCGAAAGGGTTGAAACTATTCTGATGGGAGCAATTGTTCCTGTATCGAAGCAGGATATTATTGCGAAGGTTCCGGATATTAGTGTGAAAACAGTAGAATTGGTATTAAGTAAACTGATGAAGGAAAAGAAGATAAAGAAGATAGGCACATTTAAAGATGCGCGATATATGAGAAATAATTAGTATCTTTGAAAATATCGTATTATCCATGAGGAGAATTCATGAAAATAAGAATTGACTCATCAAAATGCAACTCAATAATCCAGGGATATTCTCGATTTAGTAACGGAATGGAGGATTATTGGTATTATTCAGATTATACATTTGAAACAGGAAAGGCTTATGGGTTGATTAGTGAATATATGCAAGGATGCATGTACCTTTCTTATCTTATAGGCGGAAAGATTGCATTGGAAGATGGCCTGGAAATCTATATGGACGAACAGAAGGCTAATGCTGAGAGACTGAACGATATCAGTTGGAATATTGAACCATATTATGAGAAATACAGAAATTTGATTGTTAGGAAGTCTATCGAAAAAGCACTAAAAAAAGAAATTGTTTCTGAAACGTTTGAACAGATTGCAAAAGTGTTCACTCTTACAGAGCCAAGATACGATCGCAAGTTAAGTCAATTGAGTGGTGAAAGGTGGAGAGCATCAACGGCTATTGGATATACTTTAGGAAAAAGGATTTTTTATTCGCCTTATAAACCGAGTAATCATTATGCCAAAATGAATCAATTGCCTGAGATAATCAAGTATTTGACGGATCACGATTGTTTGGTATTATTGCCGGTTGGTTCTGATGAATATATCCCCAAATGTGTCGACGAATGTATTTATATATGTCAGAAGAACAAATCGCAGTAGCACTATATCGCAAGTATGCGGAAGATGGGGTGAGGCGGATTAAGAAAAAGGTCCGGGGGACCTTTTTCCCGCCGAACCGACCGACGAAGGCGCCCCGCGCCGAGGAGATCTGAACCCATGGGTTCAAGAACTCCTCGGCGTAAATTAAAACGGGATAGGCCTTTAGGCCTAACCCGTTTTAATTTCATGCGGAAGATGGGACTTGAACCCACACGATGTTGCCATCACAAGATCCTTAGTCTTGCTCGTCTGCCAGTTCCGACACTTCCGCTCAGCGCACCGCGCAAGTAGTATATTACCATTATGATTTAAAATTGTCAACAGGTAATCTAACATTTTTGACGGAATTCTTGAAATTCTTAAAATTCTTATATGCAAAGCATCGTTCTACTTCAAATAATTCGCGCAGGACCTTCCTTTTTTGACAGGATGTTGAACCTGTAGTAAGATAAGAAGAA
>Ga0310786_10013026_pt1 | contig 10265 bp, 6 predicted proteins | sample AusTroGonzalo_MG_FD_203881 | JGI IMG/M metagenome (GOLD analysis project Ga0310786, IMG submission 203881) | Bovine rumen microbial communities from tropical cattle in Woodstock, Queensland, Australia - Gonzalo_03 (v2) (version 2) | ecosystem: Host-associated > Mammals > Digestive system >... | reverse complement strand
CTACGCGAAGTGAATGCGATGATCCATGAGCTCGACCCTGACCATCCAACGTGGGCCGTCACCGACAAGCCCTGGCATGCGAGGCCGTTCCTCGGCACGTACGACTGCCTTGGAATGGATCCGTACCCGATAGGCAACAATCGCGGCGGAATAGACATCGCGGCAGGATGGGCGCTTGAGGCCAGAAGGGGCTTCTTCGATACTGTTCCGATGTGGCATGTTCCGCAGGCATTCAACTGGAAGTGGTACCGCCGTACTTCGCAGAATCCCGAACACCGCTTCCCCACGCGCCAAGAACTCGATTCGATGTTCTGGCAGGCAATCGCCGCCGGAGCTAACGGACTTGTGCCGTATGCGTTTCATTCGATGTGCAAGTTCATGGATGGTGCCGAGTTCGACAAGGCAATGGCGGATGTCGTCGACGTAATGTCCGCCATAAAGCGCCGCGAATCGGTAATACTTTCCGATCCCGGTCCTTCGGCAAAAACCGACACAGAGAACGTTTTCTGTCGCACTTGGATCGCCGCGAACGGCGAGAGGTGGATGCTTCTCTCCAACGCAAATCGCGAACGCATTCCCACGACTGTCACGCTCGGGGAGAAATTCGCTAACGCGCGGTCCGAAGACGGCATCGCGGCCGCGCTGTCCGCGCCGAATTTGCTTTCGGCGAAGCTCGAACCACTCGCGTCTGGCTTCGTACGGCTTGAACCTCAGAACTTGAAACGCTAAACAAAAGGAGAAAACAATGAAGATAAATACGATGACAAGAATGGCGGTTGCGTGTGCTGTGGCACTTGCAGGCGCAATCTCGTTCGCCGCCGACATTGCTGTCGGCAAGTGGGAACGGCAGTCAATCGACGACGACACGCCGGCGATTGGCGTGGGCGAAGGACTGTACCTTTGCGAAAAGGCGGCGTCGGTGTCGTACACCGGAACGGGAACTTGGACGCTGCCTCTTGGCAACGTGTTCGCGTTTGGCAATACGGAAATAGGCGTTCGCAATGGCACGTTGAGGCTTGAGAACTCGGGGACGCCCGACCTTGTCGCCAATCCGCCGTTGACGGAACTGAACAAGGCCGCGCTCTGGCTCGATGCGGGGAAGAATGTGGAAACGGCGGATTTTGATTCCACTACGTGCGTGATTAGGTGGTACGATGCGAGAGAGACCTCTGCCTCTGCCTCCGGTTATGGGTATGCGGAGGCAGGCAACGTTGCCGGAGCTGGTCCTGTTTTCGGCATCGCGAACGACATGTCTTACGTGTCCTTTATCGGGTATTTGGGCAATGCGAGTCGTTCTTTCATATATAAGGCTACAGGTGGAAGCACAACCAATTATAACATTCGCCATGCGTTTTTTGTGCAGCGTGTGGCAGGTTGGAGTGCACGCACGGCCCCGGTTCTTGGCAATACGAAATCGGCAAACTTCTTTGCCGCTGCGATTGGCGCCTACAATTCAATGCTGTCCTACGCTGGCAATGCAAACCCGCTTGCATATTCCTGCGACTATCAATTGGATGGCGTCCATGGTGATGCGACTGTCGAGATCCCTATGGGAACCCATTTGTATGAGTTTACGCTTCCGCCAAACAGGACGATTGGCGTGGATTCGCTCATGAATGACCGCAACACGGCGTCTGGCGGACACGATATCCACGAAATACTCCTTTTCACTGAGCCGTTGACGGTTTTGGAGCGTATGCGCATTACCGCCTATCTCAAGGCGAAATGGTCGTGCGGTGGCGATGCATCGCTGACTGTGAATACAGCTGCCGGAGCTGTGGTGGAGATTGGCAATGGCGTGTCAGCTGGCTTGAAAAACGTAACCGGCGCGGGAACTGCAGTCGTGGGTTCTGGCGCAAGCCATGAGGCGTCACATCTCTATGACGATGCGACGGAGAACCGTCCATCGTATGCGCTGAAGGACGGTACGGCTTCACTTTCGCTTCAAGCGGCAGAATACGAATGCCAGCTCTCGCCACGTGACCGGCTTTCCGTGGCAAGTCAGACAAAGTTATCTGTACTGACTAAGGATGATTCGGGCGCAAACGGCAGCGCATCTGTAACATCAGAGCGCCAGTTCATTGTCTCCAATCTCGATCCCGCAATCACCAACCTGTCGTTTTCCGGTGGCGGGGATCTTGTTCTTCGTGTGCCATCCGCCAGTTCCGCGTATGCGCCGGGAACTGCGTTCTCCGCGACATTCGCGGAGACTTCGCTTTCCGTTCCGGCAGGGCTGACAGGTGTCGAGACCACTGTCGATGTTCCTGTTTCAGGGAGCTGGGAGATTGGATTCAAGATGTACAACGCCTTTGACGCCAAGTCGGGCAGTAGTTCATGGGCAGACGGAAAGAATGCCGGCTACAAAATACAGTTGAAGCGCGATGGCAATGTCGTATTTGAGACGACTCCTACCGTGGTTTCGCCGGCTGCATACAACAACGTCGACCAGTCAAGGCGCTATCTTGTCCGCAATCTGGCCTCCGGCACGTATACGTTCCGTGCCGAAGGGTATCTGTCGACGGCAATTGCGGCCTCCATATCGAATCTGGCGATGACGTTCGTACCCAATCCGACATGCGAAACTGTAGTTCCCGTAACGGACGGAGATTTCGAGTCCTCGAGGTTCGCACGACCGTGTTTCGCTTCCCGTGACAACAATCAGAGTACAACGGCATGGACTCTTACCAATGCAGGCCTTTTGGGCAATCCTGCTGTACAGACAGTTGTATCGTCGGCTATGGGGTATGCAGGCGTATATGAATTTATGTTTCGCTCTTCGCAGCTTGGAAGATACGGTGACAATGCGCTTTTGTGGTATCACAACAACTCGACGGCAACAAGTCCTGCCACGACGATACCTATGGGAAGGTCTGGCACGTATAGGCTTCGTCTTGACGCTGTGCGTTGGATGACTGGCACTAATGTTCACGACAAGGTTTCGAAACAACGGTGCAATGAGGCGGCAACACTTGCGGCCTCTGTGGCGGTGAATGGTGGCGAACCAGTTGCAATTGGTTCAATTGGCCCGATTTCCAACTTCACTGTTGAATCGTTGAGTTTCCCGAACAGTTTCACTGTGTCCGATGGCGACAGCGTTGTCGTCACGCTCGATCAAACTACTTCATGTGCTGCCGTTCAGATAGACAACCTTGAGTTCGTCAAGGTGGAGGACTCGGCTTCTGTGTCTTTAGGAGCGGAACTTGTGGCGGATGGAAGTTTTGCCTCTGTAACATCAACGGCTTGGTCGCTTGATGACTGGACCGGATCGTACCGCCACGTTGCGGAGATTCGCTCGCCAGTTGATCCGGTATATGGCACTACCAGATGCGACGGGGCGTATGCAATAAGAAGCGCGCAGGGAGGCAAGGCGTATCAGACGATTGCCTTCCCCGCTGGTGTGTTCAGGCTGTCGTGGTGGAGCAGGGCGCGCGTCAGCGATGGAAATGTTGTATATAGGTCGCCAGTGTCATTCTGGTATGCCGCTGATGGAGCGGAATCGACGAATGTGATTGTCAAAAGCGAGACGTCGTGGTGTACGAACTTCCTTGAGCATGTTGCCTATTTCAACGTGCCGACGGCTGGCAATTATGTGTTTGGTTTCAATTCCGATGATGCCGCTGGAACGGATGTGCTGGTCGATTGCGTGTCAGTCAGGCAGGTTCTGGGGGCGGAGGCGACGCCGGACATCCCCGAACATGCTGAGATCAACGTGACTGGCGGTGGCAAGTTGCGTCTTGACTACAACGGATGCCTGAAGCTCGGTCGCCTTAGAGTCAACGGAAAGTCGTTCATGGGCGAAGTCTCTGCGGAAAAATATCCCGAATACATTTCCGGCCCAGGCCGTGCGCTGGTTAAACAGCGCGGTCTCGTCCTGATGTACCGGTAGGTCTGCCGTATGAGAATGTTGTGCGGAACGATTCTTGCCGCTACGTGTGTGGCATTGTCATGCAGCGCGAAGGTCGTTAGGGACATCCCATACGATTCGTCCATAGGACGATTTGGGCTTGGCGATTTGTTTCTGCCGGAAACGGGGAACGGGGCTGTGCCGCTTGTCCTGACCATCCACGGCGGTGGATGGTCAGTCGGCGACCGTGCGAGCTGGGAAGGGGTGTCGCGGTTCTTCTCCGAGCAGCTTGGCTTTGCGGCGTTCAACATCGAGTACCGCCTTGCGTCCGTGTCGAACCGCTGGCCCGCCTGCGGCAACGACTGCGTGAAGGCGGCGCGGTTCGTCCTCTCCGACGAGTTCAAGAAGCGGTTTTCGCTTTCGCACGACAAGATATGGATATGCGGAGGTTCTGCCGGTGGGCACCTATCGCTATGGACGCTCGTCAATATGCCTGTCGGCGACGTGGCTGGCTGCGTTTCGATTTCGTCCATTGGCGACCCAATGCCGGATTTCCTGGCTCACCGCAGACGCTACACTGCGCTCTTCGGCACGAATACCGACGAGACTGCCTTTTCGTCGATGAATCCCGTCCTGAAAGTCAGGCCAGGCATGGCGCCATTGCTATGTACCCACGTCGAGAACGACAGTGTCGTGCCGATTGCCTCGCATCGGGCATTTGCCGATGCATATGGCGCGGCAGGGAACGTCTGTCGAACGTATGTATATCCAAGCGACATTATCAAGGGGCTTACGGGGCATTGCATCTGGGTTCCGGGGTCCGGTCCTTACCGCAGGCTGATACCGCAGATTGAAAGCGCCATCGCCGCGTTTGTGAAGAACCCGTACTGTGTAAGGAGTGAATATCGTCGAAATCCGTACGAGGGTGCGCCATTCGGCGCCGGCGGCGTCATGGGGGACATGGAACTTGTCGAACGCGTCAAGTTCGACTCTGTCCCCAAGGACGCGAACAGGTTCTCGTCCGTCGGGACTTGCCGTATCGGCGAGTTGAACGGGATCAAGTATCTTGAGGCAGGTGAAAAGGCTTGCGACAGGTGGGCGTACCGCTTCATCCTTCCGGACGACTCGCCGCTGTACGCCTTCGAGGTCGACTATCCCGACGACAAAAAAAGGACGATGGACATTGTCGTGCAGGGCAGCCAGGAGACACGATGGGACGGAAGGAAGGGCGCGGACTACATTCTCCAGCCTGGAATCGCCTGCGGTGACGAATACCGCAACAGCGGGAAGATGCTTACGGATCGATATATCTACTGGAGGCGGGATTCAGACGTAACGCTTTCGACGATGACGGCGCGAGGCGGGGCGCCGGCGGCGATTTCCGAAATACGCCTCTATCGAATCAAGTCGGGAAAGTTGCCGGTCGCGAAAATGTCCGAGCCGCCGCCGAACGACGACGGATGGCGGCGTACCTTTGCGCTCTACTACGAAGACGTGTCGGTTGGCTACAACTTCGCCGTAGATGGCGACGGAGGGGACGAGAAGTCCATTGGCCCCATGATCGACCGCGTTGCCGCGACGATGAAGTTTACGGGGCAGAACATGATGTGCTATCCCGGGTGCTGGTATGACGGCTTGATAGGAGACAGGTATCTGCCGCGAAGCCACGTACTCAACTACCGCGAGCGGTTCTACGAGGCGTTCGACCGGGAGGGGCTGGGTTTCATGCCGTTGATAAACCAGTTCCATCTCAAGGGCGTGCACCTCACTCCCGCCATTGTCGAGAAAAGGTATGGCGACCGCGTCAACATGTCCGCCGTGGCGATTCTTGACGACGGCAAGCCATCGGACGGAAAGTTTGGCGGGCGTCCCGCGGCATGGTGCATCCTGCATCAGCGTGTACAGTCCGAAATCGAGCAGTCTGTAGACACGTTCATAAAGGAGGGTATTTCGCATCCGTCGTTCAAGGGCGTCATGCTGCTTCTTACGCGCAATTCGCTGCTCTGGTTCGGCAACGACACGAGCGGGTACAACGACTATGCAGTAAAGGCCTTCATGAAAGATCGTGGCGTCCCGATTCCGTTCAACGAGACCGATCCGTTGCGCGCGAAGATACACGCGGACTGGATACGGGGGAATGCGTACGACGAATGGATAGACTGGCGCTGCGAGAAGGTTGCGGCGTTCTACAGGCGTCTTGCCGCGAAACTTGCCGCTGCACGTCCCGACTTGAAGCTTGTCGTCAACTCGTTTCTCCTTCCCGACTGCCGTCACAGGGATTTCGGCAAGGAAGGGTTTCTTGTCGATGCGAACCGCAGGGCGGGTCTAGATGCCCGCAAGTTGGCGGACGTACGCAACATTTCGGTTTGCCAGACGCAGATGCCTGCCGACTATCGCTGGTTTTCGTCAGGGGATCCGTCCAATCCGTCGCGCGGACATTGGGGCAAGGACTGGATTCGCGCCGAGCCTTTTGACAGGCAGCTTTACTTTTGCAAGGGAGATTTTGGTTCTACGAGCTGGACCACCTATCCATGGATAAACCAGCATGACCGGTATTGGGAATCGCACTGCGGCGCATATCCCACAAACTGCTGTCATGGCATATACGACAAGGACCAGACGAAGCCTAAGCTTACGCGTCCGTGGCTCAAGGAGTGCCCATGGCGGGTTTCGACGATAAATCCGTCTGGACGCGATGCGTTGCGCCACTATGCCGTTCCGCTCCGATATCAGGACGTATTGGCCGTGTCTAAGGGCGGCTTCCTTATAGGAACGTATGGAACAGAGGACGTCCTCGTTCCGTGGATCAGGGCTTTTCGCGCTTTGCCGGCTGTGCGGATGGAAGAGTTTGCGCGGGAAGGTGATGTCGTGGCCAGGACGTGTGTCTTTCATGGTCGGCGTTACTTCTATGCAGTCAACACGTCCGACGTGCCGGCCTCTATAAAATGTGAATTCCCAAAAGGAACTAGAGACGCGGTCGGGGGCAATTCGTTTACTGGTACTGCAGTGAGCCTTGCCCCGTATGAACTTCGGTCTTTTTTTGTGGATGAAAGATAAGAAAGGTCAAAATGTCTGGTGCCATTATTGCAGCTGCGCTTTGGATGAACTTCGTCAATCCTCCGGATTCGGCTAGGCCGTGGTGCTACTGGTGGTGGATAAGCGGCCACGCCGACCGCGAGACGATAACCGCCGACCTCGAGGCGATCAAAGATCTCGGTTTCGGCGGCATCCTCATGTTCGACTCGAGAGGCTACTTTGACGATGATGAACATGTAGTGAATCCGAAGGCCGAGATTGTCTGGGGGTCGGGCGAATGGCAGGATCTTGTCGAGTTTTCCATCCGCGAATGTGCACGGCTTGACCTCGAGTTCACGATGAACGCCTCGGCAAGCGGCGGCACTCTAAATGGGTTTATCGACGGCAAGGAATACGAGACGGACATCATGAATCGCGACGAGGTCGTCGCCCATCTCGACCGCTCCGTCGGGCCGCTCCTGAAGCGCGTCCCTGAACTTGTCGGCAAGACGTTTACGCACATCTACTCTCCGAGCTACGAGGGCAACGTAAAGACCGGCGGCAGCTGGCGAACGATCAAGGACACTTTCTATGCGACGATGCGCGAGTGGGCGCATGCGCATGGGCTTATGCTTTATTCCGAGTCCGGCGGGCCTTGGGGATGGGGCAGCAAGTCCACGCCGCTTGACTGCGACCAGCTTGACATGCTTGCGCACAACGACTTTCCCCAAGGCGAGTTCTGGCCGACGGAAGAGAATGGAGCGACACCGAATTCAAGGCACGCCAACCGCTACGGGCGGTTCTTCCAAAGGGCAATAGTCCTTACGGCGCGGCGAGAGGGCCGTCACATCGTGTCGATGGAGGCGTTCACGCACATGCACTGCCACTATTCGCCGGATCCCGCATTCCTGAAGCCGCTTGCGGACATTGCCTTTGCCGACGGCGCGAACCGCCTTGTCTGGCACACGTTCACGTGTTCGCCGAAGAAGTTCGGCGTTCCTGGCGCTGAATACTTTGCCGGCACGCACGTAAACCGCAACGTGACCTGGCACAAAGACGCAGCACCGTTCGTTAAGTACATAGCCCGCTGCCAGGCCATGCTACAGAGAGGCGAGCCGGTCGATGACGGCGAGTTCGTCAACGTTCAGACCAATTACTACGGCTATGGCCGCTACCGGAAGGACGCGAACGCCCAGTTCACGGCTGCGCACCGCAGGGATGGGGATGTGGATTTCTTCTTTGTCGCCGGCGAGGGAAAGGGCGAAGTGACGCTTAACGCCTCGTGCGAAGGACGGACTGTTGAAATATGGAATGCGGTGACTGGTGGTAGGGCGCGTTGTCCTCAACGCGCCGTTGGCGGCAAGACGCGCATATCTCTCGACCTTCCCGTCGGCGGCAGCTGCTTTGTGGTGTTCTTGCCTTGGAGCGTAGGGGAAAATAGCCGTGTAGAACATGTAGAACGTGTAGAGGTTTGTATTACCAACGCCTGGAATGTGTCGTTTGCCTATCATGATGGAATATCTGCGCCGCCGCCCGCGCCCATCACCATGGAAACGCTACGCGATTTTACATCATACGGCACAGATGGCGATGCTGCCAGCACATCGCTTCGCTACTTCTCTGGCACGGCAACCTACCGCACAACACTCACGCTCCCTCAATCCATCACTCCTTCACTCCCGCACTCCCACACTTTCACTCTCTCCCTCGGCCACGTCCCAACCGGTCTCGCCCACGTCTTCGTCAATGGCATAGACTGTGGCGTTGCGTGGTGTGCTCCATGGGAAGTGGAAGTGTCTTCAGCCATCCGCGAGGGCGAGAACAAAATCGAGATACGCTACACAAACAACTGGTACAACCGTCTTGTCGGTGACTGCTTCCTTCCTGAAAGCGAGCGCGTGACGTGCTCGACATTGCGCTATTGGACGATGCCAAGGGAATGCTCCGACTCCAAGCGTCCTTGGTTGCTGAAACCGAGCGTCTATTCTGGCCCTGCAATCTCCGACCCACTTCAGCCATCAGGCATCCTCGACCCTGTTGTCATACGTGGTGGCTGAAAGGAGGAACCTCGGGGGCAGTCCCCGTGTGATTTTGAAGTGCCATGTCGCGTGGATGTTGGTAGGGGACTGTCCCCGCTGATGTTCGCCGAGGTTTGCGGCGGGCGAGGGGACAATGTAATGGTGCCACTTTTCGAGAGCCTGTGGTTTTGGTATAATATGCGCGTCAAGGAAAACGACATGAGTCGCCTTTCGTTCAAGTCTTTTTGCATAGAGTTCTATGCGCGGCACATCGGCTCCACAGGGGCGGATGTGTATAGGATGTTTTCGGAAAGCGGACTTCTCAAGACGCTTGATGACGATTATGAAGATCTCCATGGACTCGGCTGGGAGGCATTGATGCCGATGTTCGACGAATACCTTGGGAGGTCTGCAAGATGATTTTGTATCACGGAAGCACCGTTGAAGTCGGAACTCCGCAGGTCATCGTTTCCGATCTCGGACGAGACTTCGGTCCGGCGTTCTACACGACTGGCATAAAGGATCAGGCTGAGCGCTGGGCTGTGCGACGTGCCAAGTTTGCAAGGAAGGGTGGCAAGGTCGGGACGCCGGCAATAGTGTCCGTTTACGAGTTTGACGAGACTGCGGCGCGTTCCGCCCTGAAGTGGAAATGTTATCGTGGAGTGTCGAAGGAGTGGCTGGATATGGTTGTAGCCTGTCGGTCCAAGTCCTCGTATCGGCATGGATATGACTTGGTGACTGGAAAGGTTGCGAACGACAATGTGGGCGAGACTGTTTCGTATGTTGTCGCGGGAGTAATGCCGAAAGAAATGGCTCTTGAGCAACTCAAGTTCCAGCAGATAAACGATCAAGTCGCATTCTGTTCGCCAATGTCCCTGCAGTTCCTGAAGTTTGTCAAGTCGTACCGGTTGGAGGTGCGGTGATGAACGAAGACCATACCCTTATTCGCGCGACGCTGGTTCCTGCGATAGTCGCATTTCTGGCGGCGCATTACAATGTTGCCGAAGACGACGCCATGGACATGTTTTATCGGTCTAAAACCGCCGAGGCGTTTGCTGATGACGATCTCGGCCTTTATGGTCAAAGCGCGCTCAACCTTGCGGGCGATGTCATACGAGAGCGCATGTCTTTGTCATAGTTTCTCAACCGCAACTCCAGCTTTCCCATTGCCCCGTGGTCTGTGCTTTCGTACATGTTGCGGGTACCTGTGACAGGTCGGACGAAGGCTAGCGGGGACAAATGATATTACAGCAACGAGAGCTCTTTCATCAAGCGCTCAATGCTCTTGAAATTGAAATAGCCGGCGGTTTTGCCGCTTGGCAGGTCGTCGCCGGAGTATATGACGTTCCGGCTCGCAATGTCGGGAATGGCCTTCGCCAGCTTGTCCA
>Ga0310786_10013022_pt1 | contig 10266 bp, 6 predicted proteins | sample AusTroGonzalo_MG_FD_203881 | JGI IMG/M metagenome (GOLD analysis project Ga0310786, IMG submission 203881) | Bovine rumen microbial communities from tropical cattle in Woodstock, Queensland, Australia - Gonzalo_03 (v2) (version 2) | ecosystem: Host-associated > Mammals > Digestive system >... | reverse complement strand
TTGTATTCACAACGAATTTTGGATGTAAGTTGGTTGTTATTATCTCTGATATAAAAAACTTTTGAGACAAGTTGTTCGTTAATTTGGAAAATCTCTGTTCGCAGTATATCGTCTGGATAATAATGGTTTTCACGACCGGTTGTTTTAATTATTTGGCCTGATGTATCATACGTAATTGTAGAAAATGTTTTTATATGCATGGTACCTTCATGATAACTTTCATGTGTCATCTGAGATGTAGGGACGCCGTTTTCGCTTAAAAAAAGATCATTGTGAAGATTGCCATCACGGTATTTTTCAATATGTCGTGCGTGGCCTTTATCGTCAAAAGCTACAATTAAGTTAATTTTCCCGTTTTTGAAGAGGCCTTTTGTGATGCCATCATATTCATTGGGGCTATCTGGAGTGCCTTCCTCAAAACTGATAGCATTCCCATTCCATCTTGAAAAACGCGTTGTTCTAGGTGGCTCTCGCCAGTATTCTGTGACTTCTTTAAGTGGCTTTTTTCCGGGGCGAGCCCATTGTTTGACAAGGTTTCCATATGTGTCATAACTGAAACGATATAATGCCTCTTTTTTGCCCGGTTCAAAAATTTGAATCTGAACGAGTTGTCCCTTTCCATTAACTACAAGTCGGAAAGCAGGTTGGTTGTTTTTATATGTTGTTTTTTCAAATTCGCCACTGTCGGCTCTGAGTGTTAAACTTAAAAGTTGGTCGCCTTGATGAACATAGGTTTTGCTTGAAAACTTCTCCTCACGGCAATAGTGTCGCGTAATGGTTTTTCCATTTACTCTGATAGTATCTTTGATGAGGTGCTCATCCGCATCGTATACTCTGTCTGTCAATTGCATCCCTATCTTCTTAAGTTGTTTTTGTCAAATTTTCTCTCAGGTGGGGGAATTATATCATATTTTTAAGAAAAAATCAAGTAAAAATTGTATTTTTATTTCTGTGATATTTACCATTTTTGTGATTTTTCCTTTATTTTTTGTTGAGGGCTGATAGGGGAGGGATTCTTTTGCGGGGATTACCGAAAATTTGGCTTTATTTGTTGACAGTGAAATCTAAATGTGGTACAATTCGCCGCCTGAAAGGAGTGCCTATGACTATTTATATCGATTTTATTGCGGATTATGGGGAAAAAACCGGGGTTGATGATTTGTCTTTTTCGGAGGTGGACCGTCGGCTTGCAGAAGAATTTATACGAAACGGGTTAGATTTTCCGATGATTAAAAATCTTTCCGTTAATCCATTTAATACGATAGAAACTGGTTTTGTGGTTGCACAACTTGCCCAAAATTCTCGGTTAGGAACTAAACATATCGTGTATCATAATACGGCTCCGCGAAAAGATGAACTTTCTGCTCGATTCAATAATGCGGGCGAATTTTTGGCCGTTTCTGAATTGTCGAACGGAGCGCGGGTAATAGGTGTGTTTGGTGGTTATACATATTCGTTTATAGATGCTCCTGTTTATCGTGTGAGATGCGCTTCGGATGGTTCGCAATTTAGATCTCGGGATGTTTTTCCGCCTTGTGTTGCATCATTGGCAGCGCATGCGGACAGACCTTTGTCTGCCTGGCCATTGTTGGGAGAACAAATTACAGATATTCCTCCCGTCCCAGAAAACATTGTTTGTTCTGTGGATGGTTATGGAAATATTAAAACAAATGTTCGTTTGATTGGAGCGGCTCGAATTGCTTCTATCAATGGAATTGCCTTGCCTATTTCCACAGGTGCTGGTATTTTTGCCGTTCCGGATGGTGGGTTGATTTTTGCGCCTGGTTCATCGGGGTGGAAGGGAATGGTTTGTACGGAATTGTGCCTGCGAGGTGGTTCTGCTGCAAAAGCCTTTAATTATCCGATTCCGGGAACGCCTGTTTCCGTGAAGCAGTTCTAGGTTTTACAGTGAAAAAATAGAATCTTCATTTTGGTTGTTTTTTTTGTTGCAACTGAATTTTAGGTGTGTTATAGTGCCTATTATTAAGGAGGATTTTATTATGAAATTAATTATTGCTTTATGTTTTTTAGGAATGTGTATTTCCCCTGTGGCTAGTGCTTGGGCGGAAGAAGATGATACTGTGCTTCAGGTAGAGGAAGCCGTATCGACTCAATCTCAACAAGGAATAGATACCAGACGGCACCCGCGGATGAATGCAAAGGACCGGGCAAAAGCCAAAAAGAATCGTAAGCGTGATACAAGTGGTTTTAGTGCGCTTGGTGATAAGAAAAGTATGCCCGCTTTTTCAGAACAAAAAGAACTTCCCTCAGAAGCTGTGGTGGTAAATGCTGCTTTTGAAACGGGGGAGGATTCAAATATTGATAAGCAGGGACGGAGGATAAAAAACCGTAAATTTAAACATCATCGCGGCAAAAAAGGTATAAAGAAAGTTGATGCAGTCGAGGAAGATTTAAGCGTTTCCGAATAAAATTATTTCGAAAAATTTTTGTGGAAATAATCAACTTTCTGCTGTAAGACTTTTTGCCACTCTTCGCCCTCTGGGCAATCTTGCCCGCAGTACAAAGAAGTAGCATAGCCTGGGTAGTTTTCATCTACATAGCAATCGTCTTTATCTCCTTTGTTGGGCGGAGGGGTTAGTTGCCCTTGTTTGACAACTAGCGGGAAAAGGCAACAGGCACAAGGTTTATATTCCCATGGATCTTTGTTTTCTCGTGTGGCTATTTTTTGTAAAAGACAAAAGCCCTCGTCATCGCAAAATATGCATTTCGTTTGATTGAAATGTTTAGAAAAATCTGAGGGGTGTTTAAAAGGGCAAACGGCTGTTTTCCTGCCTGTAACTCGATTTTCCCAGTTGCCATCCATAAAATATTGGCCTATGGGCATTGAAAAATTGTGGGATGTGATTTGATAATTTGTTTGAGTTTTTCTTCTTCTCCCTCGCGTAGGTAGACGTCATCGTAGCAACAATAACCATGGCATTTTGTCATATCGCATTTTCTGAGTTTTGGGTTCCTGTTCATAAAGTATCCTTTGTTTGTACTTGCCTGAATTGGTTATATATGCATTTGTGTAAAAAGTCAAATGATAAAATTAGAAAAACTTGACAATTTTCGATAAAAGTGGTACAATTAATACTGTCAACTTTAGCGAAAGGAAAGACATGTCAGGTGAAAAGATTTCAGTAAAAGCAGTAGCACACGAAGAACCAGTAGGACTTTGGGCAGCAGCCACCAATCCGGGGCCACGTTGTTCAGAAACTGTTGAACCAGGAAAAATAACTTATCATTGTAATAGCAATGGTCGAGAGTTTGATGTGGTGCGTTCATATGTTCCTGGTTGGGTTGTATCTGAAGCAGTTAGGGAAGGAAAAAATGAATGGAGTGTTCATGGGCCTTTTGAATTTCTACATGTGGATTTAGGTGGGGAAGATTATGTTTCATTGTCTTGGGCTAGAGGTGATTTGACCAAGGGCAAAATTCATCGTGCAGGCAAGGAAAATGCTATTTTTATGTTTGGTTGGGATTTTGATCGACATTTAAATTATTATTATAACCCTCATACAGGTCATGCTTATACGGATGATGATGAGTCGGGCAAATGGAAAAAGTGTTTATCAGAGGAAGCTGCCAAGAAGGAAATTCTTGATCTAATTCGTCCTTATGTTAAAATGAGAGAGGAATATATTGCTCTTTTGAAAAGAGTTAATCTGCCTGCACAACAATTTCGTATGGTGAAAGGAACTCCATGGAAAGTTCCTAAGTTGCCTTTAGCTCTGTCCCCGACGATTGCTAAGATTAAACGATTGTTTCACAGAAGTTAAAATTTTTCCCCTTCCGTTAAAGAAGGGGATTTATTTTGGCGCATTTTATTCAACAAAAAAGCCCCGAGATTCGGGGCTTAAACTTGGTAGCAGAGGAGGGGATCGAACCCCCGACACATGGATTATGATTCCACCGCTCTACCAACTGAGCTACTCTGCCAACAGACATATTTATACTTCTTTTTGAAATGTTTGTCAATAAAAATCTTGCTTTTTTGAAAAAAATGTTGTAACTTTTTGGGGAAGTAAAGACAGACAAGGAGTTTTATTATGGCAGAAGTATTTTTTGCAGGGCCCTGTGGTCGTTTAGAAGGTCGTTTTTATCGGTCAGAAAATCCTACCGCGCCTTTGATGTTAGTTTTGCCGCCCGATCCTAAACAAGGGGCAACAATGAATAACAAAGTGACTTATACACTTTTCCAAGCATTTGCAGGCCTTGGATTTTCTGTATTGCGCTTGAATTATCGAGGTGTTGGTACTTCGGCAGGACAGATGGATGGAACTGGGGCCGGTGAATTGGCCGATGCAATTGCCGCTTTGGATTGGTTGCAAGCATTAGACTCTGATGGAAATAAATGTTGGATATCTGGTTATGCATTTGGTGCATGGATCGGTGCACAAGTTATGATGCGTCGTCCGGAAATTCAAGGATTTGTTTTTGCAACGCCATGTGTGCATCAACACGATTTTAATTTTTTAACGCCTTGTCCTGCCTCTGGATTGATTGTGCAGGGTGCAGAAGATAGTGTTGTTAATGAATCGATTGTTGCGCGTTTAGCAGAACAGTTAAGCGAAAATCCGTCGGTCAATGTAGAATATGTGGCTTTGCCTGATGCTGATCATTTATATACAAATAAACTTAAGGAATTATATGATATTATTTTAAAAATTGTTCCGACCTTAAAGTTAAAAAAGATGAAGAGGGGTAAGAAATTTGCTAAAGCGATTATTCCGAATGATGATTACTAAAAAAACTGTTGCAAAATGATGGCGATTTGTTTAAAGTAGTGCATTATGCGGGGAAGAGGAGAGTTTGTCATGATAAATTTGCGTAAGTTGATGGTCTTCTTGGTTGCCTTGTTATTGGCAACGGCCGTCTTTGCATTTGGTGGCAGAGGTGGTAAAAGCCGTAAACAGGCTGTTTATCAGGGCACAGGTGTTGATTCTATTGGTATTCATGTCGGTGGTAAAACAGGGGAGTGCCCAGAGCACAGTTCTAGGAGAAATGGGACATGTACTTGTGATGCCGGTTGGACTCCCAATTTAGATGGTGAATGTGTGACAGATGAATGTTCAGGTTTCAAAAAAACGGACTGCGCAGTTAAATGTGATCCTCTGACAGGAGAAATTACATATGCTAATAGTGGGACCTCTTGTGGTACAGGTAAAGTTTGTGATGGATCAGGAAGTTGTAATTGTATTTCAGGGTATTTGGAAGAGGGTTCTGCTTGTTATCCAGATGCTTGTGCAGATTTTGAAGTGACAGACTGTGTCACGGCTTGCTCATCTTCAGGGGGAAAAGCAACATATACATATGCTACTTTGTGTAATGGTAATAAATATTTGTGTAATGATACACATGAGTGTGTGAATCCATGCGATGGTCAAAGTTATGGTGAGTGTCAAGTTTGTACGCCGACCGATGGACAGCCAGTGATTGGCAATAAGCCTAATTCAGCAACATGTGGATCAAATGGTTCTTATATTTGCCAAAACGGAACATGTAAAAATCCATGCGATGGTCAAAGTTATGGAGAATGTCAGATTTGTACTCCTCGCAATGGTCATGCAGAGTTTAGTAACAAATCTAATACTGCAACTTGTGGAAATGGTGGAAATTACATTTGTCAGAATGGTACATGTAGTAATCCGTGCAATATTACACCGCATGATTCTGAATGCCAAATTTGTACTGCTTCAGCAGGACATGCAAATCTTGTTAACGAGCCAAATACTAAATTATGTGGGGCTAATGGGAATTATATTTGTCAAAATGGGTCATGTACAAATCCATGTAATATCGGTACTCATCCGGTAAGTGATTGTACTCCTGGGTGGATTGCTCAAAATGGGGTGTGTAAGCCGCGCTATATTGAGGAAGGTGAAATCGTTAACCATAAAGTGTGTGACGGTGCGGGTGGTTATACTTGTGAAGAAGGATATGAACTTTATGAAGATAAATGTGTCCGGATGTGCTTGGCGGAGCAGAAGTGTGGGGAGTCTTGTTGTTCAGATGGTCATACATGCCAAAATGGACAGTGTTGTGACGAAGAAGGCAACTGTTGTAATTCCTCCGGATTTGATCCTGCTGCTCAGAAATGCTGTAAGAAAGGAACATACTTGGTTACTTCTGAAGAGTATGGATCTGGATATGCAACAACGCATTGTTGCCCAGAGGATTCTCCTGGATATGGTCCCGCCAATGGAAGATGTTGCAATGCAGATGAAAAAGTTATGGGATTTTGGTGTTGTTCGTCAGATACAGTGGCATTTTCGCCAGCAACAGGATGTTGCGCGCCAGATAAGGCAATAGAATACTTGGACGATTTGCTCATGTGTTGTGGGGAAGGTTCGAGTGCTTATTGTACTCAAAGAGATGATGAGGGTAAATGTATTGGAGGCAGTTGCTGTGGAGGAAAGATAACCAAGGGCGCAGGTGTTAATGGTGTAGATATCTGTTGTTGGGATGGTGGCTATGGTTACTGTGAAGTTCGCGATGAAGATGGTGTGTGTGTGCTTGGTAGTTCCTATGGCAATGCTGGTTCTTGTTGTAGAACTGAACCGCAACAGGTTGGCAACGACACAGTGTGTTGTTCCGATGGCCAAACGGCGTCTTGCGCTCGTTTTGACGATGAAAGTCGGTGTACTGTAGGAGCCTGTTGCCCAGAAGGACAAACACCGTATTGTTCTGTGTTCTATGGTTATGATGGATGTAATGGTCAATGTTGTTCTGGTACAGTATATCGTAACATGGGTCGAGACGGATCTGATTTATGTTGTCAAAATGGTCAGACATTTACCTGTGCCGAATATGACGAAAACGAAAATTGTTTGATTGGAGCTTGTTGTTCTGGCGATCAATCGGCCACTTGTTCTTTAAAAGATGACGAAGGCAAGTGTTTGTTGGCGGTTTGTTGTGGTGAAGGACAACAAGGCTATCATCCTGATAAGGGAGATGGATCATGTTGTTCCGATACGGTGTTTACAAATGTCAGCGATACAGGTCTTGATGCTTGTTGTCCGGCCGATGCGGCGCCATATTGTGCAGGTTATAATTTCTCAACATACGGATGTGATCGGATTTCATGTTGTACAGGCACTGTGCATCAAGGTATGGGGGATTATGGTATTGATTTGTGTTGTTTAAATGGACAAAACTTCTCATGTGCAGATCATGATGCGGATAGTGGGGAATGTATCATAGGGGCTTGTTGCCCAGAAGGTCAATCGGCTGAGTGCGCTGTGAGAGATGAGGATGGACAGTGTATTCGTGCTATTTGTTGTAGTGATGATCAATCGGCGTATTTCAGATACGGTGATGCGCAGTGTTGTGTTGGTTCAGTGTATCAACCTACTCCATACAATGGAATTTGTTGCGCAGATGGATATGAACCATATTGTTCTAGTGGTAATGCCTATGGTTGTTACGGATATGATTGTTGTGCTGGAACATTGTATAGAGGAATAGGATCAAATTATACGGATCTGTGTTGTAAAGAAGATCAAGCTTTATCATGTGCTGAATATGACACAAATGGAAATTGTGTGCGAGGATCGTGTTGCCCAGAAGGTAAAGTTGCAACTTGTTACGCTTCAGATTCCTATAATGATTGTAGTGCCACGATTTGTTGTGATGAAGGACAGGAGGGGTATTATAATCGTGGCTATGGCAAATGCTGTTCCGATACAGTGTATAAGAATGTGAGGGATTCTGGTCAAGATTTGTGCTGTAAAGAGAATGAAAAGCCATATTGTTTGGGTTATAATTTTTCGGACTATGGATGTAATGAAGTTGGTTGTTGTGCCGGTACATTGTACGAAGGAATTGGTGAAGGTGGAACAGATTTATGTTGTGCAGAAGGTGAGGAACTTTCGTGTTTTGCGCATGATGAAGATGGAAATTGTACATTGGGCATATGTTGTCCCGTAGGTTCTTCCGCAGAGTGTTCAGCCCAAGATGAAGATGGTGAATGTATAAAGGCTCAATGCTGTGGGGATGTGGGCGGTCGGAATATGTGTTGTCCTGCCAATCAAACACCATATTGTGGTGGAATGTCAGGAAATTATTGTTATTCTTCTAATTGTTGTCCGAATAGTTCTACAATCTATTGTTCTTATCAATATGCTGATGGTAGTTGTTCTAGTTATCGTTGTTGTAGTGGAAATCCTTATTTGTATGGAAAAGAAGGGGAGACCCTGAGGTATGACTGCTGTTATAGAGGTACGATTGTGGAATTTGAGGGATTAGAAGCCTGTTGCACTGATTCTTCTTCAACTCCTTATTGTAGAGAAAGAAACTCCGATGGTACTTGTCGTTATACAAGTTGTTGTGATGGCAGTCGCACAGTTACTGAAATTGATGGGGTAGGCGCTTGTTGCAGTAATGAGGAGACCCCTTATTGTGAGAGTAAGAATTCTGATGGAACATGTCGTTATGCCAGTTGTTGTTTGGGTAATGTTACAGAATTTGGAGATAGGGCTGTATGTTGTTCTTCAACTGCAACGCCGTACATCTATTATAATAGTGGCTACCAAAATCTTGGTTGTTGTGATAGTTCCCGCACACTGACTGAGTTCGGTGAGGTAAGTGCATGTTGTGGCGTTGGAGAGACTCCATATTGTAGTAATGTGAAGTCTGATGGGACATGTTATGGAACCTCATGTTGTTACAATGGTTCCACACCGTATTGCAACTACGAGGAAAATGGAGTTTGTAAAAGTTATAGTTGTTGTAATGGAGCGATCTATCTTAATTCATCAAGTGGCAATCAAAAGTGGTACAGTTGTTGTTCAAATGGTGGAGTAGTAAGCGAATTTGAGGGACAGAACCAATGCTGTTACAATGGGGAAACACCATACTGTAGTGGTAGAAATTCTAATGGCAGTTGTTATTCGGCTTCGTGTTGCCCAGGGGAAGTTTATAAAGGATATAAGTATAATGGTGCCGATTTGTGTTGCAAGTATTCATATGGTTATACCGGGGTATATTGTACGGATTCTGATTCTCAAGGGAATTGTCGAAATTATGAATGCTGTGCTGGTACATTATATGAAGGATATGGTCGTAATGGATCGGACTTATGTTGTGCTGTTGGAAATGGTTATACTTCGGTATATTGCGTTAATAAGGATTCAAATGGAGAATGTATAGAACATGCTTGTTGTAATGGCACCGTTTATGAAGGATCTGGAAGTAATGGAACAGATTTATGTTGCTCCACAGGAGAAGAAATGTGTTGTGCCAAATATGACGCTCAGGGAAAGTGTATTTTAGGTTTTTGCTCTACTGAGTGCCCTTCATGTGGCAATAATGGATATAGCACATATGATGGTGTATGTTGCGAATCTGGTACAGTTTCGGTACCTTTGAGAAAAGATGAGACAATTTGCTGCCCCAGTGGTTCGACCGGTTTTAGTACTAATTCTTGGGAGTGTTGTAGTAGTTATCAACAATCCTATATTGCTTACTCTGAAGGAAATGATGATTATGTAGAAACATCGTGTTGTTCTGGAACAGTATACCGTGAAAACAGCTCTGAGGATTGGTATCGACAGGGCTGTTGTGAAAGTGGAAATGTCACGAATTTTGGAAATATCGGAATTTGCTGTGAAAATGGAGCTACTGGTTATGTTTATCATCGCGATGGCAATTATGTGGAAACAGATTGCTGTTCCAGCTCATGGAAAGTGACCGATTTAGGGCAGGTTTCTTCTTGTTGTCCTAGAAATGGAACTGGATTTATTGAGTATAAGAGTGGTGATTATATGTATACCAATTGTTGTGAGGCAGGTTCAACGCCATATGTCTCTTACATGAGTGAAAATGGTAATTACATAGAGGCAGGCTGTTGCGATGAAACCGTTATTCGAACAGATGAATGGGATGATGGATATAGTCAGTCTTGTTGTCCGACCGGATCCGTTGGTGTTGATTTAGATGGTGAGTGCTGTGAGGCAGGAAACAAGATTATTCAGGATGATGACGGCGAAAAGCACTGTTGCCCGAAAAATTCCACAAGATTTGACAGAGATGCTTGGGAGTGTATCTAAGTCATTTTAAATTTATTTTTTTATGATTTTTCTTTGATTTTTTACGCGCTTTGATATAAGCGGAAAAACTGCTGATAATTCCGGTAATTTCAAGCAGACCGAGCCAATTGCGGACACTGAGGTGATAGGCCAAAGCAAGAAAACCATTTATTCCTCCGATCAAACGCATTTTTTGAGGGGAAAGCCACCAGGTAGAAAATAAAGTTATTGAAAC
>Ga0310786_10013021_pt1 | contig 10267 bp, 8 predicted proteins | sample AusTroGonzalo_MG_FD_203881 | JGI IMG/M metagenome (GOLD analysis project Ga0310786, IMG submission 203881) | Bovine rumen microbial communities from tropical cattle in Woodstock, Queensland, Australia - Gonzalo_03 (v2) (version 2) | ecosystem: Host-associated > Mammals > Digestive system >... | reverse complement strand
AGTTGTTGCCCAGTCCGTTCAGCTGGGTCTGGCTTCCCATGTCGCCTTCATTGAATGCAAATGAAGCCGTCAGTCCGCTGAGAATGTCCTCCAGACTCTTGCCGCCATAGTTCTCCAGCATGCGTCGTGATATGACTTCTGTCTGCACAGGCGTATTCTTCAGCAGGTGGCGGGTGCCCGTACCTGTTACCACTACTTCCTGCAGCGAGTCGCTCAGCAAGGGTGTCTGTGCCGTTAGTGTCAGGGTTATGGTCATCAGGGCCGCGCCCATCATATATCGTCGTTTCATCTCTGGTGGTCCATACAAAGGAGATGCTATCTCACGACAGGATCTCCTGTCAAAAACTTATATAATAATACACGTACTAAAAAGATGTGCTTGCGCCTCACTCGCCCTTACATCGAGGGTGGCGGGCTTTTCCTTTCCTTCAGGGCTGGTCTTCTGACTTCGCCCCACTCCGAAGCGCCTTCTCACCCGTCAATGGGCAATGGCTCGTGCTTCGTAGCTATACGGGGGCTCACAGCTGCGGGACAGTCGGAGATTCTCACTCTCGTTCCCAATTAATCGCGGCTAAGCGAACCCTGACGGGCATTTGCTGGCAAACGCTCATGCCAGCGAATACGGGTGCAAAGGTACAAAAAAATGAAGAATGAAGAATGAAGAATGAAGAATTTTTTTTAAAAAGAAGTTAAAGACGCGATAATTCTTCATTTTTTTTGTAACTTTGCATTTTACAATGAAGACGCAGTTTCTGATAGCGGCACCGATGAGTGGCAGCGGGAAGACCACCGTTGCCCGTCTGCTGATGGAGCTTTACGTGCGGAAAGGACGCAGGGTGCAGCCCTTTAAATGCGGCCCTGACTACATCGACACGAAGTTCCATGAGGCGGTGTGTGGGCGCCCTTCGGTGAACCTCGACACGTTTATGGCCTCGCCCGAGCATGTGCGTGAGGTGTATGCCCGCTACAGCGAGGATGCCGACGTATGCATCGTGGAGGGTATGATGGGCATGTACGACGGCTACGACCGCGACCGCGGCTCGTCGGCAGAGATTGCCCGTGTGCTCGACATTCCCGTGGTGCTGGTGGTCGATGCCCGCTCGGCGGCCTATTCCCTGGCACCGCTGCTACAGGGCTTTGCGGGTTTCAGAAAGGATGTGCGCATTGCTGGCGTCATCTTCAACAAGGTTGGGTCTGCCCGCCATCAGTCGATGCTGCGGCAGGTATGCCTCGACCTGGACCTGCACTGTCTGGCCTGCATACCTCGCAACAAGGAACTGGAGCAGGGATCGCGATACTTGGGATTGGACTTCAGCGGCCTCGGCCTCACCCCCCGTTCGGCTGAGCTCAGCCGAACGGGGGGTGGGTCTGTTCTCATTGCTTCCAATTCCGAGAGCTTCTCGTTCATCTATCAGGAAATGAGAGACAGCTTCGCGTCTGTCAGGTACTTCGACCCTGAACAGGATATGCCTGACTTCAGCGACACCGGCCTGCTCTATTTGCCTGGCGGTTATCCGGAGAAGCACCTCGACGCTTTGGTGAGGAACGAGGCGGCACGGCAGGCCATCAAGGACTATGCCGAGCACGGAGGACGTATCATTGCCGAGTGTGGAGGTATGATGTACCTCTGCAAGAGCATCGTCACCGACGATGGCGAATACCCGATGTGCGGCGTTCTGCCCTATACCATCACCGCTCGTCAGGCAGACCGCAAACTCTCCTTGGGCTATCGGCAGTTTATCCTCGACGGCAGAGAGTATCGTGGACACGAGTTCCACTATACGCAGTTTCTGGGCGAGGTGCCGCCGTCAGTCTGTCAGGTATATGATGCCAAGGGCAATCCTGTCTCTACACCCGTGTTCCGTTATAAGAATGTATTAGCCAGTTATACCCATCTGTATTTGAATGAAACAAATATATACTAAGACAGGAGACGAGGGACAGACCAGTCTGCGTGGGGGTGTGCGTGTCCCCAAGGATGATGCCCGTATCGAGGCCAACGGTCAGCTTGACATGCTGAACGCACTGCTGGGCATGATAGGTGAGGAGCGGCCCCCTGCCCCTGAGACAGAACTGCTATGCGATGTGCAGCGTGAGCTGATGGTGGTGATGAGCCATGTGGCTACGCCCGACGGTGAGCATAATCCGCGTCCCCTGCATTGCGACGAGCTGACCCTGCGCATGGAGCAGGCCATCGATGCAGCGCAGACACCTGCGGGCTTCGTCATTCCACAAGGTATCATCCACGTGGCCCGTGCCCAATGCCGGACGGCTGAGCGTCGCCTATGGACGGTGCATCGCGAGCATCCCCTCGACCTTGGCATCCTCCGTATGATCAACCGCCTTAGCGACTATCTCTTTGTGCTTGCCTATGGAAAAGAATAATCTTCATCCTTTGATGTTGGCTGGCACGGGCAGCGACGTCGGCAAGAGTGTGATTGCTACAGCGCTGTGCCGCATCTTCCTGCAGGACGGCTATCACCCTGCACCCTTTAAGGCGCAGAACATGGCGCTGAACTCCTACGCCACACCCGACGGTCTGGAGATAGGCCGTGCTCAAGCCGTACAGGCCGAGGCAGCAGGACTCCCCTGTCATACCGACATGAACCCCTTGCTGTTGAAGCCCAACTCGGACCATACGAGTCAGGTGGTGTTGAACGGGCGCCCTATAGGTAATAAGGATGCCTACGACTACTGGAAACCTCAAAAGCCTGAAGTCTATAGTCCAAAGTCTGAAGTCGATAATCTAAAGTCTGAAGTCTATAGTCCAAAGCCTGAAGTCGATTTCCGTGCTGAGGTCTGCGCTGCTTTCGACCGTCTGGCCGCACGCTACAACCCCATCGTGATGGAGGGAGCAGGCAGCATAGCAGAGATTAACCTGAGAGACCGTGACTTGGTGAACATGTCAATGGCTCAGCACGCTAAAGCCGACGTGATCCTCGTGGGCGACATCGACCGTGGTGGCGTATTTGCTTCCGTTTATGGCAGCATCGCCCTGCAAACGGAAGAGGACAAGAAGCTCATCAAGGGTGTCATCATCAATAAGTTCCGTGGCGATATGCGTCTCTTTGACGAGGGGCGCCACATGCTGGAGGACATCTGCGGAGTGCCCGTCCTCGGCGTCATACCTTATTATAAAGACATCTATATTGAGGAAGAGGACAGTGTCAGCCTGGAGCAGAAACGGCGACAGTTGGCCGAGGGAAAGGTGAACGTGGCGGTGGTTCTTTTACGTCATATCAGCAACTTTACCGACTTCGACATGCTGGAACGCGACCCTCGTGTGAACCTCTTCTACACCAATAATACCAGCGACCTGCAGCGTGCAGATATCATCATCTTGCCTGGCACGAAGGCTACCCTCGATGACCTGTTGGAGCTGCGTCGCAACGGCTGTGCGCAGGCCATCCAGCGTGCTCATCGCGACGGGCGTATAGTGATTGGTATCTGCGGCGGCTATCAGATGCTTGGCCTGACCGTCAGCGATCCTGATGGTATTGAGGGCAGTATCTCAAGTCTGCCAGGCCTTGGCCTGTTGCCCATCCATACCACGATGGCCGCTGAGAAGACCACCCGTCAGGTGACCTTTACTTTCGACGGTCAGGAGTGTCAGGGCTATGAGATTCATCAGGGTGTCACCGATACTGACGAGGCCATCATGCAGACCGATCACTGTATTGGTACCTACATACACGGCTTCCTCGACAATGTACCTGTCATCGAGCATCTGCTGTCAGGAAAAGCCATCAGCCATCAGCCAATAGCCAAAAGCTACACCGACTTCAAGGAGGAGCAATACAATAAACTGGCCGATCATGTGCGCCAGCACTTAGATATGAAACGTCTTTACCAGATACTGACAGACCATGATTAAGGGACACGGCGACGACGCCTACCAGTACGAAGGCATTACCATTAAGAGCGACTTCTCGTCGAATGTCTGTATTCCGTCACACGGCCATCAGGCGTTGATGGCTCATCTTGCAGCTTGTCCCCATCTGCTGAGCCACTATCCTGAGCCCGAGGCCTGGTCCTTGGAGCGCATGCTGGCCGAACGTCACGGCATCGATCCCCGTTGTGTCATCGTCACCGCAGGTGCTACTGATGCTATCTATCTCATTGCCCAGACTTTTCCCTATCGCTCCATTGTTCCTGCCCCTACTTTCAGCGAATACGAAGATGCCTGTCAGCTGTTTCCTGGTACCGACCATGAACGCTGTGCTTGCTGGTTCTGCAACCCCAACAATCCCACGGGCGAGATTTTCCGATTGCAAGTCATCGGCAATGCGTTGAAAAGTTATGATCTTGTGGTCATAGATCAGTCCTACGAGCACTATGCTGCTAAGCCAGTCATGAAGCCGAAGGCTGCAATCAGTCATGGTAAAATCGTGCAGATACATTCCATGACGAAAACCTATGCTGTGCCAGGCCTGCGATTAGGCTATATCGTTGCCCCTATCCGCCTGGCGAAAGCTCTCCGTCGTAACTTGCGCCCCTGGTCGGTATCGTCGTTGGCCATAGAAGCTGGCAAGTTCCTGCTGCAACATGATGAGTTGATGGTACAACCAAGATTGTTAGAGGCCCAGCAACTGCGGCAACGACTGTTGGCATTGGGTATAGAGGTGCAGCCCACCCAGACGAACTTCATGCTCTGTCGGATTGAAGGCCATACTGCTGCTCAGCTGAAGGATTACCTGGTGCGTGAGCACGGCATGCTCATCCGCGATGCATCCAACTTCAAGGGGTTGGATGAAGGCCATTTCCGTGTTGCTGCCCAGACACTTTCCGAGAATGATGCGCTTGTTGCTGCCATAGTGAAATTCCTGACCATAAAGAATAAATGATGATGGCAGACGATTTCTTTTCATTTTTCTCTCATCACTTACCACTCATCGCTATCGCGCTGCCCCTACTCATCGGATGGTTGCTCGATTTGCTGTTAGGAGACCCACGCTGGCTGCCTCATCCTATCGTAGGTTTCGGTAAGATGATAGCTTTTGGCGAGAAACGACTGAATAAAGGCAATCACCGCATGCTGAAAGGCGCTCTCATGGCTGTCACCTTCATTGCCCTTGTCTTTGCTGTCACCTACCTTTTTCGCCAGGCATTGTATCAAATCCCCTTCCTTGGAGATGGGGTGGGGGTAGGCATTATCGATGCAGTAATCATCTTCTTTTGTCTTGCCGGCACTACGCTCGTCCGTGAAGTGCGTGCCGTTTTCCTCGCTGTTGATCGTTCTTTGGAAGAAGGCCGGATGCAGGTAGCTCGTATTGTGGGTCGCGACACTTCGCAGCTCTCAGCTCAGGAAGTGCGCACGGCAGCTCTTGAGACGTTGGCCGAGAACCTGAGCGATGGTGTCATCGCCCCCCTCTTTTGGTACGCTATTCTTGGCACCCCTGGTATGTTGGCTTATAAGATGGTGAATACGCTCGACTCGATGATTGGCTACAAAACCGAACGTTACCGTGCCTTCGGTTGCTGGGCTGCCCACATCGATGACGTGGCTAACTATATCCCAGCCCGTCTGACGGCCCTACTGATGATGATTCCCTCGCTATGTAAAGGTAGGGGAAGATTGTTCCGTTTCGTCTGGCTAAACGGACGAAACCACGCCTCACCCAATAGTGGCTATCCCGAAGCGGCGCTGGCGGGCATCTTGAACTGCCGTTTCGGTGGCCCACATTACTATTTCGGCCAGCTTTTCGATAAACCCTATATTGGCGACAACGACCGCGAGTTAACCACAGCCGACATGCGTCGCGCTGTCCGCGTGAACCGCACCGCTGAGGTGCTCATGGTAGTCATCGTACTCTGTTCTCTTTTCCTTCGTTAGAGACCCACTACCTGCCCCTCCCTGTGAGGGGATGGAAGTTATGCTTCGCGCTGGCGTGTACCCATGCGAGCCTCTACGACGTTCACCACATAGTCGCCCAGCTTCTCACACTCATTGATGAGATCCATATAAACGGTACCCTCAGCGTAGGTGTAGGCGTGGTTGTTGATGTCGATGATGTTCTGCGCTTTCAGCTGGTTGCGGAAGTTGTTGATTTCGTTCTCGATATTGAAAGTGCGGTTTACATCGTAGCTCTCCTTACGGCCAGCCATTAGCTTGTTCATGTGGGTCAAAGCATCCTCGGTGAGGCCCATCATTTGGTGCAGGTGGCTATACTGTTGCTCGTTGAAGTGATCCTGTTTCTGGGTATATTTACGGTTGATGGTGCGCGCCATGTTGTAGCAGGCATCGCCAATGCTTTCCAACTCACTGATTTCACGCAGCATAGCACGTATTTTACCCTTCGTCTCATCACTGAGGTGGGCATCGCTGACCTGCTCCAGATACTTGGCAATCTCCAACTCCATGTTGTCGCTGATGCCCTCGTACTTTTCGATGCGGGTGTAGAGCTTGTTGAACTTCTCATCGTCCTGCTTTTTGCCTGTCAGCGACGATGACTCGTTAAGCAACTCCTGCACCATACCGAACATGCGCTGCATACGGTCAGAGAACGACTGTATTTCCTTCTGTGCTTCGAGCACCGAGAGTTCTGGCGTCTTCATGAAACCGGCAGTGATGAAGTGCAGACGGAAGTCCTCTTCCTCGTCAACCTTCTTCGACTTGATGACCCAGCACACGAATTTCTCTATCTGTGGGATGAACCAGATAAGGATGCTGGCATTGATAACGTTGAAGCCCGTGTGGAAGGCAGCTAGTGTGAAGTTCAGTTTCGACTGGATGGGCGCGTTGGCCTGTCCCATCACGTTATCGACAACATATACCACACCATCGATAAACCAGCGGAACACCAATAGTATCCACAGCACACCGAAGATGTTGAAGAACATGTGGGCCAATGCAGCACGACGGGCCTGCGTGTTAGCCGACAGGGCAGCCAAGTTCGACGTGATGGTGGTGCCGATATTCTCACCCAACACCAGTGCAATACCTTGGTAAATAGGCATAGCTCCTGATCCGCAAAGCAGCATAGTGATAGCCATCACCGCAGCGCTCGACTGCACACAGAATGTCAGCACACCGCCCATCAGCAGGAACATCAGTGTCGTCCAGAACGAGTTGGGGTCGAACGATTGGAAGAAGGCCAACACTGAGGGATTATGTCCCAAGTCCATCTCGTTGCCTGTCATACGTAGTGTGGTCAGTCCCAACAGCAACAAACCCAGGCCAAAGAGGAAGTCGCCTATGTAGCGGTGCTTCTTCATATAGATGAGGATGATGCCCAGGAAGAAGCCTACGTAACTGACGATGCTGATGTCGAATGATGCTCCCAAGGCCATAATCCAGGCCGTGAGCGTGGTGCCGATGTTGGCACCCATAATGACTGAGATGGCCTGGGCTAGCGTCAGCAAGCCAGCGTTGACAAACGAGACAGTCATCACCGTGGTGGCCGTCGACGACTGCACCGACGCTGTGACGACGGTACCCGTCAGCATGCCAGTAATGCGGTTGGTGGTCATAGCACCCAGCACATGGCGCAGCTGCGGACCTGCCATCTTCTGCAGGGCGTCGCTCATCGACTTCATGCCGAACATGAGTAGTGCGAGCGAACCGAGGAGTTTGAAAAGAATCAGCATAAATTATTGAATGTAGGAATTGTTAATACTTGAACGACGAGCCACCCAGGAACTCACGCAACAGCGAGGTGGGAGGTATTTGATCTTCGGGAATGGGACGGATGTAGCGAAGGAACTTGAGCAGGCGGTAGGCTTCAGCATACTCTGGGCAACTCTCGGGCACTTGCTCTAACAGCGGCTCGGCCTGACGTTTAATGACGGCCAGCTCGAAGAGCATGGCAGTGTTGAACATAGCGTCGGCATGCTCCTGGTAGGGGAATATCCAGCGGTTCTCGCCGGCACGTACAGAGGGCCAGCGACGGATGGACTCCTGAGCGGAAACGGCCCGGTATTTGTGGTCTCGGATGATGCGGCGCAGCAAACGGTTGTCGGTCGTTGGCACATAGTTGTGGTTATCGAGCAGCAGGGTGGTGAGCGCTGAGGCATAGATACGATAGATGCAGTCCTGAGGTATCTGTGCCGTGAGCTCGGGGTTCAAGGCGTGGATGCCCTCTACCACTAAGACTGCATTTGCCGGCAGATGCAACTTCTTCCCGCTCATCATCGATTTTCCTGTAGGGAAGTCGTAACGTGGCAGCTCCACTTCCTCACCACGGAACAGGGCGTTAAGCTGCTGATTGAAGAGCTCGAGGTTCAGGGCATGCAGATGCTCGAAATCGTAGTCGCCCGAGGCGTCGCGAGGTGTCTTGTTGCGATCTACGAAGTAGTCGTCTAACGAGATGTTGATGGGCATGATGGCATTCACACCCAGCTGTACGCTGAGACGCTTGCAGGTAGTGGTCTTTCCTGAGGACGACGGGCCGGCAATGAGTACCAGGCGGATGCCCTTGCGACGGGCTATGTCGTCGGCAATCTGCGAAATCTTCTTTTCCTGCAGGGCCTCGCTGATCTGAATGAGCTGCGAGGAGTAGCCTTTCACTATGACGTCGTTCAGGTCGCCCACGGTACGCAGCCCCAGAATGTCCTGCCAACGGTGGTGCTCCTTGAAGATGCCGAACATCTTGTCCTGCATGACCAGCTCGCCCAGCTCCTGTGGGTTCTGTGCCGAAGGGATGCGCAACAACAGGCCGTCGTAGTATTTCTCCAGGCCGAAGAGATAAAGCTGGGAGGTGTTGGTGAGCAGGGCTCCGTAGTAATAGTCTAGATAGCCGTCTATCGAATAGTAGGTGGTGTAGAGCGAGCCTTGGCTCTGCAGTAGCTTCACCTTCGAGGTCGAGCCGCTCTCAGAGAACATGCGGATGGCCTCCTCGGTGGTGGCCTCATGGCGATGGATGGGCAGGGCGGCATCGATAATCTCCTTCATGCGGCGACGCAGTTGCCCTACATCGTCGAGGGTGACAGGACGAAATTGCTCCTTGCCCTCTCCAGTCAAAACGGGAAGTTGCAAATCAACGTAATAACCGTTGCTGATGGGGATGTCGATGGCTACGCGGCAGTCTTTCCACAAATCGTGCGCAGCCTTGCAGAGTACAAAGAACAGCGAACGGGTATAGGTGCGAATACCTGATGACGACGTGATGTCGAGGAACTCCACGTCTTTCTGCTTGTAGAGCCGATAATTCATGCCTTCCACCTTGTTATTCACTTTGGCAATGACAGGGGGATTCTGCATCTGCAGTCCCAATAGTTCATACACCTCTTTCAGCGTGCTGCCAGTGGGTATTTCAGTGGTTTGCCCATTGTTTTTGCAGCGAATGGCTATCGTTTTATCCATAGTTTTCTTGACTTTGTGCGCAAAGTTACGAAAAATTTTAGAGATTCGTATCGATTTTGCAAAAAAATTGCTAACTTTGCGCTGAAATTAAAAACCTTCGTTACAAAGATGGAAGAAAAACTGGATTTGATGGTGGGTCAGAACCCACAAACTCCTGATTATGACGACGACAACATACGCACCCTGACAGGTACTGAACACATCCGACTTCGCCCAGGCATGTATATTGGCCGGCTGGGTGACGGACAATTGGCTGAAGACGGCATCTATGTGCTGCTGAAAGAGGTGATAGACAATAGCATCGACGAATTTAAGATGAAGGCTGGCGACCGCATCGAGGTGACGGTGGAAGACAATCTGCGCGTTTCCGTTCGCGACTATGGTCGCGGCATCCCTCAGGGTAAGATGATCGATGCAGTAAGCGTGTTGAACACGGGCGGCAAATATGACTCGAAAGCTTTTAAGAAGTCGATAGGCCTGAACGGCGTAGGTGTGAAAGCTGTGAATGCACTGAGTACTCACTTCGAGGTGCATAGCTATCGCGACGGACAGGTGCGTCGAGCCGTCTTCGAGCGTGGCAAGCTGGTGAGCGACAAAACCGAGCCTACCCAGGACGAGAATGGCACCTACATCTACTTTGAACCCGACGACACGCTGTTCCTGCACTATCAGTTCCACGATGAGATCGTGGAAACCATGCTGCGCAATTATACCTACCTCAACACAGGACTGGCCATCATGTACAACGGTCGCCGCATCCTCAGCCGTCGAGGTCTGGAGGACTTGCTGAAAGACCGCATGAGTGCCGATGCCCTCTATCCCATCATCCACCTGCAGGGCGAGGATATCGAGATAGCCTTCACCCATGCCAATCAGTATGGTGAGGAATACTACAGTTTCGTCAACGGACAGCACACCACGCAGGGCGGCACCCACCAGAGTGCCTTCAAGGAGCATATTGCCAAG
>Ga0310786_10013020_pt1 | contig 10267 bp, 9 predicted proteins | sample AusTroGonzalo_MG_FD_203881 | JGI IMG/M metagenome (GOLD analysis project Ga0310786, IMG submission 203881) | Bovine rumen microbial communities from tropical cattle in Woodstock, Queensland, Australia - Gonzalo_03 (v2) (version 2) | ecosystem: Host-associated > Mammals > Digestive system >... | reverse complement strand
TGTTGGAAATGATAATAAAAATATATCTTCAACATATGATGGCTGGATAGATTTGTTTGGCTTTGGAACATCAGGCTGGAATAGTGGTGCGACAGCATATCAACCATATAGTAATAACGCTAATGATATAGACTATTTGAATAAGAGTTTGACGGCTGATTATGCTAATGCTGATTGGGGTGTGTATAATGCCATATCAAATGGTGGCAATCAAACTGGATTGTGGCGTACGCTTACAGATGACGAATGGTATTATTTATTAAAAGGTAGATTGAATGCGAACCAATTGATGGGACATGGTACAGTGAATAATGTTCCAGGCATTATATTATTGCCTGATGATTGGAAAACTTCAGCGCCTTCGATTACCTCTGGCTCAAATTATTATACTGCTAATACATATACGTATAGTGAATGGGCTGTATTGCAGTCGTATGGTGCGGTATTTCTCCCAGCTGCAGGTTATCGTGATTATAGTGGCCGCCTAGAAAAAATCGGATATGAAGGCGATTATTGGTCAAGTTCATCTTATAGCCAATATAGAGCTGGTGGCTGTTTAGTATTTGGCGATTACTATGTTGTCATAAATCATGATGGACCTGTTTCCTCTGGAAGATCTGTTCGTCTGGTAAAAGATGCAGAGTAAAAATAAGTAGGAATTAGGAATGAGGAGATAGGAAAAGGCTGCCGCGAGGTGGCCTTTTTTAATGCACAATTCACAATGCATAATTCACAACTTATACTCTTAACATTTGGCTTAATGGTTTAGTATGTTGTTTTCGTTAGTAAAATGATATTGATTTCTGTAGAAATGTTTGTGTAAGTTTCATTAAATAATTAGATTTGAGAAAAAATTCAATGAACAATGACTTATTTGAATCAGTTTCACAAAGATGCGGTGAAGAGGAAACGGCGGAAAATAGAAGAATCATTGAAATCGCCCATGAACTCTGTGGACGCTGCAAATTATATGAAAAACAACTTCGAGAAAGCAAAAAAAATGTAGATGTTTTCTACATTGAGCAACGAGTTGTTGAACAATTTGCAAAAGAAAAAGGTTTGTGGATTCCAATGTCGGAAATTAATAGATTAGGAATTCCTGGTCCCAGCGGAAACGAAAACGACACGTATGTGTCTGACAACGTGATATATAAGGTAAATAACCTTATGAATAGTCATTGTATATCGAATCTGTTTGAAAAAATTATTTGCCACAACAATCTGTTTTACGATACGGCCTATACATTTTATTCTTTCACTGGTTTTGATGGAAGAACCATTATGCCAATATTCAGTCAGCCGTTGATTGAGAAGGCAAAACCAGCGACTTCGATTGAAATTGAGACTTATATGGCAGCTCTTGGTTTTTCAAAGATGGAGAAAAACGGTTCATATTGTAACGTAGATTATAAAGTTTGGGATATGTTGCCTCGAAATGTTTTGATAGATGAAGACGGCGACTTATTTATTGTGGATGCCGAAATTGAAAAAATCGTGAAATGAAAATTTTACTGTTTAACTCAAAAAAAGGGTGTCGTGTTCCAAATAAAATATATGGAAATTTACAGGTGGCCTTTTTTAATGCACAATTCATAATGCACAATGGTAGTGTTGCCTTTCCTTTGGAGAAGGTAAATATGCTTAAACGAGGGCGAACTATGGTAGAGTGATAATTATGCTAAACAATCGTCCAAATCCCTTGTAATCTGCTCTTTATCCATTTTCTGACCGATAAAGACTAATTTTTCCATTCGGTCGCCGTAGGTTTCATCCCAATCGCGGAGAACGCCAGGTTCTTGTTCTACTAACCGTTCGAATTCGTCTTTGGGCATGGTTGCAAACCACAAACCAGCCTCGGTAAGTTTTTTCTGAACGCCAGCTTGTTCAAACAAATACGACATATCTGGATTGTCGGAGAAATAGCATACGCCCTTAGCTCGAATTACCGATTTTGGCCAATGTTGTGTGACATATGCTTCGAACTTCTTGGTATCGAATGCTTTACGACGGTAATACACAAATGTTCCAATGCCGTATTCCTCAACTTCGCCGCCTTCGTGGTGGTGGTGATGATGGCAATGCGGATCGTGGCATTCTTCGGCACTGTGGTCGCAATGTTCGTGATCATCATCATCGTCGTCATCGTGGTCGTGATGATGATGGTGGTGGCAATGTTCATCCTCGTGTTCGTGGTGGTGATGCTCAGCTTTTGCCTCACGTTCTTCCTCCTCGGTTGCCTGTCGCTCAATTTCCTTTATCCATCCTGCGGAAACAGCTATTTGATTGTAGCTGAACAAATCGGTGTTGATGATTTTGTCCAAATCAACATCGGCGTAATTTGCTTCAATAATTTCAGCTGTTGGTTGCAACGCTTTGATAATCTGCTTAATGCGTTCCAATTCCGAAGGACTGACTTCGGCAGCTTTGTTCAAAATCACCATGTTACAGAACTCAATCTGCTGAATCAGAAGATTTTCAATGTCTTCGTCATCAATGTGTTTCTTGGTAAGACTTTCGCCGCACGAAAATTCACTCTGCATACGGAGTGCGTCAACCACCGTCACAATGCAGTCAAGACGGGCGATGCCGTATTGCGTGTATTCACCGCCCATTTGAGGAATCGAACAGATTGTCCGTGCGATTGGTTCTGGCTCGCAAATTCCACTTGCTTCAATCACAATGTAGTCGAAACGGTTCAAACGCATAATGTCGTTCAGCTGCTCAATTAAATCCATTTTCAGCGTACAACAAATGCAACCATTTTGAAGCGCGACAAGACTTTCGTCTTTTTTGCCAACTACACCACCTTTCTGGATAAGATTTGCATCAATGTTCACTTCGCCAATATCGTTGACGATTACGGCGAATTTAATTCCTTTTTGATTCGACAAAATATGGTTGACCAAGGTTGTCTTTCCGCTTCCAAGGTAACCGGTAAGAAGCACTACTGGAGTGATTTTGTTCTGCATAATTTAGAGTTTTACGAGTCAGTTATATGAAAAATGCTTCGTAAAATTCTACGAAGCATTTTTGTTGGTTTCGATTTTGGAAATTTTTAGTACGCGAACAATGGATATTGTGCCATCATTTCGTTTACTTGTTTGCGAACAGAAGCGATATTGTTTTCGTCTGTCGGTTTTTCCAAAACCTTGTCAATCAAGTCAACAATTGTACGGATTTCGTTTTCTTTCACGCCGCGTGTTGTAATTGCTGGAGTTCCGAAACGCAATCCCGAAGTTTGGAATGCGCTACGAGTATCGAACGGAACAAGGTTTTTGTTCGTTGTGATGTCGGCAGCAACCAAAGCTTCTTCGGCGATTTTACCCGTCAATTCAGCATTTTTCGGACGCAAGTCAACCAACATTGAGTGATTGTCGGTTCCGTCGGAAATGATTTTGTAACCTTTAGCCATGAATGATTCAGCCATTACAGCGGCATTTTTCTTAACTTGTTCTTGATATGTCTTGAATTCAGGAGCAAGAGCTTCGCCGAACGCAACTGCTTTTGCCGCAATCACGTGTTCAAGCGGACCACCTTGCATTCCAGGGAACACAGCTGAATTTATCAATTGTCCCATAGTTTTTACCACGCCTTTCGGAGTTTTCTTTCCCCATGGGTTTTCGAAATCCTTGCCAATCAATATAATACCACCACGAGGACCACGCAACGTTTTGTGAGTCGTTGAGGTAACGATGTGAGCGTATTTTACTGGGTTTTTCAACAAACCAGCGGCAATCAAACCTGCTGGGTGAGCCATATCTACCATAAATATAGCACCAACTTTGTCGGCAATTGCACGCATTCTTTCATAATCCCATTCGCGGCTGTAGGCAGAACCACCACCGATAATCAATTTTGGTTTTTCAGCCAAAGCGATTTTTTCCATTTCGTCGTAATCAACACGACCAGTTTCTTTGTTCAAGAAATATGGAACTGGGTGATAGATAATTCCCGATGTATTTACTGGAGAACCGTGAGACAAGTGACCTCCGTGGTTCAAATCTAATCCCATGAATTTGTCGCCAGGATTCAAGATTGAAAGCAGAACAGCGCCGTTTGCCTGAGCGCCAGAGTGAGGCTGCACGTTAACAAACTCAGCATCGTACAATTTTTTCAAACGTTCGATTGCCAATGTTTCAATTTCGTCAACAACTTCGCAACCGCCGTAATGACGTTTGCCTGGGTAACCTTCAGCATACTTGTTTGTGCAGTATGAACCCATTGCCTGCATAACTTGGTCACTTACAAAGTTTTCCGAAGCAATAAGCTCTATGCCCCGCATCTGTCTTTGATGTTCTTTTTCGATTAACTCAAAGATTGTATTGTCTCTATTCATCCGTGTAAATTTTTATTTTGACGACACAAAATTATTAAAAATGAGATACAAATTGTATTTGTGTCGAGTAAGATATTAACAATTTTATGTTGGGATTTTTGTGGTACATTTTATCTCTAATTTTTTACTCATTCGTCTATTTTTTCAAAAAAATTACAACCAAATTGGTAATCAAATAAAAAAAATCTCTATGTTTGCATCAACAAAAAGAACAAAATGAAAGTAATGAATAACAATTTCTGGTGGTGGCAAGCTTATGACCGAATGTCGTAAGTAGAGAGGCCATTTCCAAAACAAAATATAAAGGAGGCTTGTCAATCTTACGACAAGCCTCCTTTTTTATTGAATTATAAATTGAAAAAATTAAAAATATGAAATCATATCAAGTTGACAACAATGGTTACTACGGAGAATTTGGCGGGGCGTACATTCCCGAAATTCTTTACAAGACGGTGGAAGATTTGAAAAAAGCGTATCTTCCTATTATTGAGAGCGATGCGTTCCAAAAAGAATATCGTGCATTGCTTAAAAATTATGCTGGTCGGCCGTCGTCGTTGTATTTTGCAAACCGATTGAGTGAAAAATATGGCTGCAAAATCTATCTGAAACGTGAGGATTTGAATCACACAGGTGCTCACAAAATCAATAATGCGCTCGGACAAATTCTGATTGCCAAGGCGATGGGAAAAAAACGTATCATTGCTGAAACTGGCGCTGGTCAGCATGGTGTGGCTACGGCAACCGTGTGTGCCTTGATGAATATGCCGTGCCGAATTTATATGGGTGCAACCGACGTGAAACGTCAGCATATGAACGTGGAACGTATGAAAATGCTTGGTGCGGAGGTTTTCCCCGTTGAAAGTGGAAATATGACGCTGAAAGATGCCACAAATGAAGCCATCCGCGACTGGTGCTGTCATCCTGCCGATACATTTTATATTATTGGTTCAACGGTCGGTCCACACCCATATCCCGATATGGTTGCTCGTCTGCAAAGTGTTATTAGTGAGGAAATTAAATATCAACTGAAAGAACAGGAAGGTCGCGAAAATCCTGATTATTTAATCGCTTGCGTTGGTGGTGGAAGCAATGCCGCTGGCACTATTTACCATTACATTGACGATGTTGATGTGAAAATCGTTCTTGCCGAAGCAGGCGGGAAAGGCGTGGATTCAGGTCTTACGGCTGCTACAATCCAATGCGGAACCTTGGGTATTATTCACGGAAGCCGCACACTCGTAATGCAGACCGAAGATGGTCAGATTGTGGAACCATATTCAATTTCTGCCGGACTCGACTATCCGGGAATTGGTCCAATGCACGCTAATCTTGCAAAACAGCACAGAGCTACTGTTTATGCAATAAACGACGACGAGGCAGTCCGTGGCGCTTACGAACTTACTAAGTTGGAAGGTATCATTCCTGCCCTTGAATCGGCTCACGCTCTCGGCGTTCTGCCAAAATTGAAATTCAAACCGTCGGACGTGGTTGTGCTTACTGTCAGCGGTCGTGGTGACAAGGATTTGGAAACGTATCTTAATTTTAATAAGAATAAATAAAAAACGAGACGTAGGGACGCGGCGCGCCACGTTCTTACATAAAAGATAAAAACATGAAAAAATTTAATTATACCGTTTTTGAAAAGAATATGTTCGGCGATATGTGCACGCCTGTGAGTGTGTACGTTCGAATCCGAAATCTTTATACGCAAAGTGCGTTGATGGAATGTTCCGACTATCACGGTTCCGAAAATGGTTGCTCGTACATTGGCGTGCAGCCAATCGCCCACGTGGCAATTGAACACGGCGTTGGAAAATGCGTTTTTCCCGACGGAAGTTCATACCAGCATCCGATTAACGCACAGTATCTGCCGTCGGATATCATCAACGATTTTTTGAGCGAAATTGAGGTAAGCAATAACAAAGGCAATAATCTTGGATTGTTCGGCTACACGTCGTTCAACACTGTTCGTTACTTGGAAAACATTGCTGTGAAAGACGAAACGCAGGAGAAAAACGATGCGCCTGATATGATTTACATACTTTATAAATATGTAATCGCTTTTAATCATTTCGATAACACAATGAGTATCAGCGAACTTCTTTCCCACGGTGAAAAATCGGGCATCGATGCTCTTGAAAAAGCGATTCAGAAACCGTTTGTCACAAAATATGCGTTTCAACGTGTGGGCGAAACCACCAGCACGTTGACCGACGAGCAGCACAAAGCGAATATTCGCAAAGGGATTGAGCACTGCAAGCGTGGCGACGTGTTCCAAATCGTGTTGAGCCGCCGTTTCGTGCAATCATACGAAGGCGACGATTTCAACGTATATCGTGCGTTGCGGAGAATTAACCCGTCACCGTACTTGTTTTACTTCGATTTTGGTGGATTCCGAATCTTTGGTTCGAGCCCCGAAACGCACTGCCGCGTGAAAAATGAAAATGGTACGTTCACCGCATACATCGACCCGATTGCGGGAACTACAAAACGTACGGGTGACGAGGTACAGGATGCTCGCAACGCGGAATATCTGCGAAACGATCCGAAGGAAAACGCTGAACACGTGATGTTGGTTGACTTGGCTCGAAACGATTTGAGTCGCAACTGTCACAATGTTCACGTGGATTTTTACAAGGAATTGCAATACTACAGCCACGTGATTCACTTAGTGAGCCGCGTGAGCGGTACGCTTGACGGCGACAAAAATTCCATCAAGGCGTTTATGGACACATTCCCGGCTGGTACGTTAAGCGGTGCTCCGAAAATCCGCGCCATGCAGTTGATTAGCAAATATGAACCGCACAATCGTGGAATGTATGGTGGTTGCGTCGGCTTTATCGGTTTCGACGGTTCTCTGAATCAGGCAATTACAATCAGAACATTTGTTTCGAGAAACAATGAATTGTGGTTTCAGGCAGGTGGCGGAATTGTTGCTAAAAGCGACGAAGAATATGAATTACAAGAAGTTAACAATAAATTAGGTGCATTGCGTCGTGCAATTTTGCTTGCCGAAGAAGTATAAATTTTGAAGAGTATGAAAATAGCATTGATTGATAATTACGATAGTTTCACGTACAATCTGTACCATTTGTTGAAACAATTCGATGTTGAAATTTCGGTGTTCAGAAACGACCAATTTCATATGGACGAACTGGAATCGTTCGATAAAATTTTGCTCAGCCCAGGACCTGGAATTCCAAAAGAATCGGGTTTGCTGATGGATGTGATTAAAACGTATGCAGGCAAAAAGCCGATTTTGGGAATTTGTCTTGGCGAACAAGCCATTGGCGAATCGTTTGGCGGCACGTTGACGAATTTGCCAGAAGTGTTCCACGGTATTCAAACGCCTGTGGATATTGTGTGCGATGATTATTTGTTCAACAATCTTGGCAAGGAAATTCCCGTTGGTCGCTACCATTCTTGGGTTGTTGACCGCGAATCGTTGCCCGCCGACTTGGAAATCACTGCGTTGAGCAAGGAAGGCTACATTATGGCGCTTCGCCACAAGACATACGATGTGCGTGGCATTCAATTTCACCCCGAATCGGTACTTACACCCGACGGAGAAACAATAATGAAAAACTGGATTTTAAAATAATACGATATGGAAAATTGTTTGAGAAAAATTGTGGCTCAGGAAACGTTTACAAGAGCCGAGGCAAAGGAAATAATGCTCGAAATCATTGACCAAAAATATTCCGACATGCAAATTGCCGCAATATTGATGGGTATTCAAACGCGTGGCGTGACGATAGACGAAATCTTGGGTCTTCGCGACGGTTTGTTGGAAACGGGCGTTCACACCGATATGAATCCATTCAAAGTGATTGACATTGTGGGAACTGGCGGTGACGGCAAAAATACGTTCAACATCTCTACATGTTCGTGTTTCGTGGTTGCCGGCGCTGGCTACAAGGTTGCAAAACATGGAAACTACGCAGCGTCGTCGGTGAGTGGTGCGAGCAATGTGCTTGAAGCTCATGGAGTTAAGTTTACTGCCGACAACGATGCGTTGAAACGGAGTTTGGAAGAATGTGGATTTGTTCATCAACACGCACAATTGTTCGCCAAAGGAATGAAATGGGTTGGTCCTGCCCGCAAGGCATTGGGACAGTTGGGCACGCCGACGTGCTTCAATTTGCTTGGCCCGCTGGTAAATCCTTGCAATCCTGATTATCAGTTGCTCGGAACGGCAAATTTAGACCAACAACGTTTGTACCATCAAGTGTATCAACGTATTGGGATTAAATATGGTATTGTGACAAGTATCGACGGCTACGATGAAATTTCGCTGACAGGAAGTTTTAAAGTGGTTTATAACGAGGAGGAACACGTATATCAACCATCGGAATTTGGAATGTCAATCATCGACCCGAAGGAAATATACGGCGGAAGCACGTTGGAAGAAGCTAAGGAAATTTTCGACGCAGTGTTGGAAAATCGTGCGACAACGGCACAGAAAAATGTGGTGTTGATAAACTCGGCATTTGCTATCCACGTGATAGAACAACAAAAAACATTCAACGAATGTCTGTCGCTTGCAAAAGAATCGTTGGAAAGCGGACGGGCATTGCAATGTTTGAAAAAATACATCGAACTAAATTCGTAAGCTATGGCCGATATTTTGGAGGAAATTGTTGATAATAAGCGTGTTGAAGTTGATACGGCAAAACAAAAACTTCCGTTTTACGAACTTGCGAAACGTGTGGAGCTGTTTTTAACTGAAAATCCGTTGAAACCACGTTCCATGCACGACACGCTGTTGGCAAGCCAGTCGGGAATCATTGCGGAATTTAAACGTAAATCGCCGTCGAAAGGGTGGATTCATGCTGATGCAGTGCCGACCGACGTAGTGCCGTTGTACGAGAAAAATGGAGCTTCGGCGGCTTCCATTCTTGTTGACGAAAAATACTTCGGTGGTTCGAAACAGTTCATCGAAACGGTACGCCCAATGGTTTCCCTTCCAATTTTGTACAAAGAATTTATTGTTGACGAATATCAGTTATACGAAGCGAAACTTGTTGGTGCCGACACCGTGTTGCTCATTGCGGCTACGCTTTCTGCTCCAATGGTGAAAAAATTGGTAGAAACTGCTCACCAACTCGGTTTGGAAATTTTGTTCGAGGTTCATTCCGTTTCAGAATTGAGCAAAGTCGTGCCAGAAATTGACATGCTTGGCGTGAACAACCGTCATTTGGGAACGTTCGTCACCGATGTGAAATGGTCGTTTGACATTGCCGACAAATTATCGAAAGATTTCCTACTCGTAAGCGAGAGTGGCATTAGCAATCCACAGACAGTGAATGAATTACGAAAATGTGGATATAGAGGATTTCTCATTGGCGAATGCTTTATGAAAGAACAAAATCCAGGCGAGGCGTTGAAAACATTTATTCAAAACATAGAACAATGTTGATAAAAGTGTGCGGAATGCGTGATTCCGAAAATATGAAGGCAATTGCAAATCTCGACGTGGATTTTATGGGGATGATTTTCTATCCGAAATCGAAGCGATATGTCACCGAAGTTCCGTCGTTTCGCCCGTCGCGACAAAAATTGATTGCGGTGTTTGTGAACGCCGACATTGACGAAATCATCAAAACAGTGGAAACCTTTCACTGCGACGGCATTCAGTTGCACGGCGACGAAACGCCTGAATTTGTACGTTCGTTGAAAACAAAATGTAATTGCTTGGTTATTAAAGCATTCCAAATTGCAAAAGCCGAAGATTTGCAGAAAACGTGTCAGTACGAAAACATGTGCGATTATTTTCTGTTTGACACTGCAACGCCTTCGTACGGCGGAAGCGGCGAATCGTTCGATTGGTCGATTCTTGCTGAATATCAGGGCAAAACGCCATTTTTGTTAAGTGGCGGCATTGGAGCAGAAAGTGTGGAACGAATCAAACAATTTTCGCATCCGCAGTTT
>Ga0310786_10013019_pt1 | contig 10267 bp, 6 predicted proteins | sample AusTroGonzalo_MG_FD_203881 | JGI IMG/M metagenome (GOLD analysis project Ga0310786, IMG submission 203881) | Bovine rumen microbial communities from tropical cattle in Woodstock, Queensland, Australia - Gonzalo_03 (v2) (version 2) | ecosystem: Host-associated > Mammals > Digestive system >... | reverse complement strand
CGTAGTAGGCCCCGAAGCGGCTTTGGCAGCCGGTGTTACCGACGCCTTCCGTGCGGCCGGTATACCTGTCTTCGGCCATACGAAAGCCGCTACGCAGATCGAGGCCAGCAAGGAGTTTGCCAAAGAACTGATGGCGCGTTATAATGTCCCGACCGCCGCTTATCGCAGTTTTGCGGAGTTTGAGCCGGCGATGGTGTATGTGCGCTCTCGCGGCATGTACCCGACCGTACTCAAGTACGACGGTCTGGCGGCCGGCAAGGGTGTAGTCATCGCCCAAGACGAGCAGGAGGCGGAGCACGCCTTACGCGACATGCTCATCGGCGAGGCCTTCGGCAAGGGCAGGGTAGTCATCGAGGATTATCTGGAGGGCCCGGAGTTCTCGTTCATGGCGTTCGTTCACCGTCACCGCGTCTATCCTATGCCTCTGAGCCAGGACCACAAGCGGGTCTATGACGGAGACAAAGGCCCCAACACCGGCGGCATGGGCGCTTATACGCCGCTTCCGTTCATCAGCGCGGAAGAGGAGCAATGGGCGTTGGAACATATACTGCAACCCGTGGCGGACGCGATGGTGGCCGAGGGCAAGCCGCTGACCGGCGTGCTCTACGGCGGACTGATGAAGACCGCCGACGGAATCAAGGTCATCGAGTTCAACGCCCGCTTCGGAGACCCCGAGACGGAAGTGGTGCTGCCTCTGCTGGAGAGCGATGCCTACACCGTCTTCCAAGCCATCGCCACCGGCGAAGAATTAGACCGTATAGCGTGGCGCAGAGAGGCTACCGTAGGCGTAGTAATGGCTTCCTGCGGGTATCCTGCGGCCTATACCAAGGGCGCGGAGATAACCGGCGTGGACGCGTTCGACGGACTGGTGCTCCATATGGGTACGCGCATGCAGGAAGGCCGCTTGCTGACCAACGGCGGACGGGTACTCATGTGCATTGCGCACGGCGAGGACATACGCAGCGCGCAGCGCAAGGTATATACGGAGATGGACAAGATCCATTGCTCCAATTTGTTTTACAGAAAAGATATAGCACACTGGGCATTATGATAATAGACGGCAAACAAATAGCACAACAGTTGAAGGAACACATGCGTGAGCAAGTGGCTCAGTTGGCGCGTCAGTACGGACGCCGCCCCTGCCTGGACGTCATCCTCGTGGGGGAGAACGCGGCCAGTATGGCGTATGTGAGAAACAAGATCAAGGCTACCGAATACTGCGGTTTTGACGGCGAACTGATTCACCTGCCGGCCACGACGAGCCAGGACGAGTTGCTGCGTGTCATCCGCGAGCGCAATGAGAACAAGGCCGTGGACGGCATTCTGGTGCAACTCCCGCTGCCCGCACATATAGACGAGCAGTGCGTCATAGAGGCCATTGCGCCCGAGAAAGATGTTGACGGTTTTCATCCGTCCAACGTGGCCAGACTGTGGTTGAATAAACCGGCCGTTGTGCCCTGTACTCCGCTGGGTATCATGGCCCTGCTGGAGCATGTGGGCACCGTCTTTGAGGGCCGCCATGCGGTCGTTGTCGGACGCAGTAACATCGTCGGCAAGCCCATGGCCAAGTTGCTCCTGGACAAGCACTGCACCGTCACCATTGCGCACAGCCGCACCGCCGATCTGGCGGCCGTCTGCCGCGAGGCGGATATATTGGTGGTGGCAGCGGGCAGACCGCAGATGATCACAGCCGCTATGGTTAAACCCGGCGCGACGGTCATAGACGTCGGAATCAACCGCCTCGAGGACGGCCGTCTCGTCGGAGACGTTGATTTTGAGTCCGTAGCTCCGGTCGCGGGAGCAATCACTCCGGTGCCGGGCGGGGTAGGGCCCATGACTATCACTATGCTCATGCGCAATACTATCGAATGTTATAAGAATCGTATAAACAACTAACTCATACTACAATGAAATTCGGAACTCCACTCACTCCTGTTGCCACTCGCGCCCTGCTACTCGGTAGCGGCGAATTGGGCAAAGAAGTTACCCTTGAACTCCAACGTTACGGCATCGAGGTCATCGCCTGTGACCGTTATGCGAACGCGCCGGCCATGCAGGTGGCGCATCGCTCGTATGTGTTTAACATGTTAGACGGTCAGCGTCTGCGCGAGATCATCGAGGCAGAGCACCCCTCGCTCATCATCCCCGAGGTGGAAGCCATCGCGACGCCGACTTTGGTCGAACTGGAGAAAGAGGGCTATCGTGTTATCCCGACCGCCAAGGCGGCCTTCCTCACGATGAACCGCGAGGCGATCCGTCGTCTGGCTTCGGAGGAACTGCTTCTGCCCACGGCGCCGTATAAGTTCGCCGACAATCACGACGAGTTTATCGCTGCGGTCAAGGAGATCGGTATTCCGTGCGTGGTCAAGCCGATTATGTCTTCTTCCGGCCACGGCCAGTCCACCGTGCACAACGAGGCGGAGGTGGAGCAGGCATGGGCTGTTTCGCAAGAGGGCGGACGTGCCGGCGCAGGCCGGGTGATCGTGGAGGGCTTCATTCATTTTGACTACGAGATCACGCTGCTCACCGTGCGTCATGCCGGAGGCACCACGTTCCTCCAACCGATCGGTCACCACCAGGTGGAGGGCGATTACCGCGAGTCGTGGCAACCGCAGGCGATGAGCCCGGAAGCCTTGCAGCAGGCGCAGCAGATTGCCAAGCAGGTCACCGACGCTTTAGGCGGTTACGGCATCTTCGGTGTGGAGATGTTCGTGCAGGGCAATAAGGTCATCTTCTCCGAGGTCAGCCCGCGTCCGCACGATACAGGCATGGTCACGATGATCAGCCAGGACCTGAGCGAGTTCGCGCTGCATGCACGTGCCGTCCTGGGCCTGCCTATACCCGAGGTACGCTTCTTCCAACCCTCAGCCAGCAAGGCCATCGTCATCGAGGGCGAAGGCAAAGAGGTTGTCTTCGAGGGCGTGGAGAAGGCACTGGCTATACCGGGCGTACAACTGCGTCTGTTCGGCAAACCCGAGGTACACGGCCATCGTCGTTACGGCGTCATTCTGGCCACGGACGAGTCGGTGGAGAAAGCGCTCGCGAAAGCAGAGCAGGCCTATAAATGTCTCTCTTACACCATTAAACCTCTAACCTCTAAGCTCTAACCTATATATGATTGATCGTTATTCACGCGCCGCGATGCGCAATATATGGACGGAGCAGAACAAGTTCCGCGCCTACCTGGAGGTGGAGATTTTAGCGGCGGAGGCTTGGTCCGAGTTAGGCGTCGTGCCCAAGGAGGACGTGTTCAAACTCCGTGCCAATGCCACCTTTAACGTGGACCGTATTCACGAGATCGAGGAGATCACCCGTCACGATGTTGTGGCCTTTACCCGTACGGTGAGCGAATCGCTCGGCGAGGAGCGCAAATGGGTGCACTACGGCCTTACTTCTACGGATGTTGTGGATACAGCCAACGGCTATCTGCTCAAGCAGGCCAATGCCATCTTGCGCGAAGACCTGCAGCAGTTCCTCGCGGTTCTCAAGAAGCGTGCCAATGAGTTCAGATACACGCCGGTCATCGGCCGTACCCACGGCATGCACGCCGATGTTACTTCGTTCGGCCTCAAATGGGCCTTGTGGTACGCGACCCTCGAGCGCAATATAGAGCGCTTTGAGATGGCAGCCAGAGGCGTGGAGGCCGGCAAACTGTCCGGCGCCGTAGGCAACTACGCCAATATACCGCCCTTTATTCAGCAGTATGTTTGCGAGCACCTCGGTATCGAGTCCGCCAAGATTGCCACCCAGGTACTGGGCCGTGACCGTCATGCGTTCTATCTCTCCGCCTTGGCGGTGATCGCCGGCTCTCTGGAGCAGATCGCGCTGGAGATCCGTAACATGCAGCGCCAGGAGGTACGGGAGGTGGAAGAGGCCTTCCGCAAGGGACAGAAAGGCTCGTCCGCCATGCCCCACAAGCGCAATCCTATCTCGTCGGAGAACATATGCGGTTGTGCGCGCGTCATGCGAGGCTACATGTGTACGGCTTCGGAGAATATAGCCCTGTGGCATGAGCGCGATATATCGCACTCCTCTACCGAGCGAATCGTCCTGCCGGATGCGACGATCCTGTTGGACTACATGCTGGCGCGTCTGATGAATATACTCGACAACCTGGTGGTTTATCCCGAGCAGATGCTCCATAATATACACCTTACCCGCGGAGCCATCTTCGCCCAACGCGTCATGAATGCGCTCATTGAGAAAGGACTGGTCCGCGAGCAGGCATACGACCTCGTGCAGCCGGTAGCCATGCGCACGCTCATGGAGGGCGGACAGATGCAGGACCTGCTCAAGCACACCCCCGAAGTGACCGGCTACCTCTCGGAGCAGGAGATAGACAACTGCTTCACGCTTGAGTATTATATGAAAAATGTCGATTATATTTTCAACCAATTAGGCATATGACAAAAGCAGATATACTATTAGGCCTCCAGTGGGGCGATGAGGGCAAAGGCAAGATGGTGGACGTCTTGACACCCCGCTACGATTTGGTCGCTCGTTTTCAGGGTGGTCCCAACGCAGGGCATACCTTGGAGTTCGAGGGGCAGAAATATGTGCTCCGCAGTATTCCGTCCGGTATCTTCCAGGGCGGCAAGGTTAATCTCATCGGTAACGGCGTCGTGTTAGACCCCATCCTCTTCCAGAAGGAAGCGGAGGAGTTGGCGCAATCCGGTCATAACCTGCATGACTGCCTCTGTATATCGCGCAAGGCGCATCTTATCCTGCCGACCCACCGTCTGCTGGACCAGGCCAATGAAGCGGCCAAAGGCAAGGCGAAGATCGGCACGACCGGCAAGGGCATAGGCCCTACGTATACGGACAAGATCAGCCGTAACGGCCTGCGTGTGGGCGATATAGAAGGACATTTCGCCGAGAAATACGCTGAGGCGCGTGAGCGTCATATGGGCATGATCCGTGCCCTCAACGACTTGGCGGTAGCCAACGGCGGTGCCCCCGTTTCGCTGGACGGTCTGGAGGCTTTGGAGAAAGAGTGGCTGCGCTCGATTGATTACCTGCGTCAGTTCCGCTTCGTGGACAGTGAGCATATGGTCAACAAATACCTCTCGGACAATCGGTCCATCCTCTGCGAAGGTGCGCAAGGCTCGCTTCTGGACATTGATTTCGGCTCCTATCCTTTCGTCACCTCCAGCAATACCGTCTGTGCCGGCGCATGCACGGGCCTCGGATTGGCCCCGAGCCGTATTGGCGAGGTGTACGGCATATTCAAGGCCTATTGTACGCGTGTCGGTTCCGGTCCGTTCCCCACGGAGTTGTTTGACGAGACAGGGAAGAAGATCCGCGAGATCGGTCACGAGTACGGCGCCGTCACGGGACGCGAACGCCGCTGCGGCTGGATTGACCTCGTGGCGCTACGCTATACCATCATGCTCAACGGCGTGACCCAACTGCTCATGATGAAGTCGGACGTACTCGACTCGTTCCCCGTCATCAAGGCCTGCACCGCCTATCGCGTGAACGGCGAACTGACCCGTGATTTCCCGTATTCGATTGACGAGAACGTGGAGCCTGTTTATGAGGAGTTACCCGGATGGCAGACGGATCTGACGCATTGCACCAAGCAGGAGGAACTGCCGGAGGCCTTTATCAATTATGTCAATTTCTTGGAGCGTGAATTGGCGACCCCCATTAAGATTATCTCGGTGGGTCCCGATCGGGAGGCAACAATATGGAGATGAGAAAAAAAGCAATATTGCGCTTGAGCGACGGCACCACGTTTGCCGGCTATAGTTTCGGCGCGGACGTGCCGGTCAGCGGGGAGGTGGTGTTCAATACGGCGATGGTGGGTTACCCCGAGTCGCTCACCGATCCCAGTTATGCGGGCCAGTTGATGACGCTTACTTTCCCGTTGGTGGGTAACTACGGCGTGCCTGAGTTCTCGTTCCGCCCGGACGGTCTGGCTACCTTCATGGAGTCCGACCGCATCTATGCGCGGGCGATCATTTGCAGCGAATACAGCGGCGAGTTCAGCCATTGGAACGGACGTGAGACTCTGGCTCAGTGGCTTCAACGCGAGCACGTGCCCGGTATCACCGGCATCGACACGCGTGCGCTGACGATGCTCCTGCGCGAGCACGGCGTAATGATGGGTTCGATTGAGATTGAGGGCTGCGAGCCGGCCCCCGAGGCGCAGTACGAGGACGTCAATTTTGTGGCCGAAGTGTCCTGCAAGCAGGTCATCCGCTATAACGAGGGCGCGGCCAAGAGAGTGATCCTCGTGGACTGCGGCGTGAAGCATAATATAATCCGCTGCCTCATCGACCGCGACCTGGAGGTCATCCGCGTGCCTTGGGATTATGACTTCAACGGCATCGAGGCGGACGGTCTGTTCCTCTCCAACGGTCCCGGCAACCCGGACACATGTCAGGTTCTGGTGGACCATATTAAGACGTACATGCGCACGCATAAACCCATTGCAGGTATCTGCATGGGCAATCAACTGTTGGGCAAGGCCGCCGGTGCCACCATCTATAAACTGCCGTACGGCCACCGCTCGCATAATCAGCCGGTCCGCATGGTGGGCACGGACCGCTGCTTCATCACCTCGCAGAACCACGGCTATGCCGTCGATACCGACACGCTGCCCAAGGACTGGGAGCCCCTCTTCGTGAACATGAACGACGGCTCCAATGAGGGTATTCGCCATCTGTCCGAGCCCTGGTTCTCCGCACAGTTCCACCCCGAGGCATGCTCCGGACCGGTGGACACAGAGTTCCTGTTCGATGATTTTGTCAAGCTTCTAAACCGCTAATCGTAAAGACATGAAATTTGAAAATATACATAAGGTATTAGTACTCGGTTCGGGCGCCCTCAAGATCGGCGAGGCCGGTGAGTTCGATTATTCGGGATCGCAGGCCCTCAAGGCCTTGCGCGAAGAGGGGATAGAGACGGTGCTCATCAATCCGAATATAGCCACGGTGCAGACCTCCGAAGGAGTGGCGGATCACATTTATTTTCTGCCCGTAACCCCTTATTTCGTGGAGCGACTGATAGAGAAAGAGCGCCCGGACGGCATCTTGCTCTCGTTCGGCGGCCAGACGGCCCTCAACTGCGGCGTGGCCCTGTATCGCTCGGGTGTGCTCGACAAGTACCATGTGCAGGTACTCGGCACGCCGGTGGAGACGATCATCAACACCGAGGACCGCGAACTCTTCGTCCGCCAGTTGGACCAGATAGATGTTAAGACCATCAAATCCGAAGCCTGCGAGACCGCCGAGGACGCACGTCGTGCTGCGGCCGAGCTGGGCTACCCGGTCATCATCCGTGCCGCCTATGCCTTAGGCGGCCTGGGTTCCGGCTTCTGCGATAACGAGGAGGAACTCAACACAATGGTGGAGAAGGCCTTCTCCTTCTCGCCGCAGGTCTTGGTGGAGAAATCGCTCAAAGGATGGAAAGAGATTGAGTACGAGGTGGTGCGCGACCGCTATGACAACTGTATTACCGTATGTAACATGGAGAACTTCGACCCGCTCGGTATCCACACCGGCGAGTCCATCGTCATCGCGCCATCGCAGACCCTCACCAACTCGGAGTACCATAAACTGCGTGCATTGGCCATCCGCATCATCCGTCATCTCGGTATAGTGGGTGAGTGTAATGTCCAGTACGCCTTCGATCCTGAGTCGGAGGACTACCGTGTCATCGAGGTCAATGCCCGTTTGAGCCGTTCCTCTGCGCTCGCCTCCAAGGCGACGGGTTATCCCTTGGCTTTCGTGGCGGCCAAACTCGGCTTGGGCTACGGCCTGTTTGAACTGACCAATTCGGTCACCCAATCGACTTCGGCTTTCTTTGAGCCGGCGCTCGATTATGTGGTGTGCAAGATCCCCCGTTGGGACCTCGGTAAGTTCCGCGGCGTCAACCGCGAGCTGGGCAGTTCGATGAAGTCCGTGGGCGAAGTCATGGCTATCGGCCGTACCTTCGAGGATGCGATCCAAAAGGGTCTGCGTATGATCGGGCAGGGTATGCACGGCTTTACGGAGAATAAGGACCTGCGGGTCGATGACCTCGAGGCCGCGCTCAAAGCGCCGACCGACAAGCGCATCTTCGCCATCGCGCAGGCCATGTACGAGGGCTATAGCGTGGAGCGTATTCATGAGTTGACCAAGATAGACAACTGGTTCCTGCAGCGTCTCGAGCATATTATCCGGCTCGATGCCGAACTCAAGCAGGTAGACGGCTTGGAGCATTTGACACACGATCTGTTGCTGCGCGCCAAGCAGTTGGGCTTCTCGGATTTCCAGATTGCCCGCGCCGTCGGTCTGGGACGCACCATGCCGATGGACCAGGCGGTGCTGTGTATGCGCCAGTTCCGCAAGCAAATGGGTGTGCTCCCTGTTGTCAAGCAGATAGACACGCTCGCAGGCGAGTTCCCCGCGCAGACCAATTACCTCTACCTCACCTACAGCGGCACGCGCAATGACGTCCGTTATACGGGCGACCATCAGTCCATCATCGTTCTCGGCTCGGGTGCCTACCGCATAGGCTCGTCCGTCGAGTTCGACTGGTGCGGCGTGCAGGCGCTCAACACGATCCGCAATAACGGCTTCCGCTCCGTCATGATCAACTACAACCCGGAGACCGTCTCCACCGATTATGACGTATGCGACCGCCTCTATTTCGACGAACTCACCTTCGAGCGCGTCATGGATATTATCGAGTTGGAGAACCCGCACGGCGTCATCGTCTCCACCGGCGGACAGATCCCCAATAACCTGGCGATGAAACTGGACGCGCAGCAGGTACCCATCCTCGGCACCTCCGCCAAGTCTATTGATAACGCAGAGGATCGCGACAAGTTCTCCGCCATGCTGGACCGTATAGGCGTCGATCAACCGGAGTGGAGCGCGCTCACGTCCATGGACGATGTTGAGCGGTTCGTCAGCCGCGTCGGCTATCCGGTACTCGTCCGTCCGTCGTATGTGCTCTCCGGCGCCGCGATGAATGTGTGCTCCAACGAGGAGCAACTCCATAAGTTCCTCCAACTGGCCGCCAAGGTCTCCAAGGAGCACCCGGTAGTCATCTCCAAGTTCATGACCAATACCAAGGAGGTGGAGATGGACGCCGTGGCGCGTAACGGCGAGATCATCGCCTACGCCATCTCGGAGCACGTTGAGTATGCCGGTGTCCATTCGGGCGATGCCACCATCATGTTCCCCGCGCAGAAACTGTATGTGGAGACCGTGCGCCGAATCAAGCGTATATCCGGCCAGATTGCCCGCGAACTCAATATATCCGGACCGTTCAATATCCAGTACCTGGCGCGGGAGAACGAGATCAAGGTCATCGAGTGCAACCTCCGTGCCTCCCGTTCGTTCCCCTTTGTGAGCAAGGTCCTCAAGATCAACCTCATCGATATCGCGACGCGTATCATGCTCGACCTGCCGATTGAGCGTCCGCATAAGTCGCTCTTCGATTTCGACTACGTGGGTGTCAAGGCCTCGCAGTTCTCCTTCAACCGCCTGCAGAACGCAGACCCCGTCCTGGGTGTCGATATGGCTTCTACCGGCGAGGTGGGCTGTCTGGGCGAGGACGCCGGCTGTGCGTTGCTCAAGTCGATGCTGTCCGTCGGCATGCGTATCCCCAAGAAGAATATACTCTTCGCCATCGGCGGCCCGAAGCAGCGGGCACACCTCCTCGACGCAATCAAACGCCTCGTCGAGCATGGCTACACGATCTACGCCACCGGCGGTACGAGCGAGTATCTCAACGGCCTCGGAGTACCTAATATACGCGTCTATAAGAAGGAGCATATGGACGAGTACGGACGGCTCAAACAGCCGATCGTCTCCCAACTGATGCATAACAAGGAGATCGAACTGTTCGTCGGTATTCCGGTGGACACTCTGGCTGATTCCGTGCATGACAGTTACTATCGCATGCGCCGCACGGCCGTGGACCTCAATATCCCCTTGATCACCAATGCACGACTGGCGGAGGCCTTCATCAACGCCTTCCTCGACGTGCCTTTGGACTCCCTCGCCATCCGCGAATGGAGCGAATACAAATAACAAAATTAAGAATTAAGAAAGGGATTATGGGGTTTTGTACAAATGGATAGAATCCGTACGGACTTAGTACAAAAGCCGCCAGAACCCTTTGTAAATTGTACATTATACATCGCATAATATGAAAGCGCTAACATCAACCCAATTTTCTTTTCCCGGCCAGACGAATGTCTATCATGGCAAGGTGCGCGACGTTTATTTTATCGGAGACGACTTGCTCTGCATGGTAGCCACTGACCGTA